>JAEEGL015141436.1_pt1 | contig 40869 bp, 36 predicted proteins | sample 9134231 | NCBI WGS metagenome assembly JAEEGL01 (sample SAMN16246548, study PRJNA631951) | gut metagenome | biome: gut microbiome; feature: rumen; material: fiber-attached | host: Bos | place: Iran: Karaj | collected 2018-10
GAACCAGCGGCCGTAGCTGCGGTAATTCAGCTCCATCTGCAGGGAACCGAGATTATCCTGCAGCAGCAGCGTAAACGCAAGAAAGAACACCGCAAGGCAGGTCATGACGCGCATGCGCCCGACCTCCTTTTTGCGGCGTTTCAAGCCCTTTTTGAACAATCCCCAGCCGTAGTCGCTCATTTTGTTTCCTTTCTGTCGGTCCCGGGATCCGCGGCTCACTCGCTCACCACGCCGTCCGAGATGCGGATGATCCGGTCGGCATAGTTCGCCATGCCCTGATCGTGCGTGACCATGACGATGGTGCGGCGGTACTCATCGGAGCAGTATTTGAGCAGCTCGGCGACCTTCTTGGAGTTCTCCGCGTCGAGGTTGCCGGTCGGCTCGTCCGCAAGGATGACCGCGGGCTCGGTGGCAAGGGCGCGCGCGATCGAGGTGCGCTGCTGCTCGCCGCCGCTCATCTCGTGCGGAAACTTGTCGCGGCAGTGGAGGATCCCGAGGTCGTCCATCAGCTTCTCTATCGCGGCCCCGTCCTCGGTCCGCCCGTCGAGGTGGATCGGGAACACGATGTTCTCATATGCCGTGTATTCGGGGAAGAGGTTGTAATCCTGATAGATGAAGCCGATTCGCCGCCTGCGGAACCTTGCGAGATCCGCGTCCTTAAGACCCGAGACCTTCTGCCCCTCGATGTAGAGCTCGCCGGTGTCCGATACGTCGAGCGTGGCGAGGATGCGAAGCAGGGTCGATTTGCCGCTGCCCGAGCGGCCCACTATCGCCACGAATTCGCCCTCCGTGAACGCAAGGTCGGTCTCCTTCAAGGCGTAAACCGGCACCTCGCCCTTGTAGGTGCGGCTGATGCCCTTTGCTTCCAATACGCAGTTTGCGGTTTCCATGTTATTTTCTCCTTTCGGCAGTCGTTTGTTTGATTTCCCTGTCTTTCCTGCGGTTTAACGCACCGGAGGTGATCAGCCAGCAGATCAGCAGGAGCAGCGCGAGGCACGGGAGCGTGACCTTCGGCTGCAGTACGCTCAAGAACCAGCTCGGAGTCATTCGGCTGACGAACCTTTCCTGCATCGGATCTCTGCGCAGCTTCCCGAGCAGCTCCCTGCCCCAGCCGTCCGCAAGCTGCATTATTATCGCGAACACCGGTACCGCGAGCAGCAGCGGCAAAAGCTGCGCCGCGGCGTCGGTAAGGCGCTGCCGCTTCGCTTCGGAGCGCTCGAGACCGGCTTTATTAAGGATATCGGTCTTTTCGGCGAGCGCGGTGTTCTCGTCGTTCTGCACGGACGAGATCACGAAGAAGAACAGCACGGTCAGTATCGCGCCGAACAGCCCGTAGGTCGTGACCGCGCGGATCAGCTCCTGCCTTGCTTCGAGCTGGAGCTCCACGTTATTTTGATAATCCACGTGATACTTCGCGCAGATCGCGGCCACGGCCTTAAGCGTGCTCTCGTTGACGGAGATCTCGTTAAGCTCGATCCTTGCGGAATTGAAGGCAGTGTATTTCGATTTCACGTCATAAGGTTCGTCCGGATCCTGCTTGTGAAGTTCCACTATCCTTTCGAGGAAGCCCTGCGAGCCGACGAGCTGCATCAGCTTGCTATATGCTAAGACATCCGCGCCCTTTATCAGCGCGGCGGCCTGCTCGTCCTTCGAGAGCGGCACGACGCCGCAGATCTCGAAACCGAGCGTCTTGAGCCCGATGCGATAGGTTATAGTATCACCTGGCTCGAAGGAATGCCCGAGCCCGTCCCAGGCGTTTTCGGGGATCTCCGGCAGCACCACGGTGCTGTCTTTCCAGTCCCTGCCGATATCCTTCGGGATGACCGAGGCAGTGTCGTCGACGAACACGAAGACCTGCTCGCCGCTCATGAACTTCTCCCTGTCGGCAACCTTCGGATCCGCCCATTTGTGAAGCATCGTCCACAGCTTTTCGCCGTCCTGATCGCCGTAGAGCGCGAACATATCGGCCTCTTTTACGGCCTTGAAGCGCTTGGCCTTATTGCCGTCGATATCGAAATCGCCCATGGTGCGCTGGCTCGAGTTAAGCGAGTGGAGGTAGGTGTAGTAAATGCTTTGGAAAAACGGATCCTCCGCCTTGCCCTCCCAGTCGAGATACACGTTCATCGTGTCCCTGCCGAACCATCTGATGCCCGCGACGCCCGGCAGCGCCGAAAGCTCATCCATGAATTCACGCTGAAGCACCTGCAGCATCGTTGCGCAGGTGCCGCTCTCGCTGTGAGACATCGAGTCGGGCCTGCCGCCGCTGTATTTGGATTTGTATTCCACCGTGTACTGCGTCCTGTGATAAGTGCCGAGCACCAGGGCCGTAACGTCGCTGTAAGCGGTGCGGATTCGGGAATAATTACGCGCCCGCCTTGCGACCATCAGCGCGCAGAACAGGATGACGGCGATCACGAGTATGCCGACGAGGCGCATCGCGAAGGTTTTGAAGGGATGCGTGCGGCGGTCCCGAACGAGCGTTTCGCGCAGGGAGAGATAGGGCCTTTCCCTTTTTCCCCTGCGTGCGCTGCGGCGCTTGAGCGCCCGGGCTGCATTTTTCGACAGCAGGCGCTTCTTTTCGGTGATTCCGCGGCCCGCGAGTATCAGCAGCGCGGCCCCGAGCGCGAGCGCGAGAGTCAGCAGGATGATGCCCGCGCCGAGCAGCAGCGTTTTGAGCGAGAATGCGAACGCGAAGGGCACGCCCGACGCTCTGCCGATGATGAACGATGCTGCGAAAGCGAACGCATAGGACGCGATGAACGTTGCAAACGCCGCGGGCAGCACCGAAAGCACGCATTCATAGGCCGCCATCGAGAAGACCTCGCCGGTGGAGGCGCCGACCTCGCGCATCCGCGTGAAGAACGGACGCCGCCTGCCGAGGTAGGAAGCCATCAGATAGGCGAGGATGCAGGCGCTGAGCACCGCAAGCATGGCCGTCATTCCGCGCAGCATGCCCGAGCTGCCCCAAAGCGTGTTGGTATAGGCCGAGCGGTTCACCGTGAAAAGCGAATCGGAATACGCACGGCTGTTTTCAAATACCGTGAACAGCTCCTCCGCGTTTTCCCAGACCGCGCCCTTTTGCAGTTCGGGGGCGAGCTCGTAGAAGCGGTTCTCGATCTTGTCCATCTCGAGCACGTCGAACGCGGAATCCGTTATTATCGCCGAGGGGAGCAGCGCGCCCCTGTCGTCAAGCCCTTCGGCGTCGCCCTGCACGACATTGTCCCAGCTCATGCTGTAGCGCTCGACCGTGCCGACCAGCTTGAATGTGACCTTGTAGAGCTCTTTTTCGCCAAAGACCTTCTCTATCGTGTAGCTGCCGCGCCTCGGATAAGCGTCGGGATCGGGCGTCTCCCCGGCCTCGCCCTGCGGGTCCGTATCGCCCGTATCGCCGGAGCCGCCCATATCGATCGAGCCGCCCATATCGATCGATCCGCCCATATCGATCGAATCGCCGCCGTCGTCTGCGTCATCGCCGCCGTCGTTTGCCCAAACGTCGTCGGGAACATAGCCCGGCGTATCCTCGGGCGGCTCCTGACCGGGATGCTCGGCCAGCCATTTTTCGCAGTCGGCCCGATACACCTTTTCGCAGTCGGCCTCGAGCAGCACCGTATCGTCCCGCTTCGCCAGATAGAAGCTGAGCTCCTGCCCGAGATCGTAGCTGTAACCGAGCGATTCGAGCGCGTAAAGCTCCATCACGATCTCATCGTCCGCCTCGGGCCAGCGTCCGTTATAAAGCGCAACATGCTGTTCCTTCGCGAATGAGGGGTCGATCGTGCCCACAGCGAGCCGGGCAGAATTGCGGTAGGTGTTGGAATAGCTTATCCCGAGCGCGTCGGGCGGCACGAAATCATAGGCAGTGTCGCCGTATTCCCGGTTCGTTTCGGGATCGATCTCGAGCGGGCTCGGCCAAAGCCGGTAGAGCATGCTGCCGCGCAGGATACTGCCGCAGGGCTCGAGCGAGGGCTCGCCCTCGAACGAATCGTCCTCGCAGCGCACCGCCCAGCTGCCGAAGGTCCGGTAATTCGCCTGCATGCGGTAGGCGTTGAGATTATCCTGCAAAAGCAGGATGAATACGAGAAAAAACACCGCAAGGCAGGTCATGACGCGCATGCGCCCGACCTCCTTCCTGCGGCGTTTCAAGCCTTTTTTGAACAGTCCCCAGCCGTAGTCGTTCATCTTGCGCTCCTTTCGGTCGTGCTTGGATGCCGTTTCGCCTTTTACACCCTTGATTTTAGCGGTCGAAGCTTGCAGGACCCTTACACGGGAGGGGATGTGATAATATATTATTTGTCAGATGCTGGTCTTGAGCTTGAACCGGGGGATGGTGAGCCGGATCTCGGTGCCGGCCGCCGGCCTTATGACGGTGAGCCTGCCCGAATGGCGGGCGACGACCTCCTTTGCGAGCGCAAGGCCGATGCCGTAGCCCGAGCCGTCCTCCCTGCCGACGGCGTAGCGTTCGATCAGCGCGCCGTCCTTCATGCCGGGGCCGCTGTCGATGACGGAGAGGGCGGCCTCATCCTCGGTCGCGAAGAGCCGCACCCTGACGGGCTCGCCGCTCCCCTGATGCCTTGAGGCGTTCACGATCAGGTTGCGGATGGCCTCCTTGATGCGCACGCCGTCGCAGTTGATAACGGCGCTTTCGCCCGAGATCTCGGCGGCTACGCCGTTCGCCTCCAGCTCGAGGGCGACCTGAGCGGCCAGCTCGCCGAGGTCGGCGGGCTCGAAGCTCATGCGGACCTTGCCCGCGCGCAGCCTTGCGAGGGTCAGCAGCCCCGCCACGTAGGAGTCGATACGAAGCGCGCAGCCGCGCACCGCGCCGAGCCTTTGCTCGCTGACGCCGCCGCGCTCCATCAGGTCGAGATTGAGCAGTATGCCGCTGGTGGGGGATTTGATCTCGTGCGCCGCGTTCTCAAGGTATTCGCGCAGCTCGTTTGCGGAGCTCTCGCGCAGCGCGTTCACCCTGTCGATCTGAGAAAACAGGCGGGCGAGGTCCCGTTCGTCCTCGTATTTCGCCCTGAAGACGCTCTCCCCGCGCAGCGCGGCGCCGATGCGCTCGGTCAGCTCCTCGTCGCGCCGTATCCGCCGCCTGCGTTCGGCAAGCAGGAACAGCGCCGCCGCGCCGACGACGGCCGCGGCCGCAAGCACGAGGCCCCACAGTACGCCCGAAAAGAGCTTTTCGGTGAAGCGATCCACGGCGAGCGGGGGACAGCCGCCCTCCTCAAGCACGGCCCGGCCCCTTTCGGCAGCCTCGGAGGAGGGCGCCGCGCCGATCAGCGCGCCCGCGAAGCCGGAAAGCGCCGCGGGGTCGTTTTCGCTGACGGAGAGGGCAAGGCTGTACAGCCCGGCATTCGTGCGCGCGGCGAGCAGTTTGAAGGTCCCGCCGAGCAGCAGCAGGAGTGAGAGCGCCAGGGCCGCGAAGGCGATCAGGTATCTTTTGTGATCCATAGCGTTTTCCTCATTTTTGAACGGAGCAGGGCAGCGCCCAGCGGTAGCCGACGCCGCGGACGGTCTCGATCGGGTCCCGGCCGCAGTCCTTGCCGAGCTCCCTGCGCAGCCGGGAAACGAGCACGGTCAGCGTGTTCTCGTCCACGGAATCCGCGTCGTTCGCCCAGATCGTTTCAAAGATGTATTCACGCGTCAGCAGGCGGCCGCCGCTCCTCAAAAACAGCTCGAGCAGCTGCATCTCGCCGCGGCGCAGCGTCCGTTCCTCGCCCGAAACGAAGAGCTTGCCGTCGTTAAGGCGGTATTCTATATGCCCGCTCACGACCGTGCCCTTCGTCAGGCTCCGGCGCAGGTTAGCCTCGATCCTCGCCAGCAGCTCGCCCGCGCGGAAGGGCTTGGTGACGTAGTCGTCCGCGCCGGCGGAGAGCCCCTCTATCACGGTGTCCTCGCCGTCGAGCGCGGTCAGGATTATGACCGGCGTGCTGCCCGCGGCCCGGATCCTGCGCACGAGCTCCAGCCCGGAGCCGTCCCCGAGCATCAGATCCACGAGGCAGAGGGCGATATCCTCCTCCCGTGAAAGCGCCTCGCGGGCTTTAGTGTATGAAGGCGCGCTCAGCGCCTCGTACCCGGCGCCCGAAAGGAGCTCGGTCAGCCCCGTCCTCAGCACGCCGTCGTCTTCGATTATAAGTATTTTGGGATCCGTTTTTATCGCCTCGCTTCGGGCTTTAGTACGCTGCAAGCATAACCGAAAGGGAAGGGTTTTGTCAAGGAATCGGCAAGGGACGGCTTCGGGCGCGTTTTCACTCTTGTCTCCGCCGCCTTTTAGCTGTATAATAGAAAAGATGGGAGTTCCCGTCAAATACGCTTTATTCGGAGTAGTTATGCCAATAATCAACGCAGCATGGGAGTTCATTCAGGCGAACTGGATGAACGCCATTATGTGGGCCATCGGCGGGATACTGATCTATCTCGCGATCAAAAAGGATATGGAGCCCACGCTCCTTCTGCCGATCGGCTTCGGCGCGATCCTCGTCAACCTGCCCGGCTCCACCATCGCCGACCCCGGCGGCATCATCGATTTGCTCTACAACTGCGGCATCGCAAACGAGTTCTTCCCGCTGGTGCTGTTCATCGGCATCGGCGCGATGATCGATTTCGGCCCGGTGCTGACCGATCCCAAGCTGATGCTCTTCGGAGCGGCGGCGCAGTTCGGCATATTCTTCACGCTCTCGATGGCGACGCTCTGCGGCTTCTCGCCCACCGAGGCGGCGTCGATCGCGATCATCGGCGCGGCGGACGGCCCCACCAGCATCGTCGTTGCGAACCACCTGGGCATAAGCGGGTCGAACCCCGGCCTCTTCGGCGCGATCGTCGTGGCGGCGTATTCCTATATGGCGCTCGTGCCGATCATCCAGCGCCCGGTCGTCAAGCTGATCACGACCAAGAAGGAGCGCCTCATCCGCATGGAGTACCATCAGAGGGACGTCTCCAAGACCACGCGCATCCTGTTCCCGATCGTCATCACCGCGGTCGTCGGCTTCGTCGCCCCGGGCGGCCTTCCGCTTATCGGCTGCCTGATGTTCGGCAACCTGATCCGCGAATGCGGCGTGCTCAACTCCCTCTCCGAGACCGCGCAGAAGGTGCTCGCCAACCTGATCACGATCTTCCTCGGCATCTCGATCGCGGCCACGATGAAGGCGGCGAACTTCCTGCAGGTCAAGACCCTGATCGTGCTCGGCCTCGGCCTTATCGCCTTCATCTTCGACACCGTCGGCGGCGTGTTCTTCGCCAAGTTCATCAACCTCTTCGCCAAGAAGAAGGTCAACCCGATGATCGGCGCCTGCGGCATCTCCGCGTTCCCGATGAGCGCGCGCGTCATCCACAAGATGGGGCAGGAGGAGGACAATCAAAACTTCCTGCTCATGCACGCGATCGGCGCGAACGTTTCGGGGCAGATCGCCTCGGTCGTGGCCGGCGGCCTGATCCTCGATATCTTCTCCAAATTCGTCTCCTGACGGGAAAGGACGGGACTTATGCTTAACACGATCCGCATCCTCTGCGGCTTCCTCACCCCGCGCATAGAGGGCTTCGATTTTCTGGATTCGCTCAAGGTCATGCTTCGCGGCATGCTTTCGATCTTTATCGTCACGGGCGTGCTGATCCTGCTCGTGGTCATCCTCAACAAGTACACCGGCAAAAAGAAGGACAAGGAGGACAAATAAATGAAAGTCATCGACGTTTACGAACAGTATTTCAAGGCCGACTGCCTCTTCAACACCGTTCAGCGGAACGGCGCGGTCGTTAAGCTGACCGCCACCAGCGACGCGGGGCAGATCACCTACGAGGCCTTCGTTTCGTTCTTCCCCCACGAGGATGAGGAGGATTTCCGCATCAGCTACGACGCCGAGGCGCACGAGACGCTGTATGAAGGCAAGGGCCGCCGCTCGAAGAAGCGCGAGCAGAACGAGCTGCTTCCCACCGTCCGCGAGCATGCCGACGCGCTCGCCGCGTCGCTCGGCGGCAGCATCGACTGGGACGCGCCCTTGATCGAGGCAAGGCTCGGCTGAACGGATAACGGGGGACTGCCTCCAAAGCTAAACAGACAGGAAAGGCTCTCAACACAATGAAGATCGGATTTGACAACGAGAAATACATCAGGATGCAGTCTCAGAAGATCCTTGAGCGCATCTCGCGCTTCGGGGACAAGCTCTATCTCGAATTCGGCGGCAAGCTGTTCGACGACTACCATGCTTCGCGCGTCATACCCGGCTTTGAGCCCGACACCAAGATAAACATGCTGCTCGAGCTGCGCGACAGCGCCGAGATCATCCTCGCGATCCATTCCGGGGATATCGAGCGCAGCAAGATAAGGAGCGATATCGACATCGCCTACGACAGGGAGGTCCTGCGCCTGATCGACGCGTTTTCAAAGCGCGGCCTGCTCGTCTCCGGCGTCGTCATCACGCGCTACCGCGAGGGCCAGCATGCGGTCGATTCCTTTGCCGACAGGCTCCGCCGCCTCGGCGTGCGCGTCTACCGCCATTATCCGATCGACGGTTACCCGAAGAACCCCAAGCTGATCGTCAGCGAGGAGGGCTTCGGCCGCAATGAGTTCGTGGAGACCACGCGCCCGCTCGTCATCGTCACGGCGCCCGGCCCCGGCAGCGGCAAGCTGGCCGTCTGCCTCTCGCAGATCTACCAGGAGTTCCGCAGGGGCGTCTGCGCGGGCTACGCCAAGTTTGAGACCTTCCCGGTCTGGAACCTGCCCCTGACCCATCCCGTCAACCTTGCGTACGAGGCGGCCACGATCGATCTGGACGACATGAACATGATCGATCCGTTCCACCTGCAGGCCTACGGCGTGACCACCGTCAACTACAACCGCGATATCGAGTCCTTCCCCGTGCTGAACACGATGTTCACGCATATCTACGGCGAATCGCCCTATAAATCCCCCACGGATATGGGCGTGAACATGATCGGCAACTGCATCACGGACGACGAGGCCGTTTGTGCGGCCGCAAAGCAGGAGATAATCCGCCGCTATTACCAGACCGCCTGCGCCTTCAAGCGCGGCCGCGTCGACAAGGAGCAGGTCTATAAGGCGGAGTTCATAATGACCCGCGCGGGGCTGACCGTGGAGGACCGCCCCGTCGTTGCCGCCGCGCTCAACAGAGCGGAGGAGACCGGCGCCCCGGCGATGGCTATCGAGCTGCCGGACGGCAGGATGATCACCGGCAAGACCGGCGAATTCGTCGGCCCCGCGGCCGGCGCGCTCGTCAACGCGCTCAAGGCGCTCGCGGGCATCAACAAGGATATCGACCTGCTTTCACCGATCGTGCTGCGGCCTATAAGGGAGCTCAAGACCAGGCATTTCGGCAGCGAGAACCCGCTGCTGCATTCGGACGAGCTTTTATACGCGCTCTCGATCTGCGCCGCGACCAACCCGACCGCCGCGCTCGCGATGGAGCAGCTGCCCAAGCTTCGCGGATGCGAGGCGCATTCATCGGTCATGCTGACCCTTGCCGACCGCTCGGTCTACCGCAAGCTCGGCGTGAACTGCACGAATGAGCCAAACCTCAGCGGCAACCGGTTCTACTTATAAGCAATGAAAAAAAGATCCGCGGGGAAATCCGCATAAGTTAGTTTGACAGAACGGTACAGCCCATCACGGGCTGCACCGTTTTTATGCCGGTCTGCCGGATAATCCCGGGATGAAGGAGCAGAGTCCGGAAAAACCGGGCTGCCGAAGAAGAAAATAGGTTGTATTTCTCCTAAATCTGTGATATAATAGTATCGTAAGAATGAAAGGAGGCCGATATCAATGAACGTGAATACCAAAAATCTTGTCTCGATAACCGAAGCGAATCAGAACTTCTCCCGCGTTGCGCGCATGGTCGATGAAAACGGCGCCGTCGTGATACTCAAAAACAACACGCCGCGCTACCTGCTGATAGAGTTCGGCAAGGCCGAGCGCGAGCTAGAAGCCGCGGATGAGGACGTTATGGCGGTATCGAAGCGGCTTATCGCCAAGAACAAAAAGGCGTATGAGGTGCTTGCGGAATGATAGTCCTTTCAAAGGAGCAGGTGATCTTTCTTCACGCGCAGCTGATCGCCGAAACGGGCGGCGTCGGCGCAGGAGGGTCGGGTTTTGAACAATTGCTCAAGTGGATAATCGGCCATCAGCAATAACGCTTTGTTTTGTTTGAAAAGGACTGCACCCAGCGGGTGCAGTCCTTTAAACAGCTGTCATTCTTAAAGCCGAAGCGCCGAACGGCAGTATCAGTTTCCTTCGTTTTTTATCTTCTCGGAATGATGACGGTCCTTATCCTTTCGTCAAAGAGCTTGATCAAAAGCGAATAGAGTATCTCATACGCGATGAACGCGGCCTCGGTCACGAGTATCATAAGCACGATCGGGTATTCGGGGATCAGGGAGAAAACGTTCTGTCCGATGATCTTCGAGCCGAAATACACGCCCGCCGCGGCGATCGCGTTCATTATGATGAGCTTGATTATAAATGCGATGATCCTGTCGCCTATCACCGTGTCAACGCCGAGCTTTATGAAGCCGTACAGCCCGAAAAAGCCCGCGTACAGGGCAAAATACAGCTTGTTCGGCACGATAAGGAACGTCACCGCCGCCGTCGCGAGGTAGCAGAGCAGCGCCGGGATGAGGCCGTTCCTTTCGCCGAGCGGGATCCAGATGACGAGCGAGGCGAGGAACAGGAAGCCGAGCCTGCCCGCCGGGAGCGCCGACGCCGCGAACATGAACAGCACTCCGAGCGCCGTAGTCATCGCGCAGGAGGTCAGCCTGGCCGTCGCGGAAAGCTTTTTCATTGATCTGCTCATTTTTCAACTCGCTTTCGTTTGTTTATAGGCTCAGCAGCAGCGGCAGATGTCGCCGCCCGTGCACTCGCAGCAGGAATCCAGGCACCAGATCGCGGAGCAGACGCGGCAGAGACCGCCGCCCGAGCAGCTGTCGCCCATCCCGCCCCGGTCGTCGCCGTAGCTGTGGTAGCCCCGGGTGCCGTAGGCGCTGAAGCTGTTCGCGGCGTTGCCGTATTCGGCGTTGCCGGGCTCCATCTGGGCGGCCAGGTCGAGATAGCGCCTGGCGCTGGCGTATTCGCCGCTCCTGAAAAGCGTTATGCCGTAAAGATAATTCCACTCCGCGCCGCGGACCGTGATCGCTTCGAGCGCGCGCCTTGCCTCCTGGATGCGCTGGTTGTTGAGCAGGCGGCGCACCTGGATCAGATCGGGGCTCGACGCGCGGTAGGACGAGCCCGAAAAGCCCGAGTCGGAGCCCGTGTTCCCGTAGGCGTAGCTCGAGGCGGTGCTGTTCTTGCGCTGCCTGGTGATGGTATCGTAGGCTTCGTTGATCTCCTTCAGCTTCTCGTCGGCGAGGTTCTTAAGGGGATTGTCCTGATACTTGTCGGGATGGTATTTTTTAACGAGCTCACGGTAGGCCGCGCGGATCTCATCGTCCGACGCGGTCTCCGAAACGCCCAGTACCTGATAGGGATTCAATGCCATTTATCCGTCCTTTCGGTCAGTTGCTTTGCGGGCTTTACGCGGCTTGTCGGGGCTGTTGATCCTGTCCCATTCCGCGAAGAGGCCCTTGTGGAAGATATTCTCGAGGACGCCGCGGTCGCAGCCGTCCTCGGGAGGAAGCTCTAAAAGATCGTAGGCGCTGATCGCCTCGTTGATCGACAGATTTATAAGGAACTCCGCGTCGCTTCGCCCGGCCCCGGTCAGCACGAAGGGGTTGTAGAGGCCCTTCTTTTCGTCCTTCTCCCTGTCGTCCCAGGCGTCGAAAAGATAGATGACGCGCCCGAGCCAGTACCCGAGCTCCGACAGCACCCTCTCGCGCGCCTCGTTCGGCTCGCCGTAGGCGAAGCCGGTCAGTACCAGCCGCATCAGCTCGCCGAAGCGGTTCGCGGCCAGGTCGAGGGAGGGCGCTTTCTCCTCCTCGACGGCGTGCAGCAGCCGGAGCTGTTCGCCGACGGCCTTATACAGCCCTGCCCGGCGTTTCTTCGCACGGCGGAAGGCGGAGAGCAGGGGGAGCTTGGCCGCGCGGCGAAGGGGCCGACCGTCGATGACGTCGTCGTCGAGCTTGTATTTGGCGAGGATGACGCAGACGTCCGCAGCGTAGACGAGCGCGGGGTTATCGCGTTCGACCATCGGCTTTCTCCGCGCGAGCGGATGCACTGGGCAGGCGCGCACGGCGGAGGGGGAGGGGCAGGCGTGGGCCGAGGAGAGCAGGAGCGCGAGGAAGGCGCAGTCGTAGCTCAGCGTCAGGCGCGAAAGCTGGCCGCAGCCCTTGCCGAGCGCGCGGCAGAGCCCGCAGTACCATGCGTCGTAGCGCTGCTTTTCCCGAACCAGCAGCTCGGGTATGTATGGCCGAACGTATCCGAACATAACCTGCACCCGCCTTTAAGGCGCTTATCCTTTCCCACTTTATTGTATAACATTTCAGCCGGGATTGCAACCGCGCTTGTGGCAGGATATGGTAAAAAGAGGAACATTTTGCGGTCGGACCGGAGCGGATATCGCATTTATATTTTCAAAAAAACGAATATTATACTTCCATTTTCCTTAAGCATCTGTTATAATATGATATTGTGAAGGACAAGCGGTCCAAAAGCTTGCCGAAACAACAATCACATGGAGGTTTTTATCATGAAAAAGCTGTTCGCACTCCTTATCGCCGTCATGATGATCCTGCCCGTTGTTGCCTGCACCAACAACAACCAGGGCAACACCGGCGACTACAAAGTCGCTATGATCACCGACTACGGCGACATCACCGACCAGAGCTTCAACCAGACCACCTACGAAGGCTGCAAAGAGTACTGCGAAGCCAACAAAATTGAGTTCAAGTACTACAAGCCCGCCGGCGACAGCACCGCTGAGCGCGTTGCGAAGGTCGAGGAAGCTATCGACGCTGGCTACAACGTGATCGTAATGCCCGGCTTCGCATTCGCCGGCACCATCTACGAGGTACAGGACAAGGCCGAGTACAAGGACGTTAAGTTCATCGCTCTCGACGTTTCCGAGTTCGACGTATTCGACTGCTTCTACAACCACGACGAAGCCGGCAATCAGACCGATCTGATCGCTGCCGACAACCAGCCCCACATCGGCAAGAACGTCTACTGCGCCGTTTACCAGGAAGAGCTCTGCGGCTACATGGCGGGTTACGCTGCCGTTAAGCTCGGCTACAAGCACCTCGGCTTCCTCGGCGGTATGGCTGTTCCCGCCGTTATCCGCTATGGCTACGGCTTCGTTCAGGGCTGCGACGCGGCTGCGAACGAGATGGGCATCGCGAACGATGTGACCGTTGAGTACGTCTACGGCAACCGCTTCTTCGGCACTCCCGAGATCACCGCTTACATGGACACCTGGTATCAGACCAAGGGCGTTGAAGTCGTCTTCGCTTGCGGCGGCGGCATCTACACCTCCGCTACCGAGGCTGCCAAGAAGGTCAACGGCAAGGTCATCGGCGTCGACGTCGACCAGGCTGCCACCATCAATGCGCTCGGCACCGAGGGCATGACCGTCACCTCCGCTATGAAGGGCCTTGCTGCGACCGTTAAGAACGTTCTTAACGAGACCATCAAGAACAACGCTTGGGACAAGTTCGGCGGCAAGATCGAGACCCTCGGCCTCGTCGGTGAGGATCCCCTCGCGAACTACGTTCAGATCCCGATGAACTCCACCCAGTGGGCGGACGGCTTCACTCAGGACAACTACAAGGAGCTCGTCAAGAAGATGTTCGACGGCACCATCAAGGTATCCAACGCGATCGACGCTCAGCCGACCGTCACCATCACCGTTGACTATCAGGACAACATCATGTAATCCTTTTACGGAAACAAAAAGCGGCTCGCGCAAGCGGGCCGTTTTTCATATGCGTAAACTGAAATGGAGCGCTTTTTCGCGCTCCCTTGCTTTTTTCATTATACCCGGTAATTGTCGATCTCCGGGCTCACCACGTCGTAATCGAAGAGCTCGAGCAGCACCTCGAGCGGGCAGACGATGCGCTCCACGGCCGGGTGGTAGTAGAAGACGCAGCTGCGGCTGTCGTGCCGGAACTCCTCGCCGTTGGCGCTCCAGAGGATGATGCGCTTGTTCGAGCGCGTGGCGATCGCCGCGCCGAGCTCGGTATGGGTGCCCTTGCCGCCGGGGAGCAGGCAGACCATCAGCTCCGCGTCGCGCACGGCGCGGAATTCGTTGAAGGCCACCTCGCTCATGCGCTGCTCGCTCGCGTAGCGCACGTCGCCGTGGGCCGTCCAGTCGTAGGTCAGCTCGTGACCGTGGGAGATAAAGGTATTCGCAAGGCGGATAGCGAGCGCCGCGTTGTCGATGCCTGTGGAAACGTAGAACCTCATAGTGTTGACCTCCTTGTTCTTAAATAGGGGGGGCGGTCAGTCCGCGCGGATCTTGCCCTCGGCCCAGTGCTTGCGGCAGAGGCCGATGTATTTGTCGTCCGCGCCGAGCACGACCTGGTCGCCGACCTTGGTGACGCCGCCCTTGCCGTCGAGACGGGCGTTCATGATGGCCTTCTTGCCGCACCAGCAGATCGTCTTGATCTCCTCGATGGTGTCCGCAAAGGCCATCAGCCAGTGGCTGCCCTCGAAGAAATTGCCCTGGAAATCGGTGCGAAGACCGTAGCAGATGACGGGCACGTTGAGATTATCCACCGCGTCGATCAGCTTCATGACCTGCGCCTTGGTGAGGAACTGCGCCTCGTCCACGATGATGCAGTCGTAGACATGCGCTTTCACCTCGTTCCAGGGGATCTCGTCGAAGAGGGTGCATTCGTCGATGAGCCCGCAGCGGGAGCGGACCGTGTGCACGCCGTCGCGCGTGTCGACCGCGGGCTTGACGAGCAGAGCCTTCTGCCCGCGCTCGCCGTAGTTGTACTTGACCATGATCGCCTGAGCGGTCTTCGAGGAGCTCATCGCTCCGTAGCGAAAATACAGCTTTGCCATAGCTGCCTCCGGGGTTTTGTTATCTCAATAATACCATACAACCGGGGAAAGAACAAGCGTTAATTTGCACTCCATAAATTAAGGACCCCGCGTGGGGGGTCCTTAAAAGCCTTGTGTATGTCGGTTTCGGGCGCTTTATCTCGTTCCCTTGTCGTACGGGATGCCCTCCGCCTTGGGCGCCTTGGAGTTCTTGGAGGTGAACGCAAGCACTATCAGCGAGATCAGGTACGGGAGCATGTTGTAGATGGGCTTGGGAATGTTGAGCGCGGTCAGGAAATCGAAGCCGGTGTAGACGTTCGACAGCGCGCGGAACGCGCCGAACAGCAGCGCCGCGAGCGCGATGCGCAGAGGTTTCCACTGGCCGAAGATCATGACGGCGAGGGCGAGGAAGCCGAAGCCCGCGACGCCGGTCTCGAAGTTCGCCTGGCTGACGCCAGCGGTGATGTAGACGAGACCGCCGATGCCGCCCAGCGCGCCGGAGATCAGCACGCCCGCGTAGCGCATCTTTGCGACGCTGATGCCGACCGAAGCCGCCGCCTGCGGATGCTCGCCGCAGCTCATGAGCCTGAGGCCGAAGCGGGTCTTGTAGAGCACGATGTACGCGGCGATCAGTATGATGACCGTCAGCACCATGAACCAGCTGAACTAGGTGCCCTCCTTGATGATGAGCGCCTGGCGGTTCTCGACGAAGCTGAGGCGGGCGCTGTTGTCCGCGCCGTTGGTCATAGCGATGTTCAGCGCCTTGACGATAACGGTCGCGAGCGCGATGCCGAGCATGTTCATGGCCGTACCGACGAGGGTCTGGTCCGCCTTGAAGTTGACGCTTGCCACGGCTAACAATAATGAGTAGATCATGCCGCAGAGCACGGCGGCGAGCGTGGCGATGATGAAGATCAGGAAGGCGGGGGTGGAGGTGGGCATGAAGCTGAGCACGAGCACGCCGCCCAGCGCGCCGATGACCATGATGCCTTCAAGACCGATGTTGATGATACCCGAACGCTCGGAGTAACAGCCGCCGAGCGCGACGAGGGTAAGTACCGATGCGAAAACGAGGGTGTATTGGATGAGCAGCAGCATTATGCCTCGCCTCCTTTCTTAACGGCTTTGACGGGCTCGGGTACGGGGTCGCCGCGCTTGTCCCTGGGCATCTTCTTGTTGATGCTCATCTTCAGCTTGAGGTAGAGCACGAAGCCGCAGAGATAGATGATGATGGCCGAGATAAGATCCGCGATCTGCACGGGGTAGAGCCTGGTGTCGAGCGAGGAGCCGCCGTCGGTTATGTGCTGGATGAAGTAGGAGGAGAAGATCGCCCCGATCGGGTGCAGGCCGCCGAGGAAGGCCGCCGCGATGCCGTTGAAGCCCATCGACGGGACGTTGGACTGGTTGATGTCCCACTCCATGAAGCCGGTCAGGAACATCAGCGCCGCTGCGAGGCCCGCGAGCGCGCCGGCGATCAGCATGGTCAGGATGATGTTCTGCTTCTCGCGCATGCCGGCGTACCTTGCGGCGTTCTTATTGAAGCCCGTCGCCTTGATCTCGTAGCCGAACTTCGTCTTGGAAAGGATGATCCAGATGATGACCGCCGCGATGATCGCGATCGGTATCGCTATCGTGACGCTGTCGTTGCCGAAAAGCTTGTTGAGCCCCAGCGTCGGCAGCAGGGCGGATTTGTTCCTTGAAACGAGGGTGAACGTGTCCTTATAGCCGACGGGGCAGAAGTCCTTCAATACGGAGTTGACCGTGTAGAGGCTTATCCAGTTGAGCATTATGCAGGATATGACCTCGTTTACGTTGCAGTAGGCCTTCAGCGCGCCAGAGATGGAGCCGAGAAGCGCGCCCGCGAGCACGGCCGCGATCAGGCAGGCGTACCACGGAAGGTTGAGGCCCAGCGCGCAGTAGAGCGCCGCGCCCGCGCCGATGACGTACTGGCCGGCGGCGCCGATGTTGAACAGGCCCGCCTTATACGCGAACAGGATCGAGAGGCTGCAGAGGATCAGCGGAGCGGTCTTGACGAGCGTATTGCCGAAGCCCTTCATGCGCAGCGCGGGGCTGTTCCTGGTAAGGAAGTTCTTGAGTATGGTCTCTATCGCCTTGCCGGCGCCGGAGGGCTTGATTATCAGCAGCACTATGAAGCCGATCAGCAGGCCGACCAGGATGCAGATGACCGCCGCGATGAAGGAGCGAAAGCCCATGCTCTTGAAGATGCTCTCTCTTTTTTCCTTATTGCTTTCCATGTCAGTTCGCCTCCTTGCCTGTATTTCGTTTCGCGCCCGCCATGTAGAGGCCGAGCTCCTGCACGGTGGTCTGCTTGGGATCGAGCTCGCCGACGATCTCGCCCTCGTACATCACGAGGATGCGGTCGGAGAGGTTCATGACCTCCTCAAGCTCGAGCGAGATCAGCAGCACCGCGTTGCCCGCGTCGCGATGGGCGATGATGCGCTTATGGATCGCTTCGATCGCGCCGACGTCGAGGCCGCGGGTGGGCTGCACCGCAACGAGCAGGCGGGGCGCCTTGTCGATCTCCCTCGCGACGATCGCCTTCTGCTGGTTGCCGCCGCTCATGCTGCGGGCTATCGTGATCGCGCCCTGGCCGGAGCGGACGTCGTATTCGTCGATCAGCCGATCGGCGTATTTGCGGATAGCGCCCTTCTTGAGGAAGCCGGCGGGGGAGGTGAACTCGGTGTTGAAATAGGTCTGAAGAATGAAATTGTATTCAAGGGAATAATCGAGCACCAGGCCGTGCTTATGCCTGTCCTCGGGGATATGGCTCATGCCGTTGACCGAGCGCTTTCTGATGCTCATGTTCGTGATATCGGTCAGCTTTTCGCCCTTGCCGGTCAGCATGCTGAGCTTGCCGCTCTCGAGGGGCTCGAGGCCGGTGATGCCGTACACGAGCTCGGTCTGGCCGTTGCCGTCGATGCCCGCTATACACACGATCTCGCCCGCGTGAACCTCGAAGCTGACGTCCTTGACGGCCAGATTATGGTGCAGCTTGGAGGCGACGGAGATGTTCTCGGCCTTGAGGACCGTCTCCTTGGGCTCGGCGTCCTTCTTGGGGACCACGAACTCGACGTCCCTGCCGACCATCATGCGGGAGAGCTCCTCCTTGGTGGTGTCCTTGACGTTGACGGTGCCTATGTATTTGCCCTTTCTCAGTACCGAGCAGCTGTCGGCCACGGCGAGGATCTCGTTGAGCTTGTGGGAGATGAAGAGGATGCTCTTGCCCTCGGCCGCGAGGTTGCGCATGATCTGCATCAGCTCGTCGATCTCCTGCGGGGTGAGCACGGCGGTCGGCTCGTCGAAGATCAGGATCTCGTTGTCGCGATACAGCATCTTGAGGATCTCGGTGCGCTGCTGCATGCCGACCGTGATATCGGAGATCTTCGCGTCGGGCTCGATCTTAAGGCCGTACTTCTCGCTGAGCTCGAGCACCTTCTTGCGCGCCTCCTTCTTGCGAAGGAAACCGGCGGTGTTCGGCTCGACGCCGAGAATGATGTTGTCGAGAACGGAAAAGATCTCGACCAGCTTGAAGTGCTGATGCACCATGCCTATGCCGAGATCGTTGGCGTCGTTCGGGTTATTGATCTTAACGACCTCGCCGTTCTTCTTGATGATGCCTTCCTCGGGCTGATAGAGCCCGAAAAGCACGCTCATCAGGGTGGATTTGCCCGCGCCGTTCTCGCCGAGGAGCGCGTGGATCTCACCTTTTTTGAGCCTGAGGGTGATATTGTCGTTGGCAACGATGCCCGGGAAGCGCTTGGTGATGCCGATCATCTCGATCGCGTATTCGCCGCCCGGCTGTTCCTTCTGTAATACCTGTTCCGTTTGCTTGTCCAAAAGTATTCCCCCTTGTCCGGCCGCTTGGATTTGATACGCCGCTTTGTAAACGGCGACTTAACGGTATATTTTATTTTAACACACGGGATGGCGTTTTTCAATATAAAAATGAAGCTTAGGGGGAAGATGTTTTAACGAGCGGGGGAGCGCCTGCATCGGAAACGGAAAGCAAAAGAAAACCCCCGCCTGAAAAGACGGGGGCTCATGGCGCGCCCAGCAGGATTTGAACCTGCGACCTACCGGTTCGTAGCCGGGCACTCTATCCGCTGAGCTATGGGCGCATCGCTTCTCTCAAAGTGCCTGATTATTTTAGCGCAATACTTTTGTTTTGTCAATACTGTTTTCTGCAATATATATTTCGGTTGAAGAAGCTGTTTCTCCGGTGTGTTGCCCGCAGGTTGCCATAAAACCCTTTATTTGGTATAATCCGATTATCAGAATGCAGCGGAGGTAAAGCCATGGAGATAACCGCATCGGGAAGGAACGATCTTGGCGCCGTAACGGCGCTGACGAGGGCGAATATGTTCGGGCGGGCGGAGCCGAAAAGGATGCTCATATTCCTGCTCGCCGTGATCGGCGCGGCGGCGCTTATCGAGACCGCGGTGATCGTCGTTTTCAAGCAGGGCAGCGACCGCTTCGAGGGCCTGCTGACCCTCGCCTGCTGCGCGGTGACCGCGGGGCTGCTGCTTTGGATGTTCACCGCCCTGCCGAAGAAGAAATACGAGCAGCTCGGCGCCAAGCGCGACATGCTCAACCGCTATCGCTTCACGGAGGAAGGCTTTTCAGTCGCCGTGGATCAGGACGGCTTTTCCGCCGGCGGCGCGCATTCCTACGCCTCGGTCCTCAAGGTCGCGGAGACGGGCGAGTTCTTCTTTATGTACCTTTCGGGCGGCGTGCTGATCGTTAACAGGGCGTCGGTCGAGGGCGGAACGCCCGAGGAGCTGCGCGAGCTGCTGAAAAGCCGCATCGCGGGCAAATACGTTGTCTGCAAATACTGAAAGGAAGGAAAAATGGAGATCAAAGCAAGCTGCCGCATCGACGAAAGACTTACAAAAATGTTGGTAAAGCGCAGGCCGCTGAGGAGCATGATCCTGCCGATCGTATTCAGCGCCGTGTATCTCGGCCTGCTCGGTTACAGCGCGTACCTTCTGAGCCTGAAGGTAACGAAATGGACCGTGCTCACCGCCGTACTGGCGGTCGGGTTCACGGCCTACGGCGCGGTGCGCCAGCTTACGGTCCGCCGCCGACTTAAGAAGCATTTCGGAAAGCATTGGGGCGCTGAAAACAAATATGTTTTCGGACCCGAGGGCTTCGAGGCCGTCGAGACCGCTCAGGGCATTAATTCTGTCGAGCGTGTCGAGTATCAAAAGCTCGAGCGCCTCGTCGAGACGAAGGAATACTTCCTCGCATATACCTCGAAGATACTCTATTACCCGATCCTGAAGGAAACGATCGAGGGTGGCACCGAGGACGAGCTGAGGGCGCTTTTGACGAGCTGCCCGGAGACGGAATACAGGCTTGAAAACAAATAGAGCGAAAGGAAACCAATATGGAGATACACGCATCTGGGATCAACGATTTCAAAACGGTAAAGGCCCTCAATAAGGCCGCGGTCGGCGCCAAAAACTTTGCGGCCCTGGGCGTATACGCCCTGGTCTTCGCCTTGTTCACCTATCAGATGCTCAGTCCGCGCTACGCGAAAAACGCCGTCAACTATATCCTCTACGCCTTCTGCGCGGCGTTATTCGTGTACTTTATCGTCCTCTGCGTCAACATACCCAAGCGCGCATACAAGCGGATGGGCAGGAACGCGGGCACCGTCGGGCGCTACACTTTCACCGACGAGGGCATGACCGTCGCCGCAAGCACGGACGGCTATGAGGGCGAGACCACGGTCTCCTATGACCATATCCTGCGGGTCATCGAAACGCCGGAGTATTTCTTCCTGTTCATCAGCGGCAGCAACGCCTGGCCCGTCGATAAGAGCACCTTCGAGGGCGGCACGCCGGAACAGCTCGCCGAAAAGCTCCGCGCGAACGTGAAGAAGTATAAGGTGAAACGATAAAGGGATAAGGTTGCCATGAAATACATTTTCGGAACGAATAAAGGCGCCGGAGCGAAAGCGCCGGACGGCGAAGTCTTCATCACCGCGAAGAGCGACGAAGAATTGACCGCGAAGATCGCAAGGACCTTCGAGCACACGACGAAGCTCGCGATAATGAACGCATCCCCGCTTCCCTTATGGCTTACGATCGTCAAATGGATCGGCGCGTTCGCGGCCGCGTTCGGTCTTTACGCGGTGATTGACTTCATACTGGGTCTGAATGAAAAAACGCAGTCGTTTGCGCAGTTCTATCACAGAATACCGTGGCTGTTCAATGCCGCTGCGGTCGGCGCGGTACTGTTCATCGTGCTGTTCATCATAGAAAAAGTTAAGAAAAAACAGCTCAGAGACAGCGGCGAGCCGGAAAAGGCGTTCGAGGAAGCTCTCGCGGTGACGGGCTTGATAGACGAAAAGTTCGGCATCCCGGAGGACTCGCCCGATATCGATGTGATCGCATTCGACTATAATGAGACAGAGGACGGGATCGAATCCAACTCCCTTTCGTCCCTTGAGGACCTGTATGCCTGGCGCGACGGGGATGACCTGAAGCTTGCGCTGATCTCGGAGGATGACGGCGCTTCGCTCTACACCCTGCCGATCGCGGACATGAAGGGGATCGCGATCGAGCGGATGGGCTTCAACGTGGCGAACTGGAGCAAGACGTGGCAGCCCGACCCCAAGAAGCACGAGGTCTATGGCGTCAAGGTCGCCGGCCAGTACGGCTTTGCGGGCCTTTCGTACTGCTGCGCGCTCGATATCGTAAAGAACGGCGAGACCTACCGCCTGCTGTTCCCGGCCTACGAGCTTGAACAGGTCGCGGCGCTGACGGGGCTTACTGCGCCCGCCCTGCCCGATAAGAAGGAGCTGCGCGCCGCGCCTGAGAACGCCGAAAAGCTGCGTCCCGTCTATTACTGGAAGGTACCGGAGGGCGAGAACGTCAAGTCGTGGTTCATGCCGGGCGCGGACCGTGAGTTCGCATCCAAGCACCCGGCGGCGTATGTCGTTCTGGCCCTGATCGCGCTCTGCGGACTTTTCGCGCCGGTGATCGTCTATATTCCCCTGTCGATCCCGCGACTGGGCAACAGCAACGGCATGATCCTCGTTGGAGCGATCGGAGCGTTCATATTCGGCTTTGGGCTTTTCAACCTGATCGCCGCATGGATACACCAGTATCTCGGGCATAGGGTGACGATCATCTCGATCGTCCTCGGCGCGGTGCTGATGGCGCTGCCGTTCGTAATATAATACCTCTAACGGAGGAGGTCGCACTGCACCAACGGGGACGGTTCTCTTTGGTGCAATATGCAGCATGGAATTGGGTTCAGCCCGTATTGCACCAAAAAGAACCGTCCCCATTGGTGCACGATACTTCTCTTTCCCGCCGCTTTACCGACGCGGGAAAAGCCGAAAACCCATATAACGGTATAAAGAAAAAGGCGGGATCACCGCCTTTTTCGTATTGCTGCCGAAGGATCACTCTATCCCGCTCAGGTCATAATCCTCGAGCCACTTGGAGGCCGTTTCGCATACGCCCCTCAAGCACGCCTCGTCGAAGGGGGAGACGAGCCCGGCGTTCTTCAAAAGCTCGGTGAAGGTGCGGCTGCCGCCCTGAACGGTGTAGGCCATGTAATGCGCCCAGGCGTCCTTCATATCCTTCTGTATCATCGCCCAGAACTCCAGCGCGACTGTCTGCGCGAGGCAGTAGTCGATGTAGTAGAACGGGCTGCAGTAGATGTGGTTCTGCCTCTGCCAGCCCTTGCCCTCGGAATAGACGGGGATCTCTCCGTCAAGCTTCATCCAGGGCATGTATATGCCGAGGAGGCGCTTCCACTCGGCGTGGCGCTCCGCGGGGGTGAGCTCGGGCTTTTCATAGACGATGTGCTGGAAATGATCGACCATCGTGCCGTAGGGGATGAACGTGATCGCTCCTGCAAGGTGGGAATAGAGGAACTTGCGCTCGTCCTTGCCGAAGAACTCCTTTGCCCAGGGCCAGCCGAAGAACTCCATGCTCATCGAATGCACCTCGCAGGCCTCCATGCTGGGCCAGGCATAGGCGAGCGGTATGCGCTTGCGGTTGAGCCAGTACTCGAAGGCGTGGCCCGCCTCATGCGTGACCACCTCGACGTCGTGCTGGGTGCCGTTGAAATTGGCAAATATGAAAGGCGTTTCATACGCGGGGAGCCCCGTGCAGTAGCCGCCGGACTGCTTGCCCTCGGTGGAGAGCACGTCCATCATCTCGTCGTCCAGCATGTGGCGGAAGAATTCGCTCGTTTCGGGCGAGAGCTCGTCATAGAATTTGCGGCCCGCGGCGAGGATGTCGTCCGGCGTGCCGGCGGGGCGGGGGTTGCCGCTGCGGAATTCCAGCGCGGCGTCCGCAAAGGAGAGGGGATAGCTTTTGCCCAGGCGCTCCGCCTGACGGCGGATCACGGATTCGGCCACGGGCACGAGGTATTTTTGCACTGCCTCGCGGAACTTTTCCACGTCCTCCTTGCCGTAGCAGTTGCGGCCCATGCGGTAATAGCCGAGCTGAGTATAGCCCTCATAGCCCATCTTTTTGCCCATGGCGTCGCGCAGATGGGTCAGCTCGTCGTAGATGGCGTCGAGCCGCTCGCCGTTTTCGGCGTACCAGCTTCCGTCAGCGATCCATGCGGCTTTGCGGCGCGCGTCGTCCGCGTCGGTCTTGAAGGGCGAGAGCTGCGAAAGCGTGTAGACGCCGCCCTCGAACGGCACCTGCGCCGAGGCGATCAGCTTCATGTATTCGGTGGTCAGCTCGTTCTCCTTCTGCATCTCGGGGATGATTTCGGGGGAGAAGGCCTTCAGCTCGATCTCGGCGTTTTTGAACATCAGGTCGCCGAACTCCTTTTCGAAGTCCCCGCGGAAGGGGCTCTTCATAAGCTCGAGCGTCCAGGCCTGGGAGTATTCCTGCAGCTCGGGGCTGAAGGAATCCCAGAATCTGCTCTCGGCGTCGTAGAATTCGTCGCGGGTGTCTATGGAGTGCCGTATCATGGCAAGCTCCGCCATGGTCGTTACGCGCTTCTCCTCCTCTTCCTTCTCGAGGAATATCGCGCGGGCCGCGGCGTAATCCTCAGCTGCGGCGAGGCGCCCGGTCAGCTCCCGAAGATACTGCTTGACTTTATCCGCATCCGGGCGGGTATAGGTCATTTCCTTGAATTTCATTCTGTGCCTCCTGATATTTGATTTGTCTTAAGCTCTGATAATACTGCCTGCTGCCGGTTCTATTTCAGCATGAACGCCGTCAGCAGGTCATAGGTGTTCCTCAGCCCGTCGATATGCGTCCTCTCGTAGCCGTGGCTGTTGGCGGTGCCGGGGCCTATCGCGGCATGGCGGATATCGTAGCCCGCGACGACCGAGGGATCGGCGTCGGTGCCGTAGTGGGGCGTGAAGATATCCATCACGAAATCACAGCCGATGCGCTGCGCCGTCTCGCGCAGCTCGTTGGTGAGCCCCCAGTGGTAGGGGAAGCGCGAATCCTTGCAGAAGATCGTGACCTTCCTCTCGTCGCTGTTCTGATCCGGCCCGGTCGGGGCGATGTCGAGCGCGAGGTAGTCCCGCGTGTCGCGCGGCATATAGGTGGTGCCGTGGCCGATCTCCTCATACATCGCGAAATACGCGTAGATCTTCCTTTCGGGCTCGATCCCGGCGTCCCTGAAGGCCTTCATGGCGGTCAGCAGCACCGCGGCAAGGGCCTTGTCGTCCACGAAGCGGGATTTGATGTAGCCGTTCGAGAGCTCGAGGCGGGGTTCGAGCGCGATCATGTCGCCGGTCTCGATGCCGAGCGCGCGGGTCTCGGCGGCGGAATGCACGTTTTCATCGAGCACGATGCAGACGTTCGTGCGGAAATCCGGGGCGACGAGGCGCAGCTCCTCCTCGGTGACGTGGACCGAGTTCGGCTCGCGGCAGATGCAGCCCGTGTAGACTTTCCCGTCGCGCGTGTGGACGCGGACGTTCTCGTGCATGCAGTAGAAGGGGTAGAGCCCGCCCACGGGGCAGACGTTCAGGGTGCCGCCCGCGTTGATGTGGCGGACCATCAGGCCGATGTCGTCAAGATGCGCCGAAACGAGCAGTGGTTCCTTTTCGCCGCCGAAGCGCGCTATGACGCCACCCTTGTGCGTGACCTCGTATTCAAAGCCGAGATCGTCGAGCATGCGGGTCAAAAGACCCTGGATCTCCTCGTACTGGCCGGTCGTGGAATCGGCGGCGAGCAGTCCGCGGAACACGGCAAGGCAGAAATCTTCGTTGAAGGGGAGCATATTGTACCTCCTTGGAGTGGTTTTACTTCTGTTTGGGCAGGAGCCCGGCCTCGGCGAGCAGGCGGTGCAGCGTCTGTTCGGTCTTCATAAGCGAAAGCGCTTCCTCGGCCTCCGCCTGCGCCTTTTCGCGCACCGGGAGCGGCAGCGCGGCCCTCTTCGCCCTTATCATAAGGTTCTTGGGCGTGTGGGCAAGGTCCACGAACTCGATCACGCGGGCGGAGTAGCCCGAGGCCGTGAGGAGCTTTTGCCTTATGGAATCGGTCAGCAGCGCGCAGGCGCGTTCGCGCAGGATGCCGCCGTCGTCGAACAGCGGCAGGCAGGCCATATCGGCGCTCTTGTTGAGCTCATGCTGGCAGCAGGGCACCGAGAGGATGTGCTTCGCGCCGAAGCGGACCGCGTTGAAGAGCGCGAGGTCCGTCGCGGTGTCGCAGGCGTGCAGGGTGATGATAAGGTCGATCGGCGCGGGGTCGCTTTTAACGAAATCCGCGATGTCCCCCGCGAGGAAGCGAAGGCCGGTATAGCCGTATTTTTCGGCGAGGTCCCTGCAATATTCTATTACGTCGGCCTTTAGATCGACGCCGGTCATGCGCACGGGGCGCCGCTTTATCTCGGTGAAATAATAGTAGACGATGAAGGTCAGGTAGCTCTTGCCGCAGCCGAAATCCACCACGCTGATCTCGCTCCCGTCGTCCTCGGGCAGCAGCTCGTCGATGAACTCGAGGAAGCGCTCGATCTGGCGGAACTTATCGTTCATATTCGCCTTGATCTTCCCGTCCGGCGTCATGACGCCCATGTCAGCGAGCGGCGGTATCGCCCGGCCCGCCTCGATCAGATACTTCTTTTTGCGCTCGGGCTCCCTCGCGGCGGGGGCGTCCGTCCTCCTGCGGCGGCCCGAAAGCAGCTTGCCCTTCTTTGTAAGGCGCGCGGTGAATTCGTATTCACTGTTCCACGCGTTTATCTGGGAGAAATCGGCGAACAGCGCCTCCATGCGCTCCGCGGCGCATTCAAGCGGCACGCGCTCGTGAAACGCCTGCTTTTCGGTCAGCTTTTCGATGAAATAGCCGTCCTCGGCGCGGTCGAAGGTGACCCTTCTCAGGCCCGGCTTTCTCGGCCCGCTCAGCACGGCGCGGTATGCGCCCTCCCTGACGACGCCGTCGATGAATGCTCTCAGTTCGTCCATGCTTTTCTCCCAGGCGGAAGCTTCCGCCGCTTCTATTATACATTTACCGGTCCGAAGCGGCAAGAGGGAAATGGGCGGCTGACTATACAAAGAAAAAACTTGCTTTTTCTCCCGTTTCCATTATAATATAAATTGATGGAATATGCAGTAAACGAAAAACCGGATATGGTCTCCCTCGCGAGCCTCGGCCCGCTTCCGGAGGCCCTTGACCCCGCGCAGCTCGCGCCGCTCTCCCTCGCCTACATGGGCGACACGGTCTACGACCTGTTCGTGCGCACCGAGCTGCTCGAGAACACCACCCTGACCGCCCACGGCCTGCACGAGCGCGCGGCGAAGCTCGTCAACGCCCGGGCCCAGGCCGCCGCCTTCCGCCGCATCGAGCCGATGCTGACCGGGGAGGAGCTGGCGATCTTCCGCCGCGGGCGCAATTCGCATATCGGCACCGTGCCCAGGAGCGCGTCGATCATGGATTACCGCATCGCCACCGGCCTTGAGGCGCTGCTCGGCTTCCTCTACCTTTCGGGCAGGGACGGCCGCATCCGCGAGCTGATGCGCGCGCTGCTGACGGAAGCCGAAGAGGGCCTGAACAACGAAAATGAATAAGCATAAAGGAGTTTTTATGGCAGACTATAACAACAAAAACGGGCGCCGCAGGGGCGGCGACGAGAGGCCGCGCGGCGATAAGCCCTACGGCAAAAAACCCTACGGCGAGAAGGCCTACGGCAAAAAGCCCTACGGCGAGAAGGCCTACGGCGAAAAGAATTACGGCGACAGGCCCTACGGCGACAGGCCCCGCGGCGGCAAGCCTTTTGAGAAGAAGCCGAACGGCGACAGGCCGTTTGGTGATAAGCAGTTCGGCGACCGCGGCTTCGGCGACAGGAAGTTTGGCGACAGGCCGTTTGAGAAGAAACCCTACGGCGAGAAGTCCTTTGAAAAGAAGCCCTACGGCGACAAGCCTTTTGACAGGAAACCCTACGGCGAAAGGTCCTTTGAGAAGAAGCCGAACGGCGATAAGCCGTTTGGCGATAAGCGGTTCGGCGACCGCGGCTTCGGCGACAGGAAGTTCGGCGACAGACCGTTTGGGAAGAAGCCCTACGGCGAAAAGCCGTTCGGCGACAGACCTTTTGACAAGAAGCCCTACGGCGACAGGCCGTTCGATAAAAAGCGCTTCGACGCGCCCGGCGCGGGCGAAAAGCCCTATCAGCGCCGCTTCGACGACCGTCCCGCCCCGAAGCCCTTCGGCGATGTGCGGGAGGAGCAAAAGCCCGAGGAGCTGCCCAACATCATCATGGGCCGCAACCCGGTCAAAGAAGCGATCAAGAGCGGGAAGAGCATCGACCGCATCCTCGTCACCAAGGAGCACGACGGCTCCCTCGGCGAGATCATCGGCCTTGCGAGGGACCGCGATATCATCATCCGCGAGACGGACAGGCGCCGGCTCGACGAGCTCTGCATGCCCTTCGGCCACGACGGCAAGCCCGGCAACCATCAGGGCATAGTGGCGGAGATCCCGGGCGTGGAGTATTCCGAGCTTTCGGACATCCTCGCCTATGCCGAGGAAAAGGGCGAGAAGCCCTTCGTGATCCTGCTCGACGGCGTGGAGGACCCCCACAACCTCGGTTCGGTCATAAGGAGCGCCGAATGCGCGGGCGCGCACGGCGTGATCATCCCCAAGCGGCGTTCGGCCCCGGTCACGGCGGCGGTGGTCAAGACCTCGGCCGGCGCGGCGGAGCATATGCGCATCGCAAGGGTCGTCAACATCGTCGCGGCGATGGAGCAGCTCAAGGAGGCCGGTCTCTGGATCGCCGGCGCGGACATGGCGGGCGAGAGCATGTATAAGACCGATATGAAGGGCGCCTTCGCGCTGGTCATCGGCGGCGAGGGCGAGGGCCTTTCCAAGCTCGTGCGCGAAAAATGCGATTTCCTCGTTTCGATCCCCCTCAGGGGCAGCATCGATTCGTTGAACGCAGCGGTCGCGGCGGCGATAATCATGTTTGAAAAGAACAGGCAGGACGGAGAAAACTGATAAGATGACGGAAAAACAGCCGCAGCCGGACAGCGTCATAACGGACGAACAGCTTGCGCTCCTCGCCCAGCAGGGCGACGGGGAGGCCGAGCGCGCCCTCGTGGAGCGCATGATGCCCGTCGTGCAGCTCCGGTGCAGGCGTTATTTCCTGATGGGGGGCGACAGCTCGGACCTCGAGCAGGAAGCCTCGATCGGGCTGATCTCGGCGATCCGCGACTACACGCCCGAAAAGAACTCCAGCTTCCGCGCGTATGCGGATACCTGCATCAAGAACACCATCTACGCGGCGATCAAGAAGGCCGCGCGCAAGAAGCATATGCCGCTCAACAGCTCCCTTTCGCTCGACAGGCAGGTGAAGGAGGGCGAGAAGGACGGCCTCACCTTCGGCGAACAGCTCGGCGCGCCCGAGAGCAGCGATCCCGAGGCGGTGGCGATAATGCGCGAGGAGGCGGGGGAGTTCGTGCGCGCGCTCAAGAGCGCCCTGACCGGCTTCGAGCACGACGTTCTGACCCTGTTCCTCGACGGCAGTAGCTATCAGCAGATCGCCGCGGAGACGGGAAGGACCCGCAAGGCCGTGGACAACGCCCTGCAAAGGGTCAAGAAAAAGGTCATCGCGCTGCTCGACAGAAACGACTGATGCGGAAAACGCCCGAAAGGGCGTTTTTTCTATCGGCTTCTTCCGCTTGCGGCATTATCCGGCAGGGGCGGCAACCTGCCGCCAGCCTTGCGGCGGGAATGTCTGCCGCGGAGGTTGTCGGACTGCACGATGCTTCTCTTTTCCCTCCCTTGACCCCCTCTCCGGGGACCTTTTCACTCTTGAAAAATAATAAAAAAAGGTATAAAATAAAGTCGGCGTGTAAGAGACATTCGGCAGGCCTTGTTTTGCCGCTGTTTCGCACCAGAAAAATAAGGTTTCGGAGGTCATTTTATGGAAATTATCAGGACCGGCGTCGCCGGGACGATGGAATCGAGCGATATCATCGTGACCATCGAGCCCAGGGAGACCGAGGGCATCGAGCTTTCGCTCGAGAGCGACGTTATGCAGCAGTTCGGCAGGCAGATCGAAAAGGTCATCCGCGAGACCCTCGCGGAGGTCGGAGTCACTTCCGCCTGCGTCACCGCGGTGGACAAGGGCGCGCTCGACTGCACCGTTGCCGCGCGCACCATGGCAGCCGCCTACCGCGCCGCAAACAGCACCGATTACGTGTTTAAAGAGGTAACGAAGAAATGAGCGGAAGACTTAGAAGAAGCATGCTTTTCGTTCCCGGCAACAACCCGGGCATGATCCGTGATGCGCATATCTACGGCTCTGACTCCATTATGTTCGACCTTGAGGACAGCGTCGCCATCGACCAGAAGGACGCCGCGCGCTTCCTCGTATACAAGGCCCTGACCACCCTGCACTACGGAAGCAAGGAGCTCGTCGTCCGCATCAACGACCTCACCACCGGCCTCGGCATCCAGGACCTTGAGGCGATCGTTCGCGCCAGGCCCGACGTCATCCGTCTGCCCAAGACCGAGACCGCGCAGGACGTCATCGACTGCGAGAGGGAGATCGAGCGCATCGAGCGCGAGGCGGGCATCCCCGTCGGCTCCACCGGCATGATGGCCGCCATCGAGAGCGCCATCGGCGTGCTCAACGCCAAGGAGATCGCGTTCTCGTCAAAGCGCCTGATCGGCATCGCTCTCGGCGCCGAGGACTATGTTACCGACCTTAAGACCACCCGCTCCCCCGAGGGCATCGAGCTGATGTTCGCCCGCGGCATGATCGTCAACGCCGCGAAGGCCGCCGGCATCATGGCGCTGGACACCGTGTATTCCGACGTCAACAACGAGGAGGGCTTCATCGCCGAGGCGACGATGATCCGCAAGATGGGCTTCGACGGCAAATCCATCATCAACCCCCGCCAGGTCGCGCCGCTCCACGCGGTGTTCACCCCCTCCGAGAAGGACCTTGCCAAGGCGAGGGCCATCATGGACGCCATCGCCGAGGCGAACGCAAGGGGCTCCGGCGTTGCGTCGCTCAAGGGCAAGATGATCGACAAGCCCGTCGTCGCAAGGGCGCAGTATCTGCTCGACCTTTACGAAAGGTCCAAAACCATGCCCGTTGAGGAGGTCTGACAATGGATATCACCAAGATCCCGCATATTAACGAAGTTTCCGCCTTCCACGGCGAATATGACCCCAAGGCCTGCCCCGTCAAGAGCACCGAGCGCTTCGACGAAAGGCAGAAGCATTCCAAAAAGGTGCTGCCCTCCCTTGAGGAGGCCATCCGCCGCTCCGGCCTTAAGGACGGCATGACGATCTCCTTCCACCACCATTTCAGGAACGGCGATTTCGTCGTGAACATGGTGGTCGACCAGATCGCGAAGATGGGCATCAAGAACCTGACCCTCGCGGCCTCCAGCCTTACCGACTGCCACTGGCCCCTGATCGAGCACATCAAGAACGGCGTCATCACCCATATCGAGACCAGCGGCCTGCGCGGCAAGCTGGCCGAGGCCGTTTCAAGAGGCCTTATGGATTTCCCGATCATCTTCCGCTCCCACGGCGGACGCGCGGCGGCCATCGAATCCGGCGAGCTGCATATCGACGTCGCCTTCCTCGGCGCGCCGAGCTGCGACCCCTACGGCAACGCCAACGGCTATAACCGCGACGACGAGAACGCCAGCTGCTGCGGCTCCCTCGGCTATGCGATGCTCGATGCGCAGATGGCGGACAAGTGCGTCATCATCACCGACCATCTCGTCAACTTCCCGAACGCCCCGTTCTCCATCCCCGAGTCGAACGTCGATTACGTCGTCGTGGTCGACAACATCGGCGACCCCAAGGGCATCATGAGCGGCGCGACCCGCTACACCAAGAACCCCAAGGAGCTGCTGATCGCGAAGACCGCCTCCGAGGTCATCGAAGCGAGCGGCTATTTCGAGGACAACTTCACCATGCAGATGGGCTCCGGCGGCGCGAGCCTCGCCACCGCAAGGTTCCTGCGCGACAAGATGATCGCCAAGAACATCAAGTGCCGCTTCGCACTCGGCGGCATCACCGGCCAGATCGTGCAGATGCACGAGGAGGGCCTGGTCAAGAAGATACTGGACGTTCAGAGCTTCGACCTTATCGCCGCCAACTCCATCAAGAACAACCGCTTCCACCAGCAGATCAACGCCTCGTACTACGCGGGCTATCTCAACGGCGGCGCGGCTGTCAACCAGCTCGACTTCGTCATCCTCTCCGCGCTCGAGATCGACGTTAACTTCAACGTCAACGTCATGACCGGTTCCGACGGCGTCATCCGCGGCGCGGTCGGCGGGCATCCCGATACGGCGGCCGGCGCGAGCCTGACCATCGTCACTGCGCCCCTGCTCCGCGGCAGGATCCCGACCGTCTGCGAGAGGGTCAACACGATCTGCACCCCCGGCAGCACGGTGGACGTGCTCGTCACCGACCAGGGCGTGGCCGTCAACCCGAACCGCCCCGAGCTCAGGGAGAGGCTGATCGCCGCGGGCCTGCCCGTAACGACGATCGAAAAGCTCAAGGAGCGCGCCGAGAGGATCGTCGGCAAGCCCGAGCCCATTCAGTACACCGACCGCATCGTGGGCGTGCTGATGTACAGGAACAATACCGTTATCGACGTCATCCGCCAGATCAAGGAGGACTGACGGCGATAAGCCCTTAGGGGACCTGAAATTGAGCTTCATTATTTCGGACGCTGCGGGCCTTCACGGCCCGCAGCTTGAAAAAACAGAGGAGTTCCTTGAGAAGATGGGGCTCCGTTACGAGGGCGGCGCGGACTACACCGTTTTTCTGACGGATGAGGACGACCGCCTGCTCGGCACGGGCTCGCTCTCGGGGAACGTGCTCAAATACATCGCCGTGGACGATTCGCTCCAGGGCGAGGGCGGCGCGGCGGCGATAGTCAGCCGCCTCGTCCAGCACGCCTATCTTTCGGGCAGGAGGAAGCTCTTCCTCTTCACCAAGCCCCGGAATGAATTCCTGTTTCGGAGCCTCGGCTTCTTCCCGGTTGCTGAGACGCAAAGCGTCCTCTTTATGGAGAACAGCCGCAGGGGGCTCCAAAACTGGCTCGATTCGCTCGAAAGGGGCGAGGGCGTGCAGGGCGCGGTCGTCGCCAACTGCAACCCCTTCACATTGGGGCACCTCTATCTGATGGAGCGGGCGGCCTCCATGGTCGACACGCTCCACGTGTTCATCGTCAGCGAGGACCGCTCGTTCTTCTCGTTTGAGGAGCGCTTCATGCTGGCAAAGCAGGGCACGGCGCATATAAAGAACCTGCTCCTGCACGAGAGCGGGGACTACATGATCTCCCACGCGACCTTCCCGACCTATTTTTTGAAGGACAGGGAGCATGCGAGGGCCGCGAACGCCGAGCTGGACCTCGTGCTCTTCTCAGAAAGGATCGCCCCTGCGCTGGGCATCACGAAGCGCTTCGTCGGCACCGAGCCCTTCTCGCCGCTGACGAGGGAATACAACGAGCTGATGAAGGCGGTCCTGCCGCGTTACGGCGTGGAGGTCGTCGAGCTCGAGCGCACGGGCGGCATCAGCGCCACACTCGTACGAAAAGCGATAATCGAAGGCGATCCCGGCGCGGCGAAGGCGCTTGTGCCAGAGACCACCTTTAACTATATTATGAAGAAATTCGGGGCGGAAGCGCCCGATGCGGAAATAACGGAAGCCGGGACCGCGCCGGAGGGGCCCGACCGGGAGGGATAAGCGATGAAGCTGTTTAAAAAACCTTTGGACAGGAACAAGAGCCTGCTCTTGGCCGGGCTGCTCGCCGCGATCGCGATCGGCCTGATGGGGCTGTACGTCGCCGTCATCTCGCCCAAGCTCGTCGTGCCGGCGGAAACCTACACCAAGGCCGTCAAACTCTACGAGACGGGCGATTTCAAGGAGGCCGCGCTCAAGCTCGAAACGATCAAGGATTATTCCGATGCCGAGACCTTCGCCAAACGCGCCTGGCGCATGGCGGGGGAGAGCGCCTTCAATGCCGGGAACATCGAGGAGGCCGTCGCCTGCTATGCAAGGAGCGACGCCAACGCCTCGGAGCTGCGCAGGGTGGACGAAGCCTTCCTCAGCCTTGCCGAGCAGAACTTCAAAAAAGGCGATATCTCCCGCGGGGAGATCTATCTAGGCTGCGTGCAGGACGCCGAAGCGCATTCGGACCGCATAAACGGCATCCGGCTCGACGCGGCGAAGCGGCTGCTCAACGGCCGCGAGGGCCTGTTCGACGATTTCATGCCCGTCAGGATCCGGATCGGGACGGCGGAGGACCTGCTCGCCTCCTGCGGGGAGGAATACCGCAGCGAAGCGGCCCGCCTGCTCTATGAAAACGGAGAGGACCTGCTCACCGTCTACGAAACCGACGGCGCCTACGCCTCCTTCGCGGCGGCGAAGCGCATGTGCCCCCGCGAAAATACCGCGACACTGATCGCCATGATCAACGACGCATGGAACAAAGCCGGCGACCGCGCCATGAATGAAGGAAACTATTCCGCCGCGCGCCGCTGCTATGCCATGGTGGGCAGCCTGCCCAACCCCGAATACGGCGACGAAAACGACTCCGAGCGCTACAACAGGGCCGTCGCCCTCTGCGATGAAGGCGATTTCTTCGGCGCGCTCGCCGTGCTTGAAACGCTTGAAGAGGATTATGAGGATTCCGCAAGGCTTATCCAGTGGATAAGGAGCGCGATACAGCGCATGCCGGCCGCCGGAGCCCGGGGGCTGTATGCGCTGAGGTTCCCCGACGGCATGGTGGAGGCCTTCGGAAACGACGCGCCCTTTACGGAGACGATCGGCGGCGTATACACTGCGGTCGGCTTCGAGCCGTTCATCCTCATCGTCAACGCAAACGGCGAGGTGCTCAGCTTCGGCGAAAGCGGCGTCGGCCGGATCGACGTTTCGGGCTGGACGGATATCATTCAGGTCGCCTGCGGCGGTTCGCACGCGGTCGGCCTTCGTTCGAACGGCACCGTGGTCAGCACGGGCTTCAATATGTACGGCCAGTGCGAAACGAGCTACTTTCAGCATGTTATCTCCATTGCGGCCGGCGAAAATACCACCTATGTCGTGACCGACGAGGGCAAAGTCTATGCCATCGGCGATAATTCGAGCGGCCAGTGCGAGGTCTCGGACTGGAGCGATATCGTTTCCGTCAGCGCCGGGCTCGATTACGCGGTCGGCCTCAGGAGCGACGGCACCCTCGTCGCCTGCGGGAACAATTCCTCCTTCCAGTGCGAGGTCGATAACTGGAACAACATCGTGCAGGTCTCCTGCGGCGCGAACCACACCGTCGGCCTGCACGGGGACGGCACCCTCATCGCCTCCGGCAACAATTCCTTCGGCCAGTGCGAGGTCTCGGGCCTGACCGGCGTAGCGGCCGTTTCCTGCGGGGACGGCTACACGCTCGTGGTCTTCTCGGACGGCACCGTGCGCGTTATCGGAAGCTTTGACGCCGGGGCCGCTGATTGACGGACGGAACGAATGGACTTTTTCGGGGATACCGCACTTAACAATATAATAGGAAGCTTCGGCGAAGCGGACGTCGCCGCGATGGCCGCGCGGCGGGAAAAGAGGGCCGCGGAGCAGCGGGACATGCTTTTAAGGAACCCCGGCTGCTGCCTGGTCTCGATAACGCTGAACATCGCCGGCCCCGTCAAGCGCACGGGCCTGACCGACCGCCTTTTCTTCCGCGAGGCCACGGAGACCCTGAACGCGGTCGCAGAGGCGGAGTTCCCCATAAGGGACGGCCTGCTAATTGAGGCCGACACCGGCACGGAGGCGCTGTTCGCGGTCAAGGGTGATCCGGAGAAAATAAAAGCGATCTGCGTCGGGGTCGAGGAGCGCGACGCCGCGGCAAGGCTCGCGGATATCGACGTCATCGGTCCGGACGGCGCCAAGGCCGCAAGGCCGACCCCGCGAAAATGCCTGATCTGCGGGGAGGACGCCCGGGTCTGCGCCCGCAGCCGCGCCCACGGCGTGAACGAGCTCCAAAGGGCGACCGCGGAGCTGATCAGGGAGCGCATCGCCTTCGAGGCGGCGAACCTCGCGCACCGTGCGCTTATGGTGGAGGTCGCCGTCACGCCCAAGCCCGGGCTCGTGGACCGGAACAACAGCGGTGCGAACCCCGATATGGATATTGAGATGTTCCGGACGAGCGCGGACGCCCTAAGCCCGTATTTTAAGGAGATGGCGCTGGCCGTGCTCACGGCGGGGCAGGGCGAATGCCCGCTGTTCATCGACGGCTCCCGCTTCGGCGAAAAGCTTGCCGCTAAGCTCCGCACTGTCGGGCTCGAGGCCGAAAAGGCCATGCTCGCTGCGACCGGCGGCGTCAACACCCACCGCGGCGCGATCTGGTCGATAGGCCTTATGACCTGCGCCTATGCGTACCTTGCGGCCTCCAGTCCGAAGGAAGGCGGGGAAGACCCCCTTTCCGGGGATCCGGAGCTGCTCTGCACCGCTGCCGCGCGGTTCGCCCTGCTTATGGGCGACGGGACGCTCCCTTCGTCAAAAGGTTCCGCCGTGCGCGAAAGATTCGGGGTCGGCGGCCCGGTGGAGGAGGCGCTGCTCGGCTTCCCATCGGCGCGCGAAGCGCTGAAAAAGAGCAAAGAATATTTAGACTCCCGCTCTAAATCGAGCGTGATCGTGGACCCCTGGGCCTATGGCCTGCTCGCGATAATGGCGCGGCTGAGCGACAACAACGCCCTGCGCCGCGGCGGGGAGGAGGGGGCGCGTTTCGTCCGGGAGAGGGCGAAAACGCTGCTCGGCTTCGGCCTTGAAGCGCCGACCCGCGAATTCCTTGACGCGCTGCTCGCCTTCGACCGCGAGCTGACGGAGAAAAACATAAGCTGCGGCGGCGCGGCGGATATGCTGGCCGCGGCGATCTTCCTTGACGGCGCCGAAAACGGCCCCGATACCCGCCGGGAGCGCTTTATTAGGTCGCTCACAGAAGAACTGTGCGAAAAATGAACCGAAACGAGGTTTGAATGGATACTAGCCCTGTCGGGATCTTCGATTCCGGGATGGGCGGCGCGAGCCTCCTGCGGGACGCGCTCGAGCTGCTGCCGAATGAAAACTACATTTTTTACGGGGACAACGCCAACGCCCCCTACGGCGACCGCAGCGAGGAGGAGATATTGGCTCTTACCTCGGCCGCGGCGGATCTGCTGGTCGGTCACGGCGTCAAGGCGCTGGTGCTCGCCTGCAACACGGCGACCTCGGCCTCGATAAACGTGCTTCGCAAGAAGCTCGAGGTGCCGGTCGTCAGCATCGAGCCCGCGATCAAGCCCGCCTGCGAGCGTCCGGGGGAGGGCAAGGTCTTCATGCTCGCCACCGCCGCCACCACGAAGCTGGCCCGGTATAAGGCGCTGCAGGCGCGCATGCCCGACCCGGACCGCGTGATAAACGTCGGCATCAGCGGCATCGTCGCCAGGGTCGAGCGCGGCGAGATCGGCCCCGGCTGCTTCGACGACATCCTCGACGCGTATCTCGAGCCCTATTTCGGCATGACGGCGGACGCGGTCGTGCTGGGCTGCACGCACTATATCTTTCCCGCCGAGGCGATCGAGCTGTATTTCAAGGAGCATTTTGCGGGCGAATGCCGCCTCTATGACGGCAACCGCGCCACCGTGCGCCAGCTCGGGCGCGTGCTCGCTAGGAACGGCCTTCTGAATCCCGGGGGCGAGAGCCGCGTGGAGTTCTTCACGAGCGGCGACAGCGCTGTTTTCGAGCCCGTGTTCAGACAGCTTCTTAATACCCCGATCTACGTGCCGGAGCGAGTGAGCCAGGATCCGAAGCCCGAAAAATAACGGAAAACCCAACCAACCCCTTGTGCGGGCCGCCGAAAGGCGGCCTGTTTCGTTTATTCGCGGTGTGCCGCAGCCGCTCTCCGGGCATTATTCCGGCCTCGAAACTTTTTATATTCTTTTCGAAAAACAGTTGCATAATTTTCCTGTATCTGATATACTGTATGTGCCTGTACGGCCGCCTTGCGATATCCTTTTTCGGGACGGAGCAGGGGGCGGCGCAGGCCGTAATGCGAAGCTACCGTTAGGCCGCACCCGCAAAAACGGGCGGCGGACGGCGTTAGACTTATAAAATCTTTGGAAGGAGATTCACGCATGAAGAAATTCTTCGCAATGCTTATTGCGGTAGCAATGGTCCTCTCTCTGGTAACCGTGCCCGCAATGGCAGAAACCAAGCAGGCAGCGGATCCCCGCATTGTCGGCACCGTTCCCGCGGTCCGCGATGCGGCCACCGTTGACGAGGCTCTGAACGTGCCCGGCGGCACTCTCGTGTTCACCAACGACGCGACCTATCCCTGGGTCGTCGACGGCGACGCCGCAAAGAGCGGCAACGCGGGTGTTGCAAGCTCCACTTCCTCCATCTCCACCACCGCCACCGCTGTCGAGGGCGATATCGTCCAGTTCGACTTCAAGGCATGGGGCGAAGGAAGCAGCACCTATTGGGATAAGTGCCTCTTCTCCGTTGACGGCAACACCGTCTTCCAGAAGGGCGCTTACGACAATGCCGAGTTCGAATCCTTCTCCTACGGCCTCACCGCGGGCGAGCACACCCTGACCTGGTCCTACCAGAAGGACAGCTCGGTCAACCCGACCGGCGACTACTTCATGGTAGATAACGTCTACATCGGCCAGCCCGTCACCGCAGAGTCCATCACCGTTGAGGACCTCGAGGTCCCCACCGGTCTCCGTTTCCCCGTCTCCTACACCGTGCTCCCCGAGGCGGCGTTCGATAAGAGCGTCACCTTCGCGATAGCCGACACCTCCGTCGCCACCGTCGATGAGACCGGCATGGTCACCGGCGTAACCGAGGGCACCACCACCATCACCGTAACCAGCGTTGCCAATCCCGAAGCCTCCGGCACCGCGACGGTCACCGTCGTGCCCGGCCCCGAGATCGTCACCCTTTACGGCCTCGCAGCCTATGACGTAGGCGGCAACTACACCGGCCAGTGGGTCGAGTTCACCAGCGCTCAGCCCGAGGTCGTCACCGGCCACGGCGCGCTCGGCGCCACCTCCTATGCTTCGGCATTTGCGGGCGGCAACGTCTACGGCTACTACTACGACAGCAGCACCTCCAACGGCGCTTTCTACATCATGGATGCCGAGACCTATGAGGTCAGCAATCTCGAGACCACTGCCAGCATCATGGGCATGGCGTACAACTACGCTAACAACACCATGTACGGCATCACCGGCGCCAGCCCCCGTGAGATCGCGACCATCGACCTTGCGACCGGCGCTGCGACCGTGGTCGCTCCCGTCACCGGCATGAACAACGTACCTCTCACCCTCGCTATCAACGGCGACGGCGAGGCATACTGCATTGAGTTCAGCTCCGGCGACCTCTACTCGCTCGACCTCGAGACCGGTGCAGCGACCCTTATCGGCGCGACCGGCGTGGCCAACGCGTACGTCCAGTCCATGACCTTCGATATCGAGACCAACCAGCTCTACTGGGCTCAGATCGAAAGCACAACCGCTCTCAGCCTCTACCTTGTCGATCCCGAGACTGCCGATGTATTTGACCTCGGCAAGATCGGCGGCTCCGGCATGGAGATCACCGGCCTCTACACCAAGAACGACATCGACATCGGCGAAGTCGTAATGCCCGACATCACCATCACCTTCGTCGACGGCCTCACCGCTGCGGTCCTCGGCACCTACGTGATGCAGGCCGGCCAGCCCATCCCCGAGGATGCGTTCCCCGAGGCTCCCGAGCATGAAGGCTTCGTGTTCGACGGCTGGGACTACGAGGGCGGCAACGTCTTCACCGACACCACTGTCACCGCACTGTATCACGATCCCAACGCCATCATTTGGGACTTTGAGAGCGATCCCGTCGGTCAGGGCTTCCAGATGATCGACCAGGACGGCGACGGCTGGAACTGGGAGTGGCAGCTCCTCGGCACCGCTCCTTCCGCCCCCAGGTATCATGAGGGCCTTGGCTACATCAACTCCGCTTCCTACATCAACGATATCGGCGCGCTGACTCCCGATAACTGGCTGATCACCCCCGCGTTCGAAGGCGGCGGCAGCCTCAGCTTCTGGGCACGCGGCCAGGATCCCAGCTACGCTTCCGAGTATCTCGGAGTCTTCGTGACCACCGACGGCGGCGAGACCTGGTCCGATGAGATCTTCAACTGCACTCTGACCGGCACCGACACCCAGTACGTGGTCGACCTTTCCGACTACGCCACCAGGGGCGAGATCCAGGTCGCTATCCGTCACTACAACGTGACCGACATGTTCTACGCGAACCTCGACTACATCGAGGTCTCCGCTCCCGTAGTCGAGCCCACCGAGCCTCCCGTTGAGCCCACCGAGCCTCCCGTAGAGCCCACCGAACCCCCGGTAGAGCCCACCGAACCCCCGGTAGTCACCGATCTGGACGAAGCGCTCAACGTTGAGGGCGGCACCCTCCACTTCGAGACCGAGGGCACCTATCCCTGGATCGTCGTGACCGAGGGCGACAGGGTCTTCGCACAGAGCTCCAACGGCGGCAACCACGGCACCACCTCCGTGCTGACCCTGAACGTTGACCTTGAGGAGTCCCAGAGCATCTACTTCGAGTTCAAGGCCTGGGGCGAAGGCTCCAGCACCTTCTGGGATCACTGCGATTTCGCCATCGACGGCGAGGTCCAGTTCACCTACGGCGCTTATGACAACGAGTGGGAGCTCTACACCTGCATCATCCCCGCGGGCGAGCACACCCTGACCTGGTCCTACACCAAGGACAGCAGCGTCAACCCGACCGGCGACTACTTCGCGCTCGATAACGTATCCATCGGCGAAGCGCCCGACGTGACCGTCACCTTCGTCGACGGCCTCACCGGCGACACCATCGATACCCTCGTCGTCCAGGCGGGCACCGTCCTCGCGGAGGAAGACTTCCCCGAGGCTCCCGAGCATGAGGGCTACGTCTTCACCGGCTGGAACTACAACGGCGAAGCGATCACCGTCGATACCACCATCACCGCCAACTATCAGGATCCCAACTCCACCATTTGGGACTTCGAGACCGATCCCGAAGCTCAGGGCTTCCTGTTCATCGATGAGGACGGCGACGGCAACAACTGGGAGTGGCGCTACGGCGAAGAATGGGCCGACTTCAACTTCCATGAAGGCCTCGGCTACATGATGAGCGCTTCCTACATCAACTACGTCGGCGCTCTGACCCCCGATAACTGGCTGATCACCCCCGCGTTCGAGGGCGACTCCCTTACCTTCTGGGCACAGGGCCAGGATCCCTCCTACGCAGAGGAAGTCCTCGGCGTATACGTCTCCACCGATAACGGCGAGACCTGGTCCGACGAGCTGCTGCACATCGTGCTCGGTCCCGACGACACCCTGTACACCGTCGACCTGGCCGACTACTCCGGCACCCTCAAGGCCGCGATCCGTCACTACGACGTGACCGATATGTTCCAGGCGAACGTCGACTACATCGAGGTCCACGGCGGCTCCACTCCGCCCGAGC
>JAEEGL013391155.1_pt1 | contig 40858 bp, 32 predicted proteins | sample 9134231 | NCBI WGS metagenome assembly JAEEGL01 (sample SAMN16246548, study PRJNA631951) | gut metagenome | biome: gut microbiome; feature: rumen; material: fiber-attached | host: Bos | place: Iran: Karaj | collected 2018-10
CAACGCTTTCGATGGTTCAGATATAGCAGAACTTGCAAAGTTGAGTGATGATGAATGGGAAAATGTCAAAAACAGAGATTTGTTAAAGAAAAAAGATGCTAATATCAACGCTTTCGATGGTTCAGATATAGCAGAACTTGCAAAGTTGAGTGATGATGAATGGGAAAATGTCAAAAACAGAGATTTGTTAAAGAAAAAAGATGCTAATGAAGATGCTTTCTGGGGTGAACATATATCAAAACTTGCAAAATTAAGTAATTCTGAATGGGGAAAAATTAAAGCAAGAGGCTTATTAAGAAGAAAAGATGCAAAAGGTAGGGCATTTAGCATTGAAGATATCACCCAACTTGCTAAATTAAATTTAAAGCAATGGAATATAGTCAGAAAAAACAAGTTATTGAAATGTACAAGTCCTGCTTATAGTGTGCCAGACATCTTATTTATTATAAATAATTGGGAAATTGTTCATAAAAGAGCATTATTAAACAAAGCTAACGGAAAACTTGAATTCTTTAACGGTACTGATATAAAAAAATTTGCACAATTAAGTGATGATGAATGGAAAAATGTTGAAAAAAGAAATTTATTAATAATGGAAAAAAAGGGTTTCCCTATTTCAACTGATGAAATAATAAGACTAGCAAAACTCAGTAACAGCGAATGGGAAAAAATTAAAAATCAATATAATCCTGGATATATTATACATCTGCTCGTTCAGAAGCTGTAGCAGACAAGCATTTTACAAATTCTACTCCACGGGTAAAGTGAAATAGAAAGTCGTTCCCTCGTTGAGCTTGCTTTCCACGCTGATTTTTCCGCCGTGAATTTCAACAAGTTCTTTTGTTATGGCAAGCCCAATACCGGTTGAAGAATATTTCTTTGTATAAGTATTATCAACCTGTTCAAATTTCCCGAAGATTTTGCCATGATATTTTTTATCTATACCGACACCGTTATCTTTTACATAAACAGTAACATACTCACTGTCATTTGACTCAAGTCCGACTTCAATTTTGCCGTTTTCATGAGTAAATTTTATGGCATTGCTTAAAAGGTTATACATAATTTGAGAAATTTTTTGCTGATCTGCATTTATAACACAAGCTTCTTTATCAAAATTTGTGGTAAGTTCGATACTTTTCTTATTTGCAAGGCTCAAAACATTACGCACAACCTCTGTTATTATTAAACATAAATCCATAGGCTCTTTGCAAACCTTCATAGCATGAGCTTCGAGTTTTGACATATCCAAAATATCATTAACTAAACCTAAAAGTTCCTTACCGTTATTTTGGATATCAAGAATATACTCTTTTTGTTTATCATTCAATGGCCCGAAAACCTGCATTTCAAGTGCTTCAGAAAAACCAATAATTGCATTAAGGGGTGTACGCAAAGCATGCGACATACTCATTAAAAATTCTGTTTTTAATTTTTCCGCTTCTGCAATTTTTTTATTTTTTTCTTCAATTTCAGCAATAGTTTCATTTTTCTTAATCATATTTTGATTTAATATTTTTAACTGAGCCTTGCAAACATCAGCAAGTTCGGCATCCTTAACTGTATAAGCACAAAGTGAAGCATATACAGCCCCCATGTCACATTGTTCTTTAGAAAACTTTCTTTCAACATTTACGGCAAGAATAAATCCAAATATGGTAGTTTTCACACACAAAGGAATGACAAGTAAAGAATACTCCTTGCTAGCTTTAAATCCAAGCTCTGTTAAAACTGAAGCCTCATTTTTCTTGTATGATTTATTTAAAATTTTCTTACTTTTAATAAAGTCATTTATTTTTGAACCAAAAACTATATCATCAGTTGAGTTTATTACATCAGATACGTCGTTTTGACAAGTTTTTATATCAACTCCGTCAACTGATAAATATGCAATTAAAGAAAAATCACATTCCAAACTCACTGAAAACTCGCCCTGAACAAAAGACAACATCTTTTCAGGTGACATATCCATACTTAATATTTTGGGTATTCTTTTTATAAATTCAGCTAAATCCATAACTCTAACAATTACCAATAACAGTAAACATAATTATTATACATCTTTTTGGCAAGAAAATCTACCCTTAAATAGCATATTTATTTTAATTTGTAATCTGTTTAAGATAAATTATTCAATTAAATTATAAAATACTTCTCAACGAAATAGAATGCTTTTTTGCAACTTTTTCAATTAATTCCCGTACTTTTTTTCTGTTTTGTATCTTTAATTTCTCGGCAACAGTTGAATTATAATATTCACCATTCTCAAGAGTAACACGATATGCACTCCAACCGGTAAAATCCTTTTCCGATAATACAGCTTTTAATAGTTCTTCATTATCTTCAATACTGTTTATTAAAACAACTACTTTATCATAATTTTGAACAGAATTATGCAATAAAGTATATCCGTATTTATCCTTTTTTAATAAGACATCTTTTGCAAGCTGCGGTTTATTAATAACAGAATTTAAGATTAATTTCAATATTTCAGGTGTAGCATTTTTTAGGGTATTTACTCCGCTGTAATTTTCCGCTAAAAGAACTTTCTTTAGCAGGTTACTATTATCAGAAATACTGTTCAATATTATTTCTGCCTTTTCTTTATCCGCATTATGCAGAGGAGTATTACCATTCTTATCCTTTTCTAAAAGTATTTTTTCAAGTTGTTTTTCATCTTTAGCTTTTGCCAAAATATTTTTTATTTCCTCAGCAGTTTTGTCAACTATAGAAGGAATTTTTTCTTCTTTTTGTTTTTTTATTGCTTCTGTTTCAATCTTTTTAGTTAAATCAATTCCATATTTCTTTGCTGCATTTTCTAATAAAGTTTTAGTTTCACCCTTTGCATAAGTATATATATATGCTTTGGAATAACTCTTATCAAAAACCAATTTTTCAAATAATTCTTGATTATCGATATAATTCAACATAACTTTTACAGTTTCAGCTTTATTATATAAAACTGCATTAGAAAAAGGAGTTCCATCTAAACCGGAAGTTTTAGCCAACATCATTTTTTCAAACAGAGGTTTATTATTTTTAACGCTATTCAACATTAAATCGGCAATTTCACTATAACCTTTCTGCGCAACATCATGAAGAGGTGTGCTTTTAAACAAGCCCCCTTCTAACAGAACCTCTTCCTGAATATCAGGATAGTCTTTTATTTTATTTAATAAAATTTCAACTATTTTTGGATTTTGATTAAATATAGCATTTTTTAAAGGTGTATATTGATATAAATCTTTCGTTCTCATAAATTCAGCAAGGGTATCTTTATCATTAATGTTATCCAGTATATTTTGAATATCCTTAAAACTTTCACTTCCGATACGACTTATACTTATAGGTTTCTTAATTTCCGACTTAGGCAATTCAACTGCTTTCTTCTCAACCGGTTTCACCTCTTGTTTAGGCTGTTCAACTGTTTTCTTTTCAACCGGTTTCACCTCTTGTTTAGGCTGTTCAACTGTTTTCTTTTCAACCGGTTTTACTTCTTGTTTAGGCTGTTCAACTGTTTTCTTTTCAACCGGTTTTACTTCTTGTTTAGGCTGTTCAACTGTTTTTATTTCATTTTTTTTAGTTGTTTTATCTGAAGGATTATTTTGCTGAATAGTTAAATTACCTTTATCATCATAAGCTAACTTATATTTATTTTGTTCTGTATCCTTTAAAATAATCTTATCAACGATTTCATTATTATTAGTATTTTCATTTAAAACTTTTTTATCATAACTTATCGGTTCATTTTTATCAAGAACACCATCATTATTTTTATCAAAACTTTGGAGATAATTTAATGCTTCATCTACAGAAAACTCCTCATTTTTTGCAAAATCCAAATATTTTTTTAATTGTTCAGCTTCTTTTTTTGAAAAAGTACCATTGTTATTACTATCAAAATATTTTAAAATATTTAGTTTTTTATCATTTAAAGCCACTTCACCTTGCTTTTCACCAAAAAGTGACATAGTTAAAAACAAATCATAATCTCTTTTACTGATAGATTGACCAAAAATAAATCTTGATTTATATGCATCAAATTTTTTCTTTACACTATCGCTAACATTGCCTTTTTCTGCAATAAAATTAATAATTTCTTTTCTTTGTTTCATTACATTAATACTTTTATCCCGTCTGTTAATTGAAAAATTATCCCTAGGCATGCCAAAAATCCTTTCTTATAAAAATAGTTCCCCAATAATTTGCCATATATTTAATTAAAAAATTTTTCTGAAAAAAATTGCCCACATATAAAAAACTTATTTTATTTTTCCCAAAAAATATGATTATACAAGAACATCATTAACTAAATATTCTTTAAAATTAAGCTGTATGCTATAATAATCTAATGAAAGAAATTTATTTATACAAAAAAAGAGCAAAAAATAAAAATGTAATAAATGTCGGTTTATCTTATCCGTCAACATATTTTTACGGCATGTCTGTTTTGGGTTTTTTGAATATGTTCAAAGAATTTGACCAAAATCCCAATGTCAGCGCACAAAGAATTTTTCTCAACTCAAATTCTTTGGCTTTTAATCCAAAATATTTAGATATACTTGGATTTTCTTTAATATTTGAAACAGATATTTTCCAAGCATTGAAAATAATGAAGAATTACAAATTTAATATTATAGCTGAGCAAAGGAAACGAATAAAACCGCTCATTTTTGCCGGCGGGCCATTAATAACATCAAACCCTGAACCATTTTGTGATTTTTTTGATTTTTTTAATTTAGGTGACGGTGAAAATATCGCTGATGAATTAACATCAGTATATATTTCAAATAAAAATAAATCTAAAGCCGAAATATTAAGTGCGTTATCTGAAATAGAAGGAATTTACGTACCTAATTTAAAAAATTCTTTGGGAGAAAAAATATATTCTTTATCAAAAGGAGGTTTTGTAAAAAAAAGAACATCAAAACTTGAAAATGTCCTATATTCTCCAATAATTTCCGATAAAACATTCTATTCCGATACTGTATTTATAGAAATAGTCAGAGGATGTCCTAATTTATGCAAGTTTTGCAGTGCTCATTATCATAATAAACCGTTTAGATATCCTTCTTTAAAATCAATAAAAAAAGCTTTGAAACAAGCTGCAAAATACGCAAAAAAAATAGTTTTAATAGGTTCTCTGATTTCAAAACATCCCGATTTTGATGAAATAATACATTATATTTCAATATTACAGAGGAAATTCGATTTTGAACTTGAAATTTCCGCTATTGAATTTGGTTATTTGAATGAACATCTTTTAGATACGCTTTTCGTAAAAGAATTATCATTTGCTCTGGAATGCGGAAGTGAACAAATGAGAGAAAAAATCGGAAAAGATTTGTCTGACGAAACTATTTTCAAAACTCTTGATTATTATAAAGAAAAAGATTTGCAAAAAGTTATGCTATATACAATGATTGGCTTACCTGATGAAACAATTGAAGATATACAAGAATATATTGATTTAGCAATAAAACTTGCTAAAAAATATCCTTCAATAAAATTTTTGCATATAATTAGTACTTTTGTTCCAAAACCTTTTACTCCATACGAAAGGAAGAAAAGAGCAGCGAATATTTATTTAAAAGAAGCTTTTGAATTGATTTCTAAAAGTTTTAAAGATAATAATATAGAATATAAATTTTCAAATATTGCTTTGGATAATTTCAGCACACTGCTTTCTCTATCAGGTAAAGAATTCGGAAAATTTATATTCTATGCCGATGAAAAGAAAATTCAGCCGACAGAATTATTCAAAAATTATCATAAATTTGTAAAAGAACATAAAGAACTTAATCTTGAACATTTTTCAAAATTGTGTTTCTCCAATAAACTCGAAACAGAACCAATGCCCTATGATTTTATAAAATTCTAAAATTTTAATTATTCTATAATAAATGAGCCTTCAACATAAAAATAATTTTTATCGGTATTTACCACTGCATATCTTAAAGGTTCACCGTAAATAGCCAAACTATCCTCTATTTCCTGCAATTTTGTTGTTTTTTTTATTTTTACTTCTTTGGTAATTATTTTCATCTTATTCAACCGTAACAGATTTTGCTAAATTTCTCGGCTGGTCAACATCCTTACCCAAAAATTCAGCAATATAATATGCCAAAAGCTGTAAAGGAACAGTAGTTATTATTGGGGATAAGACCTCATCAACCGGAGGAACCTTCAAAATACATTCAAATATACTTGTCAAATGTTCATCATTGGAGGAAGTCAAAGCAATAAGTCTTGCGTTTCTTGCCTTGGATTCTTCCGAATTTGAAAGAACTTTGTCATAAACTTTTCCCGGCATAAGTATGGCCAACACAGGCATTGTTTCATCAAGCATTGCTATAGGGCCATGTTTTAATTCACCTGCGCTGTAACCCGTTGCGTTAATATAACTGATTTCTTTAAGCTTCAATGCACCTTCTAAAGCAACCGGATAATTTATTCCTCTGGCTATAAAAATAAAATCCTTTGTATTAGCAAACAATTTTGCACATTTAGCTATATTTTCTTTGTGAGAAAGAAGCTCTTCCAGTTTCTGCGGTAATTGAAGCATTTGTTCTTTTATTTCTTTTGCTCTTTTTGTATCAATCTTGTTTTTATTTTCAGCAATATATAACATTAACAGATAAAAAGACATAAGTTGGGCAGTATAAGATTTTGTTGCCGCAACACTAACCTCTATACCAGCATCAACACAAAGTAAACTGTCTGCATCTCTTGCCATTGTTGAATCTGCTCTGTTCGTGATAATAAGTATATGCGAACCCTTTGCTTTAGCTTGTCTTATTGCAGTAATAGTATCTGCGGTTTCTCCTGATTGTGAAACACCAATAACCAAGGTATTCTTGTCAGTAACATTATGTCTGTAAATATATTCACTTGATGCTTCAACATCAACAGGAATATCTGCGTACTCTTCAAGAATATATTTTCCCACCATGGCTGCATGCAATGATGTCCCGCAAGCAATAATCTGTATTCTGTTTAAATTTTTTAAATATTCTTTTGAAAATTTTACTTCCTCTAAAACCACAGGCTTATCAGGAGATAATAATTTCCCTGAGAGATTTTTTCTTATAACATCGGGTTGTTCATGAATTTCTTTAAGCATAAAATGCTTATATCCTAATTTGCTCAGAGCAACCGGTTCCCAAGGCAATAATTCTACAGGTTTATTAATTTGTTCACCTGTCAAAGCATTGTATATAACAATACTGTCTGCTTTAACAATTGCCATCTCATCATCATCAAGATATATAGCTTTTTTTGTATAATCAATTATTGCGGGAATATCACTCGCTATAAAGTTTTCATTTTCACCCACACCGATTAAAAGAGGTGCATTTTTGCGGGCAACAATGATTTCATTAGGATTAGCCTTTGAAATAACACATAAAGCGTAAGCACCTTGTATTTTTTTCAATGCGTTCAATACTGCTGTTTTTAAGTTATTTGATTTTTTATTTTCAACAGCAATCAAATGTGCAACCGTTTCAGTATCTGTTTGAGATTTAAATTTACAACCCTGCTTTTCAAGTTCAACTTTTAACTCTTTATAATTTTCAATAATTCCGTTATGAACTATTGCAATATCATTCATATTACTAACGTGCGGATGAGCGTTTATTTCGTTGGGAACACCATGAGTAGCCCATCTGATATGACCTATACCGGCTCCTGTTGCATTGAGTATTTTATTATCTTTTTCTAAAAGAGTTGATAAATTATCAAGTTTCCCTTGTGCTTTAACTATTTTAATTTCTTTATCCAAAAAAAGAGCAATGCCTGAACTGTCATACCCTCTGTATTCAAGTTTTCTCAATCCGTTTTCTAATATTTGAGCTGTTTTTTTATTGCCAATATAACCTACTATCCCACACATAATAACCTCTTCATCCTATGCTGAATATTATAGCAAAAAAATAAAATTTTATATCGGGTTTGCTGAAAAACTTCGTTTTTTGCGTATCTTATATTTATAGCTTAAATGATAATAAATTTTTTGTTTTATTCTTCTGTTACACAGCCCCTATAGACATTACGTCCAATAAAATGTTATTTGTGTAATATCATAATTCATATTCCATAATATAATCATCCATTACAAAACCATTCCCTATATCGGTCACAACAGAGTCTATTGTTTTGAATTTCCATTTAATATATGCATCAATAGTATTTTTATTATTCTTATTTACCGTAAGTTGTATTTTTTTATAATGATTTTTTCTTGCAAAATCTTTTATAAATTCAAATGCTTGCGTTCCGATACCCTTATGCCTAAATCCTTTTTTTAAATAGAGTTTTGATAAAAACAGATAATCAATTTTCTTAGACATACCTATATAACCTGTTATTTCACTATTATAAAAAATATAAAAATATACGTAGTTTTCATTTTTTATTTGTTGAGTAACAGCTTTAGCAGATTGAAATTTTTCTACCATATAATTAATTTGTTCTTCTGATAATATGCAAGTCCAATATTCATGCCATATTTCAGAAGTCAGCTCTGCAAATTCATCTATTATTTCACTATTTAATTCAATTTCTTTAAATGTAATCATTTTTTAAATTTCTTTTTTAATAAATATACAATAAAAATTTTTAACATCTATTAGAAAAATAAGTAGAAACTTGATATCAATTATTTATTCCTGAAAAACCAAGAGGCAAGCTCCTTATGTTCAATAGTATGACAAATAGGACGTCCATGCGGACAAGTTTGAGGAAGTTTTGTTGTTCTCCAATTATCTATAACCGTTTGCATTTGATATAATGAAAGAGGTTGGTTTGCTTTGACAGCAGATTTGCAAGCTGACATCATTAAAATTTTATCTTCCGTCTGCTCAAAATTTGTATCCAAACATTCCAATAAATCTTGAATAATATTTTCGGCATTATTTTGTGCTACTATATGCGGTACTTGTTTTAATGAAGCTAAGTTACCGTTTATTTCAACTTTATACCCCATTTTTTCAAGTAATTGTTTATTACTTTCTATTTTTTCGAGTTCATCATTTGTTAATTCAATTTCCTCTGATGTAAAAAATAGCTGTGAAACAATTTCTTGATTATTTTTCAATGTTTCTTTTAATTGTTCATATAGAAATCTTTCATGCGCAATATGTTGGTCAACTATCTCAAGCGAATTTTCATTCTCAATTAAAATATAAGTATTTTTATATTGTCCTATAATTTTTGATTTGTTTTCTTCTTTTTTAGTTTCAACTTTTACAAATTGAGTTTGAACAAAAGATGTTTTATAATCACGATTTTGTTCAATTTCAGGTCTAAAACGGAAATCATTTTTTGTCGTATAAGAAGTATAATTTTGCGAAGAATAATCATTTTTGTATTCAATTGTTTTTTGTTCGGATTTAATATCAAAGTTACTTTCATTTTCCGTATTTATTTCTCTGAATTGAGGCTCTGCTTCAGATTTTTTAAAGGAAGAAAGAGCATTTTTTATTGAATAAAAAATGAAATTATAGACAAGGTTTGTGTCTTTATAGCGAACTTCTTTTTTTTGAGGATGAACATTAACATCAACATCACCGGCAGGTAAATTCAAAGAAAGAACAACAAAAGGATACTTTCCGTTTGGGATTAAATCACTGTATGCATTATCGATAGCTTTATATATTACAGGACATTTAATAATTCTGCCGTTTACAAATATAAAAATACTTTTTCTGTTAGATTTCGTAAATGTAGGATTACTCACAACTCCGGTTAAAACCATTCCTGCACCATCGTCTGCTGCATCAACAATATTAAGCTCTTTTGATATACCTTTGTTATAAACTTCTCCCAAAACGATTTCCAAATCATTACTGCCTGTTGTCTTTAAAAGTTCATTATTATTATTTTTTAAAGAAAAAGATATTTCAGGATGCGAAATCGCAATACTTTGAACAAAATCTTGAATATGTCCAAGTTCTGTTTTCTGATTTTTCATAAATTTTAATCGAACCGGAATATTGTAAAATAAGTCTTTTACTTCCATAATTGTTCCGTCTGAACAGCCTATCTCAGAAAAACTCACTTCGGAATTTTCGCAAACCGCTTTTACACCACTAACAGCCTGTTTAGTTTTTGTTATACATGATACTTTGCTAACAGAAATTATACTTGCTAAAGCCTCCCCGCGAAAGCCCAGGGTTCCAATATTCCATAAGTCCTTTTGCGTAAAAATTTTGCCTGTTGCATGCCTGCAAAAAGCAAGTTCTATATCATCTTTTTCAATACCGCTGCCGTTATCAGCTACTCTGATATTTCTTATATCATTAGATATATCAACAGAAATTTTAGTTGCTCCGGCATCAATTGAATTTTCTACAAGCTCCTTAACAACACTGACAGGTCTTTCAATAACTTCACCCGCTGCAATTTGGTTTATCAAATTTTTATCAAGAAGTTTAATTTTTCCCATTATTAAACCAGTTCAAAATCACCATGTTCTTTCAAATGTTCAATAAGTCCGCCGTCATTTAATAATTTAATCATAACATCCGGAAGAGGAGTAAATTCTATTGTTGTACCTTGAGTTAGGTTTTTAATAACTCCTGTTTTTATATCAACTTCCAATTCATCTTGTGCATTGATTTTATCTGTATCACATTCTAATAACAAAAGTCCGATATTTATAGCATTTCTGTAAAAAATTCTTGCAAAAGATTTTGCAATAACTGCACTGACTCCTGCTATTTTAATAATTTGAGGTGCATGTTCTCTTGATGAACCCAAACCGAAATTTGAACCTGCTACAACAAAATCTCCTTTTTTCATATTCTTAGCGAAATTTTCATCTGCATCTTCAAGAACATGTTTTGCAAATTCTTCCAAATTTGAGCGAAGATGAAACAGTCTCCCTGGCGCTATATGATCAGTGCTAATATTATCCGGAAATTTCCACGCATTACCTTTTAAAATCATAATTTCTCCTTATCCGTTAACATCCCATCTTCCGCAAGTACCGCCCCAGCGTGCAATAATATCACCTTTAATATCTTTTATCGGGGTGCCGATTTTATTATTATTTTCACCTTGCAAAATAGAAATAACTTCACAATTATTTGAACAACCTGTGCACATACTTGTTATAGATGAAAACTGCAAAGTACCAACTTCCCAACCTTTGAATTTTGTAGGTTTTTCTGTATATTGATGATTTTCCATAGCAAGCAAACCTGCACCAATTGCTCCCATTGTCTGATGGTTTTCGGGAACAACTATTTCAGTTTGCAATGCTTCACTAAATGCTTTTACCATACCTATATTAGTTGCAACACCTCCTTGGAAAACAACTTTCGGAAGAATTTCTTTCCCTAAAGCAAGATTTGATAAATAGTTACGAACAAGTGCTTGACATAATCCATATAACAAATCTTCAACAGGATAACCTAATTGTTGTTTATGGATTAAATCACTTTCGGCAAAAACACCGCATCTGCCCGCAATTCGTGCAGGATTAGTTGACTTGAGAGAAGTAGGACCAAATTGTTCAATAGGGACATTCATTCTTGTAGCCTGTTGGTCAAGAAAACTTCCTGTTCCTGCGGCACAAACAGTATTCATAGCAAAATCCGTAACAATGCCGTCACGAAGAATAATAATTTTGCTGTCTTGTCCTCCTATCTCTAAAATAGTTTGAACACCTTCTATGTAAATACTCGCTGCGACTGCATGTGCAGTAATTTCATTTTTAATTACGTCAGCACCAACCAATGCTCCTGCCAAATGTCTTCCGCTTCCCGTTGTACCGACACCGAGAACATTATAATCTTCTTTTTTTTGTGCTATAAGATTTCTTAATCCTGTTTGAACTGCTATAACAGGTTTCCCCGCTGTTCTAAGCATTGTTGAATCAACATATTTACCTTTTTCATCAACCAACGCACATTTTGTTGTTACCGAACCTACATCTATGCCCAAATATACATTTTTCATGTATCTGTTCCTTTCTCTCTTATACACTTAAAATACTCTAAACAAAAGCTAAAGTAAAGAAACTTAATTCATTTATAATTTATTTCTCTTCTAAATTACAAATTACTAAAGAATTTACTAAAAATCGGAAATAGTCATAATCAAGTTTTTTTATCTCAAGAGAATTATGCGGATTAATCAAGGAAACCTCATTATCCTCGACATCGTAAGAAGCCAATATATACGCATGCTGCCCGAGAATACCAAATCTTCGAATGTTATCCTTAAAATCTACAAAACAACAATTATTTTTATCATTTACATATTTTCCCAAAAATCCTTTTGTTACATTATTTAGGTTAACTCTTGCAACTTTATGCTTGAAATTTCTTTCAATATTATTTGTTTTTTCTGCTCCTGTTAAATCCATAAGTGCATCCAATTCAAACCCTCCGCAAATACGGTCTAAATTATTAAGAAATTCCGTTTCGGGATGATTAACTTCAGCACTTTCCAAAAGTGCAACTTCGTTATAAGTTTGCTCAAGCATTTGCAGCCCTTTGCAAGCATCCATTCTCGTTGTTGTTTCGGGCAGTTCTTCGTTTTTAAATCGCTTTGTACCGCCATAATCCTTGTAGGCTCTGATTGTACAAAGAATATCGCTACCCTCTTGAGAAAAACTTTTATATAAAAATTTTCTACCTTTAGGAGAATTCATTAATCCTATTAATACTGATATGAGGTAACAATCTCCGACATTACCTTGATTTGTAATAAAACGTTTAAATGGAGGAAATAATTTATCAAAAGCTTCTTTTGTCATATTCCATTTAAATAGTTTCTCCCCATCATTAATATATAACTGTTTTCCTATTTGAATAACATCACTTTCTTTTGTTTGTTGTAAAATTTCATTTTCCAAAGTTCCTTTCGGGAAATTCTTTACTATACTCATATAGTTCTGATTTAAAAATTCATTTACAATATCACTATTTGTTGAATGTGTTATCCTATGTAAATCAGAATAAAATATGTTAGGATTATCCAACAGCTGCAGATATTTTTCAAAGAGATTTTTTTCAGAAAATATAGTATTTAGCAGACTATCTTTTCCGCATTTATTTTCCATTAATTCAATTGCTTTTTTATGATATTTTTCCGTATCTATAGCATGCTGCTCCAAAAATACCAATAAAGCTACCAATTCTTTATTTTCATAGCCGGATATTTTTTTTATCCAATTAAGATTCTTTGAATTTGTATGATAATAGAACATTCCTTTATATTTTGAAGGGATGTTATCATTATTGAGGACAAAATTCATATATTCGGTATTAATATCGCTTTTTCGCCTAATTTCATTAATAAAATCGGCTATATCACAGGATTTAAGTTTATCATTACATAGAACCTTATCTTTAATAATTTTTCTTAATTTTTCTCTCATATCAGATATTTTCACTATTATATCAGGCATATCGCAAGAATTTATATGAGGATTATTCAATATATTTTCTCTTGCATATTCAATATTACTTTTATTTAAAGCAGGAATTACGTAGAATTTATCACAGGAATGTATATTATCGTTTTCCATAACTTCTCTTACTACATCGATATTAGATTTTTTAATTGTTTCAATTATATCGGATAAAAAAAACGGATCGGCTTTTTCATCAGATAAAATATCTTCTATAAGCTGTTTGCATTTTCTCGGATAAGAAATAAAGGGGAACCTTTCCCACTTTGATATTGTATCAGAAACTTCAGTTAAAATAGCAGCTCTTTCATATTTAGTAAAATTTTCATTATTCATTATCTTTTTTATAAAATCTTTATCAAGATATTTTAAACGGTCTAAAACAATTGTTTTATCTTCACCGTTAATTTTGTCTGTATCTAAAAGTTCTTCAGCAAATTCTGGATTTTTTTCAATCAATGACAAATATTCTTCTTTTACAATAGAGGATAAACTGTCCTCATCTGCCTTAAGTATCTTTTTTATTAACGGTATCAATTTTTTATTCTTAGATTTCTTTATGGTGGATATAAAAAGCCTGTATTTATCTTTAGAGCTTAAATCCATATTTTCTTCTATTATTTTTAGCATTTCTTCCGCAAAATCTATGTTATCTTTTTTTATAGATTCTTGTAATACCATACTCATACTAACTTCGCTCTCATATATAGCTTCTTTCGTTAATAAAAATTTTTCAATAATTTTTTTTCTTCTTTCTTTAAACTCAGGATTTTCAGGTTCCAAGTCATAAGAGCCGTTGCCTATCATTATAGAAATCATACCAAGCAGGCTTGCCTCCTGATTTGTTAATGCGGATGTTGATATTGCCGCAGCACCGCTTACCGCAGGCAATCCTGCGCCAAAACTATTTAAAATCGGGGTCATTCTTTCAGCAAAATTACCTATTATCATTTTAACCTGAGCAAGTATTTTTTCTGTTTGTTCTGTCGAAGTTTCTTCTCTTGCTTCAGGAGAAATCATATCTTCAATTTTTAAAGGAGTTTTTTGACAAAAAATCGGTAATAAGGTAACAGGTATATTTTTATTTTGTCTAAATTGAGGAAAAATATTCGGATTAGCAGGAATTTTCGGCAATTTAGATTTAACAGGTGTATTTGACAAATTTACCGGAGGTAAAACCGGTAAAGGAATAGGTACCGTTGGTTGCACTACCGGTTTATAAAAATCTGAAGGTAATATTACATTTCCGCCCATTTTGCTTTTGTTTTCCCAATAAAAAATATTTCCCAAAAATCGTGTTCCTAATTATATAAAGTTAATTTATATCAAAAAATTGCATAAATTTATGGTACTTGTAAAAAATCTTGAATTTTCATGCACACATATTTTAATCACCAAAAGCTATACGGGGGAGATTTCTTTTTTTAGAAAATCTTGTCAAAAAATCTAATTCTTTATGTTTTTCAAAATATTCAACGGGATTGCCTATGTTTCCTACCGGAGGATAAACAAAAGTTCCCATAGGTTTGGTTTTTGATACATAAAATTCGTCATATTCTTTTTCGCCTGTTCTTACATCTGAGTTTATTTTTGCAAAGGCTCTTATGAGTTTTTCTCTGAGTTCAACCGGATCTATTTCAAGCATTGATTTATTTTTATTTTCTTCATAAGAAATAATATATTCTTCATCGTTCATACCGGTAGCTTCTTTTATCAGATTTGATATAAATAATCTTTCGGATTCATTTCTTCCCCCTAAGATATAGTTTTGTTTAAATTCATTTATTGATTTCTTGTTACCGGACCCGCCATTACTTTCTCCTCCGCCATAAACATAGTTTGTATCAACATCAAGAATAATTCCCTGAGCTCTGTAAAACCTGAATTTTGATTCAGGTCTTTCGGCATAACTTACGGATAGTAAAACCTCCGAACCTAAAAACGAAAATGCATCAAAATTTATGAGTTGATTTTCATCATCAAGTCCATGTACAAAGAATTTTATATTTCCTGTATCAATTTCGCCGCTTTTTACCAGAGCTTTAATTCCTCTTGAAACAGTTCCTTTAGGGAAACCTAATTCTTCCCAATTTTCAACTTCATTAAATTTAATTATCGGCAAATCCTCTTTATCAAGATATAAACCTTTGATATTTGTACTACCATCGGGATTAACCCTTGTTACTTTTGATTTTACAACATCAGCCGTTGGTATCTTTGTAACAGGGAGAAGCGGCTGCGTTTTCTTTAATTCATGAATATATTCTTTTATTTTTTCACCGTAAATATCTGTTGATTTACCTAAACTTCTTTGTGTTCCTTCAGTTGTACATCTTATATCACCTATAGTAGTATCATGAAAACTGTCATTTGTTTTTACGGCTTTTAAATCAGCATGTGTAAACATTAAAGCCATATCAAAAAGATTATCATGGCTAAGGTCAAATGCAACAGATTTCATTCTTTGAATTTGATTATCTTTATTTTCTGCGGTATTAACGTATTGTAACCATTCATGATTATTTATGAGAGTATATAATTTAATTTCTTCTTCTCTTGTGAGATTAAATTTTTTTGTTATAAAATATGTATCAAAACTGCTTTTTGCTGAATGAGTTTTATCACTGTGAGCCTCAAATTTTGTTATATCGTGTAAAAGTGATGCTAATAACATTATCTTTTTATCACTTTCGGATAATTTTTGATATTCTTCTGTTTGGACAATTTTTTGCATAACTTTTAAAGAGTGTTTCATTACATCAAAATTGTGGGTATCATGCTGCTTATTACCGATTAGAGTATGTAATTCCGGCAGAGCTTTTACCATATCATTTAATAAATTTTCTATTGCAGGATTATTTGATTTTATTTTGTTATTTTCAGAAAATCTTATTACATCGTTTTTTAAATTTTCAATTACCTCCTTAGTTTTAACATTTTCTATTTGAGAATATTTCTTCGGATTATTACTGTTTATAGGATAACCTGTAATGGTATATCCGCTTGTGGTACTGTCATTTTCTTTTAGTTCAAAACCGAAGTAATCAAAGATTTTTTGCTTTTCACTTTGATGCAAATTTTTTATTTTTTCTAAGACGGTTAAAATAAACTCATTTCTTGAAAATTCCTGCGAAATTTCTAAATCAGTAAATTCACTATCTGATAATTTTGCTAAATCATTAGCTAAAACATTCATATTATTATTAAATGTAGATATTTCATTTTCATTCAGTGCTTTTACTTCTATATCTAAACTACTAACCAATTGCGGGAGAAGATTGCAATATTCTTTTGCATTGATAGGTATTAACGGAAAATCTTTTTTTAGTTTGCTGCTAATATGAAACATAAGAGTATTATATTCCATTAGTTTATTCAGTAAGTCCTTTTTAGTATAACTTGATAATTCATTAATATTTTGGGTCTGATAAATTTCTTGTAAATCTACAGCTAAAGGAAAATCTCGTTTTGGAAGAGAAACAACTCTTTCTTTTCCTATTTTTTGAATTAATTTTTCATAATCGTTGTAATCAAGGTTATATGCTATAAATTGACTGATTAACTTTTTGGGAATATTTTTGTTATTGCAAAATTCTTTTGCTATATCAATCCTGACTTTATTAGTTGCATTTAAAATATCACTGATATATATGATATTATCAGGTATCCTAAAATCTTCATATTCTTTATCTGTTAGCAAAGATTTTGCAAAAGGAATAATTTCATCTTTTGCCTGCAATGCCCATATAATACCGGGAATATATTTGATGTTATCAGGAGTTCTGAGATGTTGGGTTTCTTCACTGTTACATATCCACTCCTTAAAACCTTCATTAGACGTAATACATGCAGATACAATATCTGAGATATATTCAATTGCCTCTTGGCTTCTAAAGCATTGACTCTCTTTGCCTTTGCATATCCAATTTGTAAAATTAGGAGCATATTGGTATTTTTCTATAAGCTTAGAAATATTATTACAGCATTTCTTTCTATTTCCTGTTCTGAATATAGCCGCTTCATCATCAAGACAAATCCAATTCGCAAAATCTATATTCTTTTCGTTTAAGTAGTATATAATATTACTAATTGTTTCAAGATTTCTGAACATCTTGCATTTATCGTTTGTATACAGAGTTTTAATAAAATTTTTATTTATTTTGTCTACTCGTGTTAAGATAAATCTAATATTATCTAAATCAAAATCATCATTCTGACAAATCATTTCAGCTATTTCAAAATTGTTTTCATCTAGTAAAGAATAAATTATTTCATTTATTTCTTTTATGGTTTTATTCTTGTTTAAAAGTATTGTCATTATTCTTTTTTTAGTTTCTTCGAGTCCCTTATTTTTTTTTGCAGCATCAGGAAAATATAATTCTTCATTTTCCGGAGTAATATTTTCATAGATTTGCATAAAAGATGAAACTTCTGTATCTGTTGTTTTTTTAATAATTTTCGGTACTAAATTCAGCCTGAAAGCTTTATTTTTTGTATCTGCATTATTTACCATATTTATATTTTTTAAGATTAAAATAATTTTCCCAATATTTTCTGGTTTTGAAAAATTTTCATTATTCAACAAAGCTTCAGCAGCTTCAACATTATCTTCATTGAGCCAATCCATTGAAGCTTCGGAATATAGTGGAGCATTATTTGTCTTTTTTAAAATTGCGGCTCTTATTCTATCTTTATCAAAATCAAAGAGAAAAGATGATATTGCAGCTTTTGCATCTGCAATTTTTTCACTGGTCAGACCTTCTTCTTTATTAATAAAATCTATTGCTTCAACAGTTTCATCAGAGAGTACTTGTGAATAAGATTTCTTTTCTTGAAAAACAGAAGATACATCAATCTTCTTTTTAATATCAACAATAGGAAAAGGTTTAAAAATATCTATTTTGGGCTGCATAGGAATAACAGGCAGCTTTACCGGAGGCCAAGTAACCGGCACTGATGGTTGTTTATAAAATCTGAAAGGAGTTATATTTCCACCCATTTTGCTTTTGTTTCCCCAATAAAAAATATTTCCCAAAAATCGTGTTCTTAATTATATAAAGTTAATTTATATCAAAAAATTGCATAAATTTATGGTATTTGTAAAAAATATTAGTATTTTAGAGAAAATATGTAAAAGTCTGTATTAATTTTCTTTCGTTACGTAAATCATAGATTTACCGAAATTTATAAAGTCCACAAAAATAAACTTATACATTTTCCGCTAAAATTTGGTTAATATTACTATGCACTTTTTTTATACAAAAAACTGCTAAAACTCTTCTCCATCAAAGTTGTTTTCTATTCCGAAATAATTCAGAATAGTTTTAGCTATATCGCAAAATGAAGTTCTTATTCCCAAATTTTTTGCAGGAATATTCTTTTGATAAACCAAAACCGGCACTTGCTCTCTTGTATGGTCAGTACCCTTTACTGTTGGATCGCAGCCATGGTCAGCAGTAATTATCAGCATATCATTTTCTTTTAAGAGCGGAATGAATTTTTCCAAATAACTATCTATTTCTTCAAGAGCATTTTTATACCCGACATAATCGTTTCTGTGACCATATAGCATATCCGTATCAACAAGGTTTACAAAAACGAGTTCATTTTCTTTTTCTTGCTTTGATTTTATTGCTTGCAGAGTATATTCAAGCCCTTCTTTATTTGATGAAGTATGAACTGCCTTTGTTATACCTGATTTAACAAAGATATCTTCAATTTTTCCTATGCCATAAACCTCTCCGCCACTGTTTTTAATAAGATTAAGCATCGTATCTTTTGGCGGTACCAAAGAAAAATCCCTTCTCCCTCCGCTAATTCTTGTATAATTACCTGATTTACCCTCAAACGGTCTTGCAATAACTCTGCTTGTATTATATTCATCATTTAACAGTTCTCTTGCAATTTTACACCATTCATAAAGCTTTTCAAGAGGAGTAACGTCAATATGAACAGCTATTTGGAAAACACTGTCAGCACTGGTATAAACAATAGGAAACCCTGTTTTTATATGTTCATCACCAAGCTCGTTTATTATAGTTGTACCTGATGCCGCAATATTGCCTAAAACTCCGCCGCATCCTGTTTCTTTTATAAATTGTTCAATAATTTCAGAAGGAAAACCGTTCGGATATGTTCTAAAAGGTTTTTCAAGAACAATACCTGCCATTTCCCAATGTCCGGTTGTTGTATCTTTCCCTCTGGATTTTTCTCTCATAATTCCGCAGGATGCAATAGGATGTTCTTCTTTTTTTACACCCATTATATCAGCTAGATTTCCTATACCCATTTTTTGCATATTAGGAAGATTTATTCCTCCGTTAATTCGAGCAACATTGCATAAGGTATTACATTCTAAAGTATCACCATAATCAGGTGCATCCTCTAATGCGCCTATACCCATAGAATCAATTACAATAAGAAAAACTCTTTTCATTATTCCTTTTCTTTCATCTGCTCAATAATATTTAAACCGTTAAAAATAGCTCTTATATTTGCTTGAGCAACACTTGTATGTGCACCTCTGCAAATAACAGGACTTCCGTCAGGTGCTTCAAGTTTTATAACCGTCATAGCTTCGGCACCGACACCCTTAATATCGCTATCAAGTGCAACTTGCTCATAATGCAAAAGTTTTTGTTCAAATCCTGCTTTTTTAAGTGCATCCAAGCAGGCTGATAACGGACCGTTATCTTCACCGACAACATTATAGCGTTTATTATTATATTTAAATTCAACCCTAAACTTGTTATCGGTAATCTTTGTCAATTTATCAAGAACAAACGGACCTTTTACTTTAAATATCTCTCTAAAATAAATATCTATAATATTTCTTGTAGGGAGTTCGCCGACTTTTTCAGCAGCTTCTTTTATTGCAGGAGTAATTCTGACAGCTTCACTCATCGTAATCGGAAAACCAGCATGAGAAATAATTTCATAAACCGCAGTTTTACCTGATTGACTTGTTATACCAAGCTTTTCATCATCTCTGCCGATTAATGAAGGATGAATAGGACGATATGCACCTTTTTCCATATCTTTAGTTTTGAAGGCTGCATCTTGATGAATACCGCTTCTATGCGCCAAAGCATCAGGACCAATAAGAGGTGCTTTTTCATAAATAGCGATATTGGACTTTTCTGCTATTGTTAAAGCTGTTTCGTAAATTTCATGCAAATTCAGAGGAACATCAACTCCGCTGTTGTGCAAAGCAACAGCAACTTCATAAATATTTGTATTACCTGCTCTTTCACCTAGTCCGTTCAAACAAACTTCAAGCTGAGTAGCACCGGCAAAGAAGCTTTCAACCGTAGTAGCCGTAGCCATTCCCAAATCATTATGACAATGTACCGCAACAATTACATCTTTAGGAACCTCCTTAACCACCATTTCTACTCTTTTTACAAAATCCAAAGGACGAGTTCTTTCAACCGTATTAGGAAGATTTATAACAGAAGCTCCAGCTGCCACAACTTCTTTTATTGTATCAATAACGAATGGCATATTCTCAATGCAATCTCCAAAATGTTCAACGGAAAACTGAACTCTCCCCTTACCATGCAAAAGTGATTTTGCATAACTAACCGAATCTATTGCCATTTTCTTTATATCATTCGGATCTTTTCTCAAAACATATTGCATATTAAAAGGACTAAGCGCAACAAAAGTATGTATACGCGGCTTTTTTGCATCTTTTATTGCTTCATAAGCTTGTAATATATCTTTTTCAGCAGTTCTTGCCAATCCGCAAACTTCTGTATTTTCATTAGCAATATTGGCTAAATATTGGCAAGCATGAAAATCCATATCACAAGAACCGGGGAAACCGACTTCAACAACTTGCACTCCCAATTTCATAAGGAGATTAAATACAAATTCTTTTTCCTGCAAATTCCATGGTTTTCTTAAAGCTTGATTTCCATCTCTCAGCGTTGAATCAAAAAATGATGGTTGTCTTTCAAAATTCATAATTTTCTCCTTATTTAAAAGTAGGCAAATCTACATTTTTAGTCATTTTATCCAGTTTAAGTTTTGCATACGGATAAAGTATATCTGTTAATTCTCTGACGGCACCTTCACCGCCGTTTTTCTTGGATATAAAGTTGCAAATTTTTCTTACTTCGCTAACCGCATCATTAGGACAAGCTTTAAGTCCCACTTTTTCAAGAACCGGAATATCCGGTAAATCATCACCCATATATGCAACTTCATCATACGTTAAGTTCAATGCATCTAACAATTCATCAAGCTGCTCGGCTTTATTTTTTACTCCCTGAAAAACATATTCTATGCCCAAATCTTCAGCTCTTTTAACAACTATATTAGATGTTCTTGCTGTAATTATTGCTATATCAAATTTTGATTTTGCAAGCATTACAAGTCCTTGTCCGTCTTTTGCATTAAAACATTTAAATTCTTGTCCTAAATCGTTATAAATAATTTTTCCGTCTGTTAAAACTCCATCTACATCAAGAGCTAACAGTTTGATTTTTTTAAGTATATTTTGCATATAACCCCCAAATCTATGCAACACCTGCTTTTAATAAATCGTGAATATGAATAATACCAATTGGTTTTAAATCATCATCATTAATAAGTAACGAAGTAATTGAATAAGTTTCCATAATTTGAAGTGCTTTCGCCGCCAAATCATGTTTTGAAATGAATTTTGGATTATTATTCATAACTTCTTTTACATAAACATTAGAAATATCAGGATGCTTCATTATAGCCCTTCTTATATCACCATCAGTAATTACACCTATAGTTTTGCCTTCGTTATTAACTATAACACCTATTCCTAATCTTTTATTTGTAATAACTTCTATAGCTTCAGAGAATTTTGTATTTTCTTTAATTACCGGTAAGGCAACATCTTGATGCATAAGTTCTTCAATAGTATACAGGAACCCTTTGCCAAGTGAGCCTGACGGATGAAACAGAAGGAAATCATCTGCCGTAAATCCTCTTTTCTTCAATAAACACATAGCTAATGCATCACCCATAGCTAATGTAGCAGTGGTACTCGCCGTAGGAGCTTTGTTTAACGGGCATGCTTCCCTTTCTACTGAAATATCAAGAGTTATATCAGCCTTTTCTCCCAAAGTGGAAGAAGTATTTCCTACAATTGCAATAATAGGTATACCTAATCTCTTTATTATAGGCAAAAGCTGCAACAATTCTTTTGTTTCCCCACTGTTAGAAATAGCGATTACGATATCTCCTTTAGTCAATATTCCGCTGTCACCATGAGTAGATTCAGCAGGATGAAGAAAATATGACGGAGTACCTGTGCTTGATAAAGTTGCAGCTATTTTTTTCCCAATAAGACCTGATTTCCCCATGCCGGAAATTACAACACGTCCTTTACAAGAATAAAGTGCATCAATTGCATTAACAAATTCATCACCAAGTCTGTCAATCAAAGCCATAATGCTTTTTGCTTCAATTTCAAAAACTTCTTTCGCTGTGTTCAAAATTTCGGTTTCATTTGTAGTTGCAATCATGATAAATACTCCTAACGATACTTCTTTTAAGTATATTATATGACATAAATTCCAGACTACAATAATATGATAAAGTTAGGCAATTTTTTAATATAAATATATTTTATATAATTAGGAACACGATTTTTGGGAAATAATTTTTTATTGGGGAAACAAAAACAAAATGGGCGGAAAAATATTACCTTCAGATTTTTATAAACCGGTAGTACAACCTACTGTACCGACTTTGCCTCCCATCAAGCCGCCAAATTTACCCTCGGCAGTAATTCCTCCTCATGTAACACAACCAAAATTATCTCCTCAAATAAATTTACCGCCATCTGTTATGTCACCTATGATTCCAGTACAATTACCTTTATCTGTACCAAATGGTTTTCAATCTCCGCCAGATAATACTTTATCAACGACAATAAAAAGCAAAGACATAAAAAAAGAAACGCAAATAATTAAAAAGAAAATAAAAGAAAAGCTATTACAAGAAATAGATAATGAAGAAATAATAAATAGAATAATAAACAGTATAAATGAAGGTAATATTGATGCTGCACAGATAATGTTTCATAATAATCAATTTATTAATCCAAAATATATTTCTGTTTTAATAGATATTTTAAAGGCAACAAATGAAATTAACAGTAAAATTGCGATAAAAATTTGCAAAAATAAGAATTTTACGAATTCTGAAAATGTCGGAAAAATTCCTGATATTTTAAATAATACAAACGAAAGAACTATTGATTTAATAGAACAATTATGTACAAATAGTAAATTTACAAATAGTGAAACTATCACTGATACTTATTGGTTAATAAAGTCACTTTCCGATAGAAATATTGATTTTGCAAACTGGATATTTCAAAAAGCAATCATTGAACAACCGAGAGTTAATGCTTTTACTCAATTAATAAATTCAATGGGAGCAAATGGTATTGATTTTTGGAGAAAAATTTCGGAAGGCAGAAGACTCAGATATATTAAAGAGATAATACAAGACATAAATGAAGAAAATTTTGATTTTGGAAAATGGATTTGCGAAAGAGAACTTTTTAATAAAGAAAAATTTAAAGAGCGAGCAGTAATAGAAAAAATTCCCTACATTTGTGCAGGAGTAAATAAATCAAATGAAGATAATGCAAAGTTTATATGTGAAAAAAGTTTATTTATGTCACCCGAATTAATACATGATACACCAAAAATCATAGCCTTTACAAACGAAGAAAACAGAGATTTGGGAAAATGGTTATGCGAAAATGAAAAATTTGCTATGGCAGGACGTTTGGATCTTATTACAAATATTTTGAGAATTACAAATAAAAATAATGTCGGTTTTGCAAAATGGATATGTGAAGAAGAATTTATGATTCCTGAAGATGATTTGTCGGTAAAAGAGGCAAAATCATTAAACATAAAGGATATAAAAGATTTAAGAATTTATGAGGCTATTCGTTATATAAGTAGCATAATAGAACCGGTAAATGAAAACAATGAGTATGTTGCCAAATTAATATGTTTTGATCCGAGGTTTAAGAGTTTCAGAATGTCAAACAATATTTTATATATAGGAAGAATTATTGAAAACTCGAATATTACAAAGGAAAATCAAGATTTTAAAATAGATTTGCTACTTGAATTATCTAAAATAACCAATGAAAAAGGAGAAAATTATATAGCTATGCCGGATTTAATGAAAGCCATTACACCGGAAAACAAAGCTGAGTTTTATAAATATCTAAAACTTCATATTCCTCTTCATGAAATAGCTAAGCTTTTAACTAAAACAACCGAAAAGGATTTAATAAATATAAATTATCTGGAAAGAATGAAAGAAAAATATCCTGAGGAATATAACCTTAGCAATATAGGTAAAATCTATAATTTTTTATTGCATGACTTCAGTTCAAAAAAAATTAGTGAAAAATTATATTCATTACATTATCTGTCTATAACTTCGGCTTCTTTTAGTGAAGCTGATAAAATAATCATTAGTGAAATTTTTAACCAAAGAACTAATGAATTAAACTCTCTTCTTTTAGAAAACATACCAACCTATCCAACTAATAAAGAAGATATGCAAAAATTTATTATGGAATTTATTTGGAGCAGAAATAATTCTAATACTGATGAAATTCTTTCTTCCGATGAATTTAAAAATTATTTGAACGAGAACAAAAAAGAAGGTATAAAGTTAAAATTTTCGAGGAAAGAATTTATCAGAAATCTTCAAGAAATACTAAAGAACACAGATAAAGAACAAACTAAAGAAATACTTGAAAAAATCGCAATAGACTTAACTTCCAAAACCGAAAAGGAAGAAACGGTTAAAATCGAAGATGCAACTGGATTTGACGGTATCCTTACGGACAAAAAACTTGATAATAATAACAAAACCGAAAAAGCAATAAAAGATTTAATAAAAAAATTTATTTTTGAAAATGAAATTCAAACAGGTAATGAACAATTTGATTATATTCTTAATCAACTTATAAAAGCTTTTCCTGAAGCTATTAATATTATAGGTAAAGGACAACATATTAAACATGACTCCACTTTGGATATACATACATTAAGAGTTCTTAATTTCGCAATAAATACAAAAGAATATCAAACTCTAACAGAAAGTGAAAAATTAGTTTTGAAATTTGTCATACTATTCCATGATATTGCAAAAGCTGAAAATAAAGCTGATGAAAATCATCCTGAAATTTGTGCATTTTATACAAAAGATATTCTTAAGAAAGTAAACCTTTCAGATGAAATGAAGGCAAGAATAATAGAGATAATTAAACATCATAATTGGTTTGGGAAATTAAATCAAAGTTCAAATTATGAAGATTTTACGTACACAGCATCTGTTTTACGTAGAAACGGGGATTTAAAGCTTGCTAAAATTTTAGCTGAAGCAGATGTAAATTGTATAAATGAAACATTTGTCAAAGATATTCATGCGGAAAATTTAGAAAATATAGTTAAAAATATAGAAATACTATTAAAAGAAGCTAATGTTCGTGGATCATTAACATATTCAACTCCGTTTATAAAATCAGTATTTAAAAAATCACCTTATTATAATAAAGCTTTATCAGAAATAGAAAAAAACGGTAAAATTTATAAAATTCCTATCCTTAATTTTACTGGAAATAAATCAATGCCAGGATTATTTATCGATAACAATATGGATTTAAGAGAATTAGGTTTTATTAATCAATATGACAGAAATGAACCGCTTCTTCCAAATGAATTAGAACTTTTTATTCATTGTACTTTTTATCCTGAAGATATATATTATTTAGGAGCTATTGAGGCAGATGCTGATATATGTGCTTCAAATATTACTCTAAAAGAATTAAATACATTTAACTCTGATGATGCACCCGGCATCGTATTTGAACCATTTGAACAGTATAATATAAGTTTATCCACAGACAGAAATCAACATACAGGCACTAAGAAAAACATGACACATTTTGCACATGAAATATTTGGTAAATATTTAGATACAAGCTTTATAAGAGAGCATTTTGTTAAATATTTTAAAGAAACCTGTAATATAAATATTACAGAACAAGAATACGCAGAAATATATCAGGAATTAAAAAATCACAAATATCTTACTTCTGTTCATGATATAACACTGAAAAACGGAAAAATTATAAAAGAAAATGATATAAAAAGCGCAATTAAATATATAGGTTCAAAAAGAAGAGCAAAATACAAAACTACAAATAACGAAACAGATGTCATCGGGTCAAAAAAAATTATGGCACTCTTTTTAAATGGTGAATATGCAAAAGATATTCCGCTACAATATCTTGAAACAGCCCAGAAATTCCAAACTTTATTATTTTTGTTTAAAAGTAATTAATAGAAATACAAAAGCTATACATTAATATATATTAAAGAAACAGAATAAATGACTATACACTCCGAATAATACGTAGCGTAAATGACCATTTAGTTTTTTTATGAATAGCTTGGTAAGAAACGGTAAGTTACCTTCAAATTTGTTTATAATTACTCATTAATAAAAAGTTACAAAGTTTTCAAATAAGCAATTAAAAAAGTTATCTTTTTGAATGATAGTAAATTTGAATTTTTATTTTTTAACATTTAATAAATTACAATATCATTAATGGCAATTTTTTCTAAAATAATTATTTTATTAATTTATAGTTGCAAATTATATGGGGAAATTATCATGCCGGTAAGAACAGATATGACAAAATACCGTAATATTCATAAACAAAATGTTATTAAAGAATACGAGAAAAATCCGGAAAAATTTCTTGTTACAAAAAAAGAAGCAAAAGAATTATTAGAAAAACAAAGAAGAGTAGACAGTATTTGGAATAAACTAAAATCCATTGTAAATATGGAAGAAACTATCTCTGAAAAAGAAAAAATTCAATTAAAAATATTAAATGATCCTGCTTTACATAGAAAAATATTAAATTCTCAGCAAGAAAAAAACAATATACATAATAATAAAAAACAAAAAATTAATGAAAACAGCATATTCAATAATAAACAATAAAAATTTTTCCATTTTTCGCAAAGGACACAATGTGCCCAACGAAAACAAAAATATAAACTCAAGAAATTGACGGATATGCCTTTCAAAATTATATCATCTAAGTACTTGCTGTATGCAGCCTTACCCGATATATGACTTTTAAGAAACTTCTGTAACAATATTATAACTATATGCGATGCAAAATAGTAATATTATTAATTACAACTCTTTCCCACATAGAAATCATTTTATTTTAACTTTTACAATTTTTTACGGCATTTTATTAATTTTTTAATTTCTCCTTTTAATATTAGTATTATGAAAATGATGTTGACAATTTTTTATTTAGCATGATATAATTTGGTGGGATATTATTCGGAGCTTTTCGATGAACAGTCTAAAGCTATTATTGGTAGCAAGTACAGCATGTGGATTAACAAATATAGGGATGTTTTCCCCAAAAAGACATTATAAGTCGAGTTATATCCAAAAGCCGGTGTACTCGTATAACAATAATCAGGACATGTATATAAAATCAGAACTTAGAGCGAAGCAACCTTAAAAGAGTCGCTTTTTTTGTGCCTAAAATTGGCAGAAAATAACATCAGGGGGAATTCTATACTTTTTTCATAAATTAAAGCAATACTTTATTTTACGAATTTGTATTTCTCAAAAGTCTTTTGCAATAAGCATCTTGTGTCAATTTTTTATTTTTTCTTGAAATAATATAAAAAAAAAGATATACTATAAATAATTTATCAGAGCATTCAGGAAAAAAATGAAAGAGCTTAGTGTCGAAAATCTACTTGAATTAAAAGTTTTACCTTATAACATTTATGATGATGACGGTGAATTGGTATTAGAGAAAGGTGAAAGCCTTACTCCGGGAAAATTGCTTCAGCTCAGATATTTGCCTGCAATTTACGCAAAAGAAGACATTGCTGATGCTTCTTCTTCAGATAATGATAATGACGACGTTGATTATGAAAATGATTATGAAGAGGATGAAGAATACGAAGAAGAAGATTATGAAGAAGAGGAAGAATATGTAAATAAAAATAAGAGCAAAAACAAAAATAAAAGCAGAAACAGAAGTTCTTCCGAAAAGTCTAACGGTATTTTACTAATTAATGACGGGAATGACCCGTTTGAGGATATTGTCAATAACAGATCTCCTATCAGTGAAAAAACTCAGTTACAGTTAAAAAGTTTATATTCCGAAACCTTTGCAAAAATTAACGCTAAAATCGATAACGAAAGTATATATCAAATAAGATCAGTAAGAGATAAGATTTTGGAAACAGTACTTTCTATTATTGAAAAAACTTACAGAAAATCACAATTAAAAATTATAGGAAGTTATGAAAAATATCATGGATTAAATGTTGCTTTACTTGCAGCAATGCTTGCAAAAAAAATGAATATGTCGGATTCACAAACAGCTGATATTATTATGGGAGCTTTGTTACACGATATAGGCAAAACTCGTTTGCCGCAAGAAGCTCAAGATGATATATCTTCCAGTTTGCAATCTACAAAATTGTATGAATTGCACCCCGAACTTGGTTATAAAATATTAAAGAATGAATTAAAGTTGCCGGGACCTATTTGCGCAATTGCACTTGAGCATCATGAAAAAAATGACGGCAGCGGTTATCCTTTGGGAATATCTAATGATATGATTAATCCCTATTCACAAATAGTCAGTATTTGCAATGTTTACGATAATATGATATCGGGGAAAACAAATTTTTCTGTCTCAACTCCGCAAGAAGCCGTAAAAAAGATTATTGAATTGGGTTCAGATTGGTTTTCTCCCGGTCCGTTGTTTTCTTTTGTTTATATGACGAATTATTATGATGATACACCGGTTGAAGAGTTAGGAACGTTAGGAACTTGGTAGTAAATATTATAGGGGCAGGTTTAGCCGGAAGCGAAGCTGCTTTATTTTTAGCAGAAAGAGATATAGAAGTAAATTTATTTGAAATGCGTCCTCAAAAACAAACAGGTGCGCATAAGACGGATAGTTTTGCTGAAATAGTCTGTTCTAACAGTTTAGGCTCAAAAGATACTTCTGTTGCAAGCGGATTGTTAAAACATGAAATATCAATATTAGGCTCCCATTTAATAAAAATTGCAAAAGAAGTTAGTGTTCCTGCGGGAAATGCCCTTGCTGTAGATAGAGTTTTATTTTCTAAAAAAGTACAGGAACTTATTGAAAATAATCCTAAAATTAATGTAATAAGAGAGGAAGTTACTGAATTACCGGAAGAGCCGACTATTATCGCATCAGGGCCTCTTACATCCGAACCTTTAACAATAAAAATAAGAGAATTTACCGAAAATGAAAATCTACATTTTTTTGATGCAATAGCCCCTATTGTTGAAAAATCTTCAATAAATTTTGATAAGGCTTTTTATGCAAGCCGCTACGATAAAGGTGAAGCAAGTTATATAAACTGTCCTTTTAATAAAAAAGAATACTTAAAATTTTATGAAAAACTTATCAATGCTGAAAAAATAGAGTTAAAAGAGTTTGAAAAAAATGCAAAGTTTTTTGAATCTTGTCTCCCTATTGAAGAAATAGCAAGAAGAGGAATAGATACTCTCCGCTTTGGCCCAATGAAACCTGTAGGATTAATTGATAAAAGAACTAATGAGAAAAATTATGCTGTAGTTCAGCTGCGGCAAGACGATATGGCTGCTGAACTTTATAATCTTGTAGGATTTCAGACAAATTTAAAATGGGGAGAACAAAAAGAATTGGTTCATCTTATCCCGGGATTAGAAAATGCAAATATAGTAAGATATGGAGTTATGCACAGAAATACATTTATATTTTCTCCGAAAGTTTTAAATCCGACATTGCAAACTAAAAAGAGAAAAAATCTGTTTTTCGCAGGACAAATAACGGGAGTAGAAGGATATAGTGAATCTATTGCTACAGGCCTGCTCGCAGGAATTAATATGGCAAAATTTATTAAAGGTGAAGAGCTGCTTGAACTGGAGGATGTTTCCGTTTTGGGTGCTTTATGCAAATATATAACTTTTGAAGAACATAAAAAACTTAATCCCATAAATAGTAATTATGGTATATTAAGAGAGTTAGAACTTGAGAAGAAATATAGGAAGGATAAAAAATATAAAGCACAAATGTATTTAGAAAGGTCTGAAAGTTATTTGAGAGGTTTAAATTTATGTTAGTTTTAGCTATAGATATCGGCGGAACAAAAATATCTGCTTGCATGGTTGAAAAAGATAAACTTGTGAGTGAAATATTAAAAAGGGAAACACCTAAAACCACACAAAAAATTTTAGAAACAATTTGTGAATTAATTAATGAATTTAAAAAAAATAATGAAATTAAAATTATAGGTATCGCTACTGCCGGTGCAGTTAATAATGAAAACTCAAAAGTAATAGGTTCAACCGGAAATCTGCCTTCTGATTACAGTAAAACTGAATGGAAAAAAATTCTTGAAGAAAAATATAACTGTTTTGTTCTCCTTGAAAATGATGCTAATGCGGCTGCTTTTGCAGAGAGTGAATTTGGTGCGGCTAAAGAGGACAATAATTCTATTACAATTACTCTTGGTACCGGTGTAGGCGGTGGAATTGTTATTGATAATAAACTCCTTAAAGGTAAATCCGGTGCTGCGGCTGAAATTGGTCACATTGTTTTTGGTATTAATAAAAACAGAAAATGTACTTGCGGAATTTATAATTGTTTTGAATCTTATGCTTCAGGTACAGGTTTTGCAAAAACCGCTCAACAATTTGCAAAAACCTCCGAATTATTTAAAAAAAGTTTTATTTCAAGCAAAAATCCTAATGAAATTACTACTTATGATATTATTGAAGGACTTAATAATAATGATGAATTTTGCAAGTTCATTTATTCAAGATGGCAAGAAGAGGTTATTTGCGGCATAATTAGTTTGCAAAATATCTTTGATACAGAAAGTATAATTCTATCAGGTGGTATGGCAAAATTCATTGATTATGATTATGTAAACGACATTGTTAATAAATCTATTGTTACTACCCCTGTAAAAATAAAACAGGCTGCTTTTGATAACAACTCAGGTATGATAGGCGCAGCAGCACTGGCTGTACACAAATTTAAAAATTAAATTTTTATTTAGTAATATTTGTCAGAATGGCAACTTGTGCAACGTATTCCAAAGCTTCAAGAGTATAATAAGCTTCAGAAAGAGTTTTTCCGACAACAACTACTCCATGATTTTTAAGAATAACCGCATTTGAATCTTTAATATTCTTCACCACAGCTTTAGCCAAACCGCTCGAACCTGCCGGAAATACTTCAACCATAGGAACATGACTTTTAAATAAATATTTCATTTCTAATATTGGGAAAGAAGAAATATCTTTTCCTGCCATAGAACAAGCCGTTATATATGGTGTGTGGGTATGAATAATCGCATTTACATCCTCTCGGCTCTTATATATAAGCAGATGCAAAGGTTTTTCCATAGAAGGTTTCTTCTTAGAATCCAAAGAATTTCCTTCATAATCCATTTCCACAATATTATTAGCATCTATATCACAGAACGAAACACCGGTAGGTGTAATAATAATATTTTTTTTGTAACGTATACTCATATTACCTGCACAGGCAGGAGATAATTTTCTGTCATAAATTCTTTTTGATATTTCAACAAATTCTTTACATTTCATTAATAATAGTTCTCCACATCTTTTGATCTTAAATAATTTCTGACTGAATTAAGCGCTGATTGAACAATACGGGTAACTCTTGAAGAAGATAAACCAACGATTGTAGCTATTTCTTTTACCTGCATGTTTCTGTAAAAACGATATTCAACAATAGTTCTTTCCTTTTGCGGTAATCTTGCAATAGCTTCCTTAATCATTTTACTGAGCTCAGATAGCTCGTATTGTTCATCAGGTAAAGCACCGGTATCCTTCAAAAAATCAAAAGGCGAATCATTATCTGATGAGTCTGAAGCTATCATATCAATGGAAAGAATTGTTTCATAGATAGCTTCTCTTACTTTATCCGGTGAAACATCAACTCCTGCGGCTCCGTCATCATCATCACTGTTAACTTCTTTTGTCTGTTTGTAAGAATACCATTTATATCTGCTTCTTAATTCATTTCTTATTGCCCAACGAACGGCTGTAGCCATATAAGAAATATTGTATTTCTTAAGCTGTTCAGAGGTCTTGTTTTTTATAAGAGCTTGAATACCAATAATACCTATACTGATAAGTTCATCTAAATCAACCATGTGCATAGGAATACGTCTGTGTTCAACTTTAGCAACTCTCTCTATTAATTCTATATAATTTTTTATGTCTATTTTATCGTTATCCACTTTTGACATCATACTAAAACTCTACTCTTATATTTTACCCATATTTTTATTTTTACGCAAATTATAAACAAATAGTAATATTTCTGCGACGGCTTTATATAGCTCAGGAGGAATTTCGTGATTAAGTTCAACCATTCTGAATAAAGCTCTTGCAACAGGAGGATTTTCTATAACCGGAACACCATTTTCTTTTGCGATTTCTATAATCTTTTTAGCTATTAATTCAGTACCTTTTGCAATAAGTTTTGGTGCTTGCATACCTTTTTGTTCGTATTTTAAAGCAACGGCAACATGTGTCGGGTTGGTAACAACAAAATCCGCAGTGGGAACAGAATCCATCATGCTTTTTTGTAACATTTGCTGACGTCTTTGTCTTAATGCAGCTTTTACATGCGGATCTCCTTCAGAGTTTTTATATTCATCTTTTATTTCTTTATATGACATTTTTTGATCTTTTAAGAATTTCATTTTAGCAACCATATAATCCGCAGCAGCTATGAAAAGGAAGATAATACATGCCTTCGTAATAAAATCTATAATTAAACTACCAAACTCATACAGAACAGAAAATTTATTTTCCATCCCGATAAGACCTAAAATAGTTGGGAAATGAGATTTATAGACACTCCAGCCTACATAACCCAAAACTATTACCTTAAATATATTTTTTACCAAATCAAAAATAGTTTTGATTGAAACGAGTTTTTTAAAATATCTTGTAGGATTAAATTTATCAAATTTTGGTTCTAATGTTTTTGTTGTAAAAATAGGTCCGACTTGTATAAAGTCACTCAAATAACCTATAAAAGAGCCTGCGGCAAGAATAGGCGCTATAATTAAAAAAGTAGAAACCAAAGTAACAACAATAATATATCCAAAGCCAATATTTTCTATTGTTGCATTTGGTATTTGCTCATATAAAAGAACAAAGAGTTTTACAATATTCTTCCAAATAAAAGGAGCAAGCTTGTAAACCAAAAAAAACATTGCAAGCATAGAAATAGCTTTAGGGAAATCCTCACTTTTAGGAACTTGCCCTTCTTTTCTTACTCTTTGTAATTTTTGCTGCGTCGCTTCAAACTGTTTATCTTCATCAGCCATTTTTGTCTAACCGTTTTTGTTTTTATTGTTTTTATTATATTATAGCGAAATTTTAAATAAATTCAAACAAAAAAAGCTCTTATATTCTAATTTACCTTTTAAATAATTGTTAAACGAAATAATTTTATACTGTTTAATCCTTGATTTTCCATAGACTTTGACAAATTTTTAAGTTTTTTTAAAAAATTTTTAAAATTTTAGGCAATTTTTTTTTGCAAAAATACTTTATTAATATGTGAAGGTAAAAGGTAGTAAAAGTTATGTTGAAGAATGAAAATGATATTTCAAGTGAAAAGAATTTATCTAATTTTTTTAAAACCTTTTCTGAATTTTTTGAAAATGATTTTATAGACAAACTTGTTTATTATGAATTTTCAAAAGAATATGTATTACTCCCTTTGCTTGTCAAAGCAAAGATATATGACGAAAATAATTAATTCCCCTCCTAAATAAATTACCCATAATTGTAAACTTTTGCTAAGATTTTTTTTAAACTTAGCAATTTTTTTTAAAAACATGTTTTTATATATATGTAGAATAAAAAGGCGGTTTTTTACATGGACGAATTAAAAGTAAATCAATATCCTTTTCTAAATCCGGCAAATGCAGGAATATTTGGCAAGAGCCAAGTTGAACCCAAACCGCATCAACCTGTACATCCTCAAGGTGTCAGTGGTGTAAATGGCGGAGTTCCTTTTAATTCAAGAATTCAACCTCCTAATTTAGCCGAAGTTACTCAAAATATTAATACCGATCCGAGAAACAGCGGTTTAGGTGAAGGTGCTTTAGGCGAAAATGCACTTTATGTAAATGGCGGACGTGCAGGCGGACAGTTGAATTTATTATTCTAAGAAGTATATATTATTTTCTGCTCCAATGAGAAAAGAGCAAAAAAAATCCATTTCTTGCATAAGAAATGGATTAAAATTTATTTATATGATTTTTTAGATTACATATTTGTGTTTTTATTAATGGTAATTTCACTTTGGCATGGTTAATTTAATAATAAAAAACCAAAATTTAAATATATTGCAAAAGTTACCCATAAAAAATACGGAATTTGCAAAAATGCTGCAATTTTTGAATTTTTATAAAAAGCAAACAGCATAATCAATATAAAAAACCATAAGAAAATAATATCAACAAATGCTAAATCTATTCTGTTTAAATTAAAAAACAGAGGCGACCAAATTATATTTAATATAAATTGGATTACAAATATTGTTACGGCAAATCTTTTCGGTTTATCTTTTTGAGCAAGAATTAACACAAAAGAAGTTGCCATCAAAATATACAATATACTCCATACAATTATAAAAATATAATCAGGCGGTACCAGAGGCGGTTTTATCAATATGTCATACCAATTATCCATATCTTTATTATAAAAATTTTTAATATTAAATCATTGATAGTTTGATGATTTATTAGAGCTATATTAATTTTGTTCCGGATTTTTATAATTTTTATAAATTGCGCCTAACGCCGAAATAACAGAACATTTAACAATAGGATTATTATCTTCAAGAGCTCTTAACAGAGGATGGATAATATCGTCAATAGCTGCCAATCCGTTTTCATGAAGTTTTTGTAAGCATATAACGGCTGAATTTTTCCTTACCCAATTTGTATCGTCAAGTGCTTTAATAATATCTTTTATTGCAAAATGGCCGTATTTTATCAAAGCATCAATTGCATTATTTCTTATATTTTCATTGTCTTCACCAATTTTATCTATAAATACATCAATGCAACATGGTCTTTCCACTTCACTCAATGCGGATATGGTATTTGCAACAATATTGGGATTGTTGTCATTAATCAATTCTATCAAAGAAGAATAAATCATTTCTTCATAATTTGAGGAAGAAATATTTATATTTTTTTCAATAACTTTTGCGCCGCTAGGTAATATTGCCGAAAATCCCGCACGTTCAATAGCCGTTTTTGCATCCTCTAAATTATCAAATTCTAAAATACTATTGCCTAAAGGATGAGGAATTTTTTTAACCAATCCTTTATCTTTTTGCTCTAAAGATAATGCATTGATGGTATAAATCGTTTTATCGTTTTTGGTTGTTTCTCTTATAGAAATATATTTATTCATAATTACCTTATCTTTAAACGCTAAATCTTATATGGAGCAAATCTCCGTCTTGAACGACATAGTCTTTACCTTCTAATCTTGTTAGACCTTTCTCTCTGGCAACAGCATAAGAACCGCATTTAACAAAATCTTCATAAGCGGTAACTTCCGCCCTAATAAATCCTTTTTCCATATCGGTATGAATTACTCCGGCTGCTTGCGGTGCTTTTGCTCCTTGCGGTATTGTCCAGGCACGTACTTCTTTTTCTCCTGCCGTAATAAATGTTCTTAACCCAAGTAAATCATAAACTGCATTAATCATTCTCTCAACACCGGAATTTTCTACCCCGATATCATGAAGATAGCTTTTGGCTTCTTCTTTATCAAGTTCTGCAAGTTCGGATTCTATTTGTGCACTGATAATAACGACTTTAGCATTTTGTTTTTTTGCATATTCTTCTACTTGTTTCACATAATCATTTGATGTAGCCAAATCATCTTCACTGACATTTGCCGCATAAATAATTGGTTTTGCGCACAAAAGATGCATATTCTTTATAAGAGGCTGTTCCTCTTCTGTATAATCATTTATATTTATAAATTCAAGATTTTCTAAAGATTTCATTAACCTATCAATAACTTTGTCTTCAAGAATAGCAGCTTTATCGTTTGCTTTAACGGATTTCAAAATTCTTTCTTTTCTTTTTTCTAAAGAAGCCATATCAGCAAGAGCAAGTTCCGTATTAATAATTTCTATATCCGCAATAGGATCAACCTTAGCATTAACGTGAATAGTATTTGCATCATCAAAGCATCTGACAACTTCAATAATAGCATCAACTTCTCTTATATGGTGCAAAAACTGATTACCCAAGCCTTCACCCTGACTTGCACCTTTGACCAAGCCTGCAATATCACAAAATTCAATCGCAGTGGGAATAACTGTATCCGTTTTAACTAAATCTTTTAAAACATCTAATCTTTCATCTGGAACAATAACTACTCCAATATTAGGTTCTATTGTACAAAACGGATAATTTGCCGATTCTGCTTTTTTTGATGTACTTAATGCGTTAAAAAGAGTTGATTTACCGACATTTGGTAATCCTACAATACCTGCTCGTAACAATTTCTAATTCCTTCCGTTTATCTTATAATCTTAAATTTATTATAATACACTTATAAATTTTCGCATACTTTTATTGGAAATAAAATTTTAGCGGTCTGTTAAATTTTTAATTACTGTTTTGCATAAATTATGTAAAAATTTATTTGTACTCTAGTGCATTTTTAGGTTTTTTGAATTAAAATAACTATGTCGGATACAAATTTTATGGGGGAATTAAAATGAGAAAACCTATTATTGCAGGAAACTGGAAACTTAATAAAACAGTTGCAGAAGCTGTTGAATTTACAAACGGTTTGAAGGCGGAATTAAAAAATATGAATAAGGCTTGCTTGCCGGAAATAGTTATTGCTCCGGTATTTACTGCTTTATATTCAGTTAGTGAGTTATTAGATTGTGATTATATAAAATTATCTTCACAAAATTGTTATTATGAACCATCAGGAGCTTTTACCGGTGAAGTTGGTATTCCTATGTTAAAAGAACTTAATTGTAAATATATTATTATTGGGCACAGCGAAAGAAGACAATATTTTTCTGAAACTGATGAAATGATTAACAAAAAAGCAAAAGCAATTTTGGCAGAAGGTATTATTCCGATTATTTGCTGCGGTGAAAGTTTGGAACAAAGAGAAAATAACTTAACAGATTCTCATATTACTTCTCAAATAAAAAAAGCATTAGATGGTATTTCATCAGAAGATGTAGCTAAATCAGTTATCGCTTATGAACCTATTTGGGCTATCGGTACAGGAAAAACTTGTGATTCTGTTGAAGCAAACAGAGTTATCAAGATGATTAGAAACGTTGTTAAAGAAGTTGCCGGTAATGAAGCTGCTGAACAAATTCGTATTTTATACGGAGGAAGTGTTAAACCTGCTACTATCGAAGAACAAATGGCTCAATCTGATATTGACGGTGCTTTAGTAGGTGGTGCAAGCCTTAAAGTTGACAGCTTTATCGGTATTATTGATGGCTGCATGAAAGTGAGAGCATAAAATTATGATGGAAAAATGTGTTGCTGTTACAGGTTGCGGATTGTGGGGAAGAAACCTTGTCAGGAATTTCCATGCGCTTAATGCTTTGCATACAGTTTGTGATTTAGATAATGAAAATCTGAAAAAAATTAAAGAAACTTATGGTGATAGCGTTAATTTAACTAATGATTTCAATTCTCTTTTGATTTCACCAGAAATCAAGGCAATAGTAATAGCAACACCAAGTCATACTCATTATAACCTCGTAAAAAAAGCTCTGCTTGCTGGGAAAAATGTGTATGTGGAAAAACCGATTGCAACAACAGGAAAAGAAGCAAAAGATTTAAATGACTTAGCTGTGTCACAAGATTTAATCTTGATGGTAGGTCATCTTTTGCTTTATCATCCTGCGGTAAACAGATTAAGGAATATAGTTCTTAATGGTGAGTTAGGCGACATTGTTTATGTTCAAAGTGACAGACTCAATGTTAATTACTTCAAAAACGACAGAAGTGTTATGTGGGATTTGGCTCCGCATGATTTATCAATGGTTTCTTATGTTACGGACAAAAATCCTCTAAGAGTAAAAAGTGCGGTAGGCTGTTCATCCGAAAGAAACGATATTATGGATATTGTTCATCTTGATATAGAAATGGAAGATGGCATTATTGCACATATTTCCGATAGCTGGATTACTCCGATGAAGCACGTAAATCTTTTAGTCAGAGGAACAAAAGCTACAGCCATATTTAATGATACGTTTAAAGAAAATAAACTTGTTATTTATGATAATTGCACTCCTGCCCAACAAAATATTGAATATCCTGATTATTTAGAAATTGAACCATTGAAGCTTGAGTGCCAGCATTTTCTGAATTGCATAGAAAAATCACAAACTCCGAGAACAGACGGTGAAAATGGTTACAAAGTAGTTCGCATCCTTGAAGAGGCGGACAGAATGATGATGGGAAATCGTTATGAAGAATTAAATAAAGTTCAATTTAATTCTTCAAGGAGCAAAGTTTTAAAGTGATAAAAGTGCTTTTAAATCTTCTAAAAGCTACTTATTATGATTTTAAATCGATTTTTGTTTTTCAAAAAGTCAGATATAAAATAACAGGGTCCTGTAATAAATGCGGGAAATGCTGTCGTGATATCAGATTTAAATACCAATATACGGAAAAAGAATTTGAACTTGCAAAATTTTTGTATCCTATGTATCGCAGATTTAAGATAAGAAGCAATACACCGGAAGAAGGTATGATTTTGGAATGTACTTTGCTTAATGAGGACGGAACTTGCAGTGTTTATGAAAAACGTCCGGCTTTTTGCAGAAATTTTCCCGGAGAATATATTTATTTTAACGGTGTCATGCAAGAAGGCTGCGGATTTAAAGTTAGTCCAGAAAAAAAATTCGAGGATTATTTGGAATAGCAGCTTTTAGTTATTATTTAATAACAAATTTTTTATTTATGATTCTGCTGTAAGACACGATAAAAATATGAATATTTTAATAAATTTTAATATTGTAACAAAATATTAAATCGAATTCAAAATCGCTGAAACTCAAGTCTGATGCGCCATTATATTATATTATATTATATTATATTATATTATATTGCGCACTTTCTTCTCCAAAAAATTTTTTTAATAAACATAAGTACGTACTAATGAGTTACACAATTAGAAAAAGAAATGGAGAAAAAATATGCCAAGTATTAACGGACTACATAATTCAATAGAAAACATTAAAGACAGAGAACTCGACAGAGAATCTGCAAAATATAAAGCAGAATGCAAGGAAGCAGCAGAAAAGCAATCATCTGTTTTTTTAGAAAGTTTTAAAAAAGGCGCAAAGGTCGAACTCATTGAATCAGGTAGAAAAGCCGGAATGTTTACAGATGAACAACCCAGAATTGAAAAAGTATATGATAAAGATGGAAACTTCCTTTATAAAAGGACAAGCTATCAATCCGGACGAGTAGAATACAGTTATTCAGTAGGAGGAAATGATATAGTTTTTACTGATTACGATAATGATGGAAACATAGATGAATTTAACCAACATAGTAAAAACGGTGATGTTTTTTACGCAAAATCTACAAAGGATAACGGAACTTTTGATCATTATGGACATTAAACCATGTAGTCGCATAGATATTATCTAACAATAAATAAAATCAACAAAAAGGAGCTGCTAAAAAACAGCTCCTTTTTCTGAAATTTAAACCAACTTATCTTACTCATTCCTGTCCAAATAAAAATTTGACTTTTTCAATTAAATTTAATCTATGACTATAATTAATATGTTAGCAAAGCAGAGCAAACTCAGACTTAAATTTTTAAATTTTCTAATTAAATAAACAATAAAAAATATAAAAAAAAGCGTAGAGAAAACTCTACACTCTCAGCCTAAAAAATATCAAACATTAATAATTAATGTTTTAGAGCCATCTGTGCTCTTGATGGTATTAAAATAAACACCAAGTACATAAGAAAACTTGCAATTACTAATTGTAAAGATAAGATTTCCATAGCAGGCTCCTTTAAGCTGTACATTATATATATACCCAATTTTTACATTTTTTAAACCTCATGTTAAAAAATATAAAGAAACTTTTTATTTTAAAATATTTTTTAAATTTTTTGAAAATTTAATATAAAAAAAACCACTTATTTAAAAAATAAGTGGAGTGTTTTCTGCATTCTAATGGTCTCTTCATCCCTAAAAGGATTTAGTGTTTTATCTACACTAAAAATTTTACAATA
>JAEEGL013888369.1_pt1 | contig 40858 bp, 36 predicted proteins | sample 9134231 | NCBI WGS metagenome assembly JAEEGL01 (sample SAMN16246548, study PRJNA631951) | gut metagenome | biome: gut microbiome; feature: rumen; material: fiber-attached | host: Bos | place: Iran: Karaj | collected 2018-10
GCCTTAGAAAAACCATACTTCTGACTATATGCATTTTTACGCACATCGCACAAGATTCGTACTCCATATATCAAAAGCTTGTTAAGGTATTCCTCAAGCGAGAGGCCCTCATAACCAATTGTAAAAAGAGTATGATTTGTATAAGTTTTCCTATGATCTTTCTTTCTTACCTCAGTCATTTGTTCCGCGCTCAAATGCTTATGTGCAATCTCACTATTGATGGCGTAATACGGATATGTTTTATAAGTGTAATCTATAAAATCATCATCCGTAAAATCCTTATATAGATCATAGATGTGATGCAATCTACCAGAATCAAAAAGATCCAATTGAGCAGCATAATGACCAGGTGTTGCTATGACTATTTCTTTGTCATCACTCCTCAGGTATCCAGTTTTCTCCAATACTGATATATCATGATTCACATTAAATGAGAAACAGCCATATTTATAGGGCACAAAGCTATATACACGCTCTTCAGGTTCTTGTTCTCGAGTAAACAAGAACAATGACTTTTGTAAGCTAATCGGGTGCATTCTTCCACCGAATGTCTCGATTAAAGCCATTAGTATTTTGCGTCTATAATACATCATAATTCTGCAAAATTAACGAATTTTTGCCAAATCCATTACGGCTATTAATAATTATTTAGATATTTAATCACTAATTAAGCCACATGTACTTTAATTAGAATCATTCCTTCCCTACTTTCTGTCTCATCGCTATAACCATTAACCATAAATTCCCTTTAACAATCTCTCTAATCCTTATCTTCATTCCATATCTCATCCTCCTCCAGCGGATGATAAGGACCGTCCTTGGCTTCAAAGAGGATAGTCCCACTCTCCAGACACCTCAAGCTATGCCATTGACCTTTCTCGATATTCAGCACAACTCCTCCTGGCACCATATCTATGGTTTCGGTGAGGTTGCCTTGTTCATCATAGAAATACTCCTCAAAGTGTCCACGAATGCAGACACACGTCTCTGATGTACCCTTATGCCTGTGTATAGGCATCACTGTTCCTGGCTCCAAAGCATTAAGCATACGCTGCGACTGGTCGTCTGCACTATTGCGCAAATCCATATTTGCCCGTAATCTTGGCGAAGCCTTCGCTATCTCCGTCAGTTCATCCAATACTTTCTTATCTATAATCATATATTTCTACGAGAATAAAATAATTCTGTGTGATCCGTGCGATCTGTGTGCCCTAATTTCTTATCCGTGTGCCAACATCTTCCCTCTTCCTTCTGACATCATTATCTGTGAGATCAGTGCGATCTGTGTGACGCCATCATAATCTTTGGAATCTTTGACTGTGTGAGGTTATGTGTGACATACCCGTCCCCCCGTTCTCATAGCAGTTATTTAACAGTCTTCAATATCAAACTGATTCCATGATTTATCCGACACCAAGCCATATCGCTCTCTCTTACGTCTCATTCGAAACTGTTCTAATAGAATAAACCCCCAAACATACACAAGAGGAAGCATATAGGCTTGGGGAATGTCTTCCTTTATATCTTTCTTTATTTCCTGCACACTGTCAATAACAACTGGATATTCAACCATTCCCGAGCCTATTACCTTTACACTATCCTTCAAAAAATCCAATTGACCACTGACAGGTCCATCTTTAGTAACAATCGTGTATTCTTTTATCGTTTCATACTGATTAAATATACGGTTATATATAATAGATAAGAATAACGGTATCAAACATATAAACACCATCGTTTTTAAGCTTCTTAAGAAAATCTCATAATTCCTAATATTGGTTTTCTGAACCTTCAGATCTTGTATACGGCTTTTGTTATAAGTAATCTTCGACAACAACGAGTGTTTGTTATGCTTATACTCTCCTGATGAAGAATCATAGTCAGCAACGATATCCATCCGTATATACTCTCCTGCTTTAAAGAGATCCCACCTGACAACTATTGCATTATCAGTCAAAGAGATATCAGATTTCAAGTCTTTTGATTGGTCAAACACCGTACACGATATTAACTTAACATTGTCAGGCATAGCCAATGTAAGAGGGGAAACAACCTGATTCATTGAGATATCCTTCGTTCCAGAATTTGTAATAGTAACCTGATAATAAAGAAGGCTATTCTCTATCGGTCTGTCTTTATATGATATTGATAGGCCATCCACTCGGTTTGAAAGAAACGGATCAAGGATATAATTGCGATTCTCAATAAGAGTAATGTCGCAGGTCCTATGATCTCTAATCCAGAGCCACAATTGGATAAGAAAAATGATTATTGGTAAACCCACACCGATTACCAAATTTTGATTATCCTTACAGAATTGAAATATAAGATCTAAAGTCTGCATAATAATTTGGGAAATATCTCTTAATAAAATGCTTTAATCTCACTATGCTCCCTGCTGAGCTCAGCGATTCTCCCGCCAAGATTCCAGCCACAGCTCTCTACGGTTTTCCGTAGGGTTCTTCATCTTCTCATCCCCTCCATCTCACTCTCCACTAGCTTCATCAGCTGCGGCATTATCTGCTCTATCTTCCGACACTTAACTTTGTCTAAAAAATAGTCGATGTCAAGAGCCAGAAGTTTCATGTCCCAATTCTTCCCCACACTCTTCGCATCGGAAATAGTGCATCGCATATTCCCTTACAACCTCAAGTTCACCTTCATACTTTGATCTTTTCTTACGGTATCTATCAATACCCCTCCCAACATCATCCTTACATAGCTGCCATACTGAATTCATATTGTTTGAATACTCCAGGCAACGATTATATAAGTCCACATCCATTCCCTTTATCTCCTCCAGCAAATAATCATACCTTTCTTTGCTCAAAGGATGCTTAACGGGCTTCTTTATAAATCCTGCTTCCTCAAACCAACTTAATATCAAGAAAAACAAGCATGTGCCATATAGTAAATATTTCCCTTCTTGGCATTCGTCCATCAACATAAGCATATGAATAGAGAAAATATCTGCCGCATATTCTTCATCTTTGCTCATCCTTCTGGATGCCTTTTCACCGATGGTTTCCTTGAAAGGCCAAGCATCGTTACTATGTTGAGAATAATAGGCATGGCCAATCTCATGACATAACACAAACATTTCCATCCCCTCTAACAATGTGCCATCCTCAGGAACCATTGACACCATTGATATTATTTTCCTATGATTGTTTGTGCAAAAGGCAATTGCCGACCTTTTAAACTGCCTTTTCATCAACCATAGCACAATCTTCCCTCTTCGTTTTGGCATTTCCTCCTTCATAAGAAATGGCTGCAAGTTACGACAGAACACATGAAGGAAATACAACATTCCCGAGTTAACAGATATCCTGCTGTCAATCCCAAATGTCGAGATATATTCTGCGTTCATAATACTCCATCTACCAACATCATCTATTCCATTAAGTTCGATTTCAATGCCATTGATGCTTAATGTCTTCTTAATGTCAATAGCTAACAAATCCAAAACAGGCTGATAATGAGGTAAAGAAATAACCGTCCTCACATATAATTTGAGATAAGGATATACCAACAGGCCGAATAACGCACTGTCAACCGCAGGTCTTAACCAGCGGATAACCCTTAGTTCAAACCAATTCCTTATATAAAAGAAATCCACAAAATCCGAAACCACATTCTTTCGTAGTTCCCGCTTTTGCAGTTCACTTAACGATTCTCTACCACTTCTCTTGGCAAGGAGATCAAACACATTCATTCTTCTCAGCTTTACCCTTTCATTTCACTTACAACCATCTTCATAAACTGTAGCATCGTTGCTCTGTCTTCTGACACACTTAGCCTTATCATAGAATTGGCAAATTGTTAAATATTCCTTTAACTGCTTTCATTTCAGTTTTTTTTTCGTACTTTTGCATCGCATTAATGCATACGGCAGGTAGGTTCGCATCTCGCAGCGCTTTATTATAAGTGCATGGTGGCCCCCATTCAGTGGTCAAAAGCTAGGCGGTCCTGCTTGCTTTTCTTATTTGATGACATGTATACTGAAGAAATCACATTCCTTCGTTTTGTTCACCCTTCGCGCATCTATCAGCAAAACCACTTGCACTTTCAGTTGAGTGGTCTTATCCACCTGCACTCGCGCCCGCAAGCCAATTTTTACCCATTTACCACAGGTTAGCATTTCTTTTTCACCAAGCCTTATAGGCTGTAATGCATTCGACAAAATGATTTTTTCCGCTACTGAGAGAAGCCGTAGCGAATTCTGTATCCTTGCTTGACCTCGCTTTACATAATTGATGTGTCGCCATCCAGTCCTGCCCTTCTTCACAGTCAGTTCGTCACTTGTCCCTTCGTTTAGTTTTGTCACCCGTGTCTGCCAGTCTTTCAGGAAGGCCTTGGCATCCTCTTTCAAAGCGGTAGAATAATAGAGTTTCCTGTCCTCTGTATCCAACGTTATCAAAGGATGGTTACTCCAATCCTTGAGCATAGGCTTCACCGTATCAAACCAGTCACCTTTGGAGTGCTCACCAAGTTTATGGGTCAGAGTTATTACAGTGCCTCCTTTATACGGATAATTATCCATCCGCTCCCACCAAACTTCTGGAAAATGCAAATCTTCATAGGTAGTCCCGTCCGGCTTCTTCTTTTGCGTATTCACCCATACCATAATTACAGGTTGCACGGCCCTATTATAGTCCTCCATGTGCCATTTCAATCTTTCTTCCGATGAGTATGGTTTTATCGTAACGTGCTTTCCACCATTAGGCCTGCTACTCAGGAAACTGGGCCCGGATTTAATTTGCACCCGAATATTACATCCCAAATCACGACCACCGTTATCTCTGACTATCACATAGCCATCTATACCGTCATCGTTCTCCTGGTCAATTTGTTGCCACCCCCAATGGAAGTATTCCTGCACGTACATAGCTACAATACGAAGACCTGCAAGTTCCCTGAAGTAATTGTCTCTTTTATTCCTTGTCATAAAGTCAAGCTACTTACTTTTCCCTTTGTTTATGTCCCCATTGGGGCCAGAAAAGGTAGCTAAAGAATTGCCATAGTCCTTTTAGGATGCCTATCATGCCTGTGTGACTTACTCAATAGCCTCTTTGATGCACTCAACGATGTATTTTACATCATCATCGCTCACATACGGTCCTGCAGGCAAGCACATACCAACCTTGAAGATTGCTTCCGACACACCATTCACATATGCAGGTGCATCCTTGTAACAAGGCTGTTTATGCATCGGCTTCCATACCGGACGAGCCTCAATCTGAGCCTTGTCGAGAGCTACGCGCAATGCTTCTACATTGTCATTCGGCTGACAGTCCGTCGTGGCACTCTCAGCAGCATGAATCACGCCAGCAGCACCACCCACTGCACCAGTCACAATCGTCTTGTACGCATTCTCTTGCCCCTTGATCTTCAGCTCTGGATCGATGGTGATAGTGCAAAGCCAGTAGTTGCTGTCGTAGACAGGTTTCTGCAATTCAGAAGCTTTATCTGTGGGATCTGAAAGATCTGTGTGACAATTATAAGTCTGTGTGGGCTGTTGATGTACTGTGATTCCCTTGACATCCTTCAGCAATTCCTCGTACAGAGCCTGCACATGCTTATGATGTGCAATATGGTCGTTGACCACCGTCATCTGTCCACGACCAATACCAGCGCAAATGTTACTCATACGATAGTTGTAACCAATCTTCTCATGCTGATAGTATGGATAGCTCTCACGATACTGAGTAGCGTACATCATAATCTCGCGCCAGTGGTCTTCATCCTCTGTTATCAGAGCACCCCCACCAGAAGTAGTAATCATCTTATTACCATTGAAACTCAGCACACCATACTTACCGAAGGTGCCCAGCATCTGTCCTTTGTAGCGAGAACCGAATCCCTCAGCAGCATCCTCTACCACAGGTATACCATATTTGTTGGCTATCTCCATGATGCGGTCTGCCTTATACGGCATACCATACAGAGCCACAGGAACAATAGCCCTAGGATATTTGCCCGTCTTCGCTTTACGATCAACAATTGCCTTCTCCAACAACTCCGGGTCAATGTTCCAAGTATCAGGCTCCGAGTCCACCAACACTGGAGTAGCTCCAAGGTATGTCACTGGGTGCGTAGAAGCACAGAACGTAAAACTCTGCACTATCACCTCATCCCCAGCTTTCACACCACAAGCCAGCAGTCCTAAATGCACCGCCGCAGTACCTGCACTCAACGCCACCACCCTCTTGTTAAGGTTAAGGTTAGCGTTATCGTTAGAGTTTACGAACTCCTCCAGATCCTTCTCAAACCCATTCACGTTTGGTCCCAGAGGCACTACCCAGTTCGTATCAAACGCCTCCTTTACAAACTTTTGTTCAAGTCCAGCCTCGCTCATGTGAGCGAGACAAAGATAAATTCTTTTATTTGCCATGTTATTTATGTTTTTCGATCATTCGATATGTCATGGCGGCATCACCGCCTTGACTTTTGAACTTTTACTTTTTACCTACATCACCAACATTTCATGATATCCTCCAAAGAATCAAGGAGTTAAAATGTGTAGGCAGCATGTATGCAGTGTAGGTAGACTATTTCTTTTCTCGCACCAGATAAGTCATACCCATTGACAGCCGCTTCTGACGGAGGCCCGGCATGTTCTTCAGGTAGCGGCCGAAGCGGGGGACACCGTTGGCCTTCAGCCCCGAGCCGGCAATCTTGCGGAGGCGGTCGTAGATAGCCGTCGCCGTCGTCCACTCCCCGTCGCGCTCATCCTCCACCGCCTCATAGTACTCCTTAAAGTAATAGACGGCGGGCGGCACCAGTTCGAACTCCCTGTTGTGGGCGATGACCGCTTGCACCTCGTCGGGCGAGAACCAGTACTGCTCGTTCCTGTTGACCACCAGCCGATAGGCCTGCGAATACAGGGCGTCGTAGTTTGGCTTGTAGTCCGTGTCGATGGGCGCCGTCAGACGGACGCAGATAAAGCGGCGGTTGCCCGTGGGGTCGCTCAGCACATTCGTCTCGTTGGTGGTGGCGATGAACGACGCCATGCGACGGAAGTCCTCGACATGCCGTCCGTAGGGGCGTTTGATCTTCACGCTGGGCAGCTGGATGACGTTCTTGAGGAAGCCCTCCTGCAGCTTCGGGCTAATCTGGTTGAACTCGTCGAGGTTGATCAGCAGGAAGTTGTGCATGGCCTGCAGCGTCTGTCGCTTCTCGCTGACCACGAGGTTGTCCAAGAAACCCCACTGCAGCTCCTTCGGCAGCAGGTTACGACAGAACGTCGACTTGCCGTCGCCCTGTGGTGAGATCAGCAGCGGCACGATCGAGTTACCGTAGTCACGCACCCGTCCTATCCACTGGGCCACCATGTAGAGGAACCACTTGCGGAACCATTGCTCCCACTCGGGGAAGTCGCAGGGCACCGCCCTTGCCAGCATCCCGATGTGGTCCGTCTTGCCGTCCCACACGTTGTACACCTTCATGAAGTAGTCCACCACGGGGTCCGTCTTGCGTATCAGGCTCGACTGCGTGTAGCGTCGCACCTCGTTGAACGTGGCGTCGATGTTCTCCAGTCGCGCCTCCAACGTCATGCCGTTGACCATTTCCTCGTCGCACGGCCCCCAGTCGTAGCTCCAGGTGTTGTTAGGCCGACACTCGGTGTAGCCCATCACCTTGTTATAGCGGAACACGTAGCGCGTCTTCAGGAACTGCACCAGCCGTCGCGTCTCGCGGCTGACGTTGAGCACCTCGCGCTGCCGCTTGGGGTTCTCCTCTGCATAGACCGCCGAGACGATGGTGCGCAGCTTCAGTTCATCGAATATATGTTTGAAAACGTGGTGGTTACGGATGTGCAGGAACGCCTCTTCCTCGGGCACGCCCATCATGCAGAGCCGTCGTGACAGCTCCGTGAGGTAAGCCTCGTACTGCTGCGACGCAATGACGTCGGCCGTCTCGTCGTAAGCCTCCCTCGAGGCCTGCTGGTACATCATCTCGTAGTCCGCATAGAGGTCGATGTCCGTGTTCCACTGCTGGGGCTCGTCGTCCGAGGGCTTGGCATCAGCCGCCGTCGGCAGACCGCTGATCTTCAGCGGATGGACGTCGGCGCTGACGAACGGCTGTTCGTCGAGCGTCATGCGGAAGTGGCTGCGTGCCGTCACTAGCTGTCGCTCCACCGGCTTCGGCAGGATGGCGCCATACACGCTGAGCGCCGCCTCATAGGCCGTCCGGCAGAAGACGTCCATCTCGTGTTCCGCCACAGGCATCGGCCCGTCGGTGGGTGTCACGCTCACCAGCACCTCGACGCTGCGGTTGTCGGCCCCCACGAAGGCGGCATAGGTCATCGGCAGCATCTTCACGGCCTCCTTCACCGCCACCTGTTCCTCCTTCTTCAGCAGGTCGGCCACGTGGAGCCACACCAGCCCGTTGAAAGCCGCAATCTGCAGGTTGCCGTTCTCACGCTTCACCAGTTCCACCGAGGGGTAGATCCTGGCCACGGGCGTCCGCTGCTCGTAGCCCTCGCCATTGCCGTACATCGCGATGTATCGGCGCAGACCGCCGATGTCCTCGCTCTTCGTGTCCGTCTTGATGCGTTCAAAGAACCACTCTGCCGTCTTCACCGACAGGTGCAGCACCCGTTTCTTGTCAATCCTTACTATCGAAAACTTCATAACAACCAACAATCACAAAAGTACATCGGCGTTCCCGTGATCGTCCCATGCCGTGGGACATTTTGTCCCAGGGGGTGGGATTATTTGTCCCAGGGGGTGGGACATTCAGCAACCCCCGTTGTAAAGTCGTATGTATCAACGTATTCGTCGAAGGCGTCCTCGACCTCAGCGCCACAGCGGCGCACATATCCCAGCACGATCCGTTGCTGCTCGGGGTTCATCCACCGTTCGCCGTCCTTGTAGCGGTAGTAGGAGCCCTTGCTGCCGAAGTGGGCCGTCAGGGTCATCCTTATCTCATGTCGCACGTGTGCGTCGCGAACCTCCTTATATAGTTTGTTCAGTCCCCGTGCCATCCTCACCGGCTCCATCTTCTGGAAGAAGCGGCACTCCTCGTCCTTCAGGGAATGCGGCAGCAGGCACCGCCAGCTCTTCATCCACTCCGGCACCGCCGCACAAGCCTGGAAGCGCAAGCACTCCCCTGCCCTCGGGCAATCACCCTTCTGGCACATCGCCCACCATTCCGGTATTTTCCTATAGTTAATCTCCTCCATTCTTCATTATTACTACTTACACTACCTACACCCTACTTACATCACGCAACCAACTCATTCTCAACGTCATGCACACAAATGAAAGCAATGTAGGTAACATTACATAATTATATCTTAATCTCACACAGATTACACAGATACCACAGATTTATTTGCCATAGATTTGGAGTTGAATCCAATTTTATGTTGTTACACTCTGCCATTTCCTTAATTCGCTGCAAATACACAACATTTCTTTCGAATTTCCACTAATTTCCCGTAATTTCTTTCTCCCACCTTCAATTATCTGTGTCATCCGTGTCATCTGTGTGACACACATCATCCATCTTCCATCTTCCCTCATCCATCTTACATCTTCCCTCTTACATCTTACATCATCCATCCTCCATCTGTGTGACCTAAATCACCTCCCCTGCATACATCATTTTCTTCCCAAGCACCGTACAGAGAATCATCTGAATGTCCTTGATAAAGGAATAATGCCGGTAATAGTAACAATTCAACCGTACTTTATCTGGATATATCACGTTGTCGTTATACCATACAGCCACCTCTTGATCCGACATCTTGTCCAGTTCTTCTTTTGAAAGATTTTGGATAAGATTTTTGTCAGATTTCTCGCGAAGCGACCCCAAATTATCGTTACCGTTGAGCAGCATCTTGACAAGCGTCCTTGCATTCGCAAGATACTCGTCTTCCAGACGATATTTCAGCGTAGCTGGTCCTGTTATTCCTGGTCTGAGTTTCAGCACATCCCTATCGTCACCTTCCAACTTATCCGCATACCCTGGCACATCTGGCCGTGGACCAACAAAGCTCATATTTCCAATCAGTACATCCCACAGCCCGGGAAGCTCGTCCAACTTCCAGTGTCTTAATTTAGCTCCAAGAGGAGTGATACGGCTATCTCCAGCCACACTCACCGTGCTGCCATTATGCTTCACCGTCATTGTGCGGAACTTGTGGCAGCTGAACAGCTTGCCGCCCTTGCCCACACGTTTCTGCACAAAGAACGCTGGACCTCCAGGCATCTTTATTTTAACCAATATAGCGACAATAGCCAACACTGGCCACAGAAACAACAGGCCTATCAGCGATACTATCCTATCGAATATCCATTTCAATATCATATTGTCTTTATATCGTATCAGTTAAATAGTCTTTCTTTAATTTTCAACCAATTCACATTGAAGAATATTGCTGGCGCATACTTTAATGTATGCCACGGGAATATTTTAGCTATAGCCCACGTATCACGAACCTTACTATAAAGCACGCCTTTCAAAATATGCTTCAACACTCGTGAACCCTTTACCTTGAAACGTGAATCGTAAAGTGGCATTGCTTCAGCAGACATCCCCAAATACTCCACAGCCAATGCAGCAAACGCCTTCCACTCTTTCATCAAACCAGCCTTATTAATCCATAATTCCAGATTTCCGTAATTCAGTGATTCCCTATAGGTATATAGCAGTCTGCACCAGTCGCAAAGCTGCCTCAACGACATCCCCTCTTTATAGAAATGCTTGATGAAGTGTGTAAACACAAGAAATACATCCTCAGTTGGTGCAGGAAGGAATACCAACGTACCATTATTATCCCACGACCTCACATTTCCACCATAGAAAACACTTTTCTGAACGGTATCAACTTCTTTGTCTATTCTTGAGGATAAGCAAGTTCTTAGAGAGCCATGCACTTCTATCATCCATTGATCTGTATAGAATGCATACTCTTGAGAATAGCGGCCTCCGTCTTTATTATTCAAATATTTATTTTTGAAGAAAGATACAGCCTTACCGTAATTATCATTACTCAGGAGGAAGTCAATATCTCCAGAAGGCCTCCAGAGAGGATTCTCATAACACTGGGCAATCCCTTGTCCTTTTACAAGTAAAGCATCTATATTCTGTTCCCGCAAAGCGCCAATAGTTTCGGCAATAAAAGCGTTCATCGCTTTGTTCTGCTGTTCTATTACCTGCACCTCACCAATCCACTGTAATAGCAGAACCTGTGGAATGCTAAGGCTAACGTTGTGGATTTTAAACCACTCTATCCCTTGCAGCACAAGCCCTTGAACAAACTGTTCTTGCGCTAACTGATATAAATAATTCCAGTCTATAGCTCCGTCAATCCTTATATCCAGATTTCCGTTTCCCCACAGACCAGCTTTTACTAATTCAAGAAAAACTGTTTGTGTGTTATTCATTCACTCGCATGCCAGGCAGTTCATACCTGACTCCTTTTCACGTATTTCTTTTTCTTATACAGGCCGCAAACAAGGTTCACGCCAGTCAACCAAAGCGAAGCAATCACGCTCCTTTTCTCAGCCTCATGCCACAGCTTATAGTGCCATCCTATCATTGTTGCAACACCATGTGAGCTCACTGATCCTGCACGACCTCTACGATACTTAGCAAGGCACTCATCCAACAGATAGCAATCTGCCTTCTGACACACCTTCAGCCACATCGCATAGTCATTATTCTTCTTGATATCCTCAATCTGAATAAGGCCAATCTTCTCCCGATCATACATCACTGTCAGGCAACCAGGCCAACAGAACGCAAACATGCCTGCTTTTGTAACTTTATTTGGTCCAGAAACAACAACCCCCGTTTCTTTCCCTTCACTGTCCATTTCCGAATAACAAGTATATGAAAACTTGTACCCATTCTCTTCCATAAAGCGTACTTGCTTCTCCAGTTTATCTGGCATCCATTGGTCATCACTGTCTAGAAATGCCACCCAGCGCCCCTTAACTTCGCGAAGAGCTTTGTTTCGAGAAACGGCAGCTCCAAGATTACCTTTATTCTGATAAAGCCTTATTCTAGGATCTTTCTCCTTTATTGCAGATACCCTAGCAATAGTATCATCAGGTGAGCAATCATCAACGAAAATGATTTCCCAATTCTCATATGTTTGTGCCTGTACACTGCGGATTGTGTCTTCTACGTATTCTCCACAGTTATAGGAAGGCATTATGATTGACACTAAATCATTAGTCATTGTTTTCTAACCCTTTATATGTTTCCAGTGCTTTATCAAGAAGGAATAAGGCTCTTTGAATATCCTTTTTATTCAGTACATAGGCCAAGCGAACTTGGTTATGACCCATTCCTGGTGTTGAATAGAATCCAGAAGCTGGAGCCATCATGATGGTCTCTCCTATCTTATCAGCTGGAGTCTTTTCATCCTTCCAGCAGAAGTCTTTTAGACACCATGCACAGAACTTTTCCGTATCATCTACAGGTAATTGCGCAACCGTGTAGAATGCGCCCATAGGAACAGGTGTATAACACCCATCAATTCGATTCACACCATCTATCAGGCATTTCCTACGTTCCACATACTCATCATATACTTCGCGTGAATATTGTTCTGTTCCTTCAATGGAGGCCTCCGCAATTAATTGACCAATCAAAGGTGGTGATAGTCTGGCTTGACAGAATTTCATTACCGTCTTTCTTACCTCCTCATTCTTCGTAATCAAAGCACCTATGCGAATACCGCACTCTGAATAACGCTTAGATACTGAATCAATCAAAACCACATTCTGCTCAATACCTTCCAGGTGCATAGCTGAAATGTAAGGAGAACCTGTATAGATGAACTCACGATATACCTCATCAGAGAACAGATAAAGATTATACTTCTTCACCAGATCCCTGATTTGATTCATCTCCTTCTGGGTATAGAGATAACCAGTTGGATTATTAGGGTTGCAAATCAGTATAGCTTTTGTCCTCTCGTTTATCAGTTCCTCGAACTTCTCCACTTTGGGCAGACAGAAGCCCTCCTCAATAGTAGTAACCACCGTCCTGATTACAGCCCCAGCAGAAACTGCAAACGACATATAGTTTGCATAAGCGGGTTCAGGAACAATAATCTCATCTCCCGGATTCAGGCAGCTCATAAAAGCAAACAGAACGGCTTCGCTACCACCACAGGTTACAATGATATCATCAGCATTCAGTTTTATCTGGTAGCGGTTATAATACCCAACAAGAGCCTCTCTCAACGAGCGATAACCTTGTGAGGGACTATACTCCAACGTTTTGCGGTCTACATTCTTCAACACATCCAAAGCCTTCTGAGGTGTTGGTAAATCAGGCTGACCAATATTCAACCTATATATCTTAACACCTCTGTCCTCTGCTGCATATGCCAATGGAGCCAACTTCCTGATAGGGGAAGCAGGCATCTCAACGCCACGTTGAGAAATTTGCAATTCGTTCGTCATTTCTAAATCTCGTTATGAGCCATTGCCTCCATATTTAGAAGAAACTGCACCTGGGGCACCTTTATTAGTTTTCTGAATGGGTATAAAGTCTTAACTGCTAGTTTCAACCACCATTTGTAGTATATATCAAAATGACAATATGCCTTTTTGAAATTGAACTTCTCTATCAAAAACGGCTGGATATTGCTATGATTGGTAATAGACCGCCCACCATCGTTCACATATTTCAGACCTCGCTCCTCTAAATAGTAGCGATTCATCTCATAAATGAGTCCATAATATGCATATAACTTTTGGAAGGCCGGGATTGCTTTCATCGTTCTGTATTCACAACTTTCATCAGAAACGCAATTCATGCTAAAAGCAACAAGTTTATCAGTCTCTATGTCATAGCATCCCCAAAACTCATTCTCCTCAGCATTATTGATTCTCGAAAGGAACTCTTCTTTTGACGGAGGCACAGACTTGACCTTATAGCTTTCAGAGGCTTCAACAAATACAGGATACCCTTTTTCTTTTAGTTCTTCCGCAGAAATCTTCTCTACACTCATTGTCTTAAAGCATTTCTTCACCTGATTTCTCATTTTGGAAGATAGCTCCTCCATACCCCCAAAACTATCCTTAATGACATACCAAAAAGAAGTCTCCTGCCCACAATCAAAGTCGTAGGCATTTCTTATCATTAAGCCACCTTTTGCCAACAATGACTTTATGTCTTCAGAAGTGAGCTTCTTTTCTGTATGGGGGTCTCTTTCAAATATCCAAGCTCCTTTATACAGTCTATAACCTGTTATCATCTTATTACTTTTACTCCAGACAAATCTATCTTACTGCCAGCCAACTGTTGGAATTCATCTGTATAGAAATCCTGCAAACCGCCATAGCTTGTAAATGTCAATTCGCCAAAATAGATTTTGCCATCAATATTATACAAATCAACACGTACACAAGGGAATGGTTGAGCCAGCTTCTCTGCAACCTCGATCATTCTCTCCAAATTCTTAGGCTTAGGCAGTATATCACCATGACGGTAATCGTTTTCAAAAATGGAGTACTCTGGGTGAGCATTCCAATCTGTATCGTATGTCATTACCTCAGTCGTGTGCTCATCCCTGTTAGCACATGCCCACAGCCAATAACACTTGCCATTGAAGCACCAGATCTTATAGTCAATGATGGAACTTGATATCTTTGCTGTTTCCGGATCATTATGAATCAACTCTTCAGCAATCATTCTTGGTTTGATACGCATATAGTGATGACCACTTTCCAAAGCACCATATTGATGCTTCAAATCTTCCTCAAATTCCGCCACAATCTTTGGAATATTGAGCTTTGACTTATCCGTGACAACCTTAATATCTCCGGAACCATGTGTAGCTTTGAGTACAAATTCATCGGGTAACTTGTCAAAGTTAATATCAGTTGCATGATCCCATACACCCACCAACGGAATCAAGATGTCCTCAAGTCCGCACTCTTTCACGTAATCTCGCACTTCGTATTTATCAGCACAACGTGTCCACAAAGTCGTGTCTGTCTTCAAAGAGAGAAAGAGAATCTTCTCATTCAAAGTCTGCGGATTCTTCAGATGAAGAGGTTTCTTGAACCTGGCAAAATATCTGATTCTTGCCAGTAACACAGGGTGATGAACCCCCAACCACTCACAAAATGCTATCACCGGCTTAAAAATTTTATTAAGCCTTGGGTTCGTTCTTATATGCATAATCTGTTTTGTTTATTTTCCTAGTTTTCTTTTCACAAAGTCCATCAAAACAGCACAGAAAGACTTGGGATGACTAAAAGCAGACATCAGCAATTGTCTCCTGTTCGCCTTTTGATATATTTTGTATCCTTTCTGGATTTCTCGGTGATACTCCTCTGAGTTATCGTCAATCTTCAACCTTTCATTCAGATAATCAAAGCGCCATTGCCGTGGTATCTCCTTTTCTCCTACCACATGTGGACAGCACGCCTCATCTATCTTCAGATAATGCTCTGAATATGTAGGTTTCCCATTTGTGAAATCAACGCCCACCAAAGCCCCTATCTTACATTGTTCGCTGGGCATATCAAACACACAGTTCCCTAAAGAGTAATAGATTCGTCCTCCGTGATAATCCTCAAAACCTTGTAGCACGTGCGGATGCATTCCTATAATAAGATCAAAACCTGCATCTATCAGCCAGTGAGCAAATTTCTTTTGTGTAGCAGAAGGTCGGTTAATATACTCGTTTCCCCAATGGACATAGAGTACTTTAAAAGCATCGTTTGGCAATCCGTCTATTTCTTGCTTTATTTCATTGTATTCGGGATTATGCCAATAGAGGGGTTCATCTTTCATTGCCTCTATACGCAAGCACATTCCCGTCAAAGAAATCTTCTTTCCTTGATGCTCAATAATTACACTTTTCTTCTCATTCGTTCCGAACACTTGACTGCCATAGCTTTCAAGAGATTTTACAGTCTCTCTATAGGCCTCTCCACCATGCTCCATCGCATGATTATTGGCAAAGCCATAATAGTCCATGTGATGAAGTCCTTTCAGGACACTAGGCTTAACCCTAAAGGAGTTTGAGTAAAAACCATTGTAAATACTGGTGGGTGATGCGACTCCCTCAAAGTTACCAACCCAAACTTCATCTTCTTTCCGTTCAAGATATTTAAAAGGGTCAAGCCCCCTGCTAATGTTGGTTCCTATACCGAAGCCAACATTAAATATCCAGTCGGTAAGATTGATGTCTCCTGTAAAAAACAGCATAGCAGATATCCTTTAAGAAGCAGCAATTAATGGTAGTTTCTTCGCGATTTTCTTAAAGAAAGCGCTACTGTCATCAATTGAATAATTCTTTTCTATCTTCTTGCAGGATGCAATTTTATCTTCTAAACTTTCTTTTGTTAAAGATGACAGGAATACCTTTATACTCTCTTCGCTAAGGCCATCTATAGCGAAACCGACATTTAATCGTGAGACTTTATTTCCCAAGAATATTTTCTCACTTACAATAATCGGTTTTTCATAATAAATAGCCTCATAAAGTTTATTTGGCTCTGCATAAACCACACCCATTTTATCTGCAGGATATAAAGCCAAAATCATATCTACTTTTGAGTATATATTTGGCAAGTCGTCAGGATTCTTAAAGACTCCATGGAAGAAAACATTCTTACTCTTGTCAAAAAGCTCTTCTATATCTTTTTTTATATCTAAGTCATTACACTGACCATAAAAATGCAACTCAATATTAGGGAAATATTTATCCACTACTTGAGTGAAACGAAGTACAGTAAAGAATCTAATTGCACCGGTAAAACCTATTTTAATATGATTAATATCCAATTCCTTATGAGGAAATTCCAAATCCCTTACAGCTTTGTTCAACTTATTCGGCAAAACTGAAATATTACTTACGGGTTTTTCTCCAAAATAAAAATCCTTGAATCCTTCACTTGTAAGAACTGTTTCAAATGAGCGGTTCATAATTCTTCTATTCCAGGCAACGAGAATTTTCCTCACAATTCCACTATAGTTGAGCTCCTGCAAATCTGCCAACTCAAAAATATAAGAACCCTTTTTAAATAGCGAAGAACATGCAGATGCCATGTCAAAGCCAAACATATAAAAGAGAACATTTCTACCTTTAAACAAAGGGAGCACCTCTTTTTTAATTGTCGAGCGCACATATTTTAACCTTGATATATATCCATTTCCACTTTCTATTGATCCGAGAACTGTCATCTTCAAATCTGATAATTGTCTTTTATCCCCTTCCCTTTCAAAAGCAAAGACATGAACATTATATCCGTGATCGATAAAATCTTTTATACGTCTAATAACACGCGGTTGTTTTGTAGTACCCGCAATGAAAACAACATCTTTCATAATACAGTAATGAAGCAAATTACTTCCTCAAATAACTCTCAATATTTAAATCTCTACCTATCAAATCAAAAAATGCTTGGGTCATTGAATCCAAACCTGGTGTAAATGTCATTTCACCAAAAATCGGTTTTCCATTAATTTGATAGAAATCCACACGAACAAAAGGAAATTCCTCTGACAAAATCTTTGCCGCTTTTTTCATTTCTTCAAATGCGACAGGAGGCTTTTCGTCTATGATTGCTTTTTTATGAAGTTCAGACACATATTCAGGATGTGCTTTCCAATTCATATCATAAACCATAATATTACAATCATGAGTGTTAGGTTCCCTATCTTTTATTATTTGAATAAACCTTGGTTCCCCATTTATACAATAATACTTGTAGTCATGAAGCATCTTTCCTTTTTTTGTTGTTTCATCATCCATTAAAAGACCTTCTGCAAGTATCATAGGCTTTATTTTTGAATAATGCGGTTGAGCCCCATTATATCCAAAATCTATTTTCAACCAATCATCCAATTGTTTCCCAACAGCCTCTTTATCAATAGTATTTTTGTCGCCAACAAAAATATTAGTTGCACTACCATGATTTGTTTTTAGAACAAAGCTTTGGGGCAAATTATCATAATCGATTTCGGAACTATAATTATACACACCCAGTAAATTCGTCAGCATATCGTCCAGACCTTTTTCCTTTATATAGTCTCGAACGGCTATCTTATCTGCCAACTTACTCCACTTTGTCGTATCCGTGTAAAACTCAAGATATCCTATCTTCTCATAAAAAGATTGAGGATTCTTGTAATTAAGGAATCGACCGTATGTTTTGTAATATTGTAATGAGAATAACAGCTTGGGGCTACACTTTCTCAAAACAAATTTCACGACCGCTTCTCCCGCCGTTTGTAACTTCATAGCTTTCAGTATATAGATGATTAAATTTGAGGCAAATCTATTAGTTTATATCTTCGTGTATTAGCTAACACTTTCACGCTATTCTTAAACATCTCAAAAAAGCGAGAAAACTTAAACCGACAAACAAAATTATAAATAAAAGGAACGGCAAAGGATGCTTCAAACACGTCATTTATGCCAATCTCCTCTCCATCGAATCTAATAGCATGGGTATATGTAAATCCATATACAACTCGCTGTTTATACACCTTTTTCTTTGTCTTTTTATACAAATCTTCAAACAGAGGCAAGAGGTCATGCTGCTCTGCTACTTTTTTGAGTATCCTAAGCTCTCTTACTAACGTTTCATTAGTAAACAAAGAGCCTGATATAAACTCAAATGTCTTCCTAATCAATTGTTCGTAAGAAATCTGATAAACATCTTTGGCTGGCCATCCTGGTAAGTCTTTTGCGGTCAACAGGTAATCTGCAGTCATCAATGTAACTAAAGGTGAATACGGCTGTGATGCTAATTGCTCATGCATCATCCTGTTCATGTTGTCGTTAAAGAACTGCTGTGCCTCAAACTTCGATTTTTCATCATTGTGATGATAGTTCCTTCCTTGTGACTTTCTCGATCCCCCCTGTATAGATAAAGGTTCAAACGACATTGCGTATTCTTCAACTTCTCCTGACAATACAACTCCTGAAAAACCATCTGGTGTCGGACAATAGTAAAAACAATGATCTTTTGTTCTTGACTTAACCCGTTCAACCAATTCTGTAGAAGCCACTCCTTTCACATAAAACATAGGGCACTCATCTATCATATAGTTAAAGGTTTTACTGATTTTTTGTAAGTAATCTTTTGACTTAAGAATTTTGACAGGAGCATGCTTTCGTGTTACACGGAGCATATTGCGCCCTCCATCTTCCTCTGGATAACTGAAAGCAGCAGGTGTCCATGTTAGCAACTGAAGTCCTGTCTCCTCGAGGATTTCATACATACGCCATATACAACCCGGTGTCAAACCATCGTCACCACCAAGTGCCATCACATATCCGGGTTTTACTTGATTTAGGGCGAACTCAAAATTATCCCTCATCCCTAGATGCTTTTCATGTGCGAACACTTTGATTCGACTATCCCGTGCTGCTAACTCCTGAGCTACATTTACCGAATTGTCATCACTGCAGTCGTCTGATACAATAACCTCAAAATTGGGGTAATCTTGAAGCATACACGATTTAAGAGTAGGCCCAATATACTCTTCTCTGTTTTTCTGTGGAATAATTACAGTAAACAGAGGATAATCATTGATATTCATAATTAAATATTTCTCAATAAATTATTTATAATTCCAATATTCTTTTCGGGATCAAAAAGCTCCTTCACGTTTTGAGAATGAGCTTTTACTTTGTTCTTTACTTCAGAATAATTATTTACCAAATAGTTAATTTTGGAAGTAAAGTCTGTAATATCTCCAAATTTAAAAAGGAGCGCTCCCTCCCCTCTATCTGAGTATTCAATCGACTCATCGGTTTCAGCTGCAATTCCTACAGTTCCAAGAATAACAGCTTCTGCCAGGGCTAAGTTTGCATGAGGAATTGTATAGAAGCTTAAAGTACAATATGCTTGTTCTAGAATATCTACAATTTTGTATGTTGATGGGATCACTTTTATACGGCAATCTTTTTCAATTGCCTTGTTAAGTTTCAGAACATAGGGTTCCCACCCTAATCTAATTAGCAATTTCTTAACCTTACCCCTCAAGCCATAGAACCCAACTTTATTGTTTACACCCAACATAAGCAATCTATAATTGGAACTCTTCAAAGAATCTGAAAAAGTGTTCACAATTTCAAGCCCTCCTTTAATAGGATCTATCCCTCCCGTAAAAACAAAGACTTTTAAATCCGATGCATCTTCTCCAAAAATTACATTGAATGATCTTCTTTCAAATCTATCCTTAAAATCTATCCAATCATGAACTATTGATGTTTTGTTCAAGCAGTCAGGAAACATGCTTGCACTATAACCATTAATTGCAACTAATTTGTCTGCATATAGATTTGCGTATTCTCTTATTTTGTTCATTTGAGACTGACGCTCATCAAGCGGCCAATGCTCCCGAACGTGAAGTACAGTCTTACATCCCATTGCTTTTGCTGTCCGCAAATAGGGATAAAGAGTCATCACATTCAAATATACAACATCGACTTTCAATTTTGTGAGCAATTCTCCAAAAGCTTTCTGTGAACGATGAACTGAGAGATACCTTCTAACACTATTTAACTTGCACAATGGCTGGTTATATGGGGTGGTTGCGATTTTAGGAAAGAAATAGACCTTTATTCCAAGCTTCCTTATTTCTTCAGCTAGAGGGCCTTCTTCTTTTAGTAGTGCTAAGGGCTCTATCTGTGTTCTGTCAATGCCTTTCAGTATTGACAGCATACAATAACTACCGCCACCTATTGAAGATACATGATGTACAAATAATGTTCTATTCATAATCTGTGAGAATTAAAGTAGGCTAAATACTGTATGAAATGGGCCTCCAAATGTATCACGCCAGTAGGATGTCTGGAAGAACCCTCTATATGTATATAGCATCATGAATACAACAATAAATTTCAGGCTCAACCTTATCGTCTTATTCTTCAACCGGCTGTATAACATTGGAATAACCGCCACATGAAAAGCAAGGAAATAAATTTCGAGCCTTGACATATATGCCGATCCAATATATGTAAAAGGAATAATAAGAATATCAAAGAAAGCTATAGTTGTTATTAATTTTTCATTTTCATTTTTAAAGTATGTCCCAGACCAAAGACAATACCAAAAAACAAGATGAGGAATATGAAGTAGTACAAAGCCCAATCCTAGGGATTCTTCAGCCACTAATCCTTCTCCCATATCTTCATATTGGTTAAGAATTTCAACAGAAGATATAAGACTAATAAAAAGATCGGAAGCTATTGATGTTGCGAAAAAAAGTATAAGACCTAATGTCGCTATAATGATACTTATTGACCTAGTAATTTTTAAAGGTATAAAATACAACAAGAGGAAAGGTATTCCAATAACTGCTGTTTTATGTATATTAATTGCAATAAATAGTGTAAGAATAGCGTACAGGAGTTTACGGTTTATTAACAACAATATTGCTGCTACAAACAGTGCGACTGCTAACCCCTGTCTCATCATAGAGAAATTCAGCAAATACAAGCCACTCGTACACAAATAAAGAAGCATCGCAAGCCAACGGTTTGAAGGCGCCACATATTTTTTGATTAAATAGTAATATATGTAGTTCTGAAGAATATTCAATAATGCAACAAGGACAAAAAAGCCACCCGAAAAACCAAATAAACGATTCAAAATAGCCCATCCAACTTCAACGCCCCATAACATATTACCCGACAGCACATTTTGCCAACTCTCAAGTCGTATATCTCTCCAATGGCCGTAATATGTCATGTAGTCATTACCATAATTGTAATGTATAGCGGCTATGAACGTAACTAAAATAAAACCTAATTCAAAAAGAGTACTCTTCCCTTTGAATCTGGAAAAATATGCCAATATAATAGCAATAAAACTTGTTATTACGACTACCCACATAAGTATTTCTTTTCTGCTAACCAACTAAACTACTAACCAAGAAAGCACTACTTTCACTCCTCATAACATCAATCATCTTTTCCACTTTATCATACTCTATCTCTTCTTCCAATTTTTCCACAGCCATGTCCACGAACCGATTGCATAAGCCACTTACCTCCTTTAAAGAGTCCATTCTTGCATTACCTCTATAGTTATTGTAGAAACAATAGAACTGCTTCTGAAAGATAAGTGAGAAAACGGTTCCATGGTAACTATCTGTAATCACAAACCTTGCATCTCGAAAACTGGCAAGCCACTTTTCTATAGTATCCTCAGATTTTACTGTCCCTGCACTAAGATACTTTACACTACAACCAAGTGTCTTAGCTGTCTGCTCTGCCATCGCTTGTTTTTCATCGGTCATATCCAATATATAAGCAAACACGAAAGGCTCTTTACTTATAGGAACATCTTTGCATAGATCTATGTAGTCTTCCATCTTGAGAAGCATAGTTGGGTCAAGCACCCAATGCGTATCAACGCCTAAGTTATCTTTAACTAACTGAACAGATGACTTTTCCCGTACCGAAATCGCAGAGAACTTCTTGATTAGCTCTTTCAACTGAGCTGTTATCTCAGGATTGTATGGCCATTCTTCCAACGCCACAGAGGGTGCGTATGCGATGCGCAGAATGTCACTATCCCCTGTAAAGCCAAGGAAATAATACTTCACGGCATCATACATCACCGGCCTCCAGATTTGGTCGCTTCCAACAACAAGAGCTTCTATACCATACCTTCTTACATCCTCCATATTCAGGTTTGGCAGATATTCTGTCACGTTGATATGCTCGTCCACAAACCGCTCCATCCCTCTAACACTATTCTTCCAAGGTCCTATGGTCAACGGCATTTCGTATTTTCCACCTCTAAACTTATGATAGATATACCGTGCAGCTTGCATGGGAAATATTTTTGTCCAGTAGTGAAAAGACGACATTCCTTGATACATCACAGGAAAGCGCAGGGTTATTGGTTCGTGACCCATTCTCTTCAGCACTTGCTGTAAAGCCCAGTTCTGGAGTGTGCCTCCATAGTTGGCGCAAAGTGGCATAGTAATGATTCCTATTTTCATACTAGACCGGCTTCTTTCATTATGATTTCCGTGAATTTCATTGCTCCAGCTCCATTTAATATAAATGAATTCTGAAAACATGCATTATCAAACCGAGTATCTGCAAAATAGTCTAAGAACTTAGCTCTATCACCAACGCCCCTTTTTACAAAGTCATCAATAAACAATTGTTTCATTTCAGAAGTAAACTGTCTACGCATTGCCTCGCTCACAGGTGGCATTACAAATACAGGTTTAAAATCTCGTTCCTCGCAATAATCAACTATTTGTGACAGCAACTCTGAACCGTCTTGAAAAGCATCCTTATTGACTATTGAGAGTGGATCTGAGAAGCGAATAACACTAAACTCCTTCCTCCAACTCTCCATTCTCATCTTGGCGTCAGCCTCAAAAGCACTCTTTTCAATACTCTTATTCTTCGGCTTTCTAGCAAGTAATTGTGCGAACGGATAATATCTCCATGGGTTATTCTTAATCTGCATCTGCTGCTGCTGACGACGGAATGAAGCGTAAGGCATCGACGCTATATTGAGTACTGTATAGTATTTATCAGCCAAGTCGTTATTACTTCCTCCCAAACAAGAAAAAGGGCATAGTGGTATAATCACAGTAGCACCCTTCTTTAAGTAACAACTGTAATTGCGCAATAACTCAAAATCTGCCACTAAAGTCTGTGGCGCCATTGCCCAGTTTGCTGACTTTAACTGAGGATACCCCGAAAAGTCAAATGCAGCCAACGCAGACGAACTTCCAAGGTTGACCACATCTAAGTCAAAGGTATTATGCAGCCAAAACTTCTGGCAATCTGCAAACTGGATATTATTGTACCAATAAGAGCGTCTTGCCAGCTTATTTAGCACTCTTTGTATAATTCCACTTATACTCATATTCCGGGACATATTTTGGACTCAGGGAGGATCTGATTGTTTCTATTCAATGATGAAATCATCGCCACCTCTTCATCTGATAATTGAAAATCGAAAATATCGATATTCTCAGCCATACGTTTAGGATTTTGCGATTTAGCCAAAGGTATGCAGCCCCTTTCAAAATTCCATCGAAGTATTATTTGAGAAAGACTCTTTCCGTATTTCTCCATCAGGGGGGCAAACTTTTCTTCTGGAATCTTCTTAATGCGGATGTCCATCAGTGGTGAGTAGGTCATCAGTTGAATCCCATTCTTCTCAGAATACTCCACATCTTCTGCCTTAGTTCCAATAGGACTAATATAAATTTCATTAATAGCAGGAGCAATTCCTGTCTCTTTTTTCATCTGCTCAATGTGCCTTATATGGAAATTTGAGCAACCAACATATCTCACCACCCCTTCTCTCTGAAGAGTAATCATTGTCGCCCATATCTCTGTAAAGAAATCTGGGTACGGATAATGAATCAATAAAGAATCTATATAGTCAGTCTGCATTTCGCGAAGAGAGACCCGCACTTTCTCTCGCACAATCTCTTCCACCGTATGACGCTTCATAACTGGAGAGTACTTATTAAAGAACTTTCCAGCAAGAGGTTCATCAGCGTAAGCAGTATCGTTCGAGATCTTAGTTTGTAGGAATATGTCTTCACGTTTGAACTTTCCTCTCTTTACGGCAATGCCTATTCCTGTTTCACCTCGGTAGTCGTCTGCCGTATCTATGAGGTTATATCCCAAAGCTATTGCCTGTTCTATATTTGCAGCCATCGCTTCGCCTTGTAGAGGAAAAGTCCCCAATCCAACTTTAGAGACCGGCTTACCGCTTGCTGTTTTTAATTCTTGCATATACTCGAGTTTCTAGAAATCGTTTAAAAGTATCTCGTTCAGAACTTGTCAGAGCGATTAAATATATAATTACCGCCAACACAAATTCTGTACTTATAAGAAGCACAATTAACCTTATCCATCCTTGCTCCATAAAATGATTGATAGCCAGAGGACATAGGATGCTAAGTATAGTCACGATACCTATGGGTAGATATACCTTTTTTATTAATTCCCAATAACTATATCGGACATAACTATGAATAACCATCCATGTAGTAATTTGCTGCAACGTGTTGGTAATAAATATTGCTATGAATGCCCAATATGGAGGTAGGCCAATTTTAAAAAGTATATATGTTAGTGGTAACGAAAGAAACATCAACGTTCCTCCTATTACATTTCCTGTCCCTAGTTTACCAATAGCATGATACGGCATCAGGGATGCAGTATGCAGGGACGATACTAGACCTGTTATCAGAACGATAATCGAAAAGATATTGGTATAATCAGGTACATTATCACCAAGCCAAATATGAAGGATAAAATCTATCTCAAAGCAAAGAGGTACTACCATTGCCAGCATCAATAGATATGAGAACTTTGCTGTACGAAAGGTTAGATTATACATATCATCGTATTTCCCTTCAGCACAATACTTAATGACCTGTGGTCTTGATGCCAACAAGAAGTTAGTAACGAACTGAGTAACCGCACTTGAAATCTGCTGGGTGATTCCTCTTGCCGCATTCACAATTGGGCCGAAGAACATATTCAGAACGATGCTGATACCCTGCCCTTGACTAACACTGGCTACACCACCAAACAGCTCCCATCCCATATACTCCAAGAGTCTCTTATACAAACTACCGCCTTTCACTATTCGGAAACGACATTCAGCATATCTTCTTCGTGTATAGAGTCTGTAGAAAGAAAATACTATGATGGCATTGACCATTAAAAGAAATGCATAGACTATCAGTTTGTCGTATGAAGTTACTCCTATAAGGAACGCAATAGCCAATTTTACTGCCGCATCATAAAGCCCAAGATAGGCATAGATTGACATTTTCTCATGACTAATGATAGAAGCAGAGTAAGGTACTTGAGTGAAGTTGAATGCAGTGGTCACAATGGAAGCCTGTAACACCCAAAAAGCTGCTGTCATTCTTCCATCTGGAATAACCAACTTATTATAGAGTAGCCATAATCCAAGAGTCTCGCCAAAGATTACTACCAGTATGGCCACAATAATATGCAAGTTAAGAGCAGCAGAGAATGTTTTGTTCAGTTTTTCTTGATCTCCAAGCCCCAGATCATACGTTAGGAAACGACTTGTTGAAGCACCCAATGCCCCGCCTAGGAATGTCATAATGGTTACCACTCCACCAACGACATTATAAACACCATAGTCGCTAGCTCCAAGGGTGGCCAGTATCACACGAGATGTGTATAGCGACACCACCATCACCAATATCATCCTAATATAAAGGAAGATGGTGTTCTTCGCTATCCTCTTGTTGACACTTTGTTCGGGCATGGCCTGTCTCTGTAGTTACTTGTTCAGCCTTTCTTCGATGGAATCCACAAACTCCCCGACATCCTCCCACGACATCATCTCTTTTGCGGAGAACTTGATGCCAAATACTCCTTCTATCTTCTCAATGAGTTGCACATGCGCAAGCGAGTCCCACTCCTCAATGTCTTCTGCAGTGGTATTCTCCTCCAGCACGATGTCTTCATTGTCCATCACGTCACGGAATATATCCGTAAGCTTTTCAAAAATTTCTTTTCTTTCCATATTTAAAAGTCCTATTATACGATTCCTATAATTTTCCAATACTTTGCAGGTATTACTGCTCTGAGAAACAACACTATAACTATTGTCAAGATGAAAACAATAATAAATGAAACAATCCAATTGTCATAATGAACGATTCTTGGCTCAAACATCAAGGAATAAACATGAGTAAGATAAATTCCATATGACATTGACCCTAACTTGACTAGCAGAGAATAACACTTATTACTTTTAGTCAGAGTATGCTCAACTTTGCTTGAGAACAATAGCAGAATAACACCCGCAGAATATATCCAAGAACTTATCTTCAGGCCCACGCCTTGATTACCTAACGACATGATGTATTTAGTTTCAAATATCTGTGAGATGAAACCAACTACAATCAAAATGACAGGTAGAAACAATGAGTAGTCTCTATTATTGTCTGAGAGAAAAACACCCATAAAGTAGAATATCACCCAATACACAAACGGCCCGACAGAGATAGTTGCTGGGAGGTTCATTATTCCAAACACATAAACTAGAAGGTATACAAAAACAATGTTAACTAACAGCAAAATACCCCCCCCAGAACTGGCTTTTCAGCCATACGTTTTATAATCGGATGGAGCAAATACAACTGAATAATCAACGCGATAAAGTAGTAGGGACCAAAAGCCATACAACCTAACACCTTTAGAAAAGACATTAATACATCCTGTCCTTGATATAACCATAGCGCCAGTATCGGAAGCGACCATAGGATAGTGGGTATATATACTCTCGGCAATTGTTTTTTCAAAAAAGAGAAGTAACTTTTCTTGTCAGAAATATCCTTCTTAGCGATAAAAAAACCAGAAATAGCCAGAAAAAGAGGTACAGCAAAATTAATTGTTTCGCGGACTCCTATCTGAAAGATATTAATTCCGTTTTCAAATGGTCTTATAGTATAAGTATGAATACCAACCACCAAAAGTATCGCTATTCCTCGAAGAAAATCGAAATATGTTAATCTATTTATTGCCACTAGATTGAATTATAAAGCATTCTTTATTCTGATAACCTTCAACATCAAGTTCCCATTGGGCTGATTCTGTTCCTTCTAGCTTTATAAAGCCTAACTGTGGATAATGCTCCGCTACCATAGCGTTCTTTTGAGTAGGTAGATACTCTCCAATAATTTTCTTGTATCCTTTTGCCTTCGCAGTTTCAACCATAGTATTGAGTGTAAAGTTCTCCATACCACGTTTCAGCACACGGCAGCTCATAAACCAGGTATCCACAAAGAGGGTTTCTTTGTCAAGGGGCTTCATAATGACAACTGCTATCAAACCATTGTCACCAAACTTATCCTCCAATGTAAAGCTCAAATCTATCACTTCCGGATCACTAGCCAATGTCTCAATATCAGCATCAGTATATCGGACAGTACGCAAATTAAACTGGTTACTACGCTGGCTCAACTGTGCCACACGAGGAGTATTGAACTTTGTGAACCCACTCACTGTGGAAACCATATTGAGTGACTTCAGGAAATCAGCCTCATTTGTAAAGGTCTTACTGAGAGATACACGTTGTGCCTCTACTTGGTATTGCTTTGTGCGGTCTTTATCCAGATTGCTATATGAAGCCGTCTCAAATAGATTTAGCGAATAGAGATATTCAAGATAATCCTCAGGGTATTCTGGCAGTTCAGGCACAGTAATACCTGGGATATTCTCCCTTACCATATTACGCTCAAACGGATTGTCATCCAGGAATACCATGCTGTCAAATCCTATATTCAGAATCTGCTGGATAGTACGAATGTTATCTACCTTAGTTTCCCAGTTCGCTTGGAACACGGCAATATCATCCAATTTGAGCACCATATCAGGATGCTTTTCAAAGGGTTCCTTTGCCGTTTCTTCGTTATTCTTGGAAGCCACACAGATGATGATACCACGCTGTTTCAGTTTCTTTATCCACATCTGGAATTCGGTAAACATCTTGCCTATGCCAAGGCCATGTCCCAGCTGAATACCTTCCAAACCATCATCACCAATTACACCACCCCACAACGTGTTATCAAGGTCAAGAATCAAACATTTCTTGAACTGACCTTTGATGGCGCAAACAATATCCATAACACGACTGGCAACGTATGGCAATATATCCATACGAAATACCATTTCTGTATTAGCGTAAGTGTTTGGTGCAAACATTTTATCGCGTCCAAATTTATTCTGAAGCTCTGCAATATCGCAGATAAACAGGTTCTGATACTTCTCAGAGAGTCGCATCAGCTCATAATTCAGTTTGCGGACTTGATAGGTAAAAGACGATTCAACCTTGTTAGCATAACTGCCAAAAACCGTATCATCTATTTCAGGATTATTGAAGTAGATTATCTTCTTCCCTTGTAATACAGGATTATCACAAATGGATGCCAAAAAAGCAAGACGGTCATCAGCAAGAGTTAGTTGTTTCTCAGTAGATAACAGGCTATATTGCTCACCCAGTTTATGGGTGCTTTGAAAAACAACAATGAAGTCTGCATCAAACTGATGTAAGTCGCTGGCAGATATCAGTAGCTGCTGCTCTACCTGATTGTATTCTGCCTCAAATAAGTTTATATTGTAGCCACGAAGTGCCCCTGTGCCACGAATGGCCGTAGCAAGAAGTTGTGTGGCTGTATCACCCACTAAGGCGAGCTTGATTTTTGGGAGTCCAGAAAGGTCCCCCCTCAAACTTCTTTTTAATTCTTGTAGTGTATTCATGTGAGTTACTGTTTCCAGAATATTTCTTCATCTATCACTTCCGCAGGTCGGCCTGTTGCAAGAGTAAAGTTAGGCAACTTACCTTGGACCATTGATCCGGCGCCCACTATTACGCCAACACCAATCTTTGCGCCTGGCATCACTATACTCTGCTCAGTAATCCATGAGTGTTGTCCTATAATTACAGGCCGCTTGTTTTTATAGACCTTTCGAGACATAAAGTGTTCTCCGCTATTATCACGCACTGTCACATTGCGACCAAAGCAGACTCCATCTTCAATCTTGATATGATCCCCACAAATGATAGTTGCATTAATGTTGAATGCAATACCCTTACCGAGTTCCAGGTGAGAATTTGGGAATACTTCTATGTCAGCTCCATAGCTGATAGTTCCGCCATAAATATCAAGAACAGCACCAGAATCAACCAATAACCGAGATTCCAGATGAGAACCCTTTACACGCTTTATACCAAAGGATAGGGCACCATTTACGTTGATTGTACCAGTCTTTGCAATATCTATAACACTGTGTTTATATAGTAATAGATAATCCCCCTCTAAAATCTTGGCTTTTACATGTTTACAGAAACAATTATAGTAGATATTTTGACACCAAGTTCGTAAACTCCAGCCAGAGGCACGTTTAACTCCAATGATAAACTTTGCCAAGTTCCTGAGTTTGGGCTGTTCTCTCTCTGCGGGCAGTTTTACGTATTTCTTGGCGAATTCCCCAAATGGTAATTGCGTAAGGTCTTCGTACAACTTTTCTCGTTCAAACGTAGGTTTCGAAAGTGAACTGATAAGTGCTTTGTTGCTAACAACAACGTCTTCGAAGCGAATTTCTTTCTCACGGAACTTGCTTCTTACACTGTCGTAGAATTCCATACCCTTCTGAGAATTGACCATAATTACGGAGGTACCGAGGTCGTGATCATAATCTTTACCCACATATCGTTCTGCTCCCCAGAAATCACCAATGGTTATATCCGCTATACGGGGCGTTCCTTTAAACTTGCATTCATAGCATGAGGGGCGAGCGAATGCATGAGTAGAAATAAAGCCTTGGGTGAAATAGTTCGTGTCTTTTTTATCATACTCAACATCCCCATTCTCAAACACCATTTTAGTTGTCAACTGTCGCCAGCCTAGTTCCTTGTTTTTTGCTTTATAGTATACAAGCTTACTACCGTGCTGTTCTTCCTTCCAATGCAAATAAGCAGGAAGTATGCGTGGTGAATTGATACCAAGACAAATCATGTCAACAATGATAAGATTGTCATAGTCCTTGCGAAGGAAGGAGCGAAGAGCAGCCATTTGGCAAGGTAATCCACATACAAGGACTTTATTGCCCTCTCTTAATATATCTCTTACTGTTGCATAAAACCCTTCAGAATTACTCTGAACGTATTTAGTATTGCGAAGCGCTTCTAAATCTTTCTTTTCATTGGAAATGAATTGTCGAACTGAATAATCTTCATTAAACACTGCTCCACCTACATAACCTCCATCCTTATATACCTTCTCTGCAAAACCAGCAAAGGCACTTCCTGAAGTACTATTGAAAAGTGATTCTAAATTCTTGTTTTGCGCAGCAAAGCACTTTGGTTTATCAAAGTCATTCTTCTTGAGACTATCAGCTTGAATAATTGGACATACCTTTTCGCATAAGCCACAATCTACACATTTGCCCTTATCTACTTCAGGATACCAGAAACCTTCATTGTCGGTTTTAAAAGATATGGCTTGTTTACCACAAATATCTCCACAGGCATTACAACCACAGCAATCTACTTTATTCAATATCTTTATCATGAGTAAAGGTCGTTTATCTTCTTCACTATTCTAATCCTTGTATAATTTTAGAGAACCCTTTAGACCAAGTCTCCCAATTTAGTTTTTCTTTATATAGTTTTAGAGCACCTTGTCCAAGCGTCATAAGTTTGCCTGTCTCAATATCATTTACTATTTGGTCTACAAAAGCATGAAAAGAAGAACCTTCAGGAAACGCATAGCCATTCAATCCATTAATTACATAATTGCCTGCGCCTCCAGTCAAGTATGTATAACATGGTAGGCCTGCCGCAGCGGCCTCTGAATATACTATTGCACTACATTCTGCTTTAGTTGGTAAAAGAAATAAATGTGATCTTTGAAATAGCTTTATATACTCAAAATACTCTTTCTCAATATTTTTATTAAGATAGCCATAATAATCAATATAGGGCTTCCCTTTGCAATTCTGAGGTTCTGTACGAGGGCCAACCACAACAAGACGAATATCATAGCCTTTGCTCCTAAGTGTCTCAACTATGCTAACCGCCATATCGCCACCTTTTCTGTTCCAGTCAATACCTGAAAAAAGAATTTGAAGTTGCCCCCCCTTATAAGGTTGACTTTGCCTTATGTCTTTCGTGTCAATATTGGGTCCAAACTCCAAAACGTAACAATTATTTTTTTTACATTGGTATTCATTTATTAAGCTATTAACAGCCCATTGAGAGGAACGAATATTTATTAACGCATTCTTTACAGCGGCAACATCTAAATAGAGAGCCATTCTCTTGGATGATTTATTGATATTGTACCAATAATAATCCATCATAAGATAAGCGGTTGCATCCGAAAGAAAAATCACTTTTATTTTTTTAGAAAGAAATAGTGCTATATGAGCATAACCAGGGAAGAAGAGATAGTCACATTTTTCAAGTACTGGGTTAGCATTAACTTCCTTTGCCCAAGATTTTGCAATTGGACGAAAATAAGACTCACTCATCCATTTATTTCTCCTACCGATTGTTCTATTCCAAATGTTGAGTATACGTGTGCATAATCTACCTTTTATATTATTACCATAAGGAATCCATCGGACATCAAACCCAGCATACTCTATTGCCTCTCTGAGTTTGTACACCGTACCACTCCATGCCACTCTGTCATGGAATGGATCAAAAATAGACAAAAACCCTATGACTTTCTTATCCATCGTAAAATAACTGACAGACCATCAAAATCATCTAGCTTCCATCGTTAGCTATTTCTTCCAGATCATCTTATTCACAATACCCACATAACTCTGAATGAGCTTAATCACCTTGGTGGAGACATTCTCATCAGTGTATGCAGGAACGGGGCAGGCATCATCGCCATTGGCGTGCATACTTACTGCCAAATCAACAGCCTGGAGTACCTGTTCAGAGGTGATAGAGCCAATGGTGAATACACCCTTGTCCATAGCCTCAGGACGCTCAGTCGAAGTACGGATACTTACTGCCGGGAAGCCAAAGAATGCTCCTTCCTCTGGAACAGTTCCACTATCGCTTACTACACAGAAAGCATTCTGCTGAAGCTTATTGTAGTCAAAGAATCCCAGAGGTTTGTGCTGAATAACCTTCTCATTGAACTTGAATCCTCGCTTCTCAATCATCTTCTGACTACGTGGATGACAACTATAAAGTACTGGCATATTGTAGGTCTCTGCCATCGTATTCACTGCATTCATCAATGAGAAGAAGTTGGCTTCAATGTCAATATTCTCCTCACGGTGGGCAGAAAGCAGAATGTATTTCTGCGGTTCAAGGTTCAATTCGTTCAAGACGTTCGAGGCCTCAATCTGAGGAAGAACCTCTTTAAGTACCTCTGCCATAGGAGAACCCACAACGTATGTATATTCCGGCTTAACACCAGTATCAAGGATATAACGACGGGCATGTTCGCTATAGCACAGGTTAATGTCACTGGTTACGTCCACAACTCTGCGGATTACCTCTTCAGGAAGGTTCTCATCCTTGCAACGGTTACCAGCTTCCATGTGGAAGATAGGAATCTTCAAGCGTTTTGCAGAAATAACGCAAAGGCAAGAGTTGGTATCACCAAGAACTATCACTGCATCAGGCTTCACCTCAGCCATCAGTTCATAACTCTTTGCGATCACGTTACCCATCGTCTGGCCAAGGTTATCACCTACAACACCCAGGTAATAGTCAGGCTCACGCAAGCCAAGATCCTTGAAGAAAACCTCATTAAGGGTGTAGTCATAGTTCTGGCCGGTATGAACCAAAATCTGGTCAAAGTACTTGTCTGCCTTTTTGATGATGGCGGACATCTTTATGATTTCGGGGCGTGTGCCCACGATGGTCATCAGTTTTAACTTTCCCATATCGCTTACAGGTTATAGTGGGGATATAATTCCTTGTGTTTATAAATCCATTCCGCCATTTCAGCTACCATCTGTTCATAATCTGGAATGCGGTAGTTGAAATCCCAGTTGGTGCGTTTCAGGCTCTTGTCTGCATTCACTCCCTCAACAGGGTTAATTTGAACACGGCCACCACGGAGATACTTATTAAACAACTTCAACAACTCGTATTTGGAAATGTCTGTATCAGGAACAGCATTGACAAGTCCGTGAGCACGTTCCTTTGCGGCAGCCTCCATAGTCTTTGCCAACTGATAGGTGCACTGGCCTGTCCACATGGCTTTAGTGTAGCCGTTAACTACTGGATTCTCTCCTGTTGTATTGTTCATAAACCAGTTCAGCAGACCAATGCCTTTAGGATTGATGTCTGCACCAACAATTGAATTTCTCAGAGACAGGTTCTTTTCATCATCCAGCTCTCCCAGAGCCTTACTACGGTCATAGAATGTTTCACCGTCACGAAGGTCATGCTCAGTGTAGCTACCCTTCTTACCACTGAAAACACAGTCTGTGGTCATGTGGATGACCTGGGTGTCTGTGCCCTCGGTTGTCTTGGCCAAGAAGTGCGGGAAGTAGCTATTCAAGAAAGCGGCCAATGCATGGTTGTTCTCTGCAAATTGGTTTAGCACACCTATACAATTGATCACTGTATCATACTTGCCTTCTTTGATAACTCTTGCTATGGTCTCAGTATCAAAAGCATTGCCGGCAAAGCTCTTGATTAATTTGCTCTCTTGAAGATCAAAGCCATAGACCTCGTGACCTTGTTCCTGGAGGTATAGGCTGATGGTATGACCTGCCATACCGTTACAGCCGCATATAAAGAATTTCATATTGCTATTCGTTTTTTTATCATTCTGAACGGTAATCACGTGCCTTTGCACGGGGCTGCAAGCCCAGATCTTCACGGATAAAGTTGAGTTTCAAAAGAAGTTCCTTCATGCCCTCTACATCCAAACGCTTTGTATTGTGAGAGTGGTACTCTTCAACGGTCTCCACCTTGTGGTCACCTTCAGTGAAGAACTTATCGTAATTGAGATCACGGTTATCACAAGGAATGCGGTAGTAGCCTCCCATATCAATGGCCTTGGCCATTTCCTCACGGGTTACGAGTGTTTCATAAAGCTTTTCACCATGACGTGTGCCAATTACCTTAACCTCAGTTTCACCAAATTTAGGATCAATCTTAGCGTAGGTCTGTTTTAACGCCTCTGCAAGAACGTCGAGAGTAGCAGCCGGTGCCTTTTGTACAAACAGGTCACCATTCTCACCATGAGTAAAGGCATAGATAACCAAATCTACAGCATCATCCAGCGTCATCATGAAACGGGTCATATTGGGATCGGTAATGGTAATGGGCTTGCCCTCCATCATCTGCTCTACCCAAAGAGGAATCACGGAACCACGGCTGGCCATCACGTTACCGTAACGCGTGCAGCAAATAGTTGTCTTTGCTCCTACGCCAAGGGCACGACCTTGAGCTATAGCGACTTTCTCCATCATCGCCTTGGAGATACCCATAGCGTTGATGGGATAAGCAGCCTTATCAGTACTTAGAACAACAACATTCTTTACACCATGTTCAATAGCGCTTAAGAGTACATTATTAGTGCCCTCCACATTGGTACGAACAGCTTCCATCGGGAAAAACTCACAAGACGGAACTTGCTTCAGTGCTGCAGCAGAGAAAACGTAATCAACCCCATCCATTGCGAAATCAACGGCCTCACGTTGGCGCACGTTACCAATGTAAAACTTTACTTTATGAGCGACATCAGAACGATTCGCCTGCAGGAAATGGCGCATATCATCCTGCTTCTTCTCATCACGACTCAGAATGCGAATCTCGCGAATATCACTGTCAAGGAATCTCCTCAACACTGCATTACCAAAACTTCCGGTTCCTCCAGTAATAAGGAGTACCTTGTCTTTAAAAACACTCATTATATAGAACTTATTAATATTATTATTTTTTATGTGTTAGAAAGCGACAAACAATTACTTGTTATTTGTATTTACTGAAAGCAGGTTAATTTGTTCCTTTAATGATATGTCCAAGAACATCTTTAACCAACATTTGAGTATATGCTATTGCTCCGTTATTATTCATATGACTAATATCTTGAAAAAAAGCTTGATTATCGGCTATTCCATTGTAATTAATGTAATTAAAGAAAGGAATATCATATTCTTTACAAAGGTTAATCTCCGGTTCATAGCTTTTTATACTCGTTTCTGCTCCACACTGAGGGCTAATCATAAATACCAATGGAATGTTTTTAGTTTTTGCCTCAACTATAAGCTTTTCAACATATGACAATTTTAAACTATCTATTATTGTTTTGTCATCTTTTGAAGCTACAGCCGTTTGTGTTTTGCTGGTCGTATAACTACCAAACAATGGTGCATAACCTCGAATGTTATCTCTGTAAGTCAAATTATCAAGAAGATTAGGCAATAGTTTGGATGTATTCTGATACATTTTCGATCTCATTTTTAAGCACGAAAGCCCATTATCAAAAACATCAAAGATTGGTTTAATGCCTTCCTTTTCATAATACGGACGTAAGTAACCTAAATACTTTGTATTTGGATCCTGGGTACCATAATCATAGCCTGGTGTCATTTCATAAATAACCAGTTTAGGTTTATAACGACTTGTCAACATCTTAAACCGTCCATATGCCAGCACAATACCATTACCTTCTTCCCCGCAATTATAACATGATAATCCTAATGAATCTTCTATAATTTGAGGAATGTAATGATGGGTCGCCCTCGAAGAACCCAAAATAATAATATCATCAGTGGCACGGTTTGCTATATATTCGCAATTTGCTGTGCTACCTCCCTTGGCATGGGATCTCAAAAATGAAAAAAACATTCCTAAAGCGATGTCCATTAGTACAACGCATGTAAAAAAAAGGAGGACCTTCAAGACAAACTTCTTCATAGATTAAAAACTTACATAAATAAAGGAACTGCCATCGTGAACTCCTTCGATTACTATTAACGCAAAGACCGCCAGATAGACTGCCCAGCGTATTACAGTATAACCTCGTACTTTATCATAGACCCTGGGGAAGAACTCCTTTCCAAACTCAAGCATAATAAATGGAATAATAGCAATTGATAAGTGAAGTAGAGTCTGTAAATCAGCAATAAACTGTCCATTTGTTATTATATAACGTCCTATCAGGCCTAATGCATCACCAATAGAAGGGCTTCTGAATATCACCCATGCAATGGTAACAATCACAAATGTAAAAACTATTCTAATTGCTTTAACAACGCCTTTTGATTCCTTTTTGTTCCATCCAAGAGCTTTCTCAACAATTTGGAAAATGCCATGAATAACGCCCCACACTATGAATGTCCAATTAGCTCCATGCCAAATACCACTCACAAGGAACGTAACTAAAATGTTCCAGTATGTCCTTATCTTACTACAACGGCTTCCGCCAAGTGGTATATAAATCTGCTGCGTTAGCCATCTAGTTAACGAAATGTGCCAACGTTTCCAGAACTCAGATACACTAGTTGCAAAGTATGGACGTTTAAAGTTGTTTATCAGATCAAATCCCAGTGTCTTTGCAAGACCAACGGCCATCAATGAGTATCCTGCAAAATCAGCGTAGATTTGTATGCTGTACAATACACTTGCTAATGCGCAACCAGCTCCAGAGAACTTTTCGTAAGAAGCAAAGACAGTATCAACATATATTCCTGCCCTATCTGCCAGCACCACTTTGAGGAACATACCCCATAACAGGTATTTCAATCCGCTGACAGCTTGATTGTAGTTGAACGTTCTCTCTTTCTTTATCTGTGGTAACAGTTCATCAGCTTTGCTGATAGGGCCTGATGCTATCTGGGGAAAAAATGAAACAAACAGCAAATAATCAATTGGATTCTTTTCTGCCTTAATTCTCCTATGATACACATCCAGCATATAACCTACAGCCTGAAAGGTGAAAAACGAGATACCTACTGGTACTGCCCAGTTCAAGCCAGGCAATGTGAATTGCAATCCTATAGCAGCAAGCCCTTCGCTTATACTATTATTGAGGAAATTGTAGTATTTGAACACCAACAGTGGAAGTACACCCAAAAGAGCTAACAACCATACTAGCCTTTTCCTTTGCTTAACTTTTGACTCTTCACAATTCTCACTAACCTCCAAAAGATGTCCCCCCCAGTACGTTACTAGTGTAACCGCTAGCAGCACAAGTGCAAATGCTGGTTTAAAGTTCATGTACAGCAAATAACTGACAAGAATCAAGAAGACCTTACGTACTTGGTTCCATCGGGCAGGGATGGCCCAATGGATACCAAATATAAGGGGAAATATCAGTAGAAATATAAGAGAATTGAAGAGCATGCTATGTTAGATGTGATATACACCCTCCAGCGGGCAAATGTTGTGGCAATCGAGTATGACCTTGCCCTTTAGCTTATCCCAATTCTGCTTGATATGGTCGTGCTTTACCATAATTACCACCATATCTACTTCATCGAGGAACTGGTCGAAGTCCAGAATCTGATTCTTGACAATCTCCTTCTTGGTGAAGAAGGGATCAAAGCTCTTCAGAGGACGGGCCAAATGGCGCTCCTGAATATCTATCATCTGGAGTGTAGGGCTCTCACGAACATCATCCACGTTCTCCTTATAAGTGATGCCATAGAGACCAACCTTACGGTTGTCGGTGATGCCATTCTCTTCCATAATTTCGTGGATGCGCTCCAGCACAAATACAGGCTGGTAGTCGTTGGTCTTCATTGATTCATCAATTACCTTAGCCAGCTGGGGATAGTCACCAACCAAAAACCAGGGGTCAACAGAAATGCAGTGGCCACCTACGCCAGGACCGGGCTGCAGGATGTTTACACGCGGGTGCATGTTGCAGATCTTGATGATCTCGTACACATCCATATTGTCGTGGCGGCAAATGCGAGAGAGCTCGTTGGCAAAAGCAATGTTCACAGCACGGTAGGTATTCTCTACCACCTTGGTCATCTCTGCAGTACGAATGTCAGTTACCACAATCTCACCCTGGCAGAAGCTGGCGTAATACTTCTTCACCTTCTCACCAATCTCTTTGGAGTCAGCACCAATGGTGCGGTTGTTGTGAAGCAGCTCATAGACCATATTGCCGGGAATAATACGCTCAGGGGCGTGTACCAGATTGATATCCTCACCTATCTTGAAACCGTTGGCTTCAATCACAGGGCGCACGAACTTGTCAATGGTACCAGGGCTAACGGTACTCTCAACAACTACGGTTGCTCCTTTAGGGCATACCTTCATAACTTCTTTGACAGCTGCTACTACATAGCAAGCATCAACCTTTTTGCTGAACTTGTCATAAGGAGTAGGAACAGAGACAATGTACATATCAGTCTTCTGATACTCGGTGGTGAACTTGATGCCGGCCTTTACAGCGGCTTGGAAGAGTTCGTCCAGTCCATCCTCCTTGAAGGTGGTCTTACCTGCGTTAAGAGTAGCAACAAGTTCCTTGTTATAGTCGGTGCCAATTACCTCAACACCGTGGGATGCCATCATAAGGGCAGTCGGTAGGCCAATATAGCCAAGTCCAATTACGTTAATCATTTCGTTTATAATGTTTATTATCTTATTTTACTTCGTATCTGTCAACTTGCTCGCCATTGAGGGCACGAACAATGCGGTTGCAGGCCTTGCCGTCACCGTAGGGGTTGACAGCCTTGGACATACGCTCGTAGGCAGCTTTATCATCCAGCAGAGTGCTCACCTCGTTGACAATGAGGTCGTGGTTTGTACCCACAAGATGTACGGTACCACTCTTCAATGCCTCGGGACGTTCTGTGGTATCACGCATCACGAGAACAGGTTTGCCAAGGCCGGGAGCCTCTTCCTGGATGCCGCCACTATCGGTGAGTACAACCGTAGATTTCTCCATCAGATAAACAAACTCCAGATACTGCAGGGGCTCAATGAAGAAGAAGTTGCTATACTTGTTGAGGTCTTCACCAAACACCTCGTGGATGGGTTTGCGTACGTTAGGGTTGAGGTGCATAGGGTACACAAAGTCAACATCAGGATACTTCTCGCTAAGATCCTTCATCGCAGTGACCATGCTTATGAAGCCGTCACCGAAGTTTTCTCTTCGATGGCCTGTGATAAGGACAAGTTTCTTACCTCCATCAAGACGGCTTACGTCGTAACCAGCATTCTTGAGCACATTGATTTGTTCATTAGCAAGGTTATTGTCGCTCTTGAGTTTGTCCACCACCATATGAAGGGCATCAATAACGGTGTTTCCTGTTACGAATATCTGGCCGTGGGCTTTTTCCTCCTGTAGATTATTCTCACTAAGAGGGGTGGGAGCGAAATCGTAGGTAGCGATTCGGCCAGTTATCTGGCGATTCATCTCTTCCGGCCAGGGAGAATAAATGTTATGGGTACGTAATCCAGCCTCCACATGACCTACAGGAATCTGCTGATAGAAGGCGGCTAATGCTGCCGCAGTGCTTGTAGTCGTATCTCCATGCACCAGAACGACGTCTGGCTTGCACTCCTTGAATACGTCGCGCATGCCGGTAAGCACACGGGCAGTGACATCGTAGAGGTCCTGTCCCTGCTTCATGATGTTCAGGTCATAATCGGGCTTCACATCAAAGATGGTGAGCACCTGGTCCAGCATCTCACGGTGCTGGCCGGTTACACAAACTATCGTCTTGAATTCTTTCGGGTATTTCTGGAACTCCTTTACAAGGGGGCACATCTTTATGGCCTCCGGACGAGTTCCGAATACTAGCATTACTGTTTTCATATATTAGGTTTAAATGTTGTTTCTTTTATTACGGCCTGGAATCAAATGGTCCTAAGTTTCGTTATAGGCCTATCAATGTATTATTGTTTGCAAGGACATTGAAGACAGCCAGTTTGATAGCACTCAAATACTGCTTCGCCGCCTTTATCTCTCTATCCTTCTCTTCATCATTCAAGTTCGGAAGCGCCCTGAAAGACACACATATATTAGAGAAAGAGAAGTCAACGGCATTCTCGACATTCTCCCTATACACCATCCCCTCCGCCAGCTCCTGATAATACGCATTCCGATATGGCTTCAAAACAGCCGACTCAAGCAACCACGCCAGCATCTTAGCAGTATTATCCCTCGACTTCCCTGCTATATTATCCATCGCCCGCAACCAGCCAGACTCGAAGAGTTTACGGTTGTTCATAAGTGCTATGAGAGTAAACTCAACTCTAACTGGGTCATCTGTTTACGATAATGTTCAAATTGCCGGAACAATTCCTTTAGGCCTTCCTTCCCTGCATCTTCCATTACAGAAATGTCAATTAGGAAACTGCCTATCTCTACATATATCTTTTCTGTCTTATTAAGCGTTTCATCAGTCACTATCCCTTGTGCCAAA
>JAEEGL011538236.1_pt1 | contig 40851 bp, 35 predicted proteins | sample 9134231 | NCBI WGS metagenome assembly JAEEGL01 (sample SAMN16246548, study PRJNA631951) | gut metagenome | biome: gut microbiome; feature: rumen; material: fiber-attached | host: Bos | place: Iran: Karaj | collected 2018-10
AAAGAATTTATATGTTATAGCGGGGGAAGGGGTTGCAGTCTATGGGCTGTTTCTTTCGACCGTTTTTTCACATCCTCAATGGTCCGTGCTAATTGTTCCGTTCTTATCTTTAGTGATTGCGCTTAATGAGGGGAAAGAATACATAAACCTTATATTGGAGTTTGGTGCCACGTTTTCTCTTGCTTTTTTTTATGTTCTCAGGTATTCCAATGTCTACTGGAATAATTTCAGTATGCAATTTCTTCTCACAAGGAGACTTGGAATAGTAAATTATAATTGGATGAGTTTCGCGGATTATTGGTATAAATTCTTTGGAACAGATATTAATAAAGTTTTTTATGGGATGTTTGTGGCGTGTATAATAGCTATTTTGTATATCAATTATAACAAGAGATATACTGGAAAAACATTTGATGACAAGACGACAAGGACGTATGCAATATTTAAAATACTATTTCTCCTTGGATTTTGGCTGGTAGATTTTGCCTTTAATCACATTTATTTTGGCGAACGAATAGAGAGATATTTGGGATGATTGCACTTATAATTCAAATAGTGATTGGTGCCGGAGCAGTAATGCTATACGAGGGGATAAGAGTAACAAATGTCTTATCATTACCCCTTGTTTTTTGTCTATACTTATTGTTTACTAAGGCACCAGTTCTTTCAACAAAAAAAGATAAGTATATAACCTTTATCACTGCTGCGATAATAGATTTTCTTCTTTTTCTCCATGGAACTCAGGTTATACATCAATATAGCTTTGAAAGCGTGGAAAAGATTATCGCGCTGCTTATTATGATGATTGGTGCATTCATTATAATCGAACGAATACTTGAATCATTATATGTAGTAGCTACCGACAGAATGATAGTAGTTGATAATAATGAAGATGTTAAAAAACTTGGGTTCATAAAGCCTTTCCTAATCATTTTAGGGTGTTGGTTGCCATTTTTTTTGTGGCTGTTCCCAGGAAATGTGACAAGTGATTCAACAACTCAGATTCTGCAGGCTATTAGTCATAGCTATTCGAATCATCACCCTGTATTTCAAACATGGCTTATACAGGGCGTGCTTATGCTAACATCGATTTTTACTGACAGCCTTAATGCTGTGGTTGCAATATGCATTATTGTCCAAAGCACATTTCTTGCATTTGTTTTTGCTTATGTTATAAATACGCTTAGTGAATTTAAGGTCAAAAAAACTATATGTATTGGAGTTTTGCTTTATTATGCAATAATGCCTTATAATATAATGATGGCTTTAAACATGTGGAAGGACACCTTATTTTCAGCAGGATTTCTTTTACTTATTGTGAGCCTATGGAAGATAGGTTATACCAGAAACAAGATGGACTTAGTTTTCCTTTTTATGGGTGGCATATTGGTGTGTATGCTTAGAAATAATGGATGGTATGCGTTTATAGTATTGTTTCCCATAGCTTCGATATTTCTTTGGGGAAGAAGGAAAGATGCAATCATTGTTCTTGCAATGATTTTTGCAATTTCTCTGGGTATCAGAGGACCAATCTTTGACAGACTGAATGTATCTAATCCCAACGTGGTTGAGTCGCTTGCAATTCCTATGCAGCAGATTGCTAATGTGATTACTAAAGAGGGCAGAATAACTGCTTCTGAGATTTGTTTGATTTCCGAGGTAATTGAAATAGAGAGAGTTCCGGAAACTTATGATGTTCATGTGGCTGATCCAATTAAGAATTTGATTTTGGAAAAAGGAAACACTGATTTTATTGTCGAGAACAAAGGTGATTTTCTCAAATTGTGGTTAAGTATAGGACTTAAAAACCCGGGAATGTACTTGGAGGCTTTTGTCAATCAAACGGAAGGCTACTATAACCCAGATATTCAAAGATGGCAGTATACTCAAGGTGTTTGGGATACCCAGATGCCGATATACAGCACGCCACTATTGCCTTTACAAATTTGCAATTTTTTAAAGTGGTATGTTTCGGACTGGATGTACAGGATTCCACTATTAGGCATGCTTAAGAGCATTGGCTTCTTTGTATGGATTATGTTTATCCTTTTGGGATTGTGTATTATTAGAAAGAGGTATGAGATTATTCTAATTTATTTCCCTTTAGTTCTGTATTGGGGCACGTTACTTGTGGCTACTCCTGTTGCAGATGAATTTAGATACATATACTGCTTATTCATTGCTATGCCGATTTTGATAGTAGCATCTTTGCTCAAAACCAGCATTGATTATTTGAAAGGAAACGAAAAGAGATGAAAAAAATATTGGTGACCGGATCTGACGGATTTATTGGGAGTCACTTAACGGAAGAATTAGTTAAATCCGGATATGATGTTAAAGCTTTTGTCTATTACAATTCGTTTAATACATGGGGGTGGTTGGATACATTACCCAAGAGCATTTTAAGTAATATAGAAATATTTCAGGGAGATGTCAGGGACCCAAATGGTGTAAAGGAAGCTATGCAAGGTGTTTCTGCAGTGTTTCACCTTGCAGCACTTATAGCTATTCCGTTTAGCTATCATTCTCCGGATACATATGTTGATACAAACATTAAGGGCACGCTGAATGTGTTGCAGGCTGCAAGAGATTTGGGAACTCAGAGAGTACTTGTCACATCCACTTCAGAGGTGTATGGAACGGCTCAATATGTTCCTATTGATGAAAAACACCCATTTCAAGGACAGTCTCCTTACTCTGCCACCAAAATAGGCGCGGACAGATTGACCGAATCATTTTACAGATCCTTTGGGTTACCGGCAACTATTGTACGACCATTTAACACCTATGGTCCAAGACAGTCGGCGAGAGCTGTTATTCCAACAATTATCACTCAGCTATTGACGGGTAAAGGAGAAATCAAATTAGGCTCGCTTACTCCAACAAGGGACTTTAACTATGTAAAGGACACTGTAAATGGTTTTATAGAGATATATAAGTCCGACAAGACCATAGGCGAAGAGATTAATATTGCGACACAAAAAGAGATATCAATAGGACAGTTAGCTGAAGAATTGATTAGGCAAATCAATCCTAAGGCTAGAATAATATGTGATGAACAAAGAGTTAGACCTGAAAAAAGCGAGGTTAACCGTTTGCTTGGATCAAATAAAAAGATAACAGAGCTTACTGATTGGAGGCCCGAGCACACTTTCGAAGAGGGCCTTTCTGAAACAATATGTTTTTTGAGAGATAATTTGGACAGATATAAACCCGATATTTACAACTTATAAAGGTGGATGTATGACACTGGATGATTATATAGTAAGCGAAGAAAATACGATACTTGAGACTTTGGATCTGATTAATAGAAACACCTCTAAAACTGCATTTGTATGCAGGGGCAGAAAACTGATTGGCGTAATATCGGATGGCGACATAAGAAGAGCCATTCTCAAAGGCGTGAGAACTGATGCCAAGATTAAGGGGATTGTGAATTACAGTCCAATTTACTTGCCGATAAATAGAAAAAGAGAGGCTGACATTCTAATAAAAAGCAAGCAGATAAATGCCGTTCCCATTATAGATGAAGAAGGGAATATTGTAGATGTAGAAGTTCTTCTTAAGGGCGTTGTAGGCAACAAGGCCAAATTGAATATCCCAGTTGTGATAATGGCCGGAGGTAAAGGCACTAGGCTTAAACCATATACGAATATTCTCCCCAAACCGCTTATTCCCGTGGGGGAAAAAACAATAACAGAGCACATTATGGATCATTTCAGGGAATATGGCTGTAATTTATTCTTCATGATAGTAAACTATAAAAAAGAGTTTATCAAGGCATATTTTTCAGGTGGCAAGGAACAGGAAATAGACGTGGTTCCACGTTTCATTGATGAAAAAGAATTCCTCGGTACAGGGGGAGGAATTTCGTTATTGGAGGGACATGTTGAATCAACCTTTTTTCTAACAAATTGTGACATCATAATTGATGCCGACTACGAAGATATTTTAAAAAAGCACAGAGAGAAAGGAAATATTGTAACAATGGTTTGCGCCAAGAAGGCAGTTACTATACCATATGGCACTATTGAAACTGATGCCCTTGGACAAATTAAGGCAATCAAAGAGAAACCTGTATATGAAATGGTTATAAACACAGGTTTCTACCTTATCGAGCCAGATTTTTTGGCGATGGTACCTAAAGGAACTAAGGTTGATATAACTGACATTATCGAAAAATGCGTATCTGAAGGCTACAAGGTGGGAACCTACATTATTGACGAATCTAACTGGATGGATATGGGGCAGTTGGAAGAATTGGCAAGAATGAAAGAAAGAATGGGACTCGAATAGACAAATGGAAACAATTACAAGAAGTGAGTTAATCACTAGAATTAGAGATGATGTGGAAATTAACTTTTTGGCCGAAGCCATGACACCATTGCATGTACTTGGTATTGAGGCTTGTATTTTATATTTGGAAAGAAGAGGAGTAAAGTGCAAGGGATTTATTGTAGCCGTCAATCATGCAAAGACAGGCAAGGGGTTAGATGAATCCATGTTTCATACGTTGTGCTATTCGAATGTCAACCCAATTTATATTAAATCTGAAGAGAGTAAAAATGCCAATCATTTGTCATTTTATTTGAAACTAAAAAAAGATAAAAGGAAGTTAAATAAACTGTATTATGCTACGCCTTTTACTCCTTCTTTTGATATGATACCTCTTGTTATGAGCGCAAGACCCGAAGATGACCTTCAGGTTTTCGTGACGGAGGAAGGTACTGCAACATATATAGCCAATCCATATGGATTGTTTTACTATACAGTTTTTGATCCCAAGTTTTTCCAATATCCGAAAATAATTTGGAAAAACATAATCAGAAACAAATTTTACCTTAAAAGACTGTGCAGCGCAGGAAAATTGACGAATTTTACCTTTTTATCAAGGGAAAACGAAAAATATGTTCCCAATCATGAATGTGTAGAAGCGTGTAAGATAATTTTGGCATCAGAGACGGCCGACACAGATTATTCATACTATGAAAATGCGGTAGTATTTGTGCCAAGCCTTTTATATGAGAGTGGAATTATCTCTGACAGATATGATGTGGAATTATATAAAGTAGCTCAGGATACTATTGGAAATGATTGCAATTACGTCGTTAAGCCACATCCGCGTGAAAAGGACTTAAGTGCGTATAGCGTGCTTAATTGTAAAATTGAAAGTAACTATAAGAACTCCTTGGAAAGCATAATTGCCAATTTAAAAATCAAGCCCAAGTGTATTATAGGCGATACGGGGACTTCTTTGGTCAATATTGCGACACTATTTGGAATAAAGGCCATCTCCATCAGCAAGATGATTGGTGATGAACACATACTATTTAGAGGATTTTTTGATAAATTCAATGATACCTTTAGTGATATTGTTTTTATTCCAAGCACCATGACAGAATTTAAGGATTATCTAAATAATCTAGTGTCTACTCGGGATGGAGAAAACTTGAAATGAGATTACGCTTTGTGTGGCACTTTGTGACAAGAAGTGCAGCTTGCCTTGTTTAGGAATATTCTATGAACAAATGGATTAGATTAATTATTCCAATAACGATATTTGGTTTCCTATTTTGCATCTTCGGGTGTCAGAGCCTTTTCCTAGATTCCGATGAATATACGTTGATGTCCGCTCAGGTTTCCGGAGGATATCCTCTTTTTTTGCTGGTATTCAGGAAGATTTTTGGCGAGGATAACTATTTTACTTTCGTTTCCTTGTTTCAAAACATGCTTGCAGCCTTTGCTGTATGGTTTCTATCTGAAAAGATTGGGGATTGTCTTAATTGTCCGGAAACAATCAGATATCTTGGTACCGTGTGCTTTGCGGCCCCATTTATAGGAACTTATTTCATGTCCAGCAATGGTGTTGTTTTATCATGCTCTATTCTCACAGAAGGGCTTTCATATCCGCTTTATTATATTATGATAGCCTTCATGTTAGGAATTATGTTTGGGAACGGTTGGACAACATTTGTTTGTTCAGGTGTTATCGGTGGTATTTTGACCTTGATAAGACCACAAATGGTAATACCTATCATTGTTTTGACTATAGTCAGCGCCGCTAATGCGATTAAAGTACGAAAGGCGCTTTATCTGATTTTAGAGATCGTAATTACTGTTACAATTGTTATATGTGGCAGTTTATACTATAAATCTATTTCAAAAAAGGGGGCGAACTCTCTTAACAGTGCTACAGTTCTTACAAATCTTATGTGTATATCTGAAAGAACGGATGCCGATTCATTTGAGGTAGAAGAATCAGAAGTATTCATCAGGATTTGGAATAGAGCATATGAGGCAGGGTATATCATAGACTCTAATCTGGCAAATCCATTTAGTAGAGCGGTTGCTATTGAGAATGCTCATGATAGATTAAAGACGGATATTATTTTTAGCAGCATGTACGAGTATGCAATTAACGAGAAGGGGATTGTCGATAACGCTGAACAGTCGGTTATTCTTAAAAGCTGGGCAGATGATATGAGCAGGATATTATTTCGAAGGCATTTGGGGGCATACTTGTACGGATGGTTTAGCCTTGGACTGATTGGGCTTGTAAGAACAAATGCTATATATAGAATTGGTTTAATTATTGTGTCGGCAGCGCTGTATGCTATTTATTTATGGATTTTATGTTATTGCAAGAAGAAAGAAAAGGATAGCCTATATAGGGTAGGCCTGGTCACACTCATCCTAATAGTAACAAACGCATTTGGCGTTGCAACAATCATTATGTGTATTTCGAGATATATGGTTTATAACATGCCCTTGTTCTATTTTATGCTAATGTGCATGATGTATTCAGTAATAAAGGAAGCGAGAAAACATGGATAAAATAGCTATTCTAATCCCCTGTTATAACGAAGCAACAACAATAGCTAAAGTTGTAAGAGATGCGAGAAACATTTTTCCCGAAGGCGTAGTGTATGTATATGACAATAATTCGACAGATGAATCCGGGAAACTGGCTCTGGAGGCTGGAGCTATCGTTCGAAAGGAGCCACTCCAGGGCAAAGGAAACGTGATTAGGCGCATGTTCAGGGAGATTGATGCAGAATGCTACATCATGCTTGATGGCGATGATACATATCCTATAGAAAGCGCACCTGAAATGGCCAGACTAGTCATTGAGGAGAAGGCAGACATGGTCGTTGGAGATAGACTTTCATCAACATATTTTACCGAAAACAAAAGACCATTTCATAATTTTGGTAACAGCCTGGTTCGCTTATCGATTAATAAGATGTTTAGCTGCAATATCAAAGATATCATGACGGGATATCGCGCGTTTGGCTATGGCTTTGTTAAGACGTTTCCTGTGCTCTCAAAGGGATTTGAAATTGAGACAGAAATGACAATACATGCTGTCAATAACAATATGTATATTGAAAATGTGATAGTGGATTATAGGGATAGACCGGAGGGAAGCGCTTCCAAATTAAGCACATATACTGATGGCAGTAGAGTATTGGGAACAATCCTAAAGCTGTTTAAAAACTATCGCCCATTCAAATTTTTTACAACTTTATCGGTTCTACTTACAATTATCGCTATTGTTTTGTTTGCCCCTGTGTTTGCTGACTATCTTGAAACGGGATTGGTAGATCGTTTTCCAACCCTTATTGTCAGCGGGTTCATTGAGCTGGCTGCTGTGCAAGGCTTTTTCGCTGGGATGATACTGTCAGATATTGCGAAGCAAAATCGAAGAAATTTTGAGATGGAGTACAACAAATACTGTAATTGAAATGTAGTGATACTTCCTTTTTAAAGATAATGTTTGCCTACAAAAATGCTAAAATTGTATTACTTAAATAATGTAAAATAGCGAGAATTGTATGATTAATAATCAGGACAGTGCAAGAGAAAAAAATATAGATGCTATTAAAGGAGTGTGTATCATTTTTGTCATAGTTACGCACTTTCAGTGGAGTGGCGTTGAAACTCTTCAGTATCTTTTCCCTTTTTGGATTGGACTAGCCGTACCAATATTTATGGTGCTTTCCGGCTACAATAATTCGAAATCATTTAAAAGATTAGGGATAATGTGTATAGAAGAGAGCTACTCGCTAGAACGTATAACTAAAAAAGTGGTTTATTATTCTGTACCATTTAGTATTGTTTTTGCGATTGAAGAAATACTATTTGCTACACTGGGCACTGCAAATCATGATTTTTTTCAGATAGTAGCGGCATTTATGCGAGGAGGATATGGTCCGGGAAGTTACTATTATCCGATGCTATTGCAACTCATATTTGTGTTTCCGGTTATTTATTCGATAATCCAAAGTAAGGGGAAAGTCGGATTGTGGATTTGCTTTGGGATTAACATAATTTATGAACTTTTGGTAAATGTGTATGGAATGAGTGAACAGTGCTATAGGCTTTTGATATTAAGATATTTTTTCCTAATTGCTCTTGGAACCTACTGCGCGAGACATGATTTCCGATTTAGTAAACTTGTGACCTGCATTTGCTTGATAACAGGGGTGGCATACGTTGTCCTTTTTGAGTACTTGAATTATACTCCGATTATTACTCAATATTGGACGGGGACAAGCTGTTTTGCTGGTTTAATATTGGTACCGATGCTCCCAATTATATTTAACAAGAGGTTTTGCGGTAAAGGACTTGAGATGATAGGAAAAGCCTCATACGAGGTTTTTTTGATACAGATGCTTTATTACAATTATGCTGGATTTCTATACGCTTATATAAGCGTGAGGTGGCTGCAAATTCTCATCAATGTAGTGATTTGCGTTTCGGGGGGCGTTTTTTTACATTTTCTTGATAGAAGGATTGTCTCATCCGCTGCAAACAAAGGAGTGAATGTACTAAGGATGATTAAACAATTATTGCTAGGTGACAAGGAATTGGGTTAAACGGGATGAAGACATATTACGCGGAACAGATTTTGAAATTGTACTGGTAATGGTGAAGGAGAAAGAGAAATGAAAGTTGCAATTTTAGCAGGGGGATATGGAACAAGAATATCAGAGGAGTCTCAATACAAGCCCAAGCCTATGATTGAAATAGGTGGGAAGCCGATTCTGTGGCATATAATGAAGTACTATTCATCTTATGGATATAATGAGTTTATTATCCTTGCTGGATACAAACAGTATGTTATCAAGGAGTATTTTGCTGATTATTTCCTACATAATTCCGATGTAACATTTGATCTTGCTAGCAATGAAATGGTTGTTCATGCCAATAACTCTGAGAAGTGGAAAGTGACTATCATTGATACAGGGCTTAACACTATGACGGGAGGACGCATTAAAAGAATAGAAAAATATATTGGTCAAGAGACGTTTATGCTTACCTATGGTGATGGTGTATGTGATGTTGATTTGAATGAATTGAAACGTTTCCATGAGAGCCACGGTAAAATTGCGACTATTACCATGGCAAGTATAGCGCAACAAAAAGGGGTATTAGATGTCGAAGATGGGATGATTAAGACCTTCAGAGAAAAAAATGATATAGATAGTGCCCTGATAAACGGTGGATATATGATTTTAAATCCCGGTATTTTTAATTATCTCAAGGATGACTCCACTGTTCTTGAACAAGAGCCTATGCGAAAACTTGCTGAAGAAGGCCAACTTATGGGCTATAAGCATAATGGTTTTTGGCAATGCATGGATACTCAGAGAGAAAAGCAAAAACTAGAGGAGTTACTTGAAAACAATGAAGCACCTTGGCAGAGATGGGAACATTAGAGGAACAATAATAGAATGTAAACTAGATAGCCTTTTGTTTGTATGTAGTGCAGTTGTTCTTTATGGAATAGCACTGATATTTCTTCTGAACAATGAAGCAATAGGGGATGATGTAGGCGGAGTTTTTACAAATGCGACTGCTAATTATTTAGGAGAATATCACGGTGAATATCATAGAGTAGAATCACTCAAGCAATTTTTAGATACAATCATTTTCTCATATAACAATTGGGGTGGGCGCTTGCTTGGGTATTTTATCAGTGGCTTGGGATTTGTTTCGCCAACGTGGTGCAGGGCCTTAATGGGCTCGTTTTTTCAGGTTGGTAATTGCATTTTGATAATAATATTGGCTTGTGATTCCAGAAATGAGGTTGTAAGGCATTCAGTAGCACTCATTTTAATCTATTGTGTCATGTACTGGTATAGACCTTTGGCATATTTTAACTACATGTGGACGTTCTTGTCGTTTTATGAGGCATCTTTATTTGTTAGCTTACTCTATATTATTATAGGCAGGACGTATGAAGGGCGTCCAGCGATAAAAGAGATACTCATTCAGGTATTAGGACTTATTGTGGGAATTTCGCACGAGATGTTTGTTGGTCTTACGATTGTGATAATAGGTTTTGACTGGCTACGAAAGGTTAAAGACAAGCAACTAAGAATTAAGAGTATCATTCATCATTTGGGGTTATTAATTGGAACCTCCATATGTTTTATGGCACCGGGTAATTTTATACGATTTAACAGCGCCCATGAAAATTCTGTCAGGGTTATTCCGATTTATGAGCGAATGGTCGGCAGCTTTATGGGGCATTTAAACATCCTGTTTCCTCAGAATATATTTGTCAAAGTGGTTTTTCTGCTATTTATTGCTTGGGCTTTGTCTTGCACACTTAGTTTATTCAAAACACATGTCATTAAAGAAGAAATATATGGGATACTTAATAAAACAGGGGTGTATATTATCGCAGGAGTTGCTTCTATTGTTTCTTGGGGTATAATGCCGAGAACTCAAGCATACGGGCTTAGCTTTTGGATAGCATTAGTTTTTGTTGTACTTATTACGCTGACCAATAATCGAACCAATAGCCATTCAATAATAAAGAGCTCACTTTTAGAGACACTATTGGTTTTATTTATAATTGCTTTTTTGACTATTACTGAATATCCTCGAGTGAAAATGTTTGTGCAGACTTCGCAAGAAAGAAAACGTCTTATCAGTCAGGCAGTATCTGAGAAAGAGGGAGAAGTCATTGTTCCCAGATACCCGAATGAGTGTAAATCGGAACGTTTAAATTTTGACTATTTGAATAATCAAGATTTTTATGACGAGCCTAGTGTCGATGCGTATTACGGAATTCATGTTATATTAGATAAATAAGAGGAAAGGCGGGGTTATGACGCTACTATCAAAGATTAATGGGAAAAAAGTTGGGAAGCCGGAATGGATTGCTTTGTGGATACTTCTTGCCCTTCCCTTTTTTACGGAGTGTTTTTATGATTTATTAGCAACATATGCACATGGATATGCTTTTTTGAAGGCTATTTGTCATTTGGATTTTTTTAAAAGCTATGACTACGCATGGAAATTTATTAGAGAGTATGGTGTCGATGAAACTCTTAAACTCATGGGCCCTGCGTATGCACCATCGATTTATTTAATATTTGCAGTTTGGAGCATCCCTGTTGCATTAATAAGAAAAATCTGGGAAATAAGCATTTTTGAGCCAGGGATTATACTTTGGTATAAGTCCCTACTTGTCATTAGTAGTATTCTTTGTTATAAGAAGTTAGATGGCATCTTGGAATTTGTTGAATTATCAAAAGGAAAGAGGACTTTTGCGGGCTTTATTTTCTTTTCGTCATTATTCTTTGTCATGCCTACTATGGCAATGTCACAATATGATATTTTTACAGTATTTTTTATCCTATGGGGCATAGAATTGTACATTAAAGAGTACAAGAGCATTAAGTGGATAGCTTTATTTGGTTTGGCTGCAACCTTTAAGTCATTTGCACTATTGATTTTTTTCCCAATGCTTCTATTGAAAGAGAAGGGGGTATTAAAGGTCATTGGTAAATTAATGCTATCAGTGATACCTACATTGGTTTGCTCTTTACTTTTCTGTGGAAACGAGTTGTATAGGGAAACAACGAAGAGCTTTTATGGCGGTTTTATAAAACGCCTATTTGCAAGTACGGTTGCGGGCGGAAATTCCCCCATTGTGTTATTTGTTGGAGGAATGATTGCACTGTGCATATGGGCATATGTGAGACAAAACAGAACTTCGGCGAAAGATTCTTTAACTGACGTAGCTTGGGTTGGGACAACTGCGTTTTCGCTTATGTTGCTTTTTGTCTATTGCCATCCTCAATGGTGCCTACTCATACTTCCGTTTGCTGTATTGCTTATTATTCTGAACGATAGAAAGACTAAGATCAATTCGATTCTTATGTATTTTGCAGAGACAGCATTGACATTTTACTATATTCTTCATTTTGGATGGGTATATTGTACAAACGTATCAATGAGTTTTACCCTGATAAAAGAACTTGGAGTTCATTCGTACGAGTCGAATAGCTTGTCAGAGGCCTTTCATCAGTTATTTGACTACATGTTCGATTCATCAATTTTTACTATATTTGTAGTGGCTATAATTGGTATAATTGTAATGAACTATCCACGAGTATGTGCGGGTGATAAGAACGATGAGTGGTTCATGAAAGAACAGGACTATGGCATGGTGGTTGTGAGACTGGTAACAGTATTCGTGCTTTGGATGATTGATTTACTAATTAATCTGGGTATAATTTTGTAAAGCGAAATTGTTTCAAATATAGAAATACTTTAGAAGTTATAGAAGCAAAGGAATAGAAACTGCTATATATGCGATTCTTTATAGATGATATCGCTTTAGACAGCAAATATTACGAAAATGAATAAACGATTTGATACTGTATATGAAATTCGACTTGCAACAATAGAAGACATTCCAATGATTATGAACTTTATTGATGTTCACTGGAAAAAGGGTCATATTATGGGAAACAACAGGGCCCTTTTTGAGTACGAGTTTGTTCATGGCAATGATGTTGATTTTATAATTGCAATTAAGAAAGTTACTAAAACATTGGAGGCAATTTTTGGCTTTTTAAGATGTTCTGAACAAAGGACCGGAGATATCTGGGGGAGCATGTGGAAAGTCAATGACGAGGGGGATAATATGAACCTTCTTGGAATTGAAATTGCTAAAAGAGTGTACGAACTGACGGGCTGCCATTACTATTGCGGGAACGGCGCAAACCCAAAGACCACTGTGCCCTTGAGAAAACTATTCTTTAGGGAAAAGACGGTCAAGATGAAGCAGTTTTATTGGCTTAATTCAAAAAAAACGGAGTACAAAATTGCAGTAATCAATACCAAGTGGAATCCAACCCGAAAAGAAGATGCACCTAGGTATGAAATCAAAAAGTTCGAAAGCTTCGAGAAATTAAATAAAGAATTTGATGTCGAAGTTTTGGAAAGTATACCGCATAAGGATTCATGGTATATTAATAAAAGGTACTTTAAGCATCCTATTTATCACTACGATGCATATGGGATTTATGATGGTATAGTAGTCAAAGCGATTTTCTTCACAAGAGAAATAAATGTGGAAAGTGCATCCATACTAAGAATTGTAGATTATATAGGTGAGCATAAGATGTTATCCGGAATTTATGACGCTCTGGATGCTTTGGTTAAGGAACATGACTATGAGTACATAGACTTCTTTGAATTTGGAATGGATGACCAATTGCTGTATGATGCGGGCTTCCAAAACAGAGAAGACTATGACAATATAATCCCCAATTATTTTGAACCGTTTGTTCGCGAAAATATTGATATATGGGCGCTTTATAAACTTGATGGGACCACTTTTTTCAAGGCTGACGGTGATCAGGATAGACCTAATTTTGCATAATAAGGATGGTTATAGATCGTGAAATTGCTATTTGACAGACTTAAGGAAGCAACATCCAAGAATACAGATAAGACAGCCATATGGTGTGACGGCGAGGAGAAAACTTATAAAGAGTTTTTTGACCTTGTTTGTCGTTATGCCAATTATCTTTCAAAACATGGTGTAATCAGAGGAGATATCATAGGAATACCTATGAACAACAGTATCGAATCGGTTGCACTTATTTTTTCGGCTGCTGCAATTGGAGCCGGCATAGCTCCTATTAATCCAACACTTCCTATTGATGCCATTGATACTGCGTTCAAAGCGGGAGAGGTTAAGCACGTTATAGCGAGAAGAGCCTTTTTTAAGGCGGTAGGCAAGGATTATATAGATAGTATAAAAGGATGTAAACTTTGTCTGGATTCTGAAGTGGAAGGAACCGACAGCTTCTCAGAAGTACTTAATTCATCAAATGACGTTCCCGGTACTGATGGGGTGACGGGCGATGAACCGTTAATACTAACAATGACTTCGGGATCTACAGGAGAGCCTAAGCCAATAGTATTAACTCAGAATAATAAGATTAGCCGAGCAGATGCTCATATCAGCTTATATAGCATCACGGACAAAGACAATGTTTTGGCGGCAACACCGTTATACCATTCTTTGGCAGAAAGGCTGGTAATTATGCCATTGATTCTTGGGGGAACCAGCGTATTGCTTCCGAGATTCACTCCTATTCTTTGGCTTAATTGCGTTAAAGATCAAAAGGTTACATTTACGATAGCTGTTTCCGCGCAGCTTAACCAGGTATCACAGTTGCTTTCCAGTCCTTTTGTGCCTGAGATATCGACCCTCAGATGTGTTGTTTCATCCAGTGCATTGCTTGAGTCACATGTGAGAAGTGAACTCATAAGTAAGCTTTCATGTGACTTCCATGAGATGTATGGGACCAGTGAATGCTCTACCGTTACAGATATAAATTTTAAAGAGGCGAAGGATAAGGTCAATTCAGTCGGCAAGCCGCTCCCCAGAGTGACTATTAAAATTGTTGATGATAATGACAAACAGCTTGGAGCCGGTGAAATAGGAGAGATTATTGTTGAGACTCCGCTTCAGTGCGCCGGATACTATAAAATGCCGGAAACAATGGCTAAAGCAAAACTTGACGGATTCTTCAGGACCGGAGATTTGGGAAAACTTGACGGTGATGGTTATCTATATTTTGCAGGTAGAAAGAAAGAGATAATTATTACCGGAGGGGTGAATGTTTACCCCAAGGATATAGAGGAGAAAGTGGCTACTATACATGGCGTTAAGGAGTGTGCCGCATTTGCTTACGCAGATGAGAGACTTGGAGAAGTGGTTGCTGTCGCTGTGGTTGTTGAAGAAGGAATGGAGCTTACTAAGAAAAGAATACAGCTATTTTGTGCAAGAAACTTGGCAGACTTCCAACAGCCGCATAAAGTCTTTTTCATTAAGGAACTACCCAGAAATACCATGGGTAAAATCGTAAAAATCAAACTGCCTGAAGCAGTAGCAGGTATGGAGGGATAATAATGTCAAACGTTAGAGAATATGTTCTTGATGCTTTACAGAGAGAATACAGTTTCAAGGACGGAGTTGATATTGATAAGATCAACTATGTGGAAGAGGGATATATGGATTCGTTAGGCTTACTCAGGTTTATTGGTGAGCTTGAAGATGAGTTTTCAATCGAATTTAATGATGATGAGCTGTTTTCATCTTCATTTAGAGTAGTTGGAGAATTGATTTCAATGATTGAAAAAAAGGTGGGTAAATAGCTTGAAGGAGAGGGTTACAGTAGGTGTAGTAGGAGCAGGCAGAGCGTGTGAACTGCATGCATATGGATATCACAGATCTAATATTCCTGTACGGCTAAAAACTGTGATGGCAAGACGGCAGGAGCAACTTGATGATGCTGTGAGAAGGTTTGGATTTGAGCATACAACAACCTCTTTTGACGAAATGCTTGCGGATAAAGAGATTGATGTAATTGATATCTGCACACCCCCATATCTTCATAAGCAGGAAATAATTAAGGCACTTTTGGCTGGTAAACATGTCATTTGCGAGAAACCACTCACAGGCTACTTTGGCGTTGAAGGAGATCCGGAGCCTATAGGTGAGAGGGTCTCAAAGAAATATATGTACGAGAAACTCCTCGAAGACCTGGACGAACTTAGGGGAGTTGTAAAATCTTCCGGTAAGCGTTTCATGTATGCTGAGAACTTTGTATATGCTCCGGCGGTAATCAAAGCCGGTGAGATAGTTAGAGCTAAGAAAAGCCGAATTCTTTATATGAAAGGTGAAGAGAGTCTCAAGGGATCCAGTTCACCTGTCGCGGGTGAATGGTCTAAGACCGGTGGCGGAATCTTTATGAGAAACGGGGTTCACCCGTTAGGTGCAATCCTTTATCTTAAAGAACAGGAATCGATAGCTCAGGGAAAGAATGTAACAGTTAAGAGCGTTTTCGGAGACATGGGTTATGCGACTCGAAATCTCTCAGAACATGAGCACAGGCATATAGCAGCTAACCCTCATGATGTTGAAGATGCAGGAACTGCAGTGATTACTTTTACTGATGGAAGTAAGGCTGTAATTATGGCGACTGACAACCTGCTTGGTGGAAGTAAAAACTATGTTGAGTTGTACTGTAACGATACAGCTATTAATTGTAAACTTACAATGAATGATGCCATGGAAACATATATGGTTGATTCAGAGGGAATGGATGGGGTTTATCTTTCAGAGATGCTCCCTATTGTTACCGGATGGAACAAGCCATTTGTTGCAGACGAGATGCTTCGAGGTTATTGCAACGAAATTGTTGATTTTATGGGAGCTGTTATTGAAGACAGAGAGGCGGAGGGCTGCTTTGATTTGGCTGCCCAGGTGATGAAAGTTACGTATGCGGCCTACTATTCGGATGAAATAGGCCAGAAAGTGGACTTGGTATAATGAGTTTAGATTACAAATCTTTGCCGTTGGTTTCATTATTTGATGAAAATGGAAACAAAAGGGCTAAAACTGTAATTAAAGTAAACGATTTGGAAATTGGAAAGGACTTGTTAGTAATAGCAGGTCCTTGCAGTGTGGAATCCAGAGAGCAAGTAACTGAGATAGCAAAAGCCGTCAAGGAAGCCGGTGCGAATATGCTAAGGGGTGGTGCCTATAAGCCACGAACATCACCCTATTCTTTTCAGGGGCTTGGAAGGGTTGGATTGGAATACTTAAAAGAAGCCGGTGACTTGGTGGGACTTCCCATAATTACTGAAGTTATAGATACAAGGGATGTATATCTCGTCAGCGAATATGCAGATGTTCTCCAAATCGGAGCAAGGAATATGCAGAACTTTTCTCTCCTTCAGGAAGTGGGAAAGATAGATAAACCGGTTCTTCTGAAAAGAGGGATGAATGCCACTATAGAAGAGTGGCTTAATTGTGCTGAATATATAATGGCAGGTGGCAACCATAAGGTTATTCTGTGTGAGCGCGGGATAAGAACACATGAAACTTTTACAAGAAATACGTTAGATTTAAGCGCGGTTGTTGCTTTGAAGGAACTGACGCATTTGCCGGTAGTTGTTGATCCTTCACATGCTACAGGTAGAAGAGAAATGGTTGAGCCAATGAGTTTGGCGGCCATTGTAGTAGGAGCCGATGGGCTTGAAATTGAAGTTCACAACAATCCTGAGAAAGCTCTTTCAGACGCCGCTCAGCAGCTTACACCAACACAGTTTTCAAACATTCTTAACAAAATCCGGGAAATAAATAAAGGAATAATGGGATGAGATTGAGAAAGTATTTTGACTTTGAATTCAAGGATGAAAGAGATGAAACCGTTAGGGAGTTCATCCTACTGGTTTTTTACATTATTCTTTTCACGCTAACATATTATTCTCAGCTTTCGAACCTAAAGATTAAATTGTTTTCTGTTGAGTTTATCAGCCCTGGATTTACAGCGGGAAACGTATTAAGATATTTATTGGTTCTGGCAATTTCTTTTGTTGGATTCTTGTTAATAAGTTCAGATAAGTTTTCTCGAATAAAAAATGATAGAATCCGCGCAGGAATATGTATTCTTACTCTCTTTTTTATGTTTGGATATCTGTATGTGATATACAAGAGTGAAACAATCGGATTGGGCGGATATGGACTAAACAAGCTTCTTAGACAACAAATTCGATTTAAGTTTTACACATATGTAGGTATAATCTTATTATCATTTCTAGTTGTTCAAATAGTAAAGAATCGTGCTATAAGAGATGGTTATAAAAAAGTAATTAGAGTGAGCGTTGCCATGGTGACGACGCTTATTTCGTCGGCGTTGCTTTATGAGTCAAATATCTTTAAGGATACAATGGGCGAGTACATTCACACCCATTTATTCTTGAATACAATAATAAAAGTGGCAAACGCCGTCCCTTACAATATATGGAATCACGATGTTTATGGTCACTACGGGTTAATTTATTATCCATTTGTTAAATTGCTTGGAAATGATACAAACGCAATAATGCTCACAATAAGTATTTCAGGAGGGATTATTATTGCACTGACAGCATATATCATTAATTTGTTGACAAATAATGATTTTGTTTACGTAGCAGGGATATTAGCCGTTGGGCGACTTATGACAGTGGAGCATCCGGGAGGAAACTATTATCCTATATTCCCCCACAGAATTATGTTCCCGGTCGTGGCAGTATTTATAGTTCTTTTGGAAAAAAACTATTCAGAGAGAAAAAGAATCATAGTCGATTTACTATTTGCAGTTTTGGCAATAACTTGGAATTTTGAGACTGGTTTAATATCTATCTTAGTGGTTATCGCAGTAAATACAATGGATGATTGGCGCTGGGAATTAAAGAAAATTCTTATTATTATAATTCGAACATTTGGAATTGTGGCTGGCTCCATAGCCATATCTTATATTCTTGTCAATATATACAATGTGATATGTGGAGGCTATTGGGAATCGTTCAACGATTATCTATACCCCCTTTCATTTGGCGGTGAAGTGACAGCATTAGGAAGTTTAACATCCATGTTCAGATGCCCCGACTCTTCCTATATGTTGTACGTTTTTGCCTTTTCAGTAATCATCTTCCCTGTAATCAAAAATCAAGTATTTAAGAGCAAAGGAAAGATGAATAATCAAGACAGGGTGATTTCTGCTACATGCTGTTCCGGACTTATGGCGCTTGTTTATTTTATGAATAGACAAGCTGCAATGAATATATATATTTCGTATGTTCAGTTTGTGATCATATTAGTATTTCTTACAGATTATTACATGACTAAGGGAAACGCACTTTCACTAAAGGCCTTTTGGTCAACATTGCTTGTTGTCTTAGCATTAGAAGGTTCCATCTCTATTGTTCCTACAATTAGGGAACGTATTAATCAAACATGGGACAAGAACTCTTTTGAATCAGAACTTAATCAATACAAAGAATGGTATAATAAAGATTCAATAGCATGTGGCGCGGGAGTTCCGGAAATGTATTATCAAATGGGAATTGATCCTGGAATATATCTTCAGGACAGCTCTGATATAGACAAGTATGGTAGAAAATACTTCGCTGAGGAGTTAAAGAAACACGATACAGTTATTATCGAGTCACAGTTTCCAACATTTATTGAGAAGGTACAGCCTATCCTTGATGATCAGAACTTTGTTCCAATTCGAAGCTTTAATGGTGAATTAATCCACATGACTGAATACCAAAGAAAGGTTCCATAGAATAATGGCAAAAATAATGGTAGTTGCCGGTGGTGACTGGCAAATCGAATTGATAAAGAAGGCAAAGAGTATGGGACACTATGTCATATGCTCAAATCTTTACGAGGATTCTCCAGCTTTCAAGTATTCCGATGCTTGTGAAGTGGCGAATGTACTTGATAAAGAAAAGAATTTTGAAATTGCTAAGAAGTATAATCCGGATGCAGTTATTTCCGACCAAAGTGATATAGCTGTTCCTACTGTAGCCTATTTAAATGAAAAACTGGGTCTCAGAGGGATTGGAACGGAATTAGCAGACCTATTTACTGATAAGTCAAAGCAAAGACAGTTCTGTAAGGAAAGGGATATATTGATACCCGATTTCAAATTGTGTCATACTCCTGAAGAAGCAATGCCGATGCTTAAACAATACGGAAAGATAATAATTAAACCAATTGATAGTCAGTCAAGCAGGGGAGTATATACAATAGAGTCAGAAGAGCAACTTCTCATGAAATATAAGGACTCAATTGGGTGGTCCAATCGTGACAAAGCTTTTCTAGCTGAACAGTATATTGATGGTGATGAGTTTACAATAGATGGCTTGGTGGTGAATGGGACCCATTATCCCTTGTGCATTTCTGTTAAGGAGATGTATCCTAATAATCCCAATATCTCGAGAACTCAATCATACTCATACCTATCCGAGAAACATGATTATGATTTGCTTAGAAAAACAAATAAGCACTTGATTGAGACGGCAGGGCTTCCCATGGGGTTGACCCACTCAGAGTATAAGGCACATAATGGAAAATATTATTTGGTGGAAGCTGGTGCACGTGGAGGCGGCAGCAACTTATCTGCCAAGATTGTTCCTTTTATGTCAGGCGTAGATAATTACGAATATTTAATTAAAGAGGCCCTCGGTGAAGATGTTGACGATAGTTTCCTAAAGGATAAGGCCTATTCTAGAGATAAGTATGTTATTATGCGCTTTTTCGACTTTGGAGAGGGAACGGTCAAAGAAGTATGTGGTTTAGATTATTTGAAGAATTCCGAGATGCTTATTGATTATCAAATGGAAGTAAAACCTGGCAATGCGCTTAAGCAGCCTGAATACGGTCGACTTCGCCCGGGACATTTCATAATTGGCGGGGATGATAAGAAAAGTGTTATAATGGAGTCTGGGAGAATTCTGGAAAAAGTAAAGGTAATCTTTGAGTAGAACATGAATATGGAATCTAAACGCGAGAAAATCAGCTTTGTTATACCATGCTATAATTCCACAAACACTATAGAAGAAGTAGTTTCTGAGATAAAAGAAGTTATGGAAGGCCCAATGTCTGAATACGACCATGAAATCATTTTGGTTAATGATGGGTCTCCTGATGGTACAACTTATGGAGCTATCAAGGATATAGTAGGGAAATATGAACATATTACAGGTCTAAATCTAGCCCGAAATTTCGGCCAGCCATCTGCAGTTATGGCTGGCTTAAATCAGGTTACCGGGGATTATGTCGTTTGCGGAGATGATGATGGACAAACACCATTTGACGAACTCCCCAAGCTGTTCAGAAAGATTAAAAAGGGCTATGATTTGGTTGAAGCAAAGTATGCCGTAAGAGAGAAGAGATCCATGTTCAGAAAAATAGGAACGTTGATGAACGAAGGTATGGCGACCTGGCTTATTGCAAAACCCAAGGGACTGGAATTGACAACATACTGGGTAGTCAGAAAATTCATAGTTGATCAGATGATTACGTATTCGAATCCATATCCCTATCTTGGCGGCTTGATGCTCCGAAATACGCAGAACGCATGCAATGTTGATGTCACCCACAGGGAGAGAAAAAGAGGGAAAAGCGGTTATAATTTTCGTAGAATGATAGAATTATGGATTAATGGCTTTACCTCCTTTTCTGTTAAGCCGCTTAGGCTAATGTCCATTATAGGTATGATTGTTGCTTTTCTCGGCTTCATTTACGGAATAATAACAATCATAAAAAAAATATTGGAACCAACTATGGCTGCTGGTTACAGTTCACTGATGGCAGTTAATCTTTTTATGTTTGGTGTTCTTTTCTTCTTCATGGGCCTCATGGGTGAATATGTTGGAAGAATATATATTTCTTTAAATAAATCTCCACAGTTTGTAATTAAGGAGAGATGCAAGTCGGGAGATAGCACAGATGACAATTCTTGACACAACTATTCGAGATGGAAGCTATGCCGTGGACTTTAAATTTAGCTGTAAAGATGTAATTGACTTAGTGCAGAAGTCCTCCAAGATAGGAATAGAATATATAGAGATAGGTCACGGATTAGGAATAGACGCCAGCTCAACAGAGCATGGGGTATCGCTTCATTCCGATCAAGAATATCTAAATGCAGCCAAGACGGTGTCTGGGAAGTCAAAGCTTGGTTTTTTTTGTATACCTGGCATTGCTAATCTTGATAGTATTAGCTCATTAAGAAGAGAAGGAATGGATTTCATAAGAATCGGAGTTACAGTTAACGAATTCGAAAAAGCCATTCCCTTTATTGACGAAGCCGTTAAAAACTCGCTTGTTGTTTTTGTCAATTTCATGAAGACTTATTGCGCTTCGCCTCAGGAGTTCGCAAGAGCTGCCGCAGAAGCGTATAAACACGGCGCAAAGTGCGTGTACATAGTCGATAGTGCCGGTAATATGTGCTGGGATGAAATCTCGGAGTATTACGAAGAAACTAGGAATGCGTCGGATATTCTCATAGGATTTCATGGTCATAATAATTTGGGCTTGGCAGTTGAGAATACGGTCATGTGTGTGGAAAAAGGATTTGACTTTGTGGACTGCACATATCAGGGACTGGGAAGAAGTGTTGGAAACGCTCCAATAGAGCAAGTAATAATGGTGCTTGACAAGAAGGGCCTAAAAAGGGAATATGATATTCCGAGAGTTTTAGAATATGGATATTCGGGGCTTAGAAATATAGTAAGAGACCGAACCCTTATAAATCCTCTTGACTATATGTGCGGATATGCTGGGTTTCACTCAAGCTTTCTTAAAAGTATATATAGGTGCTGTATGGAAACTCAAGTTGATCCCTTGAGACTAATAATGGCATATAGCAAAGAAAACAGAATGACCATGGATTATAAGAGACTCTGTGAAATTGCAAAGGAGCTTCCTATTGACGTTGAAGATAATCCATATAGTTTTGCTGAATTCTTCACCGAAAGATATATGGACTAGTATATAGAAACACATCAGAGAGGATTTCTATTATGAATTGTTATCAGATACAAAATAGACTGTTTAATGCGTATGCAGCCTCTTTTTTTTTGCATCTTCTTTTTTTTGAAAAAAGAACTCCAAGAAGAAAGAGAAAGTATCAAGAAAAGCAAATTAGAAAATTGCTTTCTCGCGCATATAACTACCCAATTTATAAAGAAAAATTTGACAGATTGGGATTGAAACCCAGCGATTTTAATACACTCAAAGATTTAAGCAAATTTCCTACACTTACTAAAGAAGAGTATAGGAAATGGATGCAAGATGAGCTGGAGACAGAAAAAGCGAAGAACTTTAAAACAACCCAAACCAGCGGATCAACTGGGATTCCTACTACAAATATTTATCCTCCGAAAGAATATGCTTATCACTATGTTGCGGATTTGTACGGTTGGGTTTATGGTGGATATAATCCTTTTTGGGGATTGAGCCTGACAAGACAACCAGGAGACAACGAAGTTGGGAACAAAACCCTTATTCAGAAACTTGGCATCTTGAGACGTAAAACATTTGACACAAGATGGGAAAGAGATAAAATTATCAGAACGATTAACGAGGTCAAGCCGAATTTTATCTTGGCGAACAGTTCTGAACTTGTGTACATTGCCCAGTATATTATTGAGAACAATCTTTCTGTACATAAACCCGATTTCTTTTGCCCCACAGGTGAAAACATCGACGGAAGGGTAGACAGATTGCTGAGGGATGTTTATGGGGATGGGTTGATTAATATATATGGTGGGACTGAAATGGCTGATTTTGCCGTAAAGAAGCCTAATAGTAAAACGTATGATGTAATTGAGAGTTTAGCTTATACATGCGTAAAAAATGAAGAAGGCGAAATCTTTCATTGTGGAAATGGGTCCTTAATTGTCACACCATTGTTTAGAAAAGAATACCCTCTTATCAACTATGAAATTGGAGATTATGTAGAATTACGTGAAATAGATGGATGCGATTGTATAGTCAACATTTCTGGAAGAACTAATGATGTGTTTTTTTGGAGAAATGGAAAACAGACGATTTACAAAAGGTTAGAAGACATCAATATGGGGTTGAAAGATATCTTCCAGATAAGATTTATACAAAAAAGTTTGGACAAGGTTGTTATTCAGGTGGTTAAGGATGCGAAGTCGACAAAAACTATAGAAGAGTTAGAAAACTACTTGTCGGAGCAGTATGAAGGACAATTTGGTGATGATGTAACTGTGGAATTTGACTGGCAAAAAGAATTACCTCCTGATTCAAATGGAAAGTTAAGAGTAATGGTTTCAGAGATATAGGGTCAAAATTTAATCGGTATGGCAAACATAGAAAAAAGCAAAAACCACAGATATTTTGCAAGATTTAAAACAAATAATGAGTTTTTTAATGCCTCTCTTATATACATAATTGCTAATGGAATAGGGCAGGGCACGACGCTTTTGTCTAACGTATTCTTTACTAGATATATGAGTAAAACAGAGTATGGATTATACAGCAACTATTACTCATATGTCGCAATTTTGGGTCCATTTGTGGGGTTGAATCTATATTATGGACTTATAAACGCACACACGGATTACAGAAGCAAATTTCATGAAGTGAGATCCTCACTATTATTACTCTCATTTATAGGTTGCGTGGGTGCTTTCTTTGTTGGTTGTGCATTGAATTTTATCTTGGGTACCCCAATAGCTATTAGCAATATAATCTTAGCTGTAGTTCACGCTTACGGGTTCTTCCTAATCAATTTTTATATGCATTCTATGAATATGGAGAACAAATATATTAGCAAAGGGATTGCATTAGCAGTTCCCAGTGTTCTTCAGGCATTGATTGCGGGAATTGCTGTTGTTATTTCGAACAATTATATAAGCAGAGCTGTTGGGGCAACAGCGAGCATTTTTTTGTGCGGATTTATTTTATCTATTAAAATAATTAAGGATAGTAAACCGAGCATAAATAGAATCTATTGGATGTATGCCCTAAGAATTTCTTTACCTGCTATTATAGGCTCGGTTTCATCTATGATTATGCAACAGAGCGATAAGGCTATGCTAACCGCATTGGTAGGGGCAGATAGTACTGCGGTATATGCACTCGTTTTCAACATAGGGTACATTCTTTTGGCTGTGCAGCAAGCTACAAATGGGGCTTGGATTGCGTGGATTTATAAATCTTTGGACTACAAAAGGACCGACAAGGTTATTACTGTTCAAAAATGGTATTTAGTATTCATGGTGATTATTGTAACTTTGTTATACTTGACAGCCCCAGATATTATAAGGCTTCTTTCACCGAAAGAATATTGGTGTTTTGAATTGGTTATTCCTTTTGTTTGGGGATCGTTTTTGATGTGTATAAATTCGATGCTAGGTTCAGTTATTCAGTACAACAAGAGGACGGATTTTATTTCAGGGATTACTGCTTTTGCTGCAATTACAAATATTATATTAAATTTTTCATTTATTAAGAAATGGGGAATGATTGGGGCAGCGTTTTCCTCAGTTTTAGCTTATATAATAATTTATATTATTAGTAGTTTCTATCTTCACAATAAAAACGCATATATATTTAAAACGGTTTATTACGTAAAAAGTGCCATTGCTGTTGCAATTATTGGGATATGTTTTTATTTTGTAAAGAATTTGAGCCTAATTAGATATGTTGTATTCGGGACGATACTTTTAGCTGAAGGATTATTTTGTTTTTTAAAAAAAGGAGAAATTAAGTCGCTGTTTGGAGGGAGGCTTTTTGCTAATCTCTAATATTGATATCTAAGTTTGGAGATAATACCAAATCAAATAGAAGGAGAGTTATGTCTAGTTCTATAAACAAGGGGCTTATGGTAATATATGATCCACACGCATTAATGCAGTTTGTGGAATTCTATTGCATGAATGAATATGATGTCGAGTGGGATGCATTGTGCTTGCCTTTAGAAGGCGGTAAAGAGCAGATGATGAAACATTGTGTTGATTCGCAGATCTTTCGAAACGTTTACACAGGAGACAAGGAATATCGCTCAGTTTCTGTGATCGAAAAGGGACTGATTTTCGCAAAAGCCTTGTGGTACGCGGTCACAGTACGGAGGAAAAAGTTTTGCATAGATGAACTTAGAAGGTATGGAATTGATGCTAATAAGTATGATATATTTGCTGCCAATACGGATACAGGCTTTATATCGGGGATGTTGGCGTTGTTTGCACCAGACAAAGAAGTTATTTATTTCGAAGATGGCATGGGGGAATACGGGGCTCCAAGGAAACGTTGGAAGAGTTGTCTGAGAAATCAATTCGAGAATATTCAAGCTGTTGCTATGGCCCGATTAGGATATTTTGGCAAAGGCTTTACTTGGCATGATGAAACAAAAAACACCATAAAGTATTGCACAAATAAAAGAGAGATTATGTATAAAAACTTTAGAGAGATAAGGGAACTAAAGCTTGGTAATCTCGAAAAGATAGCATATTCACAAATAATGGGACAAGTATATCCTGAGCTTAAAAACATTCATATAGACAATAGGGCCGCCATAATATTTTCGATTCCCGACGAAATGAAACACGATAAATGGAACGACTATTTAAATCTTTTTTTTGAAAAGGTACATGAAAACTTTGATAGGATAATTATCAAACCACATCCTAGGGACAATATCGATTATCTAAAGTTGTTCTCCGAGTATTCCGAAAGGATTACAGTATTGGACAGAAGGATTCCGGCTGAGTTGTTTACGCATTTGATTAACGAGACCAACACATGCTTTTTCATGATAGCAGAAACAGTGATGCTTTCGCTATATCAGACAGGATGCAGAGTGGTATTGCTTTTGTGGAAAGAAGTCGTTGGAGAAGATAATGTGGAAGTGCAATACACTGATTTGGAACGCTTCTTGCCGGGACGTTACATCGTAGAAGAAATCAATTTGTAAAGTTGAGTGATTAAGAGGGACATAAAAAAACGGGACAAGTGGGTAGGTGTATAGAGTGAAGCAATGTGATTTTTTATCACGTGAAACTGGATATGAATTAGAACAGGGAACCAAGTTCATTTTGGATATTATACGTATATGCTTGGCAAGTGGAGTTATGCTTGGACACGGATTTTATGCGTATGATTTGACGTTCTTAAGAGATGATACATATTTTCCAGCAATACAAAGCCTTTCGGTTGTGGGTTTTTTTTGGCTGTCAGGATTTCTTATGTCATATTCGGTTATGGCTCGAAGGGAAAACTATAATTGTTGGAAGTTTTTGGCACATAAGGCCAAACGCATAATTCCAGAGTATTGGGCCTGTATTTTGGTAGTATATATTATTGATAGGGTTCACATATACTTAGCTCCTGATAAATATGCCTTTTATGAGGCACTTAACATCAAGACTTGTGCATACAATATGTTCATGCTGCAGGGTATGCCTATAGAAACCGTAGGTGTTTTCGCTGATGTTTTTGGATCCGCACGGCCTTTATGGACGATTTCCGTTCAGTGGTGGTTCTGGATGTTTGCTGCGCTAATGTTTATGCTTATAAGCAATTCAAGCATCAAGATAATGGAAATGGTGGTAGCATGTACGGTTTTTATTTTAGGAATGGCTACAACCAACAGCTTTTTAATCCTCTTTTTCTTGGGAATGCTAAGTTTCTTTTTATACAAAAAGCTAAGTAAAAGAGTGGCGATGGTTTCCAGCTGTATTTTTGCAACTCTATTTATAATATATGGGCATTTTATTCGACAGGCTTATTCAGCCAGCACGTTTGTCTTAACCGCTTTATTGCTCACGTGCGTTTTGTCTGCAGTTAAGGACATGCGCATACGAACCCATCGGAGACTCAGAATAATAAGCGAAATGACATTTGAAGTTTACTGCATTCATTATAGCGTTAATCTTTTGCTCATGGATTGCTTTACGTGGGGAGAGAAAGCTAAATTTGGCATTGGAATATTAATGTCATGCATTATATCTGCCATGGTTTATTTTGGCCTACGTTTTGCTAAAATTTGTGCTGTTAGAATGAAGGGTCAGAAAATGGCATAACGATGGTTGGTGGTATAGTTGTTTTCTAGGAGGCTTTAATAATGAGAAGTAACATAGAATTCAAATTAAATCCAGAATGGCTTAATGTTGATGGATTGATACTATATGGTTTTGGCGGCATGACGAGAGATAACATTAAGTTAATCCAGCAGTATTATGATATAGTATGCATACTTGATAGCGACAAGGAAAAATGCGGAGGCTTATATTCGGACGTTGAAGTCAAGTGGATAGTAGATAGTTTAGATATCATTAAGGATTACAAAATTATTATTATGTCCTCTGGGTACATGGCTGATGAGATTGCTGGTGTACTGATTAAAAATGGCTTACGAAAGTATGATGATTTTTGTACATTTGAAGAATGGATAATGGAGGTTCTGTATAGAAAAGAAAACAAAGTATGCTTATTTGAAGTCAATACTTCTATTACTTCGCGATGCACGTTGAATTGCAGAAATTGCAATATGTTTATGCCATATTTCAAAAAAAATGTGGAGTACACGCTTAACGATGTAAAACTGGATTTAAACGCACTATTTAGATATGTCGATTATGTGTGCAAATTAACTATATTAGGCGGGGAACCGTTGCTTAACAAAGAACTTCCACTAATTCTTCTTTGGATATCAGAAGCATATGGAAACAGAATTGGAAAATTAACCTTAATATCAAATGGAACAATAATTCCAAATGATGAGTTATTAAGAGTGTGTTCAGAAAAGAACGTATCGATAAGCATTAGTGATTATACAGAACAAGTACCATATAAGGACAGGCTTAATGATGTGGTGAGTACATTAAAAGCCAACAAAATAGAGTATCAGATAAGAAAAGATATTAGATGGTGCGATTTTGGATTTCCGGCATACAGATTTCCTGTTCCAACAAATGGGATAAGGGAGCATATGCTTAATTGTGGCCCTGTGTTTCATGGCTTAAACGACCGTAAATTGTATTACTGCCACTGCTCATGGGCTGCGAATAAATGTGGTATCTTTAACGAAAAGGAAGGCGACTTTGTTGCACTAGTTGATGGATGCGATGACAAGATTAAGGAAGAAATTATAAATCATTGTAAAGGTGAAACTGCCAAAGGGTATGTAGGCTTGTGCGCTGTATGCGGTGGCTGTGGGTCAGATAATGACAGACTAGTTAAGGCAGCTGTTCAAATGGAGAGATTGAAGGATGAATGATGAGGCAAAAGCTTTCCTAGAGCGATTCAAAGGATTTGATAAAAGCCGAATTGTGTTTTATGGCATCGGAATAACAGCACAGGCTGTTATTTCTGAAGTAGTCCCTTTAGGGTGGAGAATAGTTGGACTCCTTGATAGGGACGAAAATAACATAGGTAAGGTTGTATGCGGCATCCCAGTTATTTCATATCAGGACGCAAAAGAAGAGGCTGATGTAATTATAATCATGTCAGATCAGTCTCATTATGAGGTGATTTATAGGCGAATTAAGGATTTGGGAGTTCCTGTTTATTATCGCTCAGGAGAGAAAGCCCATATTACCGTATCAGATGATTCGTACAGGGACTTGAAGTACTGGAACACATCATTAGATGCATTAAAAGAAGAAATAAGGAATCATGAGTTTATTTCTTTTGATTTTTATGATACTTTAGTGACTCGAAAGATATATGAGCCCCAAGATGTATTTAAATTATTGGAGAGTAAGCTGTCAAAGGATAACGAGAAGTTTATAGGATTTGGCGAAGTAAGAGAATCCGCACCAAGTACGCTATCTGTTCAAAATCCTAACATTTATGACATATATAAAGGGATTTTGAATAATAATAGATACACGAGGGAGGAACTGGAAAGAGCGATTAATGCCGAGATTGAAATTGAAGATTTTTTAGTTGTTCCACGTAGAGATGTTGTTGAGGCCCTGATTTATGCATTGAACTGTGGAAAAGTAGTATATATTCTAAGTGATATGTATTTCACGGCCGAGATACTTCATGGTTGGTTGGTCAAATTTGGTGTGAACGGAATCAATTTAGATAATGTTATTGTGTCTTGCGATGTCGGGCGTGGTAAGCGTGATACACTTTGGGATTATTATAGAGATTTGATTGGCACAGGTAAAGCACTGCATATTGGAGATAATAGAGTATTAGATATTGAGGAAGCGGAGAAAAGGAACATAGACACATTTTACATTATGAGCGGAATTGATATGTTAAAGCATTCATCGATTCATGCTCTGAATGATTATGCTGTTAACTTAAGTGACTCTCTGCATCTTGGATTGGTGATTGAAAAGCTTTTTAATAGTCCATTTGCATTGTGTGAAAGTAAGGGCTTAGTAAGGATTACAGACTTTAAAACTTTGGGATATGTTGCCTTTGGCGGGGTTATAAGACGTTTCTTTAACTGGTTAGATTTGAAAATAGAGAGAGAAAATTATGGGAGAGCGCTTTTTTTTGCAAGAGACGGCTATTTTCTAAAAAGGGATTTTGAGGAATTTATTAGCTTAAAACAATGGAACAAGCCAATTGAAATCATATATGTTCCTGTTTCCAGAAGACTAGTTTTAATATCTTCAGTCAAAAACGAGCAGGATTTAATTGAAACGATAAAATATCCGTTTTCTGGGACGTTTGAAAAATATATGAAGAACCGTTTCAATATAGAAATAGATAAGGATGATCCTAATGGAAGTGTTGAGATTAACTCCGAGAATGATTTTGAGTTAATTAGTGCGTATATGGATAGATATCGTAAAGCTGTCAATACAGAACTCGAAAAAGAAAGAAAAAACTATCTTAAGCTTTTAAATGAACTTAACATAGATAAGCATACCGAAAAGTCTATTTTCGTTGATTTGGGCTATAAGGGGACTACACAATATTTTTTCGAGAAAACGATAGGTGAAAAGTGCAACTGCGCATATTTCTTTTGCAACTTTACCGAAGAGAATAAGTACAGCAAAATGTGTAGGATGGAGGCATGCTTCAACGATGTTAATACGCCCAATGGGTACAGCACTTTAGTGGGCAGAAAAGCTTTATTCATCGAAAGCTATTTGACAGCACCTTACGGAAATATAAATTATATAGATGATGGTGGTGCCATGGTCTTTTCTGAAAATCGAAAGAACCAATTGTTTTTTGCAAACAAAGAAGAAATCAATGCCGGCGTATTAGATTATTTGAAGGATCGTATTTGGGGCGGGATGGGATTGGTCGATGGGAAGGCCGAAGACGGAACAATTGATGTTATTTTGAGCCCTAGATGCGATGTTTCACAAACAATTATGAACACTTTTTGGCTTGACAATGACACATTGGGGGCGAGAGAAGAACTTCTTGAGTTATAGCCATTTATTACGTCGGGATGATATTTGTTTAGCCTTTGCATAATAAAAAGCCAGAACATATAAGGAGAAAAGCAAACGTGGACTTATCAGTGGTTATTCCAGTATATGGCTGCCCAAAGGCAGTCTCAGAATTGCATAGAAGATTAGTAAAAACGCTTTCGAACATGAGGATTAGCTATGAGATAATTATGGTGGATGATTGTGACGGAATGGGTTCATGGGATGAACTTAAAAAAGTGGCAGAATCAGATGGTAATGTAAAAATTATAAGGTTTACCAAAAATTTTGGCCAGGGAAGAGCAATCTCCGCGGGGATATCCGAATCCTCGGGCGATTGGGTTGTCACTATGGATTGTGACTTGCAAGATAGCCCAGAGGGTATACCTGATTTGTATGAAAAAGTTAAACAAGGTTTCGATGTGGTACATGTTAGAAGAAGAGCCAGAAAAGAAACTTTTCTAACGCGATTTTTTGCACATGCATACCATAGAATAGTTTCATATCTTTCGGAGGTTGAATTTGATTACGATTTAGGCACTTTTTTAATAGCAAGCAGAAGAGCGGCTGATGCATTTGTTGCGTCCAGGGATAGGGGACGAGATTTTGGAATGTATTTAATGTGGTTGTCCTATAAGCACGACTTTGTTGAATTAGAGCAAGAAGAACGATATGAAGGGAAATCGTCATACACGTTCAGAAAAAAGTGTAGATATGCGCTTGGAATTATTACAACCTATTCGAACAGATTGTTATATATTCCAATATGGGTTGGAGCCTTGGCAACACTTGGGGCATTTGTATATATTGTTATTGTTTTTGTTAGCTTTTTTGTCTTTCATGCCAATCCAGAGGGTTGGAGCACACTTGTCGCGGCTGTTTTTTTCTTCGGAGGGATCATCCTAAGTACATTAGGTGTCATAGGCATATATGTAGGCAATGTGTTTGATATGGAAAAAGAAAGACCATTGTTTGTCATTCAAGAAACGATGAATTGCAAGCAAAACAGATAGATGAATCTTTATAATAAGGAGAAAAAAATGAAAAAGCTTAATAGTTCATTTGAAGGAGAAATTGTTCAAATATACGACGATTATTATCTGCCACGAAAAAAGGTATATGATGAGGTCGATTATATAATCAAAATGATTAAAGGACATATCACTGACTTCGATTTGTGTATTGATTTGGGTTGCGGAACGGGTGCGTATTCAGAGGAACTATCAAAGTTCTTCAAAAGAGTAATCAGTGTGGATTTCAGCAAAGACATGATAGAATATGCAAAAAACAACCATTCTGCGCATAATGTGTCTTTTCTGAGAGGGGACGCACGGAGCATGAAGGCATTCGGCAATGATAATTTAGCCGATTTGGTTGTAATGTTAGCGCATGTTATTGGATATCAATTGGACAATGCTTCAGTTTTAAAGTGCTTAAAGACGGTTAACAAGAACTTGAAGATGGGTGGGCTTGTTTTATTCAATTTTTATAACTTACCCGCCATTTATTTAAATGGATTAACGCCTAGAAGAGTTAGCTTTTCGGTCGGCGAGAAAGATATTACAAGATTGTCGAACGCGACAAATAATCAGATGAATAATTGCCTTGATATGGACTATTATTATTTGATTTCTGAGGCAAACAGAACAAATGTCTATGAAATTCACGAAAAAATAAGGTATTTTAGTAAGCTTGAATTAGAATTATATATTAACGAGAATGGGTTTGAGGTAATTAAGTTTTTTAACTATAATTCACATAAGGAACTGTCTGTGGATTGTTGGAATGGCGGAATACTTGCAAGAAAAGTGACAGATGTATAATCGCTACAGGGCAACACTGTTCTTTTGACCATTGGGGACAGAAAGTCGTTTTGAAATGGATAATAGAAAATGATAGTTAATTCAACAAGAAAAAAGAAAATAATCTGGTTGATTGTTATATATACTTTATCCCAATTATTGTTATGTTTTGTATCTGGGCAGTGGTGGGATGACTGGGGTGTATGGGGGAAAAATACTAAAGATATTATAAATCTATGGCTGGAACACGGAACACCTACTTACATTATTTCGTTTTTCAGCGTCATGTGGATACCAAACTGGGGATATAGATTCGTAGTTTTCTTTCTATATCTTGTTGATGGGATACTCGCTTTTTTAATTATATGTGAAAGTCGTTTTTTTTCAGAGAAAGATGCCTTTTATATAGCGGCAGTTGCAATTACAGTTCCGGTAAATGATGCACGGATTACACTTATTTGCTTTGATTATGCATGGTCTTTAGCTCTCTTTTCTATAGGCTTCTATTGGCTTTTACTTTCGCAAGGGAGGGGCACTCCTAAAAAAATATTCTATAGAATACTTTCGCTTTTTTTTCTGTTCTGGTCCTATTCTTTGGAGTCTCTTCTTGTTTTCACGGGAGTAATTTGGATTTATATTATAGCGGACATATTAAGAAGTAACAAGTGTAATTTTACATGGGGATATGTACTTAAAGATTTAAACGGATATCTTTCCTTTTTTGCATTACCCTTTTTGTTTTATTTCATCAAGAATACGGTTTTCAAACCATATGGAAGATATAGTAACTATAATTCGGTTACCATTCAAAGAATGTATGAAAATGGCGTTAATTCACTTCACTCACTAACAGAATCATTTAAACTGGTTGTGAACTCATACATTAATCAGATCAGTTTTATTTCTATCGGCTTATTCGTGGCTGCTGTTATCTGCTTGACAATTAAAAACAGAGAAGTTGACAAATGTGAAAAAAGAACATACTGTTGTGTTCAAATTAATAGAATTGTCCTAGGGGTTATAGTATATTTTGCCGGAATGTTTGCACACATAGTGGTGAGAGATGGCCTTATTATACGCAATACGGCAATAGATGGCCGAGACATGATGCTGGCAGGGTATGGAATCGCGATAATTGCAGTTTCTTTTTCAAATCTTTTTTCGAGGAGGACTGTTATTCAAAGGTTACTACCTGTTTTGTTAATCATCCTTGGATCCTTTCATTTTAATAATTGGTATTTGAAATATCAAGAGGACTGGTTCTATCAAGTTGGATTTGCAAATGCGATAATAGAAAATGACTTGTTTAAAAACGATAATACAATACTTTGCGATTTCGCGACCCCATCGCCAATAGAGGGTACAAGATTCTATACATTAAATGGTATGTATAGAGATATTTCTGGGAAGCAAGACAAATTCTTTTTTTCTGACATAAGCGAGTTAAAATATGGAGTGGATTTTAAAGACAGTTTATTGTATGGGTATAACTGTGATGACTATAAAGAAATAGATACTTCTATAGACGGAGTACTATTGATTGACAATTGCCCATTTGAGAATATTGAAATTGTTAGGATGCGGTTTTACGAGTTGGTAAATAACGCTAGATTTGAAGAAGAGATTAAGAACAGAATCAAATCACGATATATTGAGATTAGTGAGGAGACTTCAGAATTGATATATCGCCAGTATTTGGAAAGAAAATTAAATTCAGATTTGTTGAGAGAATGGCTGGAATCAAGGAATAATTAGAACAATCTTATGCCTGTAGAAACTTTGGATTAAGACGGAGGATTAGGAATGGACCACAAAAATACAGCCTATACAGATGGACGACAGGAAAAGTATTATGAATTGGAAGAGAAGTCATGGTGGTTTACTCATAGGGCAAAAGTATTTACGCTTATAGCTCGAAAATTCTTTTCTGCCCAAAAGCCAATTTGTGATATAGGAGGAAGTAATGGATTTAATTCGCTTAAACTGCAGGACGCAGGTTTTTCCACGATCCTTATTGAACCAACAAAATATGCATGTGAGATAGCACAAAGACGAGGAATTAAGACAGTCGTAAATAAAGCGTTTCAAGAATATGATGGTGTTATACAACAGTTTATTTGTCTTGATGTAATTGAACACATTGAAGATGATAGAAAGTTTTTAAGAGAGATTTTTAGTAAAAGTGATGAAGATGTGGTTGGGATTGTAGCTGTGCCCTCATTCATGTGCCTGTGGAGTAGTGAAGATGATATAGATGGTCACTTTAGGAGATATTCCATTGATGAGTTTGTAGAAAAGCTCGAAGAAACAGGATATAAGATAATTTATGTTAGTTATTTGTTTGAGTTTCTCTTTCTTCCTGTGCTGATTAGACGTCATATCATGGAGAGACTACACCTTGTGAAGAAGGTTCATGAGAGGTCGAAGGAGGAAGAAGATAAGGTTACTAATAACCAGTTCCTTTATCCTAAGGGAGTAGTGGGATGGTTCTTGAGAAAATTATTAAGTCATGAATACTCTATGGTGGAAAAGAATCAGACAATAGGGCTTGGTACAAGCTTGTTTGCAGTTGTAAAAAAACGTTAAGGGGGAGACGAGTGCAAGAATAGGCAAACCAAGATAGAACACGCGTAAATCATTCCGCAGTAGTGAGGTATTACAAGAATCGTCTAATAAAATAGCTTTTTATAACAGATAGCGCTTTGTTAGATGGGGTATTATTCTATTGTGATTCACAAATGAGGGGGGTAAACATATGGATGTAGTTATTCTTGCTGGTGGTTGTGGAACAAGAATCTGTGAGGAGTCACAGTATAAGCTAATGGCGCATAGTCAAGTAAACGGACATAATTTTTATGTTTTTTTGGAAATGACCCTAAGATAGTGGCTTCAAATGTTGCTTGGTCCGGATTTATATCTTATGGGCTTCCTACTACTTTTGTATATTGTCATTCCAAGTGGGCTGCTGCATTTGCTCCATTCCTGGCGCTTTCTCTGCTCTGGGCCTTAACGAAAAACGAATGAAGATAAATATAATCCTCGAGTCCATTGGAACAGCTAACTTATCGTTCTTTTATCTTTTACATTTTGCATGGGTGTTTTGTTACAGAGGATCTTTGGGCTTTGTAGCATTTAGAGGACTGGAAATTCAGAAGAATTCTGATATTAGCTTTGCTAGATATTTCAATGATATATTTACATTCACGTTCGACCCTTTAATATTTGCAGTATTTGCCGTTGCAATACTTGGCTTGGCAGTTTTGAATTATCCTGGGAGAAAAACGAACGAGAAGCCTACGGACTATTTATCACATTTGGATTATGGGATGATTGTACTTAGACTTTTACTTATTCCTTTGCTCTTTGTAACCGATTTGCTTATTAATTTCGCTTAAGAAGGATATGGAACATGAAAATAGTTCTGTTATCGGGCTGCTCCGGATGGAGACTCTGGCCGCTTTCAAATGAATCAAGATCCAAACAGTTTCTAAAATTGTTGAGTAATGGTGGCTCTGTGCGAGAATCAATGATTCAGAGAGTAGCAAGACAGATACGTGAATTCGGAGAGGCAGATGAAGAAAATGTTTATATTGTGACCGCTGAATCACAGGCTGATTCAATCCGAAAACAGCTTGGGTCCGATACCAATATTATTTACGAGCCGGAAAGAAGAGATACTTTTCCTGCGCTTGCTATTGCATGTGAGAGCCTGCTTCAGAACAAATTGGCCTCTCTTGATGAAACAATAGTTGTCATGCCGATTGATACATATGCAGATGACGACTTCTATAGATTGATTGCAAGACTTGATAAGGAAATACAATCCGATTCCACGGATATAGCATTAATTGGAACGAAGCCTACATACCCGTCAGCTAAGTACGGGTATATTTCGTGTGGAAATGATAAGGCTACAGTCAGTGCGTTCAAAGAGAAGCCTTCAGAGGATGAAGCAGAGACTCTTATGGTTAAAGGGGCGTATTGGAATACCGGTGTTGCGGCATTCAAGCTGTGCTATATGCACGATTACGTTGAAAATTGCATAGGAAAGATAGAATCATTGGATTCTTTTGTGCATTTATTTGATAGATTACCACAAAGAAGCTTTGATTATGAAATCCTTGAAAACTGCCACAATATGAAGATGATTTCATATGATGGTAAATGGAAAGACCTTGGAACATGGAACACCCTTACTGAGGAGATGGATGAGCAGAGCATTGGCCATGCTCGCCAAGTGGAGGAGTGTTATAATACTCACGTAATAAATGAGCTTTCAATCCCTATTTTGGTTATGGGTGCCAAGGACATGGTTGTAGCGGCAAGCCCTGATGGGATTTTGGTTTCTGATAAGCATAAGAGCTCATATATTAAACCCTATGTACAGCAGATGGAAACTCGTCCCATGTATGAGGAAAGAAAATGGGGTGAATACAAGGTTCTTGATTATAATCAGTATGGCGATGGTATGAAATCTCTGACTAAACATTTGACCATATCTGCCGGGAAATCTATAAGCTACCAGAAACATTTCAGAAGAGATGAAATTTGGACTATTGTAGATGGGGAAGGGGATTTGCTTATTGATGACGAGATAAGGCATATGCAACGCGGTGATGTTGCCTACATAAGAAAAGGTCAGAAACATGCATTAAAAGCAGATGACGATAAGGATTTACAGTTTATAGAGGTTCAGATTGGTCCTGAACTTGTGGAGGATGATATAGAAAGATTTAACTGGAAGTGGAAATAATACATATTTCTTATTTCCTTAATAAATCCTTAAAAAAGTAATGAGATAATAATCTCGTAGTTACAGACCATACGTGAAAGTAGGTGAAAATTATGAGGATGAAAAAAATATATGCAATATGCGCTGTTTTCATGATGGTATTTGCATTGGTCGGATGTGGAAATGATGAATATTCGACCACAAGCCCTTCAGTAATAGAGGAAGAGGCTAAAATCAATTTGGAGAAAGCCAGAACTGAAACTGAGGAAGAAATAGCTAATAGAGCTAAACAGCAGGTGGAAATAGCCAAGGCTAAAGCTGAGGCACAGAAACAGTACCAGAACTATGAGTTGGTTATGAATGGCAATGTGGGCGAAGTACTTGTTAAGTCTTCCTATAGAGCAGACCAGTCTGTTCCCACATACATTTATTTCCCTAAGGACTTTGTCCCAGAAAGAACATACCCCTTGGTAATTATGTATTCAGGCTTTTCATCTGCCCATGATAATGGAACACGCTTTGACGATATTACCAGGGAAATGACAGAAAATGGTTTGATGGTAGTCCAGTATGATGTGCCAGGGTATGGAAAAAGCAAAGAGACTAATCTTGCATACACGCTTACAAACATAAAGAATGATTCAATAGATGTACTCAATTACGTAATTAATTCCTTTAATATTGGAAAGGTTGGAGCGTTTGGATACGATGTCGGCGGAAGGGCTGTTATGGAGATACAAGTAGATAAACGCTTTGACTTTGACAGGATAGAGTTGATTGCTCCTTACTGTGAGGCTTCAGAGTTTATCCATGGTTGTTTTGGTGAGGACAATTGGGGGAAATTGAAACTGGAAGCTACGGACAGCGGAAATGTTCAATATGGTGAACAGGAATACTCGCTTCAGTGGTTTTTGGATTGGGAAGACCATGGGGACGACCTTACCGATGAGTTTGCCAAGGCATACAAAGGAAAGAGTTGCATGGTTATCTACTCTACGGATGATACCTGGGTTAAACTTAAAACTATGGAAAACCTTTACAAAAAGACCGGAGCTGCAGCGATTTATGTTACAGACGGCGGACACGATCTAGGTGTAAGAAACTATGAATCGCCCAAGAGTGTTACAGATACGGTAAGAATTAATTCTATTGATTTTATGAAGGGCCTAATAGAGTGATTATAGGCGTATAATTGAGCCACCGGTTCTGCTGAATCGGTGGCATTATTATGGGAATAATTGTATAATTTACTAAGATTATAAGATAAGAGCGGCAGGAAGTGAAAGAGATTACTAAAGTAAAAGTAAACGATATAATTAAAGCCTTATTGACGGCCGAATCATTGACCGTCTCTTTTGCGTCAACAAAGGCAGGGAAGATAACTGACCTAGTTTACGATATACTTGGGAACTATAGCTTTATAGCTATAGTTCTATTTGCTGCATTCATTGTATTCTATAATTTCACATCTAAAAGAGAGCATGATGGAAAAGGATATAGGGGATTGTCAATGTTCTTTTCATTATCTTTGCTAGTTGGCAAGTCTTTTGCAGAGACTAACAGCTTTGCATATTGCTTTGGTAGTATATCAAACCTCGTGCTCTTTATCATTAGTTTAGCAGGATATACCTGTCTTTTTGCAGAATTGATTCCCTTATTCATTATCGGATACAAAAAGTTTATCGTATCAGAAAAGATTTGTAATCTTACTTTCAGCAAGGCTTTTGTTATTATCGTGGCCTTTTGGCTCCCGGCTATTCTTTTAAGTTTCCCCGGAAACCTTTGTTACGATGTCATTGGTGAAATTGGGATGGCTATGGGTGATGTGCCAATTACATCCCATCATCCTCTATTACATATATTACTTGTTGGATTCTTTATAAAGATAGGTGAGCTGATTGGAAACATTTCAATTGGTTTGTTCATGTATATTCTTTTTCAGTCAATAATGCTGGCCCTTGCTTTGGCGGGAACTATTTCGTGGCTTAAGAAAGAGAAAGCCTGCTCAGATACCATGATATTGGTGATATTGGGGATTTATTGTATTTCACCAATGTATTCCAACATAGCATCAACGGCTATAAAGGATGCTCCCTTTATGGCTGCTGTTGTCTGGTACGTTGTATTACTTGCTGAGCTGGCGTTTCATATAGAGAGAATTAAAGACGGAAAGTTTGTTGTTATATTCATTGTTGTATCCGTACTGACTTGTCTTCTTAGAAACAACGGACTATATATGGTTGCTTTATCGGGTGTAGTTATTACTGTGGCATGGTGGAAGAATACTGACCGAGCAGCCAGAACCAGACTGGCTTTGATACTTATTGTGCTACCCATCATTATTTCCAAGCTTATAGATGGGGGATTGATGGTGGCTACGAAAGCGGATAAAGGTTCGGCAATAGAAGCCTTATCTATTCCGTTGCAGCAGTCGGCCAGATATTTGCAACTATACAAAGATGAATTGACTGATGAAGAAATAAGGGTTTATAACAATACATTTGTAGATTATAGGGAAGCAGCCGCAGCCTATAATCCTGATTTGGCCGATCCTGTGAAAACTTTTGCATATTATGGCAAGGAGAAGGGAACTTTGTCCCTTTTATCTTACATCACCATATGGTTTAAGGATTTCTTTAAACACCCTGTTGTGTATTTTGAGGCCTTTTCTGCTCATGTTTATGGTTGGTTTGATCCTGCTGTAGAAAATGCTCCAAGATATGAGGTAGAAGAGAGTGTATTTGGAACGGGATTAAGTGTTCCCCAAAAGATTGTACTTTTCTACTACAGATTCGCTGAGAGGATTACTCCGCTAAACGCACTTCAAAATGTTGGAATATATACCTGGCTTTTATTTATCCTTTTAAGAATCCTAAAAGATGAGAATAAGTGCATCAGATGCTTGACAGTACCTTTAGTGGTGTCTCTTTTGATTTGCATGGCATCACCATGCTTTTATGGACACCCGAGATATGCATTTCCGTATATGTTTACGCTGCCGTTTTATTATGGATTTGCAAATAAGAGGATGGATTAGTTCATGAAACGGTTTGTTATCATATTGGTATCGCTGCTTATACTAAGCTTCCCAGCTTGTGGCAAAACAAAAAACGAAACAACGATTTATGATATGACTGTTAATTACCTGACTGAACCGCCGGGGGTTGATACAGAAAATTAGAGAGTCTCTTTGGGGTGGACGATTAAGAGTGATAAAAGCGGATGGCCCCAATCAGCATATCCAATAACGATCTTAGAGGAGGACTCTAG
>JAEEGL014711219.1_pt1 | contig 40851 bp, 33 predicted proteins | sample 9134231 | NCBI WGS metagenome assembly JAEEGL01 (sample SAMN16246548, study PRJNA631951) | gut metagenome | biome: gut microbiome; feature: rumen; material: fiber-attached | host: Bos | place: Iran: Karaj | collected 2018-10
ACGATAATACTCATTTTCTATCAAAAATTATTATTACCTTTGCAGCCGTATGACATTTACAGCGATTATCCCCGCCCGTTATGCGTCGACACGTTTTCCGGGCAAGCCGCTGGCAGTTCTCGGCGGAAAGACTGTCATTCAAAGAGTGTATGAGCAGGTAAAAAGCGTGCTCAGCGATGTCTATGTAGCTACTGATGACGAGCGCATTTTTTCGTGCGTAGAGTCGTTTGGCGGTAAGGCAGTCATGACACGCAAAGATCATCAGAGTGGTACGGACCGCATTCAGGAAGCTGTTGAGAAGACGGCCACCCAAGCCGATGTCATCATCAACGTTCAGGGTGACGAGCCGTTTATACAACCCTCGCAGATCCAGACGTTGATGCAACTTTTCGACGATCCGTCGACACAGATAGGCACGCTTGGAAAGTTATTCGAAAGCATAGAGGCAGTTGAGAATCCTAACTCTCCGAAAATCGTGACTGACATGAAGGGCTTTGCTCTCTATTTCAGCCGTAGTGTTATTCCCTATATCAGAGGAAAAGAAAGACAGGATTGGTTTAGCGAATATCCCTTCCTGAAGCACTTGGGTGTGTATGCCTATCGTCGGGAAGTATTGGCGGAAGTCACAAAGCTGCCTCAGAGTTCATTGGAAAAGGCAGAGAGTCTGGAACAGTTACGCTGGTTACAGAACGGCTATCGCATCCGCGTAGGAATGACGGATGTGGAAACCGTTGGCATCGATACTCCCGAAGACTTGCAACGGGCAGAAGAATTCCTAAAAAACAAATCTTAGCGATTCGTAGAACTGAATTAACAGAATATAGAAGATAAACAGCGGGGCGCCCTTTCGACAACCAAACGAAAGGGCGTCGACGATATCTGAGAGTGTCTGGAAACGTCCTGATACAAGACCGAAGGTAATAGACACAAGAATAATACCAAAGCTAAGGATGGGTATCATGCTGCGTGAGAAAGGTGATGGGAACAGGCTACCCGTTGACGATAACAGAACCGCATGAGGCACAGCCGTCAACAAGAGTACTACGCCCACATAAAGCACCAAAAACACAATGGTGAGTCGCAAGGCCATCCGATCGCGATAGCTGGTATGCGGCTGTCCGATCAGTCCACACTTCTGAAGACACCCCAATGCAATCAGCATGAGCATGAGCCAGGCGAGCCAAGGAGAGGCAACCATCGATGTGAAATTGCCAAAGAACCAACGCACGCCCTCGCCAGAGAGCAGCGAGCGTACCCCGTCAACCCTCATGGCGGAAAGTATCCATGAAAGAAGGATGAGCACTGCCTCTGCTATCAGCAAGAGCAACATGAACACACCTAATCGCGAGGTCTTGCCCTGACTATTCATCATCGGCTACAAGATTGTCGATATCGATAATATGAAGTTCAATGGCACGTACAACCAGACGAGTGGCATTAACATTGCCAACACTCTCGGGGAAGAGTTTCTTGATCAGCTCATTCTGACGTTTCTCAAGACTTTTTACACCAAAGGGCATCCCCCGCAGACCTGTAATCTGTTCCTTGGTATATCCCAATGCCAAATGGCGCAGGAAACGCTCATCGTATTCATCTACCTCATAACTGACCACTGCCTCCTGCTTGGCAAGTTGACCACTAACAGCCTGCTTGAAACGTTCTACAATCTTTTCGAGGATGGGTTCATTGAAAACCAATGTCTTACCTTCCATTACCGAATTGACATCGCGACGCGTCAGTAATTCACCTGTTTTCAGGATGATACCGTCGGCGCCAGCATCCAAAACGTCTACCCAGAGTTTCTCATTCAGAATCTCACCCGTAAAGATCAGTACCTTGATATCAGGATACATCTCCTTCGTACTTCGACAGATTTCCACACCTACAGTTGTAGAACCACTCAGGCCCAGATCCAATAACACAAGGTCAGGCTTTTGTTGCTTGAGCAGTTTCCAATAGGCAGGTTCATTCTCTGCCGTACCGATGACCTCCGCCTCAGGGATATCGCTCTTGAGGATACCAAGAGTGCCCTTTAATTCCAGGAGCACGTCTTCAACGATGATAACTTTAAACTGATCCATAATTCTTCTATTCTATTTAATGATTTGACACTTTTGGAGCGGCAGGCAGGATGATGCGAACCACTGTTTGTCCGTCGCGTATTTCGGCCCAGATGCCACACAGACGGCGATTGGTAGCCTCGCCATGATCGCGTACAATCTGACGACAAAGCAGATAAGGAATGTTTTGTATAGAAACGGGCGTGAACAAGGTCTGCGCCTCATCGTCACTCAGATGAAGACTGGGCATCGGCATTGTAATCTCCACATACTTACCATCATGTATAGTCTGTACCTCTGAAGGCTCCTTGCCCCCACCCTGTTTGCGAAGGATAGAGAACAGGTAGCTGATGAGATTCTCGTCACCCAAGATACCGTTCGACAGACGATGAATATGCAGATTTGAGCGCTCTGTTTGGTCCATTGCCTGTTGCGAAAGCATACCATAGAGTTCACGATAATATCCCACAATCTCCGAGAGAGACTCTTCCTCACCCTGATCCACTAACTGTCGAATGCGTGAGGGATAATACATGGTTTCGTGTTTGAGGGTGGACAGACAATTATCGAGTACAGCATTCGATACGTGGAGATTAGCCGTCTCAAGTTCCAGACGTCGCAGTTCATCGTCCATCATCTCCAGGCTCGACATCTGCTGACGCTCCATCAGGAAACGATAATAGAGCCTATGACGGTAATACAATAAGTAATAGGCAGGCAGAATTGAACACAACACGAGGATGAGCAAAATAACGGCAATACGTTTGTTGGTCTGAGACTGTTGCATCATCCGACAATAATCAGCCAAGGTGTTATCCGCCGACATTTCCTTATAGAGCTGCGTGTAGATACGATTGTTGTAGTGATAGAGCTGCCACTCATGGAGAGCAAGAGCAGCCACAGCACTCTCATTACGGATATCAAGGATGATATTAAAATTGACAGCCAACGAATCCTGATACCACTTGATCTCCGGAATCATCAATGAAAGGTCCCCCTGACGCAACATCAAATCCTGACCTTTCGGACGGAGATGCTGGTAATGACGGTTCAGATAGTGACGGCAGGAATCTGCAAACATCAAGGTCCTTTCATAAGTACCATTGATATTAGAGAAGTAGGCAGAATCCGCAAAGATGCTAGCCTTTCTTACGTCATCATCAACTGTCGATGCCATCGAAGGATGAAGAGTGGCACAGAGCGTAAACATAGTTATCAGAAGACGCACAATGCCTTTTGGCAGACGGAAGGAGAAGCATGAACCACGACCTTTGGTACTTTCTGCCGTAATTTGACAAACAGAGAAAATCTGACTGATCTTACGGTATTTCTCTATGATACCCTTACAGTTCAACAGGCCGAAGCCGTGATTGACAAGGGGTTTGGGATCGAAGATATGTGCCAGCTGCTCTTCGCTCATGCCCTCACCCGTATCTGCTACCGATATCTCGACATAGTCGGGTGTTTGCTTAGCCGAAACAGTTACACTGCCTCCCTCAGACGTGAACTTACGGGCATTATCGGCCAAGGTGTTCAACATAAAGAGCGTCAACACACGATCTGCCTTTACCTGGGCATCTGTGGTCTGCACATCCAGGGTGATACCTTTCATGGCAAAAGCCTTGCGACTATGCGACATCAAATCGAAGAGAGGTTGCAGGGGGAAACTCTCGATTTTGAGATTCAATTCACCCTGACGGAGTTGTATCCACTGAGTAAGAATATCATTGTAATCGTTGATCTGGTCTGTAAGTTCACGGATATAGGCGAGACTCTCCTGCTTGCTGGCAGCATCGAGATCGTCCAAACGACTGATTTCGTGAATGATTCGATCGATAAATGGCGTAATACCATTGACGAGGGAAATCTTAGCTCGCTGCTCCAAATGACGACGCTCGTTATCTTCCAAACGCAACTTGCTAACAGACACATCATCCTGTCGTTGTTCAAGTTCGTCTTCGAGTTGGCTATAGCCTCCCTTTTTCTTCTTATTCAAATGGTTGAAGAGCAACAACAGGAATATCAGAAGGATAATGGCTACCACCACCGCCGCCAACATAATATTCAGCTGGTTGGCACTGCGTTCATACTGTGCTGCACGAGCCTCCAACTGACGGTCCTGGCGGGTTTCACTCATCAAATCGATATAAGCATTGCGATTTTCGTCGCTCAGTTGTTTTTCATCCATCGCTGAATATACCAGACTTAACTGCTCACGGATACTGGCCACAAGGTCTGGGGCTTGATAGATGGCTGAGTCGGAAAGTGCTTCCTCCAAATTATACAGTGCCGATTCATAATCATTAATCTGACGATAGCAAGAGGCTAAGGTTCGATAAGCACCAGCTATCTGATAGATATCACCATAAACTGAAAAGAGATGAAGAGCATCTTCTGCCAACCATCCAGCCAACATATCTTCATCAACGCCATCGGGATTGATGAACTTCATGGCAGGAAGATTGTCGGCTAGGAGTTGACGACGGTAATCAGGATCCATCAGATGTTCTGAAAGGGCCTCGAGGGCATTGGCTGCAAAATAGGGATAATTGCCTTGACGTGCGTGGATGAAGCAACGTAATAATGTGTCAAACTCCTCCTGATTGATTTCTTGTTGCGTACCCGTTGTTATAATGCCACCAGAGCCAACATAATACAGATAGTTCAACCATTGAGCTGTGTCACGACGAAGATCGTTAATATCAAGATCTTGTAAGGCATCTATAGATTGTCGCTCAAGTCCCACATAATAGTAATAGGTAGATGTAACGATAGCCATCTCTGATTCTGCATAGCGCAGACGCTGTAGCTGATGCTCACTTAATTGGGAACGCTCTTCATTGATACGCTTTAAGGCCTCCATCGCATTCTCGCGATATTCGTAAAACTCGCGGTTCTTGGAACGACGTTGACAAAGACGCATTTGTTGAACATAGCTAACAAGCAGTTCTGTTTGATTATCAGTAATTTGAGGAATTTCATTCAAGCGTTGCTCAGCTTTATCATATTGCATCTTTACAATATCTGTGAAGGCCAAATTGTTTAGTGCTTCTGCTCTGCCTTTGTCGTAGTGGGCGGATAAATCATAGGCTTGTTTTGCATAGTATTCAGTAGAATCAACACTCTTGTAGTGATAGGCATATGAGAGAGCATTCAGCTTGTCGACTGTCTGCCTATCAGTGCGCGTACAAGCTGAGATGAGAATGATTGATAGTATGAATAGCCAGAACTTCATAAAAAAAACAATCCCTCCCGCCATATTGGCAGCGAGAGGGATTAAATGAATATTATGCACGAGCTTTTGCTATGTAACCCAGTGCTTCCTTACACTTATCGGTCACATATTGCCAGTCGTTTGCCTTAACCTTGTCCGAGGGGAAAAGCTTAGAACCCATACCCACACAGAATACACCGGCCTTGAACCATTTGGTAAGGTTTTCTTCCTCGGGGGCAACACCACCAGTGACCATGATCTTAGACCAAGGCATAGGAGCTTTCAGCCCTTTTACCATATTTGGACCGACAACATCACCAGGGAACACCTTTGTCAGGTCACAACCCAGTTCCTGAGCTTTACCGATCTCAGAGACGGTCATACAACCAGGACAATAAGGAACAAGACGGCGATTGCATACAGGAGCAATATCAGGATTGAATAGAGGACCAACAACAAAATTGGCACCCAGCTGCAGATAAAGGGCTGCTGTGGGAGCATCCACGACAGAACCAATACCCAAAGCGAGCTCAGGGCACTCCTTATCAGCCCACTTTACCAATTCGCCAAAAACCTCCTGAGCGAAATCACCACGATTTGTAAACTCAAAAGCGCGAACACCACCTTCATAACAGGCCTTTACCACGTTCTTGCAAGTCTCAAGATCCTTATGATAGAAGACGGGCACCATTCCGGTATCGCCAATCTTCTTCATTACTGCAATTTTATCAAACTTAGCCATTATACAATTTACAATTTGACAATTTACGATTTACAATTGATTAGCGCTGAACGCGACCACTGGCATTACCACCTGCAAGAGACTCAACCTCTTCAGCAGAAACCAGGTTGAAATCGCCATTGATAGTGTGCTTCAAAGCCGAAGCAGCCACAGCAAACTCAAGGGCTTCACCCTGTGTCTTCTTGGTGAGCAGACCGTGAATCAGACCACCAGAGAATGAATCACCACCACCGACTCGGTCGATGATAGGATTGATCTCATAACGCTTTGACTGATAGAACTCCTTGCCATCATAAATCAGTGCCTTCCAGCCGTTGAATGTTGCACTATAACTCTCACGAAGCGTAGAAACAACATATTTGAATCCAAATTCTTTCATCATCTGCTTGAAGATGCCTTCATAACCAGCAGCATCAGTCTTACCGCCCTCTACATCTGCATCGGGCTTGAAGCCAAGACAGAGCTCTGCATCCTCTTCGTTACCGATACAAACATCCACATACTTCATCAGAGGACGCATGATAGAAATGGCCTTTTCTGATGTCCACAGCTTCTTACGGAAGTTCAGATCAACAGATACGGTGACACCTTGACGCTTTGCTGCCTCACAGGCAAGTTTTGTCAACTCAGCAGCCTTGTCGCTGATTGCTGGTGTGATGCCCGACCAATGGAACCATGAAGCGCCTTCCATAATCTTATCGAAATCAAAGTCGGAAGGAACGGCTTCTGCGATGGATGAATGGGCACGGTCGTAGATCACCTTTGAGGGACGCATCGAAGCGCCAGTCTCAGCATAGTACAGACCAACACGATCGCCACCACGGGCAATAAACTCGGTATTCACGCCATAACGACGCAATGCGTTGACTGCAATCTGACCAATCTCGTGCTTTGGAAGTTTCGAAACGAAATAAGCCTCATGACCATAGTTTGCTACTGAAATAGCCACATTGGCTTCACCACCACCAGGGATGATGCGGAATGATTCACTCTGAATGAAACGGTCGTTTCCCTGCGGGGAAAGGCGAAGCATAATTTCGCCCAATGTTACGATTTTTGCCATTGCTTTTTTGCTTTTGTTTTATAGATTAATACTATTTCTTACTTTTCGACGACAAAAGTACGACTTTTTTCTGAAACTACCAAATATTATATACTGAAAAAGAGCAGAAAAGTTACGGAAACGATTTCGTAGCAAAATCATTTGGTGGTATCAATTATTATTTGTACCTTTGCACGGCAAAAGCTTATAATAAAATGGGTAAAGAGAATATCAGAATCAAGGACATCGCCGAGCGCGCTGGTGTTTCGGTTGGTACTGTCGACCGTGTACTTCACAATCGTCCGAATGTGTCAAAGACCGCTCTTGAGAAGGTTAATAAGGCATTGGCTGAGATGGACTATAAGCCAAATATGTATGCCTCTGCTCTCGCTTATAATAAGAAATACACTTTTTATTGTGTACTTCCCAAACATGAGCAGGAAGCTTATTGGGATGAGATAGAGGAAGGAGCTCAGGCCTGTACCGATTTCCGTCGTGATTTTGGTATTACCCTGAAGTTTATCTATTATGAACGCTTCAATAATGCATCCTTTACCCGCATGGTACGTGAGTTCTTTACGGAAAAATTTGACGGTGTCATCATTGTGCCTACAACGTTGGAACAAACGGCTCGCTTCACGGAGAAACTGATCGACAGAGGTATCCCCTATGTGTTGCTCGATAGTTACATGCCCGATTTGAAGCCTCTTGCATTCTTCGGACAAGATTCTTTTGCCAGTGGATATTTTGCTGCCCGTATGCTGATGCTCATTGCTGCAAAAGAGAAAGAGATTGCGCTGGTAAAACAGACGCGCGACGGCAAGGTAGGATCAAAACAGCAGGCCAACCGTGAAACAGGATTCCGTCATTATATGGTTGACCATTTCCCCGACGTAAAGATCACAGAAGTAGACCTACCTTTGGATGAGGAGCGTGTAGAGTATGACACCATCCTCGAGAAATTCTTCAAAGACCATCCGCATATCCACCATTGCATCACCTTTAATTCTAAAGCACATATTGTAGGCGAGTTCCTTAAGAAGAGCAATCGTCGCAATATTCAGATTATGGGATACGACATGGTGCCGAAGAATGAGGCCTGTATTCGTCAAGGCAGTATTTCATTCCTGATAGCACAGCATGCCTATCAACAAGGCTATGCCAGTGTGGATGCCTTATTCAATGCCATCGTACTGAAGCGTGAGGTGAATCCCGTGAACTACATGCCTATTGAGATACTGACTAAGGAGAACGTAGATTTCTATCGCCGCAAGGCTATTTAGAATCCAATCTTTCTAAAGCATACTAAACAAATTACAAAACAAATGGAATTAGCAACTTACTTAAAAATTAATCCGGCAGACAGTGTGGTAGTCTGCCTGCAGCCAAAGAAGAAAGGAGAGACCATTACTGTCGATGGAAAGACGGTTATTTTGAATCAGGATACGCCTGCTGGTCATAAAGTACTTATTAAAGATGTTCAGGAAGGTGAAGATATCATTAAATACGGTTATCCTATCGGTCATGCCAAACAAGATCTGAAAGCTGGTGACTGGGTGAATGAAAACAACCTGAAAACAAATCTCTCTGGCACTCTTGAATATACCTATAATCCCGTTGGCGAAGAACTATCTATCAAGAAAGAGAACCGCACTTTCAAAGCCTACAAGCGCAAGAATGGCGATGTGGGTGTACGTAATGAAATATGGATTGTCCCCACGGTTGGGTGTGTGAACGGCATTGCTGAGAAACTGGCAGAGAAACTACGAAACGAAACCATGCTCCAAGGCATAGATAGTGTGTATGCCTGGCATCATAATTACGGTTGCTCACAACTATCAGAAGACCATGAGAATACCCGCAAGGTATTACGTGACATATGTCTGCATCCTAATGCTGGTGGAGTATTGGTGCTGAGTCTTGGTTGTGAAAATAACCAGCCTGATGATTTCATGGCGATGTTGGGCGATTATGACAAAGACCGTATCAAACTGCTGGTAACACAGAAGGTTGAAGGCGATGAACTTGAGGCAGGTATGCAGATTCTTCGCAACCTTTATTCCATTGCCAAAGAAGACAAGCGTGAGGATGTACCTGTTAGCGAACTCCGAGTAGGTCTGAAGTGTGGTGGTAGTGACGGTTTCAGTGGCATCACAGCCAATCCTTTGGTTGGCGAATTCAGCGACTGGCTTGTGGCCCAGGGCGGAACCAGTGTCTTGACAGAAGTGCCGGAGATGTTTGGAGCAGAAACTATTCTGATGAACCGCTGTCGTACGAAAGAACTCTTCAATCAGACTGTCTCGATGATCAACAACTTCAAAGAGTATTTTCTATCGCATGGCGAACCTGTCGGTGAGAATCCCTCACCAGGCAACAAGGCTGGCGGTATCTCTACACTCGAAGATAAGGCTCTAGGATGTACACAGAAATGTGGTAAGGCACCTGTCAGTGGAGTGATGGAATATGGTGACCGACTCACAAACAAGGGGTTGAATCTCTTGTCTGCCCCAGGTAATGATCTGGTGGCATCAACGGCACTCGCCTCCTGCGGTTGTCATATTGTACTCTTTACCACGGGACGCGGAACACCTTTCGGCACCTTCGTTCCTACGATGAAAGTGGCTACAAATCCTACTTTAGCCAAGAATAAGCCTAGCTGGGTGGATTTCTCTGCAGGACAATTGGTAGAAGGTCGCACCATGCAGGAGTTGGTACCTGAGTTCATTGATAAGGTACTCGCTGTTGCCAGTGGACAACTTGCCAGAAATGAAGAGAATGGCTATCGCGAGATTTCTATCTTCAAAAACGGAGTAACTCTTTAGTGAATAATTATTAGTGAATAGTGAAGAATAAAGGGCTTATCGCTTTATCACCCTTAGGGGTGTTCGTGATATTGTATTTAGTCACCAGCATCGTTGCTGGTGACTTCTACAAAGTGCCCATTACAGTGGCCTTTATGGTCTCTAGCATCTACGCTATCGTTATCGCCAAAGACAAGCCCCTGAAAGAACGCGTCGACATCTTCAGTCGCGGTGCAGGCTCCAGCCAGATGATGCTTATGATCTGGATTTTCCTTTTAGCAGGAGCCTTTGCTCATTCGGCTAAGATGATGGGAAGTATTGATGCGACCGTTAACTTGACTTTACATCTCCTACCCTCGCAGATGCTACTAGCAGGCCTTTTTCTTGCTGCATGCTTTATCTCCATCTCCATCGGTACGAGCGTTGGTACTATTGTTGCACTAACGCCGATTGCCGTTGGCGTAGCCCAACAAACAGGTACGGACATCGCTCTCATGACAGCCGTTGTCGTTGGTGGATCGTTCTTTGGCGACAATCTATCGTTCATCTCGGATACTACAATCGTGGCAACCTCTACACAAGGTTGTAAACTGAGTGACAAATTCCGAGTCAATTCCTTTATTGTCATCCCCGCAGCCCTCGTTATTTTGATCGTATACTATATTATGGGAGCGAACATCCACGCAGCACACCAAACCGGCGTTGTGGAATGGATAAAGGTGATTCCCTACCTTATCGTACTTGTGACTGCCATCTTCGGTATGAACGTAATGGCTGTTCTGACGCTCGGTATTATATTGACCGGGTGTATCGGTATGCTGACGCACAGTTTCGATGTCTTCGGATGGATGAAATCCGTGGGCGATGGTATGATTGGTATGGGAGAACTCATCATCATCACGATGATGGCAGGTGGTATGCTCGAATTGATTAAACAACAAGGCGGCATCGATTTTATCATCCAACGGATGGTGAAACATATCCATAACAAACGCGGTGCAGAGTTATGCATCGGAGCTTTAGCAGGACTCGTTAACATCTGTACCGCTAACAATACAGTGGCTATTATTACCGTAGGAGGTATTGCTAAACAGATCGGTGACCGCTATGGCGTCGACAACAAAAAAGCAGCCTCCGTCCTCGATACTTGTTCGTGTTTTGTACAAGGCCTGATTCCCTATGGTGCACAACTTCTGATAGCAGCCGGACTGGCTACCATCAATCCTGTCAGCATCATCCCCTACCTTTTCTATCCCTTCGCTATTGGGGTAGCAACACTCCTTTCTATCTTATTCCGCTATCCAAGACGTTATTCATAATCATGAACATTATCCAACGTAATTTCTTCCGACTCATCCGTTGTGGTGAATTCAAGAAGCAAGAACAAATAGAACCGATGTCCATCTGTAAATGGAACAAGGTTTATCAACTGGCGCTGATGCATCAGGTCATACCGTCTGTCTATGCAGGCATCCAACAATGTGACAACCAATTTTTTCTTCACCTGTCTGAAAAACAGATGCAAGAATGGGAAAAAGCCAACATGGAAACTAGTCGCATAAATCAACAAGAGGAAGAAAATGAACTGTTACGTGCTGACCATCTGACAAATCCTCTGCTGAACAAAAAACTGCAAGCCATCCTCGATGATGAGAAGTCGGATATCGCTACAAGACAACTATTACTGATCATTATCCACATCACCCGGCATATCTTAAACGAAGGAGTACCTGTCTACAATCTTGTTCAACTAGGTAAATATCTCATTGAAGAAGGTCATCGTGTAGATTTTATGACCTTAAACCAATGGCTGAAAAAACTGGGATTTACCCCAATGGCACAACTCGAAGGAGCCTTGCTCATTCAGATGTTCGGATTCAGAAAAGAAGAAATTCCTTTCCTGACGGGTGAGCCTGACAAAAAGGTAGAAAGAGTAGCACAGGAATTGACGGAATTCACCAACACCCGAGCTGAGGAGTTCTATTTCTCGCAGGATTCGGAGAGTGTGTTTTTACATACCAGCAACAGCAGTGCGATACTGGGCCACATCCGTCGTTCTGCACAATACTTCCGCTACCTGCCATCAGAGACTCTGACGAACTTCTTCGCCTCCTTCGCCCACTCTCTCTCACATATTGAAGAATAATATCCAAGCTATCCTAGGAATCTAGGACAGCTTGGAACATGCTAGTTTATTTCTTCTATTATCGCAGCGGCAGCAGCTTCTGCGGCTTTATTGATAGAATCTTGCTCTGCCTTCAATTGGGCAGCACGTACCATTTCCTCTTCCAAACGATCATAGGCATTCTTTGCCTCGTCGTAGTAATACCCCTGCTCGTGTTCTTCCATATATTTCTTATAGGATTCCATCGAGTCGCCCATTTTGGCCGTCTCAAAATCGAGGGAATCAATCATCTGTCGGGCCTCACGAACATGTACATTATCGGGATTCCTATCAATAAAGAGTTGAAGGGCAGATTTTGACAGACTGGCACGAGCATTTTCCCAATCGCGGTCAATCTTCATCAAAACCTGCAGATGCGCTTTAATGGAATCACGATGGGCGACGGGTGCATCGATATACATATCGAGGAAATTCTGCAATACGGCAGGCTCCTCACTCATCATCGCATTATCATACGCCCGCAACTCATTCTCCATCTGTGTCTTCTGAGCATAATAAATGCCGAGCATGACGATAATCAATGCAAGTACAAAGCCAATAATAACCGCCGACCACAAAGCCTTGCGACTTTTCTTCTTAGGCTGCTTGAGTTCAACTTCAGTCGGAATGACCGGATTACTCGGAGTTATCTGAGTATTCTGAGTATCCTGAGTACTCGGAACCATCACCTCGGACTCCGATGCCGCTGCATTGATTGAACAATGGCAGTTCGGACACTCATGATCATCCTTAAATATATATTCTCCGCAGTCGGGGCAACGAGTTACCTTACCTACGATATCTACGCCACATGATGGGCATGTTCTTGCACGGTCGCTAACCTGATGACCGCATTCGGGACACTTGATTATCATATAGTAAATTTACAATTTGACGATTTACAATTCATTTTCCGATTCAGTGGTGTCGGAAACGTATCTCGCGGAGGCCATGCTTCCCCAAGAACCGCGACTTATCAACATATCCGTTGATACCTACAATACGTCCCTTGCCTGTATACTGCCACATGGTAATGTCGCGCTCATCTTCCAACACCGGTTCCTCATCCAGATAGAGGGCGATCATCAGCTGATAGTCATCGAGTTTACCAACGAGATGCCAGTTATAGAAATTTCTGAACGTATACACCAACGGCTTCTGATGATAAGCTCCTTCGACCATACGGAGGAATGTCAGCAGCGAATCGCAGAACTGGTCTACTTGCAGACCACCAAGCGTCTCCACGTCAATCATCGGTATCAGATCCTGTTCTCCAGGAAGACATTGTGTCGTAAAGTTATCCAACTGCTTTTGTAGCGGTGTCTTCGGACGGAAGAAGTGATACGATCCCACCTTTAGTCCGTAACGGTGCGCAAGATTGATATTGCGTTCGAACTTAGGGTCGATGCGGTCGCCGCCCTCCGTCGCTTTAAGATAGACATATGCCATCTTGGTGTTCTCGCCAACCGTCTCCCAAAACACATCTCCCTGATAGCGGCTCAGGTCGATGCCATGTACATGGCCACAGGTATCTTCACATTGTAAGAAGGGATTATAATCGGGATCATCAAGACGTGGATCGGGCGCTAGTTTAGGTGCAGCAGCACGTACCACCTTTGTCTTCGATCTGGCTTTGGTCTTTGTTTTTGCCTTCGACTTCTTTTTCACCACCTTCGTGGTCTTTGCACGGGTGCGACGCTGTTGTTTCTTGGGTTTGGCTCCCAAAGCGTCACCTGCCGTCAACAGAACTATCAATAATACTATAATATATAATATGTGTGTTCTCTTCATGTTTACTTCACTTCTCTTTTTGTGTTGTTAAGAACTTTCTTACCGTCGATAATTACGATGCCTTGATAATCGTCACCCACTTTCTGGCCGGCCAGGTTATAGATGCTGCCGTCGTTCGTCTTCGTTTGTCGCACGGGACGGATGCCTGCCTCTATCAATGTGCGATGGCGCAAGGCCGAGCGTATGGCATAATAGGCAGGTTTCTTGTCAAGTTGTGCTGTGAAGAGCAGCGGATTCGACGATTCTCTCCAACTGTTGTTATCCTTCAGTCCCCAGATCACCATGCTTGGACAATTGTCGTGATTCAGCATGATATCAGTAATCACACGATAGCTGCGGGCTTGCTCTTCTAAGCTTGCATCGGAAGTATCAGGGATACCCATGTCGAGTTCGGTGATGATACACTTCAAACCGGCCTCTTCAAAACGACCGACAGTCTGGTCGAGGCGCAGACTATCTACGTCACCGATGGAGAAGTGACACTGCAGGCCGACACCGTCGATGGGAATACCGGCCTTTTTCATGCGTATAGCGAGATTATAGAATGCTGCCGACTTAGCCTTACCTTGGAACTCCACACCGTAGTCGTTCAGATACAACTCGGCATCGGGATCTGCCTGATGTGCATAGACAAAGGCGGAATCAACGTAATCATCGCCAATGGCCTGCTGCCACACACAGTTCTTCTTTATCTCATAACCCTCGGGATTGGTGCGCACTGACGACTGGTTATCGTCGAGACATTCGTTCACCACATCCCACTCGTGTACTTTGCCTTTATAGTGCTGCATCACATTGGTGATATGGTTCTTCATAATAGCAAGGGCCTCCTCGCGAGTCCAGTTCTTATCGTTGGTCTTGCCGCCGTCCCCAGATATCCATGAAGGAGACTGTTGGTTCCATACCAGACAATGGCCACGCATCGTCATCTTCTTGTTAGTGGCAAATCTGACGATCTTCTCTGCGTCGCCGGTAAAGCTAAATCTGCCATTCTGGCCTCCGTAGGCCTCGGGCTTCATATCGTTCTCGGCTACGAGCATATTAAACTGGAAACCGACGGCCTCAGTCTCGGGCAGGCTTGAGTTGGTCAGGTCGTTCTTATAGATAGAGATGGCAGTGCCGATGCTCTTGCCGAGTTGCTTAGCATAGTATTTCAGCGATTTTTTGTCGGCCATCTCGTCGACGCCCTCGTCATTGTAGAAGGCGCCCATGGTTGAGACAGGCTCGTCGGGACTGTCTGGAGTATCTGGATTATTCGGCGTATCGAGAGATACGATGCGGGCTACAAAGAAATGATTAATCCGCGAGGAACCTGTGGTTACCATCTCCTCGACTTCCCACGTATATTTATTAGCGCGGATATCGAAGTGCCAATCGCCTACTTTATTGTTGGCGGATATCACAGATATCTCGGTGCCCAACTCAAGGTCAGCGTCGTCAGCCACCACAAGTTCAATCACGGGCATCTTGTCGCTCGTCATGAAATCCTCGGTTGTATTATTATAAAGCACCTCTCCGTCAATGATGAGCTGACTGCATTCGCTTGGAGACACTACCTTTGTGCGAATCACGGAGCCAGGATGTACAAACAGATTGGCAAAATTCCCGTTGATATAGTTTACCAACTTGAGATTGCCGATGCCGTCAACACCGGGCTCGATGGTGCCGTAGTTGTCGACAGATCCGCCGATGCTGCCCGTGCCACCGAGTACGCCCTTGCCAAAAACAAATGCGATGGCATCCTGGGAGTTTGGCTTAGCGCCGAGAGCACCACGCAGCTTACCGGTCTCAGCAGCCTCACGGTCGTTCATCACCATCACACGTCCGTCGAGGATGCGCAGCGCACCGCTCAGATAGTTGCTATTGCCAGTGATGGTCATCGTGCCCGCACCTTCTTTAATAATACCGAGCATCGTGTCATCGCGATAATCTGCGGGGGCGATCTTGCCTGCCAGTGTAAAATCGGTATTCATCAGACCGAGCATATAGTATGCAGAACGTCCGTTTTTCATGTAGCCCTGCAACGTGGAACCCACCTCGGTGTTCAGCGCACCAATGCGGAAGCCCGAGCCCGCCGTATTGGCTTCGGTGCACAGCGTGGCACCCTCATGCAGCGTCACCGTATTGTTCTCCAGACTGCGGTTCACCTTGCTCAGGTCGATATTTTCGGCCGAGAAGGCCTTGCCGCCGTGCATCAATACTGCAGCGTAGAGACCGGCCGAGGGACAGTTGTCCTTGAAGGGATAGATATGCACCGGACCCGTATAGTCGCCCCACTCGTTCCATTTCTTATCTGAGTTGCCCAGATAGCCGCGCTCGCCGCCGGCGTGGATGTTGAGACGGCCGGTGCCGGTGATCTTCGACGAGAAATAGCTGTATCGGGCCATCTTCACGTCGACCGTCTCGCCCTCGTTGATGGTGAGCGGTGTGGCGTACTGTGTAGCGGTCTTATCGGTGTTATCGCCGCTGATGTCTATTGTGCGGTCCTGTGCCTGTGTTACCGTAAGCGCCGTCAGCATCAGCAGATTCGTCATTAAATATCTTTTCATAATAACCTAAGTTTTCGTTTTGCGGGTGCAAAATTACGAATATCTGAGCGAAAAACCAAATATATTTGAATATATCTTTTCTGTTATTCGTAATTACTGATTACGCAAAGGTTTTCGTAAGTTTTTGGCCCCATAGCGTAAAAAAGATTTGGAAGTAATCGGGATTTTTGCTATCTTTGCATCCGCAAATAAAAAATCACATTAAAACAATATTTAAAAATGAAACCGCTAAACAAACAATTCGCTCCCAAGAGCGTGATGCCTGAAAAGGTGATTCAGTTCGGAGAAGGCAATTTCCTCCGTGCATTCGTAGATTGGATTATCTGGAACATGGACCAGAAAACTGACTTCAACGGCTCGGTAGTCGTTGTGCAGCCTATCGAGAAAGGTATGGCCGAGTGGCTGAACGGTCAGGACTGTCTGTACCATGTGAACCTGCAGGGCCGCGAGAACGGCAAGCCCGTGAATACTCTCGAGCGTATCGACGTGATCAGCCGCGCACTGAACCCCTATAGCCAGAACGCTGCCTTCATGGCGTTGGCTGACCAGCCTGAAATCCGTTTTGTGATTTCGAACACCACCGAGGCCGGTATCGCCTTCGACCCCAGCTGTAAGTTGGAGGATGCCCCCGCCTCAAGCTATCCTGGCAAGTTGGTGCAGCTGCTCTACCGTCGCTATCAGACATTCAACGGCGACAAGTCAAAGGGTCTGATCATCTTCCCCTGCGAGTTGATTTTCCTGAACGGCCACGTGCTGAAGGATTGCATCTATAAATATATCGAATTGTGGAACCTCGGTGCCGACTTCAAGAAGTGGTTTGAGGAGGCCTGCGGCGTGTATGCTACGCTCGTTGACCGTATCGTGCCGGGCTTCCCCCGCAAGGAGATTGCCGAGATTCAGGAGAAGATCTCTTACCGCGACAATCTCGTGGTACAGGCCGAGAACTTCCACTTATGGGTGATTGAAGCCCCAAAGGAAGTGGCTAAGGAGTTCCCCGCCGATAAGGCAGGTCTGCACGTGCTATTCGTGCCCTCAGAGGAGCCTTATCACAAGCGTAAGGTGACGCTGTTGAATGGCCCGCACACCGTGCTTTCGCCCGTGGCTTTCTTGAGCGGTGTGAACATCGTGCGCGATGCCTGCAACCATGAGGTAATCGGCAAGTATATCCACAAGGTGCAGTTCGACGAGTTGATGCAGACACTCGATCTGCCGATGGATGAACTGGAGAAGTTTGCAGGCGACGTGCTGGAGCGTTTCGACAATCCGTATGTCGACCATCAGGTGACCTCTATCATGCTCAACTCATTCCCGAAATTCCAGGCCCGCGACCTGCCCGGAGTGAAGACCTATCTGGAGCGTAAGGGTGAATTGCCGAAGGGCTTGGTGTTCGGTCTGGCCGCTATTATTACCTATTATAAAGGTGGTAAGCGCGCCGACGGCACGGAGATCGTCCCCAACGATGACCCGAAGATCATGAAACTGCTCAGCGACCTCTGGGCTACTGGTGACACGCAGATCGTTACTGTCGGAGTGCTCGGTGCTGAGTCAATCTGGCAGGAGGACCTCAACAAGATCCCAGGCCTAGCCGCAATGGTGAAGCAGGATCTCGACCTCATCCAGAGCGTCGGCATGCTTGAGGCCGTGAAGTCAATCCTTTAATGAGCGATTACATTGAAATAAAGGGGGCTCGAGTCAACAACCTAAAGAACGTTGACGTCAAGATACCCCGAAACAAATTCACAGTGATTGCCGGAGTCAGTGGCTCCGGTAAATCATCTCTGGCCTTCGACACCTTGTATGCCGAAGGCCAACGGCGTTATGTGGAGAGTCTGTCGAGCTATGCCCGACAGTTCCTCGGTCGCATGAACAAGCCCGAGTGCGACTTTATCCGGGGCATTCCGCCCGCCATCGCCATCGAACAAAAAGTCATCGCCCGCAATCCCCGCTCGACTGTTGGCACGACAACTGAGATTTACGACTATCTCAGGATGCTTTTCGCACGTATAGGACATACGTTCTCGCCCATCAGTGGACAGGAGGTGAAGAAACATTCTACGGAAGATGTAGTGCAGAAGACGCTAGAATATTCGAAGGGCACACGCTTCGTCATCATGGCGCCTGTCCATATTCCTGAGGGTCGTACGCTGGAACAGCAGCTGAAAGCGTATATCCTCGAAGGTTATGCGCGAATCTTTGCCGACGGCGATTTCATCCGCATCGATGATTATATGGATAATCAGAGTACTCAGAACACTCAAAGTACTCCGACAAATCTCTTCCTCATTATCGACCGCCTTGCAGTCGATGATTCCAAGGATGCCATCGCCCGATTGGTCGATTCGGCAGAGACCGCCTTCTTTGAGGGTAATGGCGAACTGAGGTTGATGTTCCCGCCTTCGAATATCTGCTATGATTTCTCGCAACGTTTTGAGGCTGATGGTATCACCTTCGAAGAACCGACAGATATTCTCTTCTCTTTCAATTCACCCGCTGGAGCCTGTCCGGAGTGTCAGGGATTCGGTAGTGTAATCGGTATCGACGAACGACTGGTTATCCCCAATACCACCTTGAGCGTTTATGACGGCTGCGTGGTCTGCTGGCACGGCGAGAAGATGAAAGAGTGGAAAGATTGGTTCTGCCGACATGCAGCAAATGATGATTTCCCCATTTTCGAACCCTACATGAATCTCACCCGTCAGCAGAAAGACTGGCTATGGCATGGGCTGCCATCCGACAAGGACAAAAGAGAAAAGCCTTGTATTGATCAGTTCTTCGAGATGGTCAAGGAGAATCAGTATAAAATACAGTACCGTGTGATGATGGCCCGTTATCGTGGCAAAACCACTTGCCCCAGATGTCACGGCACCCGTTTGAAACCTGAAGCAGAATATGTAAAAATCGACGGACATAGTATCACCGATCTGGTGCAGATGCCAATCGTAAGATTGAAGGAATGGTTCGCTCATCTGCAACTCAACGACCATGATGCGGAAATAGGTAAGCGCCTGCTAACGGAGATCAGTTCAAGGTTACAATTTCTATTGAATGTAGGCCTGGGTTATCTCACCCTCAACCGTCTTTCTAATTCGCTGAGTGGTGGTGAGAGTCAGCGCATTAACCTCTGTACCTCACTGGGAAGCAGTCTCGTGGGATCATTGTATATCCTCGATGAGCCGTCGATTGGACTGCATTCGAGAGATACAGACAGACTGATACATGTGTTGAAGGATCTCCAGTCCCTTGGAAATACGGTGGTAGTGGTAGAACATGATGAGGAAATCATGCGGGCTGCTGACCATCTGATAGATGTGGGTCCGGATGCAGGAAGGCTCGGAGGAGAAATCGTGTTTGAGGGGAGTGCAGATAGTCTGGCTAACATTTCTAGCCAATCTAAAAAGACGAGCCTTTCTAGGAGTCATACGGTAAGTTATCTGCTCCATCAGGAGGAAATTCCAGTTCCGAAGAGCCGCAGGCCATGGAACATGCATATTGATATCAAGGGTGCAAGAATGAACAACCTGAGAGGAATTGATGTGACGATACCTCTGAATGTGATGACCGTCATAACAGGCGTTTCCGGTAGCGGTAAATCGAGTCTGATCAAAGGTATCCTCTATCCTGCCCTCAAGCGTCATATCGGTGATGTCTGCGATGCGCCAGGCGAATATCTCGGTCTAGGCGGTGACATTGATGCCATCAAACGTATTGAGTTTGTGGATCAGAGCCCGATTGGTAAAAGTACACGTTCAAATCCCGCCACTTATGTGAAAGCCTATGATGCCATCCGTGAGTTGTTTGCAGAACAGCCATTATCCAAACAGATGGGCTATACGGCGCAGTATTTCTCTTTCAACGCTGATGGCGGACGATGCGACGAATGTAAGGGTGCCGGAGTCATCACGGTGGAGATGCAGTTCATGGCCGACCTCGTATTGGAGTGTGAAGCCTGTCACGGACATCGTTTCAAACATGATATTCTTGATGTGAGATACGAAGGACTGAACATCGATGACGTACTGAACCTGACCATAGCTGAAGCTTTGGAGTTTTTCTCCACCCATCATCAGAACACCATTGTCAAGCGTTTGAAGGCCCTAAATGACGTAGGATTGGGTTATATCAAACTCGGTCAAAACTCATCGACGCTTTCTGGAGGTGAGAACCAACGTGTAAAACTGGCCTATTACATCAATCAAGAGAAACAGGAACCTACCCTCTTTATCTTCGACGAGCCAACCACAGGTCTGCATTTCCACGATATCCGACGCTTGCTGAGTTCATTAGAGGCATTGATCTCAAGGGGACACAGCATCCTGATTATCGAGCATAACATGGAAGTAATTAAATGTGCAGATTACGTGATAGACTTGGGGCCTGACGGTGGTGATCGGGGTGGTAACCTCGTCGTTGCAGGAACACCCGAAGAGGTGGCAGAATGTGCAGAAAGTATCACAGGTCAATATCTGAAGGAAAAATTAAAATAATTGTTAAAATCAGAACAACGTATCGATATTTTTTGTAACTTTGCACCGCTTTAAGAGATAGTTTTAGGATATTAGTTTGAGAATCAGTTAGTTAGAAAGGATTTTAGGTAAAAAGATGAGGCAATTAAAAATTCAGAAAAGTATCACAAACCGTTCGAGTGAGGCACTCGACAAATACCTTGTAGAAATTGGTCGTGCACCATTGATTTCCATTGATGAGGAAATCGAATTAGCCCAGAAGATCCGTAAGGGAGGTCCAGAGGGAGAACGTGCAAAAGAGAAATTAGTGACCGCCAATCTACGTTTTGTCGTATCCGTTGCCAAGCAGTATCAGCATCAGGGTCTGACCCTGACAGACTTAATCGATGAAGGTAATATCGGACTGATCAAGGCCGCTCAGAAGTTTGATGAGACTCGTGGATTTAAGTTTATTTCCTATGCTGTGTGGTGGATTCGTCAGAGTATTCTTCAGGCCATCGCAGAGCAGAGCCGTATTGTTCGTCTTCCCTTGAATCAGGTGGGTTCTCTGAACAAGATCAATCATGAGATCAATAAGTTCGAGCAGGAACATCAGCGTCATCCCTCCGTATCGGAGTTGGCAGAGGCTACTTCTATCGATGAAGATAAGATCGGCCAGTCCATGCAGGCAGACAGCCACCACGTGAGTATCGACGCTCCATTCCAGGATGGTGAGGACAATTGTATGCTCGATGTGATGGCCAGCGGTGATGACAGCCGTACTGACCGTCAGGTGGATCATGAGTCCATGGCCCTTGAGTTGAACAACGTGCTGAACAAAGTACTGAAAGAGCGCGAGATCACCATCATCCGCGAGTGCTTCGGTATCGGTTGCCACGAGAAAGGTCTTGAGGAGATTGGCGATCAGCTTGGTTTGACCCGTGAACGTGTTCGTCAGATCCGTGAGAAGAGCATCGCAAAGCTTCGTGACAGCGGAAACGCAAAAATTCTGATGAAATATTTGGGATAAATCAAAATTATGCGTACCTTTGCAATTGTGAATTGCAAGACGCTGATATTCTATATAGTGCTGGGCATACTCACAGGTATGCCCAGCAGTATTTTTGCCTGGGATTGGGATAAGCAAGACTCCCTAATCCTCCCTCGTATCTATGCCTACTCACAATACCATCAGCCATACGCCGACACCATCACCGACAATGTTTATATCAAGCTGCGCTTTAACGTAGAGAAACGAAACGCCACCCTATGGCTCATTCCTACCATGTACTCTTTGGCAAAGGACGAGCGCCAGTATATCCGTGAGACTTACAGCAAATTCGTATACACCGATGAGCATGACTATGATATTGTCAGTCAAGTAAAGTCAGGTACTATCCGACATAACCGTAATGCCATGCCGACCTTGGTAGACATGGTCACCCCGAAGATCTACGACGAGGCTCTCTACGACGGGCATATCCTTTCGCCATTCCACAAAGCGAATAAGCGATTATACAAATACCGCCAGAACACCAACCAGGCTGATGGCACCACCCGAATCGACTTCACCCCTAAACTCTATAACACCCAATTGCTTGACGGCTATGCCATCATCGAAACGGAAACGGGCCGTATCCTCAGGACGGTGTTCAATGGTGAGTTTGACATGATCAATTTCCGTACCGAACTCAACTACAGCAATAAGGGCGGACGGTTTATCATCCCCTGGCGCTCGTCGACGGCCGCTACCTTTAAGTTTGCAGGAAATCGTATCTCCGCCAACCTTGCCTCCGTACACAACTGCAAAGCAGAACTCCCCGACAGCATCCCCTGGGCAGAGGGTAAAGCCACGATGGACACCTTACGTCCGATACCATTGACTGTGGAGGAAGAAGAACTCTATGAGAGGACGGAGGACTACTTCCCCGCTCCACCAGCCCCTGAAGATACGATTACCAAGAAGCCCAATTTCTTTAAGAAAATCTTCTGGGATACCATCGGTGAGACGCTCGTCACTCCTATCCGGGCAGAGTCGCAGCAGACCTATTTCAGATTGTCACCTATCATCGACCCTCTCGCCATCCGATATAGCGACAGCAGAGGTTTCTCATATAAGATGAAACTGCGTTTCCAATACACTTTCTCCAAGCACCGATACCTGACACTGAATCCCTATTTCGGCTATAACTTTAAGATTAAGCAGTTCTTCTTCGATGCACCCTTACGTATGACCTACAACCCGAAGCGCAACGGATATGCCGAGCTGACGGTGGGTAATGGTAACCGCATCAGTAATTCAACAGTGGCGGAATTAATCAAAGAAGAGTTTGGCGACACACTTGACTTCACGAATATGGAGATGAACAAGTTCAATAACACCTATATTCGTGCCTTCAACAACATTATGCTCTTCGACTGGCTCGATCTGGAGTTGGGTTTGGTTTTTCACAGACGTAGTGCTGTCAACAAGACCATGATGACAAGATACGACATGCCGACGGTCTATACCAGTTTTGCCCCGATGATTGGTATCAAAATCCTGCCTTGGCCAAAGGGACCTATCTTCACGTTCACTTGGGAAAGAGGCATCAAAAACGTCTTCTCATCTAATATCAGTTATGAGCGCTGGGAGTCGGATGCCCAATGGAAAATACGCATGCCTGGATTGAGAACACTCAGTCTGAGAACAGGTTATGGTACCTATTCACTTCGGGAACAAAACTATTTCGTTGACTTCGATAACTTCCAGGAAACCAACCTACCCGATGGCTGGGACGACGACTGGACCGGTGACTTCCAACTGTTAAATGGCAGCGAGTTTAACCGTTCCAATTACTATATCCGTGCGAATGCCACTTACGAGTCGCCTCTGATGATTGCCAGCTGGCTGCCATACGTAGGAAAGTACATCGAGAAAGAACGGTTCTATATCAATTCCGTACTGTTGGAACGTTCACGTCCATATTATGAGATAGGTTATGGCTTCACCAACAGATACATTTCCGTAGCTGGTTTTGCCAGTTTCAAAAACACTCATTTTGAACGTGTAGGTTTCAAGTTTGATTTTGAGATTTTCAGACGTTGGTAACCATGAACAAACCCCTGACAGTATACAAAGCTAGCGCCGGCAGCGGAAAGACCTTCACACTTGCCACAGAATATATCAAACTGGTGGTCGAGAATCCACAGTCTTATCGTAACATCCTGGCTGTGACATTTACCAACAAGGCCACGGAAGAGATGAAGATGCGTATCCTCAGTCAGCTTTACGGTATCTGGAAGCAACTGCCCGACTCAGCGAACTACATGAGGGTCATCTGCGAGAAGACAGGACAGTCGGAAGCATTTGTCAGTGAGCGTGCCGGTATTGCCTTAAGAAATCTACTCCACAACTATAATTATTTCCGCGTGGAGACCATCGATACTTTTTTTCAAGCGGTGCTTCGTAACCTGGCACGAGAACTCGATCTGACCGCCAACCTGCGCATCGAACTCAATGACACTCAGGTAGAAGAACTCGCCGTCGACCATTTGATTGAAGACCTTCATACCACAGACGTAATCCTGCAATGGCTGTTGAAATACATCATGGAAAATATCTCTGACGATAAGTCGTGGAATGTCATCGGTCAGATCAAGAACTTTGGCAAAACCATCTTCCGTGACCATTATAAAAACGTCAGTAATATCCTTCGCGAGAAAATGGAGGAACCGGGATTCTTCGACAGATACACCACGCAGCTCAGGGAATTACGTCAGACAGCCATGGACAGGATGAAACAATTAGCTGACGAGTTCTTTAAGATCATCCGTAGTGAAGGACTTGCCATCGACGATTTCTCGTATGGTAAAGCCGGTATCTGCGGTTTCTTCCTAAAGTTACAAGAGGGTAACTTTGATGAATCTGTCGTTGGCAAACGAGTGACCGATAGTTTGGGTGAGCCTGAGAAATGGTGTAAGAAGACACACCCTCGCAGAGAATTGATCTACAGTCTTGCCGACTCCACCCTTGGTCAGATACTCCGTACGACTATGGAAGAACGACCAAAACAATGGAAGATATACCAGTCGGCTGATCTCACCCTGCGCCACCTCAGTCAGTTAAGACTCTTAGGCAGCATTGAAAAGAAAGTGCGGGAACTAAACGAGAGTGCCAACCGTTTTCTATTGAGCGACACCCAGCAACTGCTCCATGCCCTGATCGACGGCAGCGATACACCTTTTATTTTCGAAAAGATAGGTACCCAATTACAACATGTCATGATCGACGAGTTCCAGGACACCTCGACCGTACAATGGCAGAACTTCAAGGTATTACTCTCTGAGGCCATGAGTAAGGAAGGCACAGAAAACCTGATTGTAGGCGACGTGAAACAAAGCATCTACCGTTGGCGTTCTGGCGACTGGCGACTCCTGAACGATATCCAGACCCAGTTTCCTTCGCCTGAGGCACAACTCGACATCCGTACCCTCAGTACCAACTACCGTTCAGAACGTCATGTCATTGAATTCAACAATGCCTTCTTCCGCACGGCTGCAAAACTCGAATACCTGACATTACAAGATGATCCTGAAGCCACAGCCCTTCAACGAGCCTATACCGATGTGGAACAAAGTGTGCCTGACAAGTTGGACAATAACGGACTGATCAACATACAGCTCCTACCAATTGATGATTACCAGGAAAAGACCTTCGCGAGGATGGCTGACATCGTTAGTGAACTCTGTGATAAAGGCGTCAGCCCCTCGGAAATAGCCATCCTTGTGAGGATGAACGCCAACATTCCTCTGATTGCCGACTATTTCACCAAACATCTGCCCGATATCCGCATTGTATCCGACGAAGCGTTCCGTCTGGATGCCTCCATAGCCGTCAACCTGCTCGTTGAGGCCCTTCATCTCATCACCCATCCAGATGACATCCTCACCAAAGCCAACATAGTCAAACTATACCAATGTTACGTACTCGGCAAGCATACAGAAGACAATGAACTGCTACTCAGTACCAATCCGCTCGACGAACAATTGCCAGAAGCTTATCTCAACCACTTTGAAGAATTGATGAAACTGTCGTTGTACGAACTGACAGAACGTCTTTACACCCTCTTCGAACTTCATCGTCTGGAAGGTCAGAGTGCCTATTTGTGTGCCTTCTACGACCAACTGCTCACCTTTACCAGCGAGAATGCCACCGGCATCGACGCCTTTATTGCTGAATGGGAAGAGACTCTCTGCGCCAAGACTATTCAGAGTGACGAGATCAACGGCATACGCCTGATATCCATCCATAAATCGAAAGGTCTGGAGTTTGCCCATGTCATCATTCCTTTCTGCGACTGGCAACTGGAAAAACAAGGCAACATCCTCTGGTGTAAACCAGACGAAGCACCTTTTAATGAACTGCCCATCGTTCCTGTCGACTATAGTCAGAAACAGATGAAGGGCACGATCTATGAAGACGATTATCAGCACGAACATCTGCAGAATACAGTCGACAACCTCAACCTGCTCTATGTCGCCTTCACCCGTGCCAGTCAGAGCCTTTTTGTCATCGGCAAGCGTAATGCTAAGAACAGCCGTTCAATGCTCATTGAACAAGTATTGCCTCTCATTGCTGAGGAGAAATCTGAAGCTGTGCTTTCAGGTGTAGACAATGAGAACGAGCCTATGGAATTCTCATGGGGTACACTGATGCCAAAAGAAAACAAAGGCCATCAGAAGGAATCACATAATCCCTTCCTGCAAAAGACCACACCTGTCAGTATCGATATCAACACATTCAACAATCCTGTTTCTTTCCGTCAGAGTAACCGTAGCAAGGACTTTATCTCCGAACAAGACGAAGAGAGTGATAAACAGCAACAGCGGCAATATATCCAGACCGGAAGTATCCTCCACCAGATTTTCTCCACTATCCGCACCACTGACGATATCGACGGTGCCCTCAAACGTCTTCAGCTCGAAGGCATCCTCTACGATGAACAGGTGACAGCTGAGAAGATATCATCCATGCTTCGTAAACGTCTGCAGAACGCCCGTGTGGCTAATTGGTTCTCTGATCGTTGGACACTCTTCAACGAGTGTGCCATCCTCTCGGTAGAAAATGGCGAGGTCATTGAACGACGTCCCGATCGTGTGATGACCGACGGCAAGGAATGGGTCGTGGTCGACTTCAAGTTCGGAAGTCCAAAAGATGAATACCTGGATCAGGTACGCGAATATATGCAGCTGCTGGCCGACATGGGGCATACCGATATCAAAGGCTATCTCTGGTTTGTTTATTCCAATAAGATTCAAGAAGTAACGTTTAACCCTCTCAATAAATCCTAAACTATGAAGTCTTTCCTCGAATATGTCGCAGCCGACCTGCTGCAGAAATACGGTACCAACCTGTCGCGCATCGCAATTGTCTTCCCCAACAAACGAGCCTCCCTTTTCCTTAACGAGCATCTGGCTCGTCTGGCTGGAGAGCCTATTTGGTGTCCGGCTTATATCACCATCAGCGACCTATTCCGTAGTCATAGCCAACGGCAGGTGGCTGATCCTATCCAACTGGTCTGTGAACTGCATCAATGCTTTAAGAAATGTACCGGCATAGAAGAGACTCTCGACCACTTCTACGGTTGGGGACAGTTGCTTCTCTCTGACTTCGACGACCTCGACAAAAATATGGCTTCTGCCACACACGTCTTCGCCAATCTACGAGATCTCCACGAGTATGACGATACTTCATATTTAACTGAGGAACAAAAGATTACAATCCGTAAGTTCTTCAGTAACTTTAATGAAGATCATAATAGCGAACTGAAACAACGTTTCCTGCAGTTATGGAGTCATATCTATGATATCTATCGCTCGTTTAATGACAAACTCACCGAACAGGGATTAGCCTATGAAGGGGCACTCTACCGTGAAGTAGCTGAACGCGAAGATATTGATTTCGAATACGATACCTATCTCTTTATTGGCTTCAACATGCTCCAGCAAGTTGAGCAGACGCTCTTCCGTCGGATGAAGCAACAAGGTAAAGCCCGTTTCTATTGGGACTACGACAACTATTACCTCAAACAATTCGAGGCAGGTTACTACATTGCCCAATATCTCAACGACTTCCCCAACGAGTTGGACAATCACGATGACAACATCTACAACAATTTCTCCCGACAGAAGACCATAACCTATATCTCTGCCCCGACAGAGAATATCCAGGCACGATATATCAGTACCTGGCTGTGGCAGCAGAACCGCATTGCCGATAACCGGCATACAGCCATCGTTCTTTGTAATGAAAACCTGCTTCAGACAGCCATCCATTGCATTCCAACAGAAGTTGAGAAGATCAACATCACCACAGGTTACCCACTTTCCCAGACACCTGTTACCTCGTTGGTGAATCTGCTGGTCAGCATGCAGACTAACGGTTATGTTGCAGAAACAGACCATTATCGTCTGCGTCATGTCAACCTTGTGCTGCGACATCCCTATGCCCATTATATCTCTCCTGACTGTAACAGTCTTTACGACGAGTTGAATACGCAGAAGATCTACTATCCCGACCCAGCTCTGTTGTCAAAAGACGAAGGACTTCAATTACTTTTCTCCATGGAGCACGGCAGTCCGGAGCACTTCAACAGCACCCTCCTACTCTGGCTGATGTCAGTCATCCGCCTGATAGCGAAAGCCCTTAGCAAGGGCGAAACAGAGCCCTCGCCTCTGACGCAGGAGAGTCTGTTCCGCATGTACACCCTGTTGAATCGTCTGAGTGACCTCGTCGGAAGTGGCACGCTCCAAGTAGACACCCTCACCTTGCAACGACTCATCACACAAATCGTTTCTACCACCAGCATCCCCTTCCACGGAGAACCTGTCGAGGGCATTCAGATGATGGGCGTTCTGGAGACGAGAAACATCGACTTCGACCATGTGCTGCTACTCTCCTGCAATGAAGGCAATCTGCCTAAAGGTCTGAGTGACACATCGTTCATCCCCTATACCATCCGAAAAGCCTATGGTCTTACCACCATCGATCATAAGGTGGCCATCTATGCCTATTACTTCCATCGACTGTTGCAACGTGCCAGCGACATCACATTGGTCTATAACAATTCCACCAACGATGGTCAGACTGGCGAGATGTCACGTTTCATGCTGCAGATGATGGTTGAGAGCGGCCACCAGATTCATATCCAGGCCCTTCATGCAGGTCAGGTACCCATCCAGCGGACGTTGCAACCCATCATAAAGACAGACGCCGTGATGCAACTCCTGCGGAAGTATTTTGAAGAGAACATACTCACCCCGACGGCCATTAACCGTTATATGCGTTGTCAGCTGCAGTTCTTCTACCGATATGTGAGCGGTATTATCGAACCCGATAATGATAATGACGACGCCATCGACAACCGTATCTTCGGCAACATTTTCCACATGGCCGCCCAGCTCCTCTATAAGAAGCTCAAGCAAAAGAGTCGTACAATTGTGGCAGAAGATATTGAATACCTGCTTCAGACCGAAGTTGATATCCAACGTGCCGTTGACGAAGCCTTCAAAAGCGAACTCTTCAAGATCAAAGATCCAGCCCGTCCGTTACCGCCACTCGACGGTCTGCAGATTATCAACCGCGAGGTAATCATCAAATATATCCGTCAGTTGCTCGAGATAGACCTCCGTCTGACGCCTTTCACCATCCTCGGACTCGAGAAACTCGTGAAGATGAAATTCGGAATACCTGTGGGCAACGAAACCTTTACGACGATGCTTGGAGGAACTATCGACCGTCTGGACAGCATCACCACCTCCAATGGTGCAGATCAGATTCGCGTGATAGATTATAAGACCGGCAGTCGACAACATAAACCCCTTGCCGATGTGGATGCCATCTTTGCCCAGGAGAGTCTGAAGGACCATAGCGACTATTACCTCCAAGCCTTCCTCTACAGCCATATTGTCAGGGATAGGTCTAATGGTGTTGCCGTTGCTCCAGCCCTGCTCTTTATCCAGCATGCTGGCGCCGAGGATTATAACCCCACACTCTCTCTGGGTCATGAACCTGTCAACGACATCGCCACCGTCTCAGAATCCTTTATGCAACAGCTGTCCGGACTTATTTACGACATCTTCAATCCGGCCATCAGCTTTACACCTACCGACGACAGAAAACAATGCCAGCATTGTCCGTATGCACACCTCTGTGGAATGTCCTAACGGTTCTTGTGCGTGATATACCAGCCGTGTGTGAAGAAATGATAGAACAGAAGTACAGCCGCCGTTGTGACAAGTGCTACCTGCAAGACTGGTCCTGACTGTTGTTCCAGTAGTCCATAGCCCAGTCCTATACCTAGTGCCAGTCCACTTTCCCAAGACAGGAAGAAAGTGCTCTGTGCCGTACCACGCTGACAATGTCGACTCAATTTGATAAAGAACAACAGGAAACGTGAACCGATAATACCCAGTCCGAAGCCAATGAACATCGGTGCTGCGAAGGAGACTATCGTCTGCTGGCGCGTCAGCATCATCAGCAGGGCGACACCTGTCAGCACCAGTCCAGTGATCACTTCACTCTCCAGATCGGCATTGCGGAACATGAAACGCTGCGCCAGTAAGGCTGCAAAAAATCCCACCATCACCATCACATAGAATAATTCCGAGGTCGTCATCGACAACAGCAATCCCACCACAAACGTCACCACCATCAGATTGATGATCAATGGCCATCCTTGTGGCAGGAAAAAGCGGTCGAGACTCATCACCCGGACATTCTCTTCGGGTGTCCTGAACGGGAAATGCACCAACATAATAAAGATAATTGCCACCAAAGAACAGCCGATAGCTACCAACAATACCGTGCTAAAGCCTGACAGACGGTCGACGATGATACCCGTCAAAGGACCTAAGGAGAGCGCAAACCTCGAAAACCACGAAGCAGAATGGTTGGCTTCTGTCCGTTGGAACGACTCGCAGGTATCGATAATCAAGGTGCTCGACAGAATCATCTGTGCCACGCCAAAGGCTGCGCCGAGTGCCAACCGTTGAACCAGCAGGATCGGGAAATCAAAGAACTGCGATTTCTGTAAGTCCAGATAGTAGAGCCATCCCAGCATTGCCGCCATCAGTAAGATAGCCCAGATACAGGCTATATTCCTGCGGAACCGTTGTACCAGCCATGACGTCAGATAGCCGAACAAAAAGATACCGACGCCGAAAGCGCCCATGATCATACCCGTTTCCTGTATCGTGAGGTTTTCTGTCTGCAACAGCCACTTCGGCATCACAGGAATCAGCACATAGACTGCCATTGTCAACAGCAGGTTGGCCATCGCCATCAGCCAGAAATCACGATGCCACAACCGGATATGTACAGGGGTATTCTGAGAGTTCATGATTGGACGGTAAATTGTAGGGATTGGGAAATCGAATCAAAGGTCAGTCCGACATAGTCGGCGACTTGTAAATCAGAGAGCGGAGCAACGACTTCGTGGGAATTCGTCGTCAGCAGTCCAACCACCTTCATCTTGGCAGATAACCCGGAACGCAGGCCATTCACGCTATCTTCAAAAACCACACACTCATCCGGTTCCACACCTAACTTCTGTGCGGCTTTCAGATAACAGTCTGGATCAGGCTTGCTTTTTTCAAAGTCCTCCGAGGTCAGGATGGCATCAAAGAGTCGTTTGAATCCAGGCTGCTTCCGATAGACACTTTCCATCTTCGGCAGATTCGAACTGGTCACCACAGCCGTCTTCACACCATGCTGATGCAGGTCATCTGCCAAGGCGATAAAGCCCTCGATATAATCATAGTCCATCTGTTGCTCGTAGGCATTCAGTCGTTCGGTGATCACGGGCTGCTCTTTCAGAAGGGGTCCGCTAAACCAACAGTCATAGATCTGTGTCAGCGTCGAGCCCTTGATCTCCTGTTCCAGTCCGGGATGCTCCGGATGGTAAAGGCGACATTGTTCACCCCAGAACACCGTGTATTGGGGTTCGGTGTCAAATACCACCCCATCCAGGTCGAATAATGCTGCTTTCAGTTGCCTGTCTTGCATAATTTCCTTATTTTGGGTGCAAAATTACGTTTTTTTTGCGAGAAATTTGCGAAATTGGCAAATTAAGTGTAATTTTGTCGTCAATTCTAACATCATCGACTTAAATATGAAGCAATTATTCATCCTCGCAACCTTATCAACCCTTCTTTTCAGTTGTAGCAGCACCGAGGAAACGACGCAGTTCGAAATGGCGACAGCCGATAAGACCGTCAAACTGACTGGCGATGACAACTCTCCCTTGTGTAGTGTTCATCTCGAATTGTCATACGCCACAGAAGCCAACGGTCATAAGGCTGAGATCATCAATAATATCATCGAGAAACGTCTGTTGAACATGCAGGATCTGACCATGCAGCAGGCAGCCGACTCTTTCGCCAACGTCTATGTCGCCAATTACAAGAACCTCCTTCCCCTGTACAATCAGGATCTTGACAACAAGAAAAGACTGGAATGGTATAATTACCACTATATCCTTAAGACCTCAACGGAACAAGGTTATAAGAATGCCTCTGTCTACCATGTCTACCTCGACTATTATGAGGGCGGTGCCCATGGCATCAACCAGCATCTGACGATGAACCTCGAAAACCTCACAGGTCGTCAACTCGCACTCTCCGACATCTTTGTGCCGGGCTATGAGCAACGGTTGAGCAACCGCCTTCAGAAAGCCCTCTGTTCGTATGTCGGTGTTGGCAGCCTCCAAGAATTGAAGAATCAGGGTTACCTCTACTCCATGGACATGTTCCCCTCCGAGAACTTCATCTTGGGTGAGGAGGCCATCACCTTCATCTACAATCCCTACGAGATTGCGCCTTATGAGAAGGGCAGCATCGAACTGACGCTCGCCTACTCCGAACTCGACGATATCCTGAAAAACGATTAGCCATGCATCCACTCATCAGTAAATACTTTACCGACCTGACGTCGCAGCAATGTCAGCAGATAGAGGCCCTTGACGCCCTTTATCGCGATTGGAACGAGAAGATCAACGTCATCTCCCGTAAGGACATCGACAACCTCTACGAACACCATGTGCTTCACTCGATGGCGATTGCCAAGGTCATCCGTTTCCGTGCCGGCACCAAGATTCTCGACTTCGGCACCGGCGGAGGTTTTCCCGGCATTCCTCTGGCCATCCTCTTCCCCGATTGTCAGTTCAAGCTGATCGATGGTACGGGCAAGAAGATCCGTGTGGCCCAGGAAGTGTGTGATGCCATCGGACTGAAAAACTGTCAGCCCACCCACCTGCGTGGTGAGGATGAGAAAGGGCTTTACGACTTTGTGGTCAGTCGTGCTGTTATGCCCCTGCCCGATTTGGTGAAGATTGTTCAGAAGAACATCTCCAAGCATCAGCAGAACGCCCTGCCCAACGGCATCCTCTGCTTGAAAGGCGGTGATCTGCAGGCAGAGATACAACCTTATAAGAAGATTGTCCAGACCACCGAAATCAGCAGTTTCTTCTCTGAGAAGTGGTTCAAGGAGAAATATGTCATCTATCTCCCCCGCTAATTATCCATTGTCCATTTAACCCATGCTTACCATCAAATGTTTCCCCGTTAACATGCTCGCTGAAAACTGTTATGTGGTCAGCGACGAGACTCGTGAGTGTGTCATCATCGATTGTGGAGCTTACTATCCCGAAGAAGGTCAGGCCATCGTCAACTATATTAAAGAGAAAGGCCTCACTCCCCGTCATTTGCTCTGCACCCACGGTCATTTCGACCATTGCATGGGCAACGGCTTTATCTTCCGGGCCTTCGGACTGAAACCCAAGGCTCATCAAGATGACAGTTTCCTGATGGAGAATATGGAACAGCAGACCAGCGATATCCTGGGCATCCCCATCCATCTGGATGTACCGCCTGTCGACCCTTATCTTACCGACAGCGACACCATCGGCTTCGGTTCTCACACCTGGCAGATCCTCCATACTCCGGGTCATACCCCAGGTGGCATCGTCTTTTATGATGCTACCGAGCACGTTGCTTTTAGTGGCGACACCCTGTTCCGGATGAGCATCGGTCGTACCGATTTCGAACGAGGCAGCTATGCCGACATGATCGTCTCGCTCCACATGCTCGCCACCCAACTACCGGCTGATACAAAAATATACGCCGGCCATGGTCCAGAAACAACCATGGCCGACGAAATTCGGTATAATCCTTATTTGAGATAAGTCTTATCTTCTGGGAGCACCAGCACCGGGAGCGCCTGCGCCACCAGGACGAGCACCACCGGGGAATCCGCCGAAGCCGCCGAATCCCTGCTGAGGTGCGATCTCTGGCTCACCGAAGACAGATGCCTCAGCATCCTTGTCATTCAGCTTGAGCACCATAAACTTAGGATTCTTCTCCGTGCAGGGAGCCCACGCACCACCCTTCGGGCCGTTAGGATCGCTGTACTTGGCGAAGTTGGTCCAAGCGGTCAGCATCTTCTCAGAGAGATCCCAGTCGCCCTTGGTCCAGGGACGCCAGCAATGCTTCAAACTCTTGAATACAAACCACAGGTCTGACGAGTGGAACGCACCACGCAAACGCTGGGTTACCTCAGGATGACTGCCATCATCGGGCAACGGACGGGCAAACTCATAAGCCCAAGCCTTACCGCCCTTCTCAGCGCGAACCTTACAGAACTCAGCGATATTCGGAGCCATGTTACCCATATCGTTCAGGGTGAAACCAATCATATAAGGCACGTCGGCCAATGTTCCCTCGCGGGTGGCATCGTCAAAGCTCTTCACGCTCACATAACCGTCGATCATCGGCATATAGCCCATGCCCATACGCATCATACCCATCATGCCTCCCTGTTGCTGCTGGCCGGCGCTGCTCACCTGCTGGTAGATAGTTGGCAGAGCAAAGACGGTCTCCGTACTGGCCTGACGCATCTTCTGCAAATCGGTCATACCAGCCCAGTCAAACATCTTCTTGGCATTGTTGGCTGCATCCTCGATGCTACCGCCACCGTAACGACCGCCCATCATACCACCACCATTGGGGTTGGGGATGCTCAGTCCCTGGGCACTCATGATCACAGCCTTGTGGAACAGGCCACGGGCCAGCGGACTCTCACACAGCGTACGAACACTACCACCACCGGCACTTTGTCCGAAGATCGTCACGTTGTTGGGATCACCACCAAACTGAGCGATGTTTTTCTTGATCCACTTCAGGGCCTCAATCTGGTCGAGGATACCGTAGTTACCTGACACCTTGTTCGGGCTCTCCTCAGCCAATGCGGGATGACAGAGGAAACCGAAGATGCCCAGACGGTAGTTGATAGAGACGAGCACCACGTCCTTGGCACCCCACTCCTGACCGTCAAACTCGGGCTCCGAACCGAAGCCCTCACGATAGCCACCACCGTGAATCCACAGAGCCACAGGCAGTTTCTTATTCACCTGTCCAGGAGCCTTGGTCCATACATTCAGATACAGACAGTCCTCGCTGAAGGCAGCCTCCTTACCATAGCCCCACTCGGTGTAATAACCACCGGTATACTGGATAGCCTGATAACTGGGACGACCGAAGGTGTCGCATTTCTTCACACCCTTCCAGGGCACTACGGGCTGCGGAGCCTTCCAACGGTTCTCACGGATGGGAGGAGCAGCATAGGGGATGCCACGATACACAAACACATCAGGATGGTCGTCAGCCAAGACGCCCTGTACCTGACCACCTTCGATTGTCAACACGGGGTTGTTCTGCGCATTCGCAGATACTGCTACCATGAGCAGTAACGGTAATAAGAGCTTTTTCATAAATAGTTGTATTAATAAAGTTGGTAATAATGGTATCTTATCTCACCACGCGTGTAAATTCGGGCTTGGCATCGGCCTCTTTACCCATCGTCACATAGATGGTAGAGGTCTGCTCACCACCGCCACCGAAGCCACGGCTCTTCACCTTGAACTCGTAGTCGATGCTGTCGTCAGTCGTGCGCTTGCCGAAAGTCTGCGGTGTGCCCAAAGGGAACTGATAGCTCGAACAGGCGGCATCAAAGATAGCCTTCTCGGCATCCGTCACAGGCTGCTGGGCAGAATACTCGGGCAACGGCTTAACAGAACCTTTCTTATAGCCGTTCTCTTTGAGGAATCGGTCGAGTTCCTTCGCTGCAGACTTCACACGGGCCTGACGCACACCATAGCCGGGCTGCACCTTTGCCTTGGGCAGAGCCTTCACGAGGTCGGCTGACGAACTCTCCAAACCGCCACTACCAAACGTACAGAAAGGAACGATGGTCTTACCTGCGAAGTCATACTTCTTGACGAGTGTCACCACGGGGGCGGCATAGGTTCCGCCCCAGATGGGATAACCCAGACAGATCACGTCGTAAGCCTTCAAATCGGCCTTCAACGGCTTGATCTCGGGCTCCTTATCACTCTGAGCGCGTTGCATCGTCTCCTGGAAATTGCCAGAATAAGGTTTCACGGCCTCGATACTCTCAATATCTGCACCGAGCTGTTTCTGCAACTCTTCGGCCACAGCCTTGGTCGTGTTAGTCTCTGAAAAATAAAGCACCAGTTTCTTTTGTGCGAAACCAGTAGTCACAAATGCTGCCATGGCAAACAATAATAAGAATCTTTTCATAAGTTGATAATTAAGTTATGATCATAAGTCGCTGTAAATTTAGTCATTTTTACGAATATATGCAAATATATGACCAATTTTTTTCATCGCCGACAAAAATGCTCGATATCTACAGTCTAACGCCAAATGCCAAACGGGCGTAGGCATCATAGATGTTAACTTTGCAATTATCACTCTTATAGTGGAAATTGTTGAACTGCGCCTGAGTGCTGATGAAATAATTGCTCCAGTTGTAGGCGATGCCGAGTCGCAGGTCAAGGTTGAGCCGCAACATACTGTAATTCACCTCCGGATAAATCTATTTAAAAGAATACGGAAAAAAGCATTTGTCTGTCGGCTTTCTGAGATATTTGTATTACCTTTGCCGACGAAAATTAATATGTCGGCGAGAACAGGCTGCGTGAATATGAAGAAAAAGATATTGTTCCTTCACGGATTCTATGCCAGCGGCAGTTGTGTACCAGCTTTGGCATTGAAGGAGGCTTTCAAAGAGAGAGCCACCGTGCTCACTCCAGACCTACCCCTCCACCCCGCCGATGCCATCAGACTTATCCTGGAAATCTGTGATCGAGAGAAGCCGGACATTCTTGTCGGCAACAGTTGCGGATCATTCTATGCACAGATGATATCACCCGTCATTGGAGTACCTGCACTTTTGGGCAATCCACATTTCAAAATGTCAGACTTCCTACGCGAGCGCATCGGCAGCCATCAGTACAAGTCACCTCGTGCCGACGGGAATCAAAACTTCACCATTACCGAGGAATTGGTCAAGGAGTTCGAGGAAATAGAGGCACATCAATTCTTCGACGAGCGAAGCGGCAGAGCCGAGCGTGACGGCTGTAACATATATAATAAGGAACGCGTATGGGGACTCTTCGGTGAAGAAGACACATTGGCCCATTTTGAGCCGCTTTTTCTGGAGCATTACCTCAACTCATATCACTTCCCCGGTGGTCACACACCTACGGCTGAACAGTTCAATACCTGGTATTGCCCCCTCATCGAGAAAATGCTGCTGGAATACCCCGTATCAGAGGACAGAGCCCGATATTCTGTCGAGATACTTTTGCAAATTGAACGAATCAAGCGGATGGAGCAACGCTTCAATAATGCCTTGGCTGCCATCAAGGATGGGTCTGCTGTTTCATTGAAGGCTATCAAAGAAGATGTTGCCGAACTCAGCAAATATTATAGCAGTGAGTTGTGGAAACTGGACTTTGCTGCTGACGAAGCAGGGAAACTTCCCCTAGACCTCAAACGCGGAGTACTGTCAGAAGATGGTATTTGGAATCTGCTCTCTGACTATCGTGAAATTCAAAAGACAAAGCAATGAAAAAACGGAAAATCAAGTATTCGGCAATATTCTTTCTCTGCTGGTTTGCCCTTCTGGTCTTGCTGGTAGATGGAATTCTGGGATTCCAGACGTTGGTTGACCATTTCGGGTCGTATGCTGTTGTAGAGGTTGCATTGCTGCTATTGGTGCTTCTGCCAACATTGGCCGTTTACGTATTTACAAAGGAGAAAAAGTGATGGCAAATGCAAGAAAAGATGAGAAAGAGACTGATTATATTCGATTTTGACGGGACGCTGGGCGACACCAGACGGAACATTGTTACGACCATGCAGATGACCATTAAGGAACTGCAACTGCCAGAACGTACTGAGTCAGAGTGCGCTGCCACTATTGGATTGCCATTGGCCAGTTGTTTCAGGGCACTGTTCCCTGATATTCAGGAAGAACTCATCCCCCGATGTGCAGAGACTTACCGCAGGATCTTCAATGAGAATCTGCAGAAGATTACGCCTGAAGCCTTTCCTAGTGTGGTCAAGACCTTGAAAATCCTGAAGGAACAAGGATTCACACTCACTATTGCATCGTCCCGTTCACGCAATTCCCTCACAGAGTTGACTCATAATATGGGCATCGCAGACTACATCTCTTATTTAATAGGAGCTGACGACGTGAAAGAAGCAAAGCCCAAGCCGGAACCTGTACTGAGGACACTTGCTACCATGCAATTCGAGGCCAACGAAACACTTGTGGTTGGGGACATGGCTGTCGATATTCTGATGGGGGCTAATGCCGGGGCTAAGACTTGTGGCGTGACATGGGGAAACGGAACAAAAGAGGAACTTCAAGAGGCTGGAGCAGACTTTATCATTGACAATATGGAAGAACTTATTGAAATAGCAGATAAAATATGAATGATTCGATTAAGAGAGAGCAGAGTGAGCTTGCTTACGCTGCCGAGCGTGAGAATCTTCGCCCAAAGGGCAATGATTCGATTAAGAGAGAGCAGCGTGAGAATCTTCGCCCTTTGGGCAAGAAGATAATAAACCCTTGGCGCGACCATGAAGGATATAACTGTTTCGGTTGCAGTCCTGACAATCCCATCGGGCTTCACTTGGAGTTCTACGAGGATGGAGACTATATCGTGAGCACCTGGCATCCTGAACATAACTATCAGGGCTGGGTAGATACCATGCACGGCGGTATTCTGAGTACGCTGATTGATGAAGTGTGTGGATGGGTAGTCACCCGCAAACTACAGACGAGTGGCTATACGGTGCAGTTGAATGTAAAGTTCCGTAAGGCAGTTCCTACGACTGAGCCAGAACTTACCATTCGTGCTAAAGTCTCTAAACAGGAAAGGAATCTGGCCTATATCAGTGCGGAGATAACCAACTCGAAGGGTGAACTCTGCAACGAGGGAGAGGCTATCTACTTCCTGATGAACGAGGAAAAAGCGAAGGAAATGGGATTCTTACATTGTGAGGTGGAAGATGAATAACAAAAATACAATGGAACAGAAATTTTGTCAGAGCTGCGGAATGCCGCTCACAGAGGAAGTCCTCGGCACAAATGCCGACGGGAGTAAGAATGAAGACTACCCAGGTGGCGTCACCGACCCGAACTACTGCGTCTTGAAGTTCAGCGCCTCCGATGGTCGTTTCTATAGTGATTTCTATCCACGTAGTTTTGTAATTGAGTAAATGATGAACAATAAGCCTAGTCAGTCATAGTATTCTATTTGCAGTTCCTGGCTGACATCAAACTCGCGGCCATCATCATAGAAGTAAACCAGCCGTAGGCCGCGATACACTGATGGAACCTTCAGCACTTCCAGCAGATGCCATTTGGGTTTTCCGAAGTCATACGATGAGCGGTCGAGGATGATTCGGTTCGAGGTATAATCAAAGTGGTAATAGCCACCACCCAAGCATGAATCGCCAGGCTTCAGCAGGTCTTTATGCTGGTTGACCATACCGAGACGGAAATAACCATCCATTGTGATTATGAACTTGGGAAGAGTCATCTTACTATCTTACTTGGTCTTTATTTCTATCAAAGGTTTTATTTCATTTTCAAAAATGCTCATTTCGACAATCCTGTAGTGTGGGCGATATGCCTCACGGTATTCGGGAGAATGGCTGATGGCATATTTGCCGACGGAGAGGATGCTGTCAATAAACGCATGGTCTTGCTGATAGTGGGGAAGGTTGAGTCCCATCTGGTCAATAGTACCAATAATCATGTGCCATCTGTCGCGCCAAGACTCTACTGTTGGACGTTTATCTGAGTTGGCGCTTCGGATAAAAGCGTCAAGCAACAAGTCCTCTGATACCATGTTCTCCTTAATGGCTCTTATACTGACACGGACATACTGGCCGTTCACTCCGCATGGCTCATAGTACCAGGGCATCAGTTCGTCAAGGTTGGTAGTCTGTAACTCTTCATCAAGATAGGCCTTCACACGTTGTCTGTCTGACACAAGGTGTTCCGCTCCCATATAGTCCTGAAAACACGACTTGTAGATGTCGAGCAGTCGGGACTTCGGGTAGGTCTGCATCTGCTTTTTCACAAAACCTTGTATGTCCTGAGCTGATAGTGCAACTGAAAATATCATTGCCAAAACTACAAATATGGTTTTCTTCATAATCATCCCTAATCTTTAATCCCACGTCCAGTATTTTCTTAATTCTCCAACTATCTCATCCCAATCCTGCAAGGTGAATGTTCCTGGACCCATCATCATTATGGTCATTTCCACGACATCAAACTTCCGATAAAGATTTGTGTCACGAAAGCCATTACGGAGATAGAATTCATGGCGACGCTCCCTTTGAGCCTTGTTATCACATTCCTGACGAGGTGATTCCATGTCAAGAACACAAGTCTTATCCTTGTACTTCTCAATGAGAGCCGTCAGTATCTTCTGTCCCTTTCCCTTGCCTCTCAGTTCTGGCAACACGGCGAAATACCAGTACCAGTTGAACGGCTCATGTGGAAAGACGATGGTAAAGCCAATGAAGTCCTCTCCCTCGTAGTATGCCGTGAAGTCAAGATGCATCTCTCCAATCAAGCGCACCAAGTCATCCCAGGGGATTTGCTCGTCCTCCGGAAAT
>JAEEGL010766970.1_pt1 | contig 40850 bp, 29 predicted proteins | sample 9134231 | NCBI WGS metagenome assembly JAEEGL01 (sample SAMN16246548, study PRJNA631951) | gut metagenome | biome: gut microbiome; feature: rumen; material: fiber-attached | host: Bos | place: Iran: Karaj | collected 2018-10
ATACTCCAAAACAATTTTGCATTTTTCTTCAAATCCCAGCCCCTGTAACGGCTGTTTCTCCAGCCCCTCCATACCGTACATCCGGTATCGCTCCACCCATTCCCTGACATAGTGGCCGTTGATGCCTAACTCCCTGGAAACATGATCTGCACTGTGCCCTCTTTGGCACATCCTGACGGCTTGTATCCGTTCCTCAATCGTGTGTCTTTTCCTCATAATAAAACCCCGAAAGTTTTTTGTCCAACTTTCGGGGTTCATTACAAAGTGGGAGCTTTTTTAACGTTAACGTTAACGATAACCTTAACTTTTACCCTAACCTTAACCCTAACCCTAACCCTAACCCTAACCCTAACCTTAACCTTGACGTTAACGTTGCCGAAGGCGCTTGCCGCAGGCAAGCAATTTCTGTTTTTTTCTGTATTTTTCTGTAATTTTTCTGTAATGAAAAAAAATGCGAGCGTCCGCGAGCCAAGTTTCCGTAATGAATAAGAGCGTCAAGAATAGTTAAGGTTAAGGTTAGCGTTAACGTTGCCTTCGGCTTGTTGCCGAAGGCGCTTGCCGTCAGGCAAGCCAATTTCTGTTTTTTTCTGTTTTTTCTGTTCTTTTCTGTAATGAAAGAAGTGCGAGCGTCCGCGAGCCAAGTTTCCGTAATGAAAAAAAATCCGTAATGAAAACCCTTTTGGCGTAAAAAAAGGGCCGAAGGACGCATCCCTCAGCCCCACTCTTAACTAATAAAATTTATCCGATGTTGATTTACAAGCCGGCGGAATAGTACTGTATCTGCTCGGCGATTTTGTCTAGCGCGGGTCGCAACTTAGGTTTGATCATCATGGTGACCATAGGGTTGCCACCCTCTATCTCGGCACGAAGTACGACATTGCACGAGGTGTTGTCCTGTTCGCCAATGTTCATCACCAAACGGAAAGGCAAGGGTGAGTTGTTGCCGTGGGCGGGAGCGATGGCGATGGTGTGGTAGGGCGAGCGCTCGGCATACTGTAGGGTGAGCTGCATGAAGCCGGCCACCTGGAAGCTGCAGGTGTCGCCGTTGACTTGGAAACCTTGCACCTGGGAGGGCAGCATCTTTTGGAAGTTGCTGAAGTCGCAGGCGAAGTTATACAACCTCTCGGCGCTGCATTGTGCTATGACTTGCTTGGATTCTACGTTCATAAGGTAGGTGGTGTCGGAAGGGGGTTATGTTACGACGGGGAGGGATCAGCTTTCCATGTGCTGATCGGACCATAGTTCGGGGTTTTGGCGCCAGGTTTTGAGCGATTCGAGCTCTTTGTCCATGACGTAATCCTGCTCGCATGCCACCTGGATGAGAGCGTCGTAGTCGGTAAGGGTGTGTAGCTCGACGTTGGCTTCGGCGAAGTTGCGCGCGGCGACCTCGAGGAGGTAGGTGAAGATGGCGACCATGCCCTTGACGATACAACCTTTTTCGCGAAGGGCCTTGACGGCTATGAGCGAGCTTTTGCCTGTTGAGACGAGGTCCTCGACGACGACGACAGTTTGGCCGCTATGGATTTCGCCTTCAATCTGGTTGGTGAGGCCGTGCTTTTTTTCTTCGGAGCGTACATAGACGAAGGGTTTGCCCAGCTCCTGAGCGACGAGGGCGCCCTGAGCAATGCCGCCAGTGGCCACGCCGGCAATGACGTCGACATCGCCGAAATACTCGTTGATGGTTTCGACAAAGCGCTGGCGTATGAAGGTTCTGATTTCGGGGTAAGACAGCGTCACACGATTGTCGCAATAGATAGGCGACTTGCGACCCGAGGCCCATGTGAAGGGATGCTCGTTGTTGAGTTTTACTGCTTTTACCTTGAGAAGGAAAGTGGCTGTCTGTTCGGCTGTTTCGTTCATATTTGAAAAAGTTGTTGTGTCTGTTTGAGACGGCAAAAATACGAAGATTTTACGATATGAGAAGTATTTTAAAGAATTTTTTGTTTTGATCGTAGTGTTAACTACTGAGGGTCAAAAATTTGGCTTGTGATATTTTGCATGGTGGAGTAGCTTTGCTCCAAATTGGCGCGCCAGAGGTTGTCGTCGAGCCAGAGGCAATCGGTGATGCCCTCCTCGAGTTGGGGATGGAGCTCTTGGCGCGAGGGGCAAAACATTTTGAACCACGACGTTTGCTTGAAATGCCATCCGCCGTAGAGGTCGTAGATGTGGTAGGTTTTGAGGACGAGGGGGCCGAGCTGGAGGTCGTGGAGACCTGTCTCCTCGTTGGTTTCGCGGAGGGCGGCTTCGGCGAGGGTTTCGCCGGGTTCCACTTTGCCTTTGGGGAGGTCGTAGCGCTGGTTGCGGAAGATGGTGAGCAATTTGCCTTGGGGGTTGCTGACGACGCCGCCGGCGGCTTTGACGAAGATGAAGCGGCGGTGGACACATTGCAGGAAGCGACGCATGGCGTCGTGGTGGCAGATGACGTAGAGGTTGCGCTGGCCTTGGGTGAGGATGTCGAAGCAGGCGTCGAAGTCGTTGTCGTCGATTACGACGGCGTCGGCAGGGAGGTCGTCGGGGCGCTTCGAACAGAGTTTCATGAAGTTGTATTGAAAATTGACTTGCATAACATGTGGAGTTTGAAATTGCAAAGATAGGAAAGTTAACGTTAACGATAACGTTAACCTTAACCTTAACTGTTCTTGACGCTCTTATTCATTACGGAAACTTGGCTCGCGGACGCTCGCACTTTTTTTCATTACAGAAAAATTACAGAAATAAACAGAAAAAAACAGAAATTGCTTGCCTTCGGCAAGCGCCTCCGGCAACGTTAACCTTAACCTGAACCTTAACCTGAATCTTGAAACCTGAATCTTGTGCCAAAGGCTGCGAGCACCTTATAAATAAATTAAATATAGCGAGCAATCTTGAAACTTTAACGTGGTTTTGGCATGGTTTCGATTTTTTTTGTACATTTGCAAATCGTTAAGTTCGCATACTATTTATACATATTATATATAAAACAACCTTTTACAATTGAATAACGACTATTTTTACGAAATTGCGCTCACCATGCTTCCGGGCGTGGGATGCCAAACCCAACGGCAATTGCTTGAAATTGTGGGGTCGGCCAAGGCGCTTTTTGAGATGCCGAAGAAGGAGTTGAAAGATTTGTTTGGCAATCGCAAAAAGATTGTCGACGCCATTGCGGAAAAGAGCGTATTTGGCGAGGTGGAGAAGGAGCTGGATTTTGTGGAGAAAAACCATATCAAGGTGCTGTACTACAGCGAGTCGGATTATCCGCAGCGGCTGAACCGTCCGGGGTGCGAGGACTCCCCTATCCTACTCTACTCGCTGGGCGACGTCGACTGCAACGCGGCGAGGACGATAAGTGTTGTGGGCACTCGCAGGGCCACACCCGAGGGGATTGACCTTGCCACCGCCCTGGTGAAAGAGTTGAGGGAGGAAGAGGTGACGGTGGTGAGCGGCTTGGCGCTGGGGATAGACACGGCGGCGCACACGGCGGCGTTGGACGTGGCGTTGCCCACTGTGGCTGTGCTTGGTCATGGCCTTGACAGAATTTATCCCTCGATGAATCGCAACCTTGCCAAGCGCATAGTGAACAACGGCGGCGCCCTGATCACCGAAAGACGCAGCGGCACGGCATTGTCGGCGGGGTTGTTTCCGGCACGCAACAGAATTATAGCGGCCATGTGCGACGCAACAATTGTCGTGGAGGCGTCGGTGAAAGGCGGGGCGCTGATTACGGCTAACATAGCGACGAGCTACAACCGCGAGCTCTTCGCCTTTCCGGGTCGCGTGAAGGACAAGTACTCGGAGGGGTGCAACGCCATTATCGCTTCGGGCAAGGCAATGCTGATAAGGGGCGCCGACGACCTGATGGCCAACATGGGGTGGGAACGAAAAGGCAAGATGGCCGGGAAGCAGACGACTCTTTTTCCGGAACTTGAAGGCGACGAGAAGGTGGTGTATGACATTGTGGACAAAGGTGATGGGATGACCATGGACGAGATTAGGGCGATGTGCGACATGACCCTGCCGCAGATAGCCACGGCGTTGCTGGGGCTTGAGCTGAAAAACATGTGTCGATGTCTGCCCGGCAAGGTGTACAAAACAATATAAATCAAATAGGTAGAATGGTACGACAGATTTTTTTTTGAAAATGTGAGAGATTTTTTTTTGAAAGGATTTATTATTTAAAAGAATTGTCGTAAATTTGCACTTATTTTTGGAATTGAGGCGAAGGATTTGACCATGTCGTCAGAGTACGACATATTATAGTGAATAACAACATAATATTATATATCTGAAAAGAGCAAAAAAACAATATGGAGAATAATTGTAAAGGCAAAATTTCCCAGATTATTGGCGCTGTCATCGATGTGACTTTTGGTGACGATGTTGCCCTCCCCGACATCTACGACGCCCTGAGTGTGAAACGTCCCGACGGTACCGACATCATACTTGAGTGCCAGCAGGACATTGGCGAGAACACGATGAGAACGATAGCCATGGACAGTACCGACGGATTGCAACGCGGAATGGAGGTGGTGTCGTTGGGCGGCCCCATATCGATGCCCGTGGGCGAGAACATCAACGGTCGTTTGTTCAACGTTATAGGACAAACCATCGACGGTATGCCGGCACCGGAATGCGAGAAGAAATACGGCATTCACAGAGAGCCGCCAAAATTTGAGAATCTGTCGACAACGCAAGAGATACTCTACACCGGTATCAAGGTCATCGACCTCATTCAGCCCTTCCTGAAGGGTGGTAAGATTGGTTTGTTTGGCGGCGCCGGTGTGGGCAAGACCGTTCTTATACAAGAGCTTATCAACAACATAGCCAAGAAATACAGCGGTATGTCGGTATTTACCGGCGTTGGTGAGCGCACGCGTGAGGGCAACGACCTGCTGCGCGAGATGATTGAAGCCGGCGTTATCAAGTACGGCGAAGCCTTCCAGAAGAGCATGGAAGAGGGCAGCTGGGACCTTACCAAGGTTGACAAAGAGGCTGTTAAGGACTCGAAGTGCACCATGGTTTTCGGTCAGATGAACGAGACGCCCGGCGCCCGTGCCCGTGTGGCGTTGTCGGGCCTTACCCTTGCCGAATACTATCGCGACGGCGACGAAAAAACCGGCGGTCGCGACATTCTGCTTTTCATTGACAACATTTTCCGTTTCACCCAGGCGGGTTCGGAGGTTTCGGCGTTGCTGGGACGTATGCCCTCGGCCGTGGGTTACCAGCCGACGCTGGCCACAGAGATGGGTATGATGCAGGAGCGCATCACCTCGACAAAGCGCGGATCGATCACCTCGGTGCAAGCCGTTTATGTGCCTGCCGACGACCTTACCGACCCGGCACCTGCAACCACCTTCGCTCACCTCGACGCTCAGACGGTGCTTAGCCGTAAGATTGCCGAGCTGGGTATCTACCCCGCCGTCGACCCCCTCGACTCGACATCGAGAATTCTGTCGCCCGACGTGGTGGGTGAAGAGCACTACAACACGGCTCAGCGTGTGAAACAGATACTGCAACGCTACAACGAGCTGCAGGACATCATCGCCATCCTTGGTATGGAGGAACTTGGCGAGAACGACAAACTGGTGGTGAGCCGCGCTCGACGCATACAGCGTTTCTTGTCGCAACCTTTCTTTGTCGCCGAGGCGTTCACCGGATTGCAAGGCCGCTTTGTGAACATTGACGACACAATTAAGGGTTTCAACATGATATTGAACGGCGACGTCGACTATCTGCCCGAGCAGGCATTCCTGCTGGTGGGCACCATTGAGGAAGCCATCGAGAAGGGCGAGAAGATTCTTGCCGAAACAAAATAAGGATATTGCTCGGAGCATAGTAAACCACTAGGGACCAACAAGATGAAAGTTAAAATAATAAAGCCCGACACAACCCTTTACGAAGGTGACGCCACGCTGCTGCAGCTGCCTGGCACCGGCGGATTGTTTGAAATCCTTGAGAACCACGCCCCCATTATCTCGAGCCTTAGCGCAGGCACCATCCGACTGCAGGCAGAAGGCGAAGAGGAAAAGAGATTTGACATCAAGGCAGGTGTTGTCAAGGGACAGCAAAACGAAATTTTGCTCCTCGTGCAATAGAAAAGACAGAAATAGAAGGCTCCGAAGTTTCGGGGCCTTCTTGACAATAACATTCAAAAGAATTTAATAATCAAATTTATAGCAACAATGAAGAAATTTTTATCATCACTCGCGGTACTTGCGTTGCCCATGGTGACAATGGCAAGCGAAGCTGACCTTAAAATGCCTGACACATGGGCGGCAGCTCCGGAAAAGAGCATTCTTTACTGGGGTTTCCTCATCGTGGCATTGGGTCTTCTTTTCGGATTCTGGCAATTCAGCAAAGTGAAAAAGCTGAAAGCCCACAAATCGATGTTGGAAATAGGTAATGTCATTTTCAAAACCTGCTCGACCTACCTGAAGCAGCAAGGTAAGTTCCTCATTATCCTCTTCCTCTTTATCGGCGCCGCCATAGCTCTTTATTTTGGCGTTTTGAGCGACATGAAAGCCGGTGGCGTGGTACTTGTGCTTCTGTGGACAATCATAGGTATTTTGGGCAGCTACGGCGTGGCATGGTTTGGCGTGAGAATGAACACCCTGGCCAACGCCAGAATGGCTTTCGCCTCGTTGCGCCGCCGTCCCCTCGACTTGCTCAACATCCCGTTGCGCGCAGGTATGAGCATCGGCATCGTGCTGATTTGCGTTGAGTTGGTGCTCATGCTCGTCATACTCCTTTGCATGCCCGGCGACTTGGCAGGCAGCTGCTTTATGGGCTTTGCCATCGGCGAGAGCCTTGGCGCGTCGGCTTTGCGTATTGCCGGCGGCATCTTCACCAAGATCGCCGACATCGGAAGCGACCTGATGAAGGTTGTGTTCAAGATTGGCGAGGACGACCCCCGCAACCCTGGCGTTATTGCCGACTGTACGGGTGACAACGCTGGCGACAGCATTGGACCCACCGCCGACGGCTTTGAAACCTACGGCGTTACCGGCGTGGCTTTGGTGAGCTTCATTCTCCTCGCCGTTCCCGACCCCTCGATTCAGGTGAAACTCCTTGTATGGATCTTCGTAATGCGTATTCTCGGTATCATCGCCTCGGTGCTCTCGTACTACATCAACGGCGCCATCGCCAAAGCAAAATACAACAAGGCTGACGACCTCGACTTTGAGAAGCCCCTCACCTCGCTGGTGTGGATCACCTCGATACTTTCAATTTGCGGCACTTTCGTGGCCAGCTATTTCATGCTTGGCGACGTGAAAGAGGTTGTTTACAACGGCGAAACCGTGGCGTTGAACAATCTGTGGCTCGCCCTCTCGATCATCATCAGCTGTGGTACCCTTGGTGCCGCCCTCATACCCGAATTTACCAAAATATTCACCTCCCCCACCTCGAAGCATGTGGGCGAGGTTGTGAAAGCCTCTGAGCAAGGCGGCGCCTCGCTGAACATCCTCAGCGGTTTGGTGGCCGGCAACATGGGCGCATTCTGGACGGGTGTTGTCTTCTTTGTGCTTATGCTCATCTCTTATATGGCCGCCACAGGCTTTGGCATTGAGCCAGTATTCGGACCTTTCTTCACCATCTTCGCCTTCGGCTTGGTGGCCTTCGGTATGCTTGGCATGGGCCCTGTGACCATTGCCGTGGACAGCTATGGCCCTGTGACCGACAACGCTCAGTCGGTTTACGAGCTCTCGCTCATTGAGGACGACATTGAGAAGACGACCAAAGAGGTGGAGGGCGAATTTGGCTTCAAACCCGATTTTGAGAAAGCCAAATACTACCTCGAGGCCAACGACGGCGCCGGCAACACCTTCAAAGCCACCGCTAAGCCGGTTCTTATCGGTACCGCTGTGGTTGGAGCCACAACGATGATTTTCTCGCTCATTCTTATGATTCAGAAGGCCTTGAACATCGACCCCGCCTCGATACTGAACCTGCTCAATCCTTACAGCATTCTCGGATTCATCCTTGGCGGATGTGTGATATTCTGGTTTACCGGTGCCTCGATGCAAGCCGTCACCACCGGCGCCAACCGTGCCGTTGAGTTTATCAAGGACAACATCAAGCTTGACCCCAACGCGCCCAAGAAAGCCGACACCGAGAAGAGCCAGGAGGTTGTGAAGATTTGCACCAACTACGCACAGAAAGGTATGATCAACATCTTTATAGCCATCTTCTGCTTTGCCCTTGGCTTTGCCTGCATAAGCTCGCCGGGAAGCATTGGCGGCAGCAACGCTGTATGCCTCTTTGTCAGCTACCTTATCTCGATAGCCGTGTTTGGTCTTTTCCAAGCCGTGTTTATGGCCAACGCCGGTGGCGCTTGGGACAATGCCAAGAAGGTTGTTGAGGTTGACATGAAGGCCAAAGGTACCGAGTTGCACGACGCCAGCGTTGTTGGCGACACCGTGGGCGACCCCTTCAAGGACACCAGCTCGGTGGCTCTCAACCCCATCATCAAGTTTACCACCCTCTTTGGCGTTTTGGCCATGGAGATTGCCATAGCTCCCAAGTTCCAGAATGTGGCACCTTGGGCAGGCATAGTGTTTATACTTATTGCTCTCTACTTTGTGTACCGCTCATTCTTCAAGATGAGAATCACAAGCAAATAAGCGACACACTTTTGAGTCGACAAAAAAAAGATGTCCCAATCGGGGCATCTTTTTTTGTTTTGTCGTTATAACGAGATAACGTAATAACGTAATAACGTCATATCGAGATTATTTATTAACAGGATACATTTGGATGATGTTGTTGTAAAGCTCGGGGAAGCGTTGTTGGAGGGAGACGGGGCGGCCCTGCTCGAGGAAGCAATGGGTGCTTTGGGCGGTGCAAACCACCTTGCCGGCGACCGACATGGTGTAGGCGAACACGATCTTGAGCGGTGTGGTTTCCAACACGGTGACGACGATGTCGATAATGTCTTTAAATTTGGTGGGTTTGCGGTAGCGGCACTCGACGCTTACCACGGGAGAGACGACGCCTTCGGCCTCCATGCGGTCGAAGCCATAGCCGAGTTGATCCATCCAGTCGACTCGGGCTTCCTCCATAAAACGGACATAGTTGCTGTGGTGGGTGATGCCCATGCCGTCGCACTCGTAATATTTCACTTCGTGGTGATAGGGGGTAATATTCATGGTTGATGGATGATGGATGATGGATGATGGTTCTGAGTTAAAGAGAAGGTTATCGAAGGCTTGTTGCTAGGGCGCGAGCCTCTTTGATGTTGTCCTCGATGGAGCAATATGTCCAGCTGCCGTAGCGACCAATGGAGTAGACGCCATGCTGAGCGAGGAGTTGCTTTTTGCTTTCGACGTCGGCGACAGAGGCGTTGGTGATGTGGACGTAGGCGGGGTTCATGACCACCGTTTCGTAGTCGACCACCTGCTGGCTCGGGTCGATAAGGCCGGCGGCAAGCATGTCGTCGAGAACACGCTGGTAGTATTTTTCCGGCTCGATGACAGCTTTGTTGTCGAAACCTATCTCGACATAAACCGAGGTGCGGTCGGTGGAGAGGATGTTGTCGTAGAAGCCGACACGATAGAAGATATATTTGCCTTCAGGGAAATAGATCCAATGGAATTTGTCGACGGGACCTTTGCTGTCGAAGCCGATGTTGAATACCAGCACCTGGTTCCAAGAGTAGATGTCGGGGTTGTAGTCGACGCCGCACATTTGCAGGAGCATGGGGAAAGGCAGAGTGGAGACGAGGCGGTCGAAGGGCAGCACCTGGCCGTCGTCGGTGGTTACCGTTTTGGCGTTGAGGTCGATGGATTTGGCTCCGCAGGAGGTGTGTATCTTGCTTTGGTCGAGGAGTTGGACGACGCTGCGCACATACTCGTAGGCGCCGCGACGGGGGTAGACGAAGGTGGCGTTGTAGGAGGCGTTGTTGCCCGCCTTGAAGTTGCGTACGATATCCTCTTTTTCGGCGTAGGGGAAGAAACGACCCATGGCGTCCTTGTCGAGGCGGTTGAGGTCGCAGGCGTAGAGTTTGCTGTTGTAGGGAATGAGGAATTTTTCGGAGATGGAGGTGCCGAACTTGCAATAGAGCATCTCCTTGAAGTTGGAGTATTGCTTGTGGTCGTTGTTGAAGAGGTCGTAGAGGCAGTCGATAAACTCCTGTTTAGGAAGTTGGTGGATATTTTTTTGGAAAGGATATTCGACAAAGATGTCCTTGTATTTGATTTTGGTGTTTTTGACCGGTTCGACGATGTCGTTGGAGGTCATGTCGCGCATGATCATCTGCTCGATATCTTTGTCTTGGAAATGGAAGAAGTGGCCGGAGTAATCCCAGACGAAGCCGTTGCGATAGGTGGTTTTGCAATAGCCGCCGATGCGGTCGCTTTTTTCGAGGAGGGTCCAATCGTGGCCTTTGTCGTACATGGCGAAAGAGAGGCCAGAGATGCCGCCACCGATAATAATATCCTTATTCATCATTAGTTACGTTATTTTCGTTGTTGAGTTGTTACGAGTTTAGAGCATTAAGCACCTTATTGCGAGTGTTTTTGACGCCGGCGCCGAGGTTGGAGGGTTCGATGAGAAGTAGGCTTTGGCGAAGTTCCTCCCTCAGCTCGGGATAGGGCGAGCAGAGGGTGAAGGCCAATTTGATGCAGAGAGCGCGCACGCCGTAGGGCTCGTCGGCCATCATCATGTGGAGTAGGCAGAAGTCGAGCAGAGTGATGTAAGATTCGGGCACATTGTCGAGGTTGTCGTTGAGTGGCCATTCGATGCGGTTGAGCAGGGCGAGCGAGAGGCGTCGCAGAGAGACGTTGGAAGTTGATGTGGCGCAGGCGACGAGAGAGTCGCGATGAGCCGCGATGGAGTTGTTGGCGTCGGAAGGCAGATGAGTCAAAGCCCAAGCGCAATGGACGGCGTCGGGGGAGCCGCCATCGAAAACGGCGGCGAAGTAACGCTCCATTGTCGCAGGGTCGTCGTAGGCTTTACGAGCCATAGCCTTGACATCATCGATATGAATTGTTGCCATTATAGGTGGATTTGACGCCATGCCCCGAGTGCGGCAAAGCGGTGGAAGGTGCTTTTATTAATATGATTATCAATATGTCACAAGGACATGAAACTATCAAAAGAAGAGGCAAAAGGAGGCCTATTCACAATGCAAATTTACATAATTTTCCAGAGATAGTCACTCTTTCAAAATAAATAAAAAAAGTCTTCGTTATATAAAACATAAAGATAACACTTTCGACGCAGAAGAAGCGGAAGTGGGATAAAGACATTTTTGAAATAAACAAAAAAGAAAAGATATGAAAATAGCAGTAGTAGGAGCAACAGGCCTTGTAGGTGGCGTAATGCTTAAAGTGTTGGAAGAGCGAGGTTTTGCCAACGAGGAAATCATAGCCGCGGCGTCGCCCAAGTCGATAGGGAAACGTATACCCTTTGCCGACCGCGAGCTGAGCGTTGTGTCGGTAGACGACGCGATAGCCATGAAGCCCGATTTTGCCATCTTTTCGGCTGGTGCGGCGGCATCGCGCCAATATGCGCCGCTGTTTGCCGCGGCAGGCACCATAGTGATAGACAACTCGTCGGCATGGCGCAAAGACGCCGACAAACCCCTTGTGGTTCCCGAGGTAAACTTTGACGCCATAACGCCGGAAAGCCGCATTATAGCCAACCCCAACTGCAGCACCATTCAGATGGTATTGGCCGTGTCGCAGCTGCACAAGCGCTACGGCATAAAACGCTTGGTGATAAGCACCTACCAATCCATTACAGGTACCGGCATCAAAGCTGTTCGCCAGCTGAGGGAAGAGGAAGCTTGGCATGCCGAGCAGGTGAACAAAGAGGGAGAGGATGCCCCATCGCAGGTTGACGCCATGGGCGCCCACAGCATGGCATACCCTTACCAGATATTCCGCAACCTGTTTCCCCATGGCGGTGACTTTCAGGAAGATGGATACACCACCGAGGAGCAGAAGCTGGTCGACGAGACACGCAAAATACTCTCCGACAACAGCATAGCCATAACGGCAACAGTGGCGAGGGTACCCGTTGTGGGAGGACACAGCGAGGCGGTAAACGTAGAGTTTCATGAAGAATACGACATTGAGGAGGCTCGCAAGATAATAGCCGAGACGCCAGGAGTGGTGTTGTGTGACGACCCGAAGAATTTGAAATATCCCATGCCCATCATGTCGGAGGGGCGCGACGAAGTCTTTGTTGGACGCGTTCGCCGCGACTTGTCGCAACCCAAGACGCTGAACCTATGGATTGTTGCCGACAACCTGCGCAAGGGCGCCGCCACCAACGCCATAGAGATTATGCAGAAAATGACTGGGAGAGAGTAGTTTTTAGTTAATAGTTAATAGATTATAGTTTACAGATTAATAAATGCGTAAAATACTTATTATGATAGCTGCGGCAATGGTGTTTGCCGCCTGCGGAAAAAAAGTCATCGTCGACCAAACGGTAGGTTTCGAGAATGACTGCTGGCTTAGATTTGAGCCGGCGAAATTCTCTGTGCCCATCAAAAACATAGACAAGAGCTATGCCATAAGCATAACGATGAGATACGACACCTCGCGCTTTGCCGGCAACGAGCTGCCTTTGCTGGTGGATTTCTTTGCCGACAGCAACGAGATGCACAACTTCACTCCTACCCTAAGATTGAAAAACGCTGACGGCACACGCCGCGGCCAAACCATAGGAGCCCTATGTTCGGTTACCGACACGATAGACAGGCTTCGCTCATTCAACAAAGCCGGCGACTACACTTACCGCATTAAACAACGCACCTCGAAATATGAGATCTATGGCATTTCGAGCGTGACACTTCACGTGGAGAAGAATTCTTAATGTTAACCTTGACCTTAACGTTAACATTAACAGGCATTGACGGATATAGCCAAAAGAGTGAAATAATAACAAAAACGCAAGTCGACACCGTTGATTGACAAAAGCATAAATAAGAATATCGACCGCATAAAAATGCGGCTGAAAACCGTCCCCGAAACGCCAGGAGTGTACCAATACCTTGACGAGGAAGGGAAAATTATCTATGTGGGTAAGGCTCGAAATCTGCAACGGCGTGTGAGCTCATATTTCAACCGCTATGACGACCACAGCTCGAAAATAAAGATGTTGGTGCGCCACATCTACGACTTGCGTATTACCGTTGTCGCCACCGAGGTCGACGCCCTGCTGCTTGAAAACAACTTGATAAAGCAGTATCAGCCACGCTACAACAGCATGCTGAAGGACGACAAGACTTACCCCTACCTATGCATTACCGACGAGGAGTATCCGCGACTGCTGTTCACGCGCGACCGCGCCAACGTGAGAGGGCAGTTTTTCGGTCCTTATCCCAACCAACGCATACTGCGTGAGTTGCAGGACATTATAAGGAAGTTGTTCTCGTACCGCCAATGCAAAAAGAATCTGCATTGGGACAAAGAGCGTGGCGTTGTTGTTGGCGGCGACCGTCCCTGCATGAACCACCAGATTGGGCTTTGCAAAGCCCCCTGCGTCGGCCTTGAGAGCAAAGAAGAGTACCTTGAGACCTTCAGCAGGATAAGGAAAATACTGCGTGGTGATTTTGGCGACATACTCGACTCGCTGAAGAAAGAGATGTTTGCCCTCGCCGACGAATTGCGATTTGAAGAGGCCGAGGTGTTGAGGCGCAAGATAAGGCTGCTGGAAGAGTACCAGTCGCGGTCGACGGTGGTGAACACCAATGTGCGCGACGTGGATGTTTTCACCATCATCTCGGATGCCAAATATGCCTATGTCAACATGATGCGCATAAAGAACGGCAGCATTGTGTACTCGTTTTCGACCGAAATAAAGAAGCAGCTTGACGAAAGCGACAGCGAGATACTGTCGACGGTGATACCCACACTACACGAGCAGACAGAGAGCACGGCCAAGGAAGCCATAGTGCCTTTCGTTGTCGACGAGCTGCCCGAGGAATACCTGCACCAGACAGTACCCACGAGAGGCGACCGCAAGCAACTGCTGGAGCTGAGCATGCGCAACGTGGTATCGTACCAGCACCAATGCATACACCAGAGGTTGCTTGTGAACCCCGACGACGGACGCAGCCAGCTTATGGAGCGATTGCAAAAAGAGCTACACCTGAAGCGGCCGCCGACACATATAGAGTGTTTCGACAACTCGAACATACAAGGGGCCTACCCTGTTGCCGCCATGGTGCGTTTCACCAATGGCAAACCCGACAAAAACGAATACAGAAAATTCAATATCAAGACAGCAAGCGGCGACAACGGGGAAAGCAGCGATGGCAAAATCATTGCCCGTGACGACTATGCCTCGATGGCCGAAGTGATATTTCGCCGATACAGCCGCCTTGTGAGCGAAGGCAAGGAATTGCCAGGGTTGCTCATTGTTGATGGCGGCATGGGGCAGATGGAGATGGCTCGAAGGGTTATACAAGACGAGTTGAAAATCGACCTGCCCATTGCGGGTCTTGCCAAAGACGACCGACACCGTACCAACGAATTGCTATGCTATGATGAGGACAACAACATACGCGTTGTTGGATTGAAGCCTACCGACCAGCTGTTTCACCTGCTGGAGCAGATTCAGAACGAGGTTCACCGCTTTGCCATCAGCTTTCATCGTGACAAAAGAAGCAAGGGAACCTTCCGCACGCAACTCACCGACATACCCGGCATTGGCGAGAAGACAGCGCACGAGCTGCTACTGAAATTTGGCTCGATAAGAGAGATAAAAGTGCAAACCCTCGACGATTTGTCGAAAGCCATAGGGCCGGCAAAAGCCAAGATAGTGTACGACTACTTCCGATAGGCGAACGACGGAGGACCGATGGCTGCTAGGCGACGGCGGACAGGCGAACGGCGGACAGGCGGAGATGGCCAGAGAGGGCCATTATTTTTTATCCGGCTGACCTATCATCATGAGGTAGTTGACCTCCTGCTGGGTAAGTTCGCGAACCCGGCCACGACCAAGGTCTTTCTTGGTAAGGCCAGCGAAGCAAGTGCGGTCGAGTTTTTTGACCTCGTAGCCGAAATGCTCGAAGATGCGACGAACGATACGGTTGCGGCCGGAATGCAGAGCCACGCCAACAATAGAGCGGTTTTGTCCACCTTGGTACTGAACATCGTCGACGGCGATGGGGCCATCCTCAAGCACAATGCCTTCCATCATCTGTTTCATATCGGCCTCGGCAACAGGGCGGTCGCACTCGACTTGATATATTTTGTAGATATTCGACGAAGGGTGAGTGAGGCGCTTAGCCATCTCGCCATCGTTGGTGAAAAGCAAAAGGCCAGTAGTGTTTTTGTCCAGTCGGCCGACAGGATAAATGCGTTCCTTGCAACAACCCTGGACAAGTAGCATCACCGTGTTGCGATCCTGAGGGTCGTCGAGGGTGGTGATATAGCCCTTAGGTTTGTTGAGGAGGAAATAGCGTTTAGGCTCGCTGCGGAGGACCTGACCGGCGTAGGTGACGACGTCGCCCTCTTTGACGCGGTAACCCATAACGGTGATGACCTCACCATTGACGGAAACAGCACCCGCCTCGATAAGTTTGTCGGCGTCGCGACGCGAACAAATACCAGCGTTAGAGATATATTTGTTCAATCGTGTTGTGCCATCGTATTTAGGTTCAGGGGGTGCCTGGCGACTTTTGCGGCGATTGATTTTGTTTTGGATGATTTCTTCGCTGCCCTTGAGCCGCTTGCCGTTTTTCTTTTTGAAAAAGCGGCGATGCTGGTTCTCGGAACTGTTTTGGTTGTTGAATTCAATTCCTTCGGCACGTTTCATGCGGGGTCTTTTTCTGCGACCCTCTTCATTGTTGTCAAGATTGTATTTCTCCATAGTTAGATAAAGTAGTTTTAGTTGATGAGTTAATATATATGAGAATTGTAGTATTCAAGAATCCATGATAAAATAAATCATTAACTACCAAAGTGCAGTACATATGGACCTTTGTTTTCGAGCGCCTGGGTGTCGAGCACCTGAGCCACCTCTTTGGCCATAAGCAGCAGGATTTGTAGGTTGTTGTCGCGCAGCCATCGAATGGCGTCGATGTCTTCGCGGCAGGCAAGAGCGAACATCAAGTTGCACCTGTGAGTGGCGTGACCAATCCAAACGCGGGCTTTATCCTCACCGTCGATGGCATTGGAGAGAATGGCGAGCCACTCGTAATGGTACTGGAAAAGCCATTTCATGGCATCGACGTCGCCCCTGATGGCATTGGAGAAAGCCGCCAGCTCGGGGTAGCCGTTGTTCATAAGCCAACGGAAGAAGTCCTTGCGGCCAGCGATGCATTTGATCAATGCCAGGAGAATCTTAGTATCGTATTTTTCCAGTCCCATTACGAATTGAAAACCATTATCTTAGTTTAGCTCCTAATTGAGATTCAAAATTCTTTTGCAGTTTTGCCATTACGGCCTCGATCTGTTTGTCGTTGAGAGTTTTGTCGGGGTCTTGGAGGATGAAGCTCACGGCATAGGACTTGCAGCCTTCGGCAATGCCTTTGCCGACATAGACATCGAAGAGCGACACACGTTTGAGGAGTTTCTTTTCGGTAGCGCGAGCCACGGCCTCGATTTGGCTGAAAGTAACCTTGTTGTCGAGTACCAAAGCCAAGTCGCGGCGCACCTCGGGGAATTTGGAGATCTCGCTATAGGTGACATCTTTGGACGGCAGCGACTTCAAGAGAAGATCCCAGTTGATGTCGGCATAGAAGACCTCCTGTTTGCAATCCATTGTTTGGAGAACATTGCGGCTGACACGACCCACTTCGGCGAGAAGCTTCTTGCTGTCGCGGAAAGTGTAGGACAAGCCCTCGTCGAGGAAATGGCGTGAAGTTTCGCTGACCTCGAGGCGACCCATGGGGATGCGCAAGCGATGGAGGATGTTGAGCAGATGAGCCTTGGCGTCGAAGAAATCGACAGCTTTGCGCTGAGCTCTCCAGCTCTCACCCTGTACGGCGCCGGTCATGAAGAAGGTGAAGTGCTGCGTTTCGGTGTAGCGTTTAGTCACAGCGACATCGTCGCCGTCGGCAGCGGGGTTTTTCTCATAGCTTCGACCAAACTCGTAAAGTTTTTGGTCGAAGATTTTGTGGTTCATGTTGTAGACGATGCATTCCAAACCATTGTAAAGCAAAGTTTGGCGCATGACGTTGAGTTCTTTGGAGAGAGGGTTGAGGATGGCAACGCAATGGTCGGCGGGGAAGTCGTCGTTGTTGTCGTAGTAGCTGCTCTTGGTCAGCGAGTTGTTCATAATCTCGTTGAAGCCATTGAAAGTCAAGTAGTCGGAGGCGATGTTTTTAAGTTTTTGCGGATTAGGTTTAACGCCGTAGGCGAGGCAGCTGTTGAGGCGCTCGTCGAAGTCGACGTTGTTGTAGCCATAGATGCGCATGATTTCCTCGACCACGTCGCATTCACGATAGACATCGACCTTGCAAGTGGGGATGAGGAGTTTCATGCCCTCGCTATCCTCGTTGACGATCTCGATGTCGAGTGATTTGAGAGAGGTGCGGATTGCGTCGATAGGAATATCGCGGCCAATCAAGTCGAAGACACGACGGAAATTGATATCCACCTCGGCGCGTTCGATAGGTTTGGGATAGATGTCGATGATGTCGCCACAGATGTCGCCACCGGCAAGTTGAGCCACCAATTTGGCGGCACGGCGCAAAGCCCAGAGAGTGATGTTGGGGTCGCAGCCGCGCTCGTAGCGGAACGAGGCGTCGGTTTTCAAGCCGTGGCGTTTGGAAGTTTTGCGGATGCTGACGGGGTTGAAATAGGCGCTTTCGATGAAGATATTTTTAGTATCCATGGTGACGCCCGATTTCTGTCCGCCGAAGACACCGGCGATACACATGCCCTCCTCCTTGTTGCAAATCATCAGATCGCGGCGATCCAAGCGACGTTCCTCGCCGTCGAGGGTTACGAAAGGAGTGTCTTGAGGCAGGCAACGCACATGAACCTCGTTGCCGGCGATCATGTCGGCGTCGAAGGCATGGAGCGGCTGACCGACCTCCATAAGGATAAAGTTGGTGATGTCGACGATGTTGTTGATGGGGCGAAGTCCTACGGTGCGGAGTTTGTCCTTGAGCCAGTCGGGTGATTCCTGAACTTTGACGTTGCGTATGGTTACGCCGCTATAACGAGGGCAAAGTTCGGGTTCTTCGACGACGACCTTGATGGCATCCTTGGCGTCGGCTTTTTCGCCGACAGAGAGATTGTTGTCGATGTCGGGCCATTGGATAGACAAGTGTTTGCCTTCGCGTGTGTTGAGTACGGCGACCACGTCGCGGGCGACACCGATATGAGATGTGGCGTCGCTACGGTTGGCTGTGATGGCTACCTCGAGGACATAGTCGTCTTTCACATTGAAGTATTCGTGAGCTGGCATACCCACAGGAGCATCGTCGGGGAGGACCATGATGCCGTCGTGGCTGTTGCCCAGCTGAAGTTCGTCTTCGGCGCAGAGCATACCCTCGCTGACAGCGCCACGGAGCTTACCCTTTTTGATTTCGTAATATTCCGTGTCGGAGGTCCATATCTTGGTGCCAATCTGGGCGCAAACCACTTTCTGACCTGCGGCGACATTGGGAGCGCCACAAACAATGTGTAGAGGTTCGGCAGCACCCACGTCGACGGTGGTGAGATGCAGATGGTCGGAATCGGGATGAGGTTCACAGGTCAGCACTTTAGCCACGACCACATGTTCCAAACCGCCTTTGATGGTTTCCACTTTTTCGACGCCCTCAATTTCAAGACCAGAGAAAGTGAGCAAGTCGTCGAGTTGGTGTGGATCCAACGTTGTGTCAACATAATCTTTAAGCCAGTTATAAGAGATCTTCATTGTTATATTATTGAGTCAAATGTATTGTTTATTGAGTTAGGATAAGATTCAGATTAAAAAAAGATGTCATTGTTGTTCTAATACCTTTACCGTTCTGGCGCGATAGCAATGCGACGCATTGGTGCGGAAATAGCATTTCAAACCGTCAGGGCCGCAGGCGTAGACATGCGAATCGGAGCAAGGAGTGGAAGTCCAGTAATAGGTGTTGTTTCTTAGCACCACCGACAATTTTTTGAGTTCCAAGCCACGGTTGATAAGAGATCTGTTTTTCCTCACTATTTCCATTTCCGCTTTTGAAGGCAGGTGCCATCCGTTGCCGACATGCAAGCTCCACGACAAAGCCGAATCGGCGTCGATGTTGATAGCCTCGTCGAGCGACATAACCATAGAGGGGTTGCCATTGGCGTCGACAGCGACGATGACCGACTTGACGCCGTCGCAATTGTAGATGTCGCCAGGTTCGGCGCCACGACAGGCAGCTGTCAGCAACGATCCTAAAAGCAGTAAATATAGTATATATCTATTATTGTTCTTCATAATTCACATTGACAGAGGTAGTATAAGCAGAATCACATACAGAGGTAGAATCAGCGCCCAACATTGGCAAGTCAGAAGAGAGAGAGTCCTGTTCCACGGCGGAATAGAGAGAATAGAAGTTGGTAGGCAGATCCATAATAGAATAGTGAGAGTTATTCCGGTACTCCTTAGTTTGGCTGAAGAGTGTCATCATGTGAGCCTTGTCGGGGACGGTATCGAAATTGATTTTTTTGTAGCGGTAGAAGAATTCGGCTATCTCAGGGCTTTCCATAATCTCGCGGCTGACGCAGATAGTTTCGCCCTCGTCGAGATAAGGGAGAATTATCTTCATATCGCCTATAAGCACATGGTTAGAGTTGACCTTGTGTATGCTAGAGATGTTGAGCACAAGAGCCGAGCCAAAAATGATTATGGCCAAACCTCCGAGGACATACTCCGCGACCTTGTTCATATTCTCCAACCAATCCTCTATCAAGTTGTATATCAAGCACGACATGGCGATGGCGAAGAAAGGAAGCGTAGGCACGATGTAGAACTCCTGCTGTTTGAGACCTATCATGATAGGGACGATGCCCGACAAACCCAAGATGAAGAAAAACCATCCCGTCTTATTTCTATTCATCTGGTCGGCAGTAAGTTTGTTGCCGAAACGCCAGAAAAACAGGTGGTGGTAGAAAGGTCTTGACTTGAGACGCAAAATACAAATCGTCAGCATCACCAAGATTGGTATAACGCCTTGCGACAAAAGGACATACAAGATGTAGAAACGTGACTCGACGGTTTTAACGTGAAGCACGCCGCCAATCATTTGGTGGTGGAGATAGTTGTAGAGGTGCGAGTAGGTGTCGGGAGAGACAAAGATGACGACAAAAAGAGTTGTCATCCAAACTATTAGAATAAGCGAAGTAGTTACGATAGGCACCACTACCCTTTCGCGGCGAACCATCAACCAATACAGGAAAGGAAGTATGACCGGGAAAAGGCCCGAGAAGCCCTTGACGAGGAAAGCCAGCTCCATCATCAGCGCCGAAAGGAAAACCCAAGCCATTCGGCTCATCTGATAGCGACCTGTGCGTTTGTCGACAGCTTTGCGAGCGCGAAGGATGTGCAAAGCCTTGTAGCCCTTGATCATAAACGCCACCGAGAGCAAGATGAACATAGTCATAGTGCTCTCCAAGAGGTTGTTGGTGGCCGACCACGAGACGATAGGTATTGTAATCCAGCACAGTAGCGGCAACCAGCCGGTACGTCGATGATGACCTATCAAAGACCATATCCAGATGATGAGAGCGGCGAGGATGAAGTAAGTCATAACCGAGTAAACCTTCTCGGCCATGAACGAGTTGTCGCCAAAGACAGCATACCATTTGCTTTCCAGCCAATAACCCAGAGGCAGGTAGTTTTGCCTGTCGGGGTTGCCGGGAGAGGAGAGCGAAGGCATCCAAAAATCCTCAAAGCCCTCGGCCATGCGTTGCGACACGATAGCGTTGTCCATGCCGGCGCGCGACACACCCTCAGACAAGAAACTGCCCGAAATCAGGAGCATGAAAACTCCGATAACGATAAGGTATAAACTTGTTTGTCGATGCATGAGGTTGGAGGTTTTTGATAGGTTTTGAGGTTTTATGTGTTTAAAAGAGTGGCGTGATAAAAGAATAGCTTAAATGGTCAAAAAAGCAATGTTATCCGTTGATTTTTGCCCAGCTGTCCTTGAGGGTGCAAGAGCGGTTGAAGACAAGGTGGCCATCTTTGCAGTCGGGGTCGGTGCAGAAATAGCCGAGGCGCTCGAATTGGAATCTGTGGGGAGCTGCCACACCGTTCTCCGTCACGTTGCTCTTAACGTCGTCGGCAAGGCAAGGTTCCACCTTGCAACCTTGCAGAACCTGCAACGAGTTGGGGTTGAGGTTGTCGAGGAAAGTTTTTCCCTCGGGTGCCTCGTCGGGAGCCTCGGTGGCAAAGAGACGGTCGAACATACGCACCTCAGCGTCTACAGCATGACGAGCCGAAACCCAATGGATGGTACCTTTGACCTTGCGTCCATCGGGGGCGTCGCCGCCGCGAGTGGCGGGGTCGTAGGTGCAATGGATGCAGGTGATATTGCCGTCGGCGTCTTTCTCGACACTTTGGCAGGTTACAAAATAGGCGTAGCGGAGGCGCACCTCGTTGCCAGGCGAGAGACGGAAATATTTTTTGGGAGGATTCTCCATGAAGTCGTCACGCTCGATGTAAAGCTCGCGGCAGAAAGGAACCTGGCGAGTGCCGTCGTTCTCGTTTTCGGGATTGTTGATAGCGGTGAGCATTTCCTCCTGATTGTCGGGATAGTTGTCGATGACAAGTTTGACAGGGTTGAGCACAGCCATACGGCGTTGAGCCACCTTGTTGAGGTGTTCGCGCAGAGAGAATTCGAGCAACGAATAACTGATGATATTGTCGCGTTTAGCCACGCCGATACGGTCGCAGAAAGCCCTAATACTCTCAGGGGTGTAGCCACGGCGGCGGAAGCCACAGATGGTAGGCATGCGAGGATCGTCCCAGCCGCTGACGTAGTTTTCTTTGACGAGCTGCAGGAGTTTGCGTTTAGACATGACGGTATAGTCGATGTTGAGGCGGGCAAACTCGTACTGATGGCTAGGATAGATTTCCAGTTGCTTGATGAACCAGTCGTAGAGAGGGCGGTGGATGTCGAATTCAAGGGTGCAGATAGAGTGAGTGATATTCTCGATAGAGTCGCTCTGGCCATGAGCGTAGTCATACATAGGATAGATGCACCATTTGTCGCCTGTGCGATGATGATGAGCGTGAAGTATGCGATACATGATAGGGTCGCGGAACATCATGTTGGGGTGAGCCATATCGATCTTGGCGCGGAGGACCTTGCTGCCGTCCTCAAACTCGCCAGCGCGCATGCGGCGGAACAGGTCGAGGTTTTCCTCTACCGAGCGGTCGCGGTAAGGGCTGTTCTTTCCGGGTGAGGTCACGGTGCCACGATTTTGGCGTATTTCGTCCAAAGTCTGGTCGTCGACATAAGCCAAACCCTTCATAATAAGTTTTTCGGCCCATTCGTAAAGTTGTTCGAAATAGTCGGAGGCATAATGAACCCCTGCCCATTCGAAGCCGAGCCAACGGATGTCGTTTTGAATAGAGTCGACATATTCGGTATCCTCTTTGACGGGATTGGTGTCGTCGAAGCGAAGGTTAGTCTTGCCGCCGTATTTTTTTGCCAAACCGAAGTTGAGGCATATCGACTTGGCGTGACCGATGTGGAGATAGCCATTAGGCTCAGGCGGGAAACGAGTCAGAATAGACTTGTAAGTACCATCGTTTAGACCTTGTTCAATGATTTCTTCAAGGAAATTAAGTTGTTTTTCGCTGTTTTCTTCCATTATATTAATAAACGCTAAAGACAGACGCTTTGGACAAGCATCCTGATTTATAAAAAGTTATTTTATAGACACACTATAATACAATTTTACAAAAATACATTTTTTTTATGTATTATTATAAATAAAGGGCGTTTTTTTTTAAACCGAGCACATTTTTATGGACAAAAGATATGAGATTCTGGATTTTTATGTAAATTTGCATTTTGATTACGAACAACAATTAAAACAATAAAACCATGAAGAAAAGGATTATAAGCGCAGTTCTTATAGCTGTTGTCACTCTTGCTGTTTCCTCATGCAGCATTATCAATTCGATATTGCAACAAGCTGACGAACTTGCCAATCTCGCTAATTGCGAGTACAGTTTAAAAAACGTCTCCAACCTCACCATTGCCGGTGTCAACGTTAAGAATGTCACCAATGGCAACATTTCCGCCACCGATGTGCTCAAGCTCTCATCGGCATTGATCAGCAAGCAGGTTCCTCTTGCTATGGATGTCAATATTGACATAAAGAATCCCACAGAGAAAAATGCCGCCCTCACAGCCATGGATTGGATTCTTGACATTGACGGCAGCCAATTTGCCAACGGCAACAGCGCCAAGAACTACACCATCACCCAAAAAGCAACGACCACAGTACCACTTGGTGTCAACACCGACCTTTACAGCATGTTCAGCAAAGACGGTATCAACTCTTTGAAGAATTTTGTTGGCAGTTTCAAGAGCGATGGTACCTCGTCGAAAGTAGGTCTTCGTATCAAACCCTCATTGAATGTCGCCGGCATGCAGGTACCAATGCCCAACTACATCAAGGTGGAGAAGAAGACCGGTAGCAACAACAATACCAACACCAATACCAACAGTGGCTCCAACTTCAATCCCAAAGGTAACTTTTAATTGAAAAGAGATACTGTTGACCACAGAGCCAATAGGTGATTAGGTCGACACTTCGTTATCGGTCACAAACTCCAACGGCCGAAAAAAAGTAAAAAGAAAGTCCGGAAGACATGAGTTTTCCGGACTTTCTTTTTGTGAGATGGTGACGATTGTCAGAATCCCATGCCGAACATCTGCCAATAGCGGCTTTCAAGGTTGCGCCAAGTATAGGCGGTGTTGTCGTAAACCCTGTAAGTGTAATCGTTGAGCATAGAGGAAACCTTCAGCGAGGGGTCGTAGTCTTCGTTTTCTTTGTCAAGTTCCGCCTTGACGCTTCTCTCCAACTCAGAGAGGCCCTCCATAGCTTTGCGCTCACAATCGAGCACATTCTTCATGTGGACATCCTTAGTGCGTTGCCAAGCCACAGTAGCCAGTTTGTTGGCTTTGCGATACTGCCACAAGATAGTGTTCTCGTCATATTTTTTCTGGCCACAGACATCGAAAGCTTTAGGCAATCTGCTGTTGCCACAGAAGATAGGAATGCGCGGGCTTTGGCCAGGGTTGTCGACAGCCACCCAGCAGATGCCGCCGACCTGATCGGGCAGCCAAGAGCGCAGCTGAGCCACAAAGCTATATGAGCACCATGCCACGCTGACGGTGCGGCGGAAGTTGACGGTGCCCTCGCTCAGCAAGTTGAGAGTGCTTTGCATGTTGCCACCCATCCAGGGGTTGGCCAAAGGACTAATGACAGTATCATGGGTTACGCTGCCATCCTTTTGACGTTTGGTGACAACCGATTTCACGTTGCGGCACATATCCATATCGGTTCCCTCGTAGGTAGAGCGCAGCAGTTCCATAACATCAGATACATCAACCGATTGGTCAGGTTTGACCGAAAACGGGAGCTCGTCCATATCGAGCGAGAGGCCAAGAGAAGGAGCCAAAGCGTTGAGGATAAAGAATTCGCGTTCTCTGAAGTTTTTACCATTGGCATAAGAAGCGTTGAAAGCCTTCCAGAAGACGAACTCACCTTTGCCATCCCATAGTTTGTATTTGCGAGCCACGCTCTCGATGTTGTCCGAGCACATGAAGAAATCCGGGTTGTCGCGTTGCAGACGGCCAATACGAGGAATGTTGGCGCTTACAGCGACATGATAGTCAGGGACACGCTGAGCCGCCCAAACGCCGCCTATTTTGTCGGGGCCTTCGCCCAAAATCTCCATCTGCCACACCTCCTCGCGGTCGGCGATGGTAATACATTCACCGCCGTCGCCATAGCCATACTGCTTAACAAGCTTGCCAATCAATTTGATGGCGTCGCGTGCGTTATCGCAACGCATAAGAGCCACACGCTCAAGTTCCTCGATCAAAAACATACCCTTCTTGTTTTGCAAAATATCGGGGCCTCCGAATGTAGTTTCGCCTATGGCTAGTTGCTTCTCGTTCATGCAAGGATAGGCAGAGTTGAGGTAAGCGTAGGTATGAGCCACCTGGGGAATAGTGCCGGCGACGGTGACACCAGTAGTATCATCGCGGAAAGCGGTATGCATGGTACCTTTACGGACAGTATGGACAGCGCCGGGCTTATAGTCGCGAGCAGGTTCCATAGTCATCCAAGTGCGGTAGCGGCCGTCACAAGTGTGAGAAGTGATGACCGAGCCATCGGCGGAGGCTTTTTTACCCACCATGATAGAGGTGCACGACTGGCCATTGACAATCTGCGAGTTGTAATTGTCATAGTTCTGAGCGCCGACAACAGCAACAAAGAGCCAAGCTGATACAAGAAATATGAATTTTTTCATATAAGAGTATTAAGGGTTAAACGATGAAAAGGTTTACGATTAAATATTTGAGGGTTTAGAGGTATTTAAGAGTATTGATTTGACAATAAGGCAATTTAATCAATCTTGATATTATCCAAGATATTATGGAAACAATTAGCGCCGAGGTCAATGATGTCGTCGGGGAAATCGTAGTAAGGGTTGTGAAGCTCAGGTTGGTTTTCGCCACTACCCAAGCCGAAGAAAGCGCCGGGGAAAACCTTGAGATACTCAGCAAAATCCTCCGACCAGCGGAAACATTTGTCCATCATTACGACATTGTTAGTAGTAGAAAAAATAGAGTTGAGCTGTTCCACGATAGCAGGAGTGTTTTCGGTTGCCCTAAAAGGTTCTTTGACCTGTTTTTCAAGTTCCAAGCCAGCATTGCGAGCCTCCTCCAGAGCGATGCCGTCGGCAGCCGACATCAACTCAGTCATTTTGTCGTTGGAATCCGTGCGCAGGGTAAACATAACCTCGCCCATGCCGGGAGAAGTGCCGTAGGCCTCAGTACCTATGCGGCAACAGATAAGAGTAGACAAGCGGAGCGAAGAGCCAGAATAGTTGTTGAGTTTGTGCATTCGCTCGATAATTCTAGCGATAGCCAAGCCAGGATTCAAGCCCTTCTCGGGTGTTGAGGCGTGAGTTTGACGACCGATGAGCCTATACAACACGCCACACGATGCCGCGGCAAAGGTGCCTTTGTTCAGCAATACAGAACCCTTAGTGTAGCCGGGAATGTTGTGAAGGCCAAAGATAGCGTCGACGCCATATTGTTGCAGAAGGCCACTCTGTACAATCTTTTTGGCTCCCTTGCCTGTCTCCTCTTCTGGTTGAAAAATGAGAACGACATTATGTTTCAGTTGTTCCCGAGCTATCATGCTGGCAAATCGAAGCAAAATAGCAGTATGGCCATCGTGTCCGCAACGATGCCCAGAGGGCAAAGCGTCGATATCGGCACGGAAAGCCAAAGTCTTAGCATTGGTGGTGGAAGACTTCCAAAAAGCCACACAGCCATAGCCGCCCACACGCTGATGGAGCTCGGTGGGAGCCAGCTTGGCGAGTTCGAATGATACTAAATCATGAGCGAACTCTTCGTGAGCCGACACACCCGGATTGTTATGCAGTTTATGTCGTATTTCACAAATATCCATAATTCAGAAACAATCAATTACATTATTTTACAAACACCAATCAAAGCAACTTACGCACGCAAGCTTTGAAATGGTCGCCGCGATATTCGAAATTCTTGTAATGGTCGTAACTAGAAGCCGCAGGCGAGAGGAGGCAAATTTTGCCCGCCGGAGTCACCTTGGCCGCGAATGCGACAGCGTTCTCCATGCTGTAGTCGGTGCCAAAATCCTTGACGATGTTGCGATTAACCGAAGATCCGAAGCTTTCGACAGCTTCAAGAATAGCTTTGCCAGCAGAGCCAAAGAGGACGATGTTGAGCACCTTGCGGCCGTTGGCGTTAGTTTCAAGATACTCAGCCAAAGGAGTGTAGTCGATGCCCCGGTCAAAACCGCCAAGGATAAGAGTAGAGACATCCTTGAGAGCCTCGACAGCGGCGATAGTAGCTTGAGGGATAGTAGAGATAGAGTCGTCGTAGTAGGTAACGCCCCGGACAGAATCGACCCTCTCGAGGCGGTGTGAGAGAGGTTTGAACGACATCAGCGAAGAAACAAATGCATCCTTGTCGACGCCAAAACAATTAGCCACAAGCCAAGCAACATAGATATTGCATAGGTTGTGTTCGCCAGCCAGAGGCAGCTCGTTGCGGGACAAGAAAGAAGCGGCATAGGCATCCGTTTTGCCATAGTCAACAATCTCACCCGCCATAAGTTGGCGAGAAGAATTCATTCTCTTGTCGAGGTCATCGTTGTCACGACAGAAGAAGCATTTGTCCCCCATATTCTGCTTGAGAGCGAGTTGCATTTTTGCTTCGCAATAGCCGTCATAGTTGCGGTAGTGATCCAAATGTTCCTCAAAAAGGTTCAGAATGACACCAATATGAGCCGACTTGTGAATTATTTCCAGCTGGTGGCAAGAGAGTTCAGCGACAACGATAGATTTCTCATCGAGCTGATTGACAATGTCGAGCAGCGGGATGCCGATGTTGCCGGCGAGGATAACATGGTTGTCGAGATTGTCCGACAATGATTTGAATATCAAACTAGTCGTAGTACTCTTACCTTTAGTGCCGGTGACCCCCACCGTCAAGTCGCCATAAACCTGAAGGAAAAGGTCGGATTGCGACGAGATAGAGTTCCTGTCGCACAATCCGTCGATGAGCGAGAGAGGTATGCCCGGCGACTTCAAAACCAAGTCATATTTTTTCCTTTTAAGAGCAGAGACAATCTCGTCGTCGTTGCGAGCGATGTCGAAATAGCGACCCGGGAAAAGCCTGTTGAGCAGAGCGTGGGTGCTTTTGCCTTCCCTGCCGTAGCCAGCTATAAGAATGGTGCGGTTGTCGAGGAGCTCAGCCAGTTGTTGGCATCTGAAAAAATCGGGAGCCTCCCCCCTTTTGCCACACACTATGTTGATGGTATGCGACAACAAAGAAGCGTCGTCGGGAGGAAGGTTGTTGTCAGAGCAGAAAGAGTCAAGAGGCGTTACGGAAGGAGTTGGAATATAATTCTTAAGAAGCGCGGGGCGATCAGAGGCATACCATTTGTCGATAGCCATAGAGAGCGCGCTGTTGACCTCGTCGACGGTGCCTACGCATTCGAAAGGTTTTGTCTCCTTATGTCCCGTAAGTTGCTCAAATTCGAGTAATAGCGACGAATCGTCGAGCATATTCTTGCAAAAAATTCGCTCAAGGCGTTTCGGTTCGATGAAGGGTGACAAAATGATAAAGGCGAAGAGGCATTTGGCGCAATGGCCGCACCAAATATCCTGCTTGCTGCCAACGTTGCAGCTTTTGAAGACGTCGAAATATTTTTCGTTGCGAGCAAAAAGCATTGCAATCTGCAATTCGCTCAAAGGGCGCAAGAAACTGTAGTAATCGAACTGGCGAGAGATGTAGGAAGCCACATAGCCGCGGAAATCGTTTTCAAACTCAATACTTTTAGAGTATTGGTGGTTGACCGAAGAGCCAACTACGGTGCTTTCGTTGGCGCTATTCTCGTTGGAGAGAGCGATGCGACGGCGCGAAAGAGTCAAAGCCGAAGCCAAGAGAGTGTAGAAAGCCAGCATAGCGCTGAAGGGTGTGTGGCCGTTAAGTGCGCCCTGACTATTTTCGCGCAACATTTGCTGATCCAATTTGCGTTCGATGACAATCACGTCGTCGAGAGTGAAGCCCGCCTTAGCCACACATTCCGTCGTAGCGCCGCGAGGGTTCATGATGAGCGGCAGCGGTCGGCCGGCGGCAGACAAAAGCTCGAGAGTCACCACCGAGTCTTTGCCGCCTCCTATAGGTACTATGTGAGTACTATCAGAGGAGCATAAAGAGGCGATGTCGGAGCCATCGAAGAGGTTGTCGCTAATAGGCGGCACAACACAAGAGGCATGAGATTCGATCGACATAAAATCGTCGATAGTGGCACTTATACCATTGGTATAGAAAAACTCGCCCAAGCCATTGAAGTAAAGCTTCTTCCAGAAGCGAATCTGATCCTCATTCAAGTTGAAAGGACGAATTGCCACCGTTGGAGGGCAATAAGTCTTCCAATAGCTGATAAGCTCGATCATGCCGATGTGGAAAACCAGCGAGTCAAGTGTTTGTTTAGAGAGCGCGTCAGGGTGAAGGAAACTTCGCGACGGTATGAAAGCCGAGGGGTTGAAGGCGATGTTGTGAGAGTTGTCGGCGCTTTCCACATTGAAACAAAAACCGATGTGCAGCCCTTCAGGCTGCACATCGTAATGATAGCTATGGTACACGAAGCGAACAAAGCGCTCTCTGTACTTGCAGTAGTCTTGTTGTCGCGACATTTGTTAATCGAGTTTGAACGAGGCTTTACCTATCTCATAGCCGTTGGCGTAAAGAGTGGCCCAATAGAGACCTGGCTGGAGTTCGACGCTGTTGCCCTTTCTCCAAATCATAACCAGGTTGCGGCCATAGCCGGTAAACTCAATATCTTGTTTCATGGTATACTGCATAGGTACGCCTCCCATATCGAAGGAGAAGTCCTCGGGGCTTCCGTTGCAGACGACCCTGTTGTTGGCAGTAGTGATACGGCAGTAGATAGAGATAGAACCCGGGTCGATGACATTGTTGTCGAGGAGTTTGCAATCGAGGCGGATAACTTTGACCTGGCCGGCCTTAGAGGCAGGTTTGACGACGTTGCCCACCTTGACATCCTTGCCAGGGGTAACCTTGATGTCGCTGGTGACCAAGACAGAAGCCAGCTTAACCTTTTGTTGGAGGCGTTCGTTTTCGGCAAAGAGGTTGGCCGAGGAAGCCACCTTGTCTTTCAGCTCGTTGTTTTCTGCCTTGAGTTGTTCGTTTTCAGCTCTGAGAGCCTCCAGTTCGGCGCGGTAGCTTTCACAAAGTGCCTGCAGTTCCTCGAGTTTCTGATTGACCTTGCCAGAGGGTTTCTCGCCACCAGATTTCTTGCTTTCGTTAAGTTCCTTGTTTTTCTGATCGAGGTCATTCTGCAATTGAGCGATTTGAGCCTTTTGCGACTCAACCTGAGCGCGGAGGTCGGCGATAGTTTTGTCTGCTTCGGCATTACTATTATTATTGTTGCCGCCACTTTGGATGGTCTTGACAAGGTTGTCATTTTCGGTAGAGAGCTGTTCTACACGAGATTGGAGGAGGAGCACCTGCTGTCTCAAGTCGGTGACAGAAGCCTGGAGTGAAGTTCTGTCGTCCTCGCATTTCTGAGCCATCTCCAGAGTGCTTTTAGCCAATTGGTCGTATTTGTTGCGGCAAGCCGCCTCCTTTTGAACCATCTCAGCGAGCTCAGAACGGAGTTGCTGCTCTGTTTTGCTACCTTCGCCCTGAGCCGACTGCAAGCTCTTCACCTGAGCCTTCTGAGCCTCGAGCTCGCTCTGGCATTTTTTCAGTTCGTTGTTGGCGGCTGCCAGTTCCTTCTGAGCGTCGCTAGCGTCGTTTTGGTAGGTAGAGTTAAGCTTACGGCACTCGTTAAGTTGGATGGTGGCGAGACGAAGTTCCTCTCTAATCTTAGCTATTTCGGCATCGTTAGCCTTGCTTTGGTCGCCTTTGCTAGCGCTAAGAGCGGCCAGTTCCGACTTGAGGCTTTTAATAGTATTTCTGAGGTCGGCGATTTCGCTTCTGTATCTTGCGGCCTCGCTCTTCATCTCCTTCGACTGAGCCTCGCAATCCTTGCGCAGACGCTCGCAGTTGGCGAGAGCCTCAGAGCTAGAGCCTGCCTTGGAAGCCTCACGCTCTAGTTGGTCGATTTGAGCCTTAAGCTCTTTGATCTGCTTTGCGTCCTTGGCCATCTGAGCGCGGAGGTCCTCAACCTGCTTGACATATTTTTGGTTGTCGGCATTGTTAGAGCCGCCAGCGTTAGCTTTGCGAAGATCATCTATTTGTTTCTCCTGCTCGGCGACCTTGGTACGCAACTGTTTGATAGATTTTTCCTTTTCTCTGATTTCCTGTTGCTGTCTCTCAAGCTTAGAGTTGTCGACTTGAGAGGAAGAGGGTGCTGAGCCCTTCTTGTTCAGTTGGTTTATAAGGCGCTGTATTTCGTCAGCTTGAGCGTTGATAGCGCTGTCGCGGTCAGCCATTTGCTTGTCAAAATCGCCAGTTTTGCTTTTCAAATCCTGATAGACATACATGGTCGAATCCAACTTGCGCTGCAAAACAGCCACCTCGTCGTTATTAGAGTCATTTCCACCACAAGATTGCAGCATCAGAAACACTCCAACAGCTGGGATACATAGTGTTTTAAGTGATTTTAAGATATTAATATCCATGTGCTTAACTATTAAATTTCTTAATTCGGAAAAGTATTTTTATCTTTGCAAATCAATTTGCAAAAATACGATTTTATTTTAATATATTTTGGCATGAATATAAAATTAGTTAAAGCTTTCCTTATAACATCAAGATACAAAGCACCTTGTATGTTAATTTCGCTGTTGATAATTTTTTATTCAGCCACAACGCCAGCATTTGCCAACCAGAGCCAAGAAGGCGACACCATTAGCAAGACAAAGAGAGTGACGTGCCTAGTTTTTGGCGGTGGATTGCAATATGGGTTATACCGAGACAAAGGTGTGGCGCCGTTCAGTTTCAAGGGGATATCCTATGTTCCGACGATAGGGTTGGCGATAGGCGACAGAGATCACACACGTCTCGCCATAAGCGCCACAACCGGCATAGGCATATACGAGGATGAGCTGCCGCCGATACTGAACTTCAACGCCTACGACATATACAACACAATATCAATAAAATACCTATTTCCCTTGACGACAATCGGCGGCGATGTGTGGATAGGCGTCGGGATAACCAATTTTTTGGATGTTGCTGTCAATCCCAGCTATGAGAATGCCGCGGCCGGAATAAGCGAGTTTGTAGGTCCCGAAATAAATGTTCGCCACTATCACAAGCCCATAACAACCAGAAACAAAGTCATAACATTTCGCGAAGAGCTGAGCCTCATGCCCATAGCCGCCATGATGAGACCTGGATACGCATACATAGACAACTACACCTCGCGCCAGCCGGTTATGGCCGCATTGTTTGATGATTATGAATGGAGTATGAAATTATTTGGCGGCATTGGCAGCGAGATAGGCATAGACATAAAGAGCCGTTCAGGCAACAAGATAGGCATAAGCTACCGGTGGAGCTATTACTCCAGCGGCGAGAGCGGTCAATGGCGATTCGACCACTCCGCTCATCTGATAAACGTAGATTTTTACTTCAAGCTGAATTAGAGTCAAGAATGCTTTTAGTGTCCGAAATAAGATTATAGAATATGACCATGAAACTCAAAATAGAAACAATACTGCTAATGATGACGCTATGCCTGGTGAGCGGATGCGAGCGGATGTTTATGGGCGAGCGGATGGACACCAACCCCGTTGTGACATTCGACTACCTGTGGCAACAAGTAGACGAGCGGTATTCGTTGTTTGATGTCAAAGAAGTCGACTGGGGTACGATGTACGACTCGTTGAGGCCAAGAGTGTACAACGACATGAGCGACGAAGAACTCTTCTGCGTATGCCGAGATCTGCTCAACAGCCTCAACGACGGTCACGTAGACCTTTGGAGCAGCACCGACGTCGCCAGCAGCGAAGCCATTTTTCTGCAACGCTACGCCCAAAACAATATCGACATCAACACCGTGGCGCTCACCTATCTAGGCCCTCATCGTCACACCACAGGAGGCCTTACATACAACAGCATAGACAGCGGACGAGTGTTGTACATCTACTATGGCTCGTTCAGCAATAAGGCCAGTGCCAACCAAATGGAATATGCCATAAGCCTATATCCCGACATAGACGGCATCGTCTTCGACATACGCCAGAATGGCGGCGGAGAGATACAGAACGAATGGAACCTGATGTCACTATTGCCCGACAAGAAGCAGCTGCTGTACACAACACAGCTAAAAAGCGGCAAGAGCCACAATGACTTTGGAACTCCGACGGCGGTATACGCGCCCAGCAACAAAGGCCATAAGCCTTTCACCAAACCTTTCGTGCTACTTACCGACCGCGGATGTTACAGCGCCGCCAGCAGCTTTGCCCTTTCGTTAAAAAGCTATGACAATGTCACCGTTATGGGCGACACCACAGCTGGAGGGCTCGGCATACCCGCTGGTGGGGCGCTACCCAACGGATGGTATTATCGCTTTGGCGTAAGCCGCATAATAGCCCCCGACGGCATAAACTACGAGAATGGTGTGCCACCCGACCAGGTAGTCATGCTTGACCCCGCCGCGACAGCATTGCGGCGCGACAACATAATTGACTCCGCCTGTGCCCTCATACAGCGACAAAAGCAGAAATGACGCTAACAGAAAAAAAACAACTTTTTCAAATCCCTAATAAAACAAAACTCATGCTGACCGACTTTCTTATCCGCGCAAGCTACCCCAACTATTTCATGGTGAAAAAATATGCCGATATGGGGCGCGAGATTTTCAATCGCAACGTAGAAGACAAAGACAATGTGCTGAAAGGCAACAAGCCCGGCACCGTAATATATACCCTCGACAACGCACCCCAGAAGCACGAGTTTCCCCCGCGCTGGTACGATATGTACTACCTTATGCGCCAGCGTGGCGAAGCTCAGAGACACTACCTTGAGATGCTGCTCACCGAGCGTTTTGGCGAGGGGATGTGCGAAGAGAAGAAATGTGCCGATTACCAACCCCAAACCATACCCGAGCTCGAGGCGATTCGCAACGCATTCCGCAAAGAATGCCAAGAGTATGTCTCGTCCAACCCCCTCATCTCGTCGGAAGATGTCATCACCACCCTCGACGAAGGCCCATTTACCGACGAGCAGATAAGCTACAAAGGACGCATGCTGATTGAGCTCACCCACGACTGCTATCCCGTGCCCGACTTCTGTATTCTCAGCGCCAACGCCTTTCTGCACCCCGAACGACTCGAGGAGCTCCTAGAGCAAGCCATCCACAACCTCGAGATCATGACGAGCTACAAGCTAGGCAGCAACCAGAACCCGTTGGTTTTCGCCATACGCTGCGCCATGCCGCAATACATACCCGGCTTGATGCCCACCCTGCTCAACATAGGAGTGACCCGCGAAGCCTACCAAGGACTTGGCTGCCGACGAGTAGGAACTGCAAACCGAGTGTATCTCAGCACGCTGCACACTATCTGCGAGATGCTGAGCATAGAAAACAAATACGAGCGAAACGACATTGAGCTTAGCAACGACGAACAGCTGGCGCGGATAGAGATGATGGAGAAAGCCATCCTCGCGACCGGCAGCGACGGAGTACGCCTGCTCAACGACGCCCACTACCAAGCTCTGCGGCTAGTAGAGTATGTGCGCGATTTCTATATCAACAACCAAGACCTCATCCTCACCTTCATGCAAGGCAAACGCGCCTATCCGTCGTTCATCCTCCAGCGCATGGTGTGGACGATAGGCAACGAAGAGTCGTACCCTGGAGTGCTTTACAGCCACCACAGCCGTACGGGAGTGGGCAAACAAGTGGAGAGCTACCGCAACATTTTTGGCGAGGAGATTATGACCGGCGACGTCACCTCGATAGACATCGCCTACAAAGACCGCAGCGAGATTAAGCACGACTACCCCGCCGTGTTCCACTTCGACCCCCTACTCGACTCGCTAGAGATGAAACACAAGTCGCCAGTAACCATCGAGTTTGCCGTTGAGACGCGACCACGCAAGATCAGCCTCTTTGCCGTATTGCAGCTCAACAAATCAGAGATGACCGGCAGGGCGGCGCTAGTTTCCTCCATCGACCTGTTGAACAGAGGGATGATAGAAGAGCACGACGTCACCACTCTGATCAAGCCCTACCACCTGCGCCAGATAGTGAGCAACTCCATCGACGACCGCTCGATGGCACAGCTCGATTTCTTTGGCAAAGGGCTCAGCGTGTTGCCCAGATCGGCAATTACAGCGACACTCTGTTTTTCCGCCCAACGCGCCCAAGAGCTCAAAAAGAACGGCACTGCTGTATGCCTATGCCAGTATCGTTTTGTGCCCGAGGACACCATCACCCTTGGCGAGCTCGACGCCATTCTGAGTATGACACCTGCTGCGATACACGTGGTTACCGCCTGCCGCGGCTATGGTATACCTGCCTTTATGGACTTGCAGAGCTACGGGATAAAGATGGTGGGTAACAGCCTTGTCAACGCCGACGGCATGGTTATCAACGAGATGGACAAAATAACGATATCTAGCAAGCACCAAATAATATATAAAGGTGTTGCCGCCTTCAAGCCCGCGCGCTTCACCAAATACCTCAATGGAGAACCGGTAAAGCTAGAGGAAAACGAGATCGAGTTCTTCAAAGAGATGAAAGAAGCCTACCAGCGTTACCAGAAGATAGTAACCTCAAACAAAGCCTCGCTGATATCCGATGTCAACAAGCTGGCACGACTGATACGTTGCGACTTGCAAGACAAACCCGAGACAGCACGTGGTATTGTAAACAACTGGTATAGTGACAATGCCGACCTCTATGTTAAACAAGTGCTTGAAAGCAAAATGGGCGACCACCAAGACCAGTCACGCGTCTTCAACCTGCTCAGCAACGACAGGAAGGTAGACTTCTTCCAGCGAGTGTCGGAGGCCTGTCTGACAGAAGGTTTGAATGGCTTGAAGGCGGGAGCTTTCATGTTGGGGCGCTTTGTGGCGCGACCCTTGCCGACATCGATATGGAACGCCCTTAGCGACCGCATTGTTGCCTTTCTGCTGAACGAATATGTTCTTTATGAAAAATATCTCCACGTGCTAGAGGAAGTGGGTGAAATACGCTTGGCCAGAGCTCATTCAAAGATTGAAACCGAAGGCATAGACAACATGATAATCAATAACTTTGACCTTTACAATTTTGTCACTCTCCTCGACTCGGTACACGATTGGAGCGACGTAACACGACAGCTGGAGAGCATAGATCACCAAGACAACACCCACCTGCTGGTCGAGAAGCTCAGCCACCCGATAGACGAAATTTTCGACACCACCAAGCCCTGGGTTGTTTATGAGATAGAAGAGAGACGAAAGACAAAATAGCAACAGCGAGCGACAATACCCAAAACACAGATTGTGACAACGATACACATAATAGGAATATTGCTGACCGTCGGCGTATTGGTAGCCGTGAGCGTGCTGTCGGGGCGCAAAGTGAAAGACGCCGCCAGCTTCACCACCGGTGGCAAGTCGGGCAGCTGGATGGTATGCGGCGCGATATTGGGAACCCTCGTCGGGGGTCAGTCGACAATAGGCACCGCCCAGTTGGCATTCAGCTATGGTCTTTCAGCATGGTGGTTCACCATAGGTGCAGCTCTGGGAGCGTTAGTGTTAGGATTGATCTATGCCGGCCCTTTGCGGAGAAGCGGATGCAGCACGCTGATGGAAGTGGTGAGGCAACAATATGGGCGACGAGCCGAGACGATAGGATCGATATTATTTCTGATAGGCATATTCATAAGCATAACCTCCCAGCTGCTCTCCTCGTCGGCGATGATAACAAGCCTGTTCAGAACTCCAGTGGTGATGTCGCTGGCGATAGGAGCGCTATTGATAGCCACTCTAGTGTATGTGGGCGGAATAAAAAGCGCAGGAGCAGGAGGAATCGTCAAGCTAGTGCTCCTCTACGTCAGCTCGATAGTCGCCGGCGTTGTGGTATGGAAGATCGGGGGCGGACTTGTGGGCATCAACCGGGAGATAGAAGAGATCTATAGCACGCCGCTCTTGGCCACCATGAACGACATTGCCAGCGCCGAGGAGGTGCACAACCGATATGGCAACATCATTGCCCGAGGGGCGTTGAAAGACCTAGGTGGATGTCTGTCGCTAACGTTGGGTGTGGTGTGCACGCAGACCTACGCCCAAGCCATCTGGTCGGCGGCGACGACCCGCAAAGCCCAACAAGGAGCCTTGATTTGCGCCGCGCTAATACCCCTGATAGGAGCAGCGTGTACTCTAGTGGGGATGTATATGCGAGGACATTATGTCACCGCCGCCGAAGCCGGAGCGCTGGAAGCGGCAGGTGAGTCTCTTCCAGCAGGGATAGGCATAATAGAGAACTCGCTGCAAGCTTTCCCTACCTTCATATTGGAACATATACCAGCATGGCTAGGCGGAATAATACTAGGAACACTACTAATAAACATTCTAGGATGCGGAAGCGGATTGGTGCTAGGAGCGGCGACAATACTGACGCGCGATGTGTATGGCAACCTTAACACTCTATTGCGGCGAAAGCCTCGTCTGAGCCAGCTCACTCAAACGCGCCTGTCGATAGTAGGGTTGCTGGCGATAGGGATAGTAGCCGCCCATTTCACACAAGGCTCCTTTATCAACGACTTGGGTTTTATGTCGTTAGGGCTACGTGCCGCCGCGTTGTTGCTGCCCCTGAGTTTTGCCTTGTGGATGCCCGGACGCTTCAAAGCCAGAGCCATCACCATAAGCATGATAGTAGGCACTGCCACCATGCTGGCGGCAGGAATGCTCAAGCTTCCCTCCGACCCTATGTACTATGGACTTGCTTTCTCGGCGTTGGTGCTACTCCTTCGGCGACCTTAACTTTAACTTCAACAAGACAATATTAAATTATTCACGATTAACCAGTCACTTACATTCACCCATGAAAGGGGCAATAACCATAGCATTATTCCTTGTTGCGATAGGGGCAGCATACGCTCAAGTCTTCATCGGATGCAAAGAAGACAACAAGTGGGTGGAGGCGCCTATGCTGAGGAAAGAGTTTTTCATCACAGAGGGCGAGATGAGACAAAGCAAAAATCAAAGAGTCAATTACGGCATCGATGTTGTATCGCTAGGATACCATGAGGTTTATGTTAACGGCACTAAAGCGGGCGACAAAGTCATGCAACCCGCTGTGTCGCAGCTCGACAAGCACGCCCTCCAAGTCTCTTACGAGATAAGCGACCTGATACACGAGGGAGTGAACGAGCTAAAGATATGGCTAGGACAAGGTTGGGGACGCCTATATGGCACACCCGCCGTGGCGAAGGCTACTGTTAGCAAAAGCGTGTCGGACGGCGAATGCGGCTTAATATTCAACTTATTTGTGACCGACAGCAGCTGGGATGCCACACCTAGCGGTTACAGCTACACAGGCAGCTGGCAGCCAATGCAATTTGGTGGCGAGAGACTTGACCGACGAGTGCCTAGCCGATGGCGACACGCGACGGCATACAGTAACGACGGCATAAAAATCACTCAACAGGAATTTAAAGGCAACGCTATTGTCGACACATTACCAATCGCATCGCAGGAAAAAGAGGCCGACGGCAGCATAGTGATAGATTTTGGCAGAGTGGTAACGGGGTGGTTCAATGCTGTTTTCACGCCCATGCATGCCAACGCTGAGGTGACAATGGAGTACCTTGACCATCGCGACGCCAAGGCCCCGTTCACCGAGAGCGACATATATATTTCAGACGGGAAAGGGCATGACGTTTTCTGCAACAAATTCCACATCCATGCCTTCCGCTATGTCAGAATAAAGGGAGCCGTGCCGGCGTCGGCGCGCGCGTTCCATATCAGCGCCGTAAATCCCAAAGGTGGCGCCTCCTTCGAGTGCTCCGACCCGCGGCTCAACGCCATTCACAACATGGTGAAATACACCCTTAGCTGTCTGACCCACAGCGGCTATATGGTCGACTGTCCTCATATTGAGCGCATGGGTTACGGCGGCGACGGCAACTCGTCGACAATGGCGCTGCAAACCCTGTGGGATGTCGGCGACACCTATCTTAACTGGCTGACGGCATGGAGCGACGCCATGGACAGCACGGGCGACTTGCCATATGTGGCGCCAGCCTTCCGCACCGGCGGTGGGCCTTATTGGAGCGGTTTTATCATCAAAGCCCCATGGCGTACATACCAAAACTATTCCGACCCCACACTCGTCTACCGCCATTACGACGTGATGCGGCGCTGGATAGATTACGTGGAGAAGCACTTCGAGGATGGCATACTCACCCCCTGGGCAGACACCGAGAGACGGTCGTGGTTTCTTGGCGATTGGTTGGCACCCGAGGGTGTCGAGATAGGAGGCGAATCTATTTTGCATGTCAGCAACTGCTTTATTTCTGAATGCTTGGGCGACATGATTGAGATGGCCGCTATGACCGACAACAAAGCCGACATAAGCCGATTCAAGAAAATGAGAAAGCAGCTCAACAAAGCCATACACCGTCATTTTTACCATCCCGAGAGCCACACATACGCCAACGGCACCCCCATCGACCAATGCTATGCCCTGCTGATGGGCATACCGCCCGACGCCAAGACGGCGAAGGCCGTGAAAGAGCAGCTGATACACGACTGTCATATTAAATACAAAGACCACATAGCCGCCGGATTGGTAGGCGTGCCCATATTCACCGAGTGGTGCATCCGGGAGAGAGAAGCCTCGCTCATGGCCACAATACTACGCCAGGGCGACTATCCCGGCTATTTGCGCATGATAGAGCGTGGAGAGCAGCCAAGGGGCGGCACTTATATAGCGACGACATGGGAGTCGTGGGATTGCGGCCGTGCCGGCAAAGAAGACCGCAGCCGGGTGCACAACTGCTACAACGGCATAGCGATATGGTTCTACCAAGCCCTTGCCGGCATACGTCCCGACAGCGCCAACACAGGATACAAACACTTCTTTATCGACCCGCAACCCGTGGAAGGGATAAAATGGGTACACGCCACAAAGCCAACCCCATACGGCACCATAGAAGTAAACATAGAGGGGCGGCAGATGAAAGTTGTAGTACCCCAAGGCACCAGCGCCACAGTCTTTCCCAACAGCAAACACGAACGCAATGTCGAGGCGGGAGAATGGCGATTTACAATTAGCGACAGGTAGACAAACAGCACCCGCAGGACAAGGGGGCTTATGTGTCCGTTTTCGTGCCGTTGGCCAATGCAATCTCTCACCTCTTTGCCATACCTTTAGCGAACTCATAGCGGACTCATAGAGGGCCTTCGGCATCCTTGACGATAACCTTAACGATAACGATAATCCTGAATCTTGTGCCGTGCTTTGGCTGCCGAGTTTGATGAGGCAAGGCTGCGAGCACCTTATAACGGAAATTGCTTGCCCGCGGCAAGCGCTTGCGGCACGAAAACGGGCCTTGACTACCCACAATTTGGCGACAAGGGTGGCCACATGGTTCCTTCCAAATGAGTTGGAATGCCAAAATTCCGCAACGCTATTATATGCGCCAAGTAGGGAGAAAAGACAAAGTCAAGCGTCCCATTCGTCACCTTAGGCAGCAGCGACATATTCAACATAGGGTGGGCAGCGCCGCCGATGCCCACCACGATACAGCCATCGGACAAATTGAAGCCATTCACAAAATCTTGTAGAGAATAAATTTTGCCGAATGAAATAAATGTCGTAATTTTGCACAGACAAACAAACACAACAATATATGGTATAAAACAAAGAGAACAGTAGAAAAATAAAGACATATTAAAGCGTATTCGCTTTTCTTGTTGAAACTGAAATCGGCAAATTTCTAGTTCTTTACTACTTCAAGAAAGGAGAAACGCTCACGAACACCGTGAGCTTTCTTGTTCAGTAGTAAAGGTTTTGCCGAACCTCAGTTTCAGAACAGAATGAAGTTCACGGCTTTTTTTGTGTAAAAAATAAACACTATGTCACATTGTGGCACATATATGATATATCTTTGCACTCGAAAGTAACAATAAAGGTATAAACGATGGAAGCTGAATTATTTTTTGAAAAGCTCTTCACAGAAGAAATGTTTTTGGTGCCAGAATATGGCAACTATATCTACCGTTC
>JAEEGL012519714.1_pt1 | contig 40850 bp, 46 predicted proteins | sample 9134231 | NCBI WGS metagenome assembly JAEEGL01 (sample SAMN16246548, study PRJNA631951) | gut metagenome | biome: gut microbiome; feature: rumen; material: fiber-attached | host: Bos | place: Iran: Karaj | collected 2018-10
ATGAAAATCATCCTCAGAAACGGCCGATACAGCATCGGTTTTCCTCTACATCCTAGCGAATGCTCTCAATATGGCACTCGATTTAAAATATCGAAAATGTCCTTTTCTGAACAAGGACCACTTTTTCAACTTAAGATAAACATTTACCATTTGGACTGAAAGGTATGCTTTAAGCAACAGATGCGATCCGAATGTGAAAGAACGGCGGCAGGTCGTTCATAGGTAATAAGCATCAGAAAGCAAGATATGAGTGGGCCTACCCGGATTTGAACCGGGGTCAATGGCTCCCAAAGCCACAAGTATACCAAGCTAGCCCATAGGCCCACTGAACCTCTCCATCAATCCTCGATATAAAAAACATGACTCCGGTCGCTGCTGGCAGCGGATCGCCGCGCTCCTTACTGCGAGACCATGATCCCGGAGGTCAGTTCTTCCATGGTGGGATCGGGTCCAGGAGCTCCGTCAGGAGGCCCGCATCGGCCGTGGCCAGAGTCTGGAAGTGGTCGAACACGGTCGCCGTGGACGGATCGATGTTCTTTCCGATGCCGGCGACGGGCGTCTGCTTCTCCAGGAACTCGGTGGCCGTGCGGATGTGCCTCGCGGATTCCACGTACCAGTAGCCATCCTCCTGGTACGGCGCTCCGTACGGGTTGTCCTTCCAGAACTCCAGGAAGTCATCGGAGGCGCCCTTCACCTTCACCGGAGGGCCCCTGTGCTTATGGGTCTCCGACAGGATGTCCGTCTCCAGCTCGAAGATGATCCTCATGCCGTAGTCCTCGAGCCTGTGCACTGCTCTCAGGACCTTAAAATCGAACTCCTTGAACTTCTTCTCGAGGGCGTTCTGCGTCCTCCAGAGCTGACCCTGCAGGCTGTCCTCCACGACATCGGGCCTGTCGAACGTGATGGATACCAGCCTGGACTTCCTCTTGGCGCAGATCCATTCAAGCTCCTCTGTCTGCAGCGGTACCCTTGGGTTGGGGAGGAAGAACCTCTCGTCAGGTTCCCTGAGGTACTCGGATGCGGCGTACTTGAACATCTCCAGGGTGTCCTGGTGCACCGAGGAGGCCGCGTTCCTGGTGCTGTCCACGGGATCGTAGACCACCAGTGCGGAATCGAAGTCCGGGCCTTTCTCCTCTACGACGATGACCTCTCCGAGGTTCCATCCAACGGCCGCCTTCAGGACATCTCTGAACGACCCGTACTTGACGATGAGGATCTCGCACATGTAACCGGAGAATCCCCTGGAGTCCTGTTCGGCACCGTAGGTGCCTATGCCCTTCATGAACTTCTTCAGAAGACGTACCTGGTCCTTCTGGTCGGCGCTCAGGTGGGAGTTCATGTACTCCGTGTGGAACGGAGTACGGTCGACAGAGGTCTTGAGCTGCGACGTGGACTGCAGGTGGTAGCAGGGGACCAGGTCCACCTCCACCCCTTCGAAGTATCCGGTGGTGTACGGGTGCTCGGAGTAGACGAGCTCACCTCCGATGAGGTCCTTGCCGGCCTGGAGGCCGATGCGCTCGACCTCCTTGCGGTCCATATCTATGGGGAACATCATGAAGAGGTCCAGGTCCTGGTCCGACAGGTAGCTGCCCTTGGCGTAGGATCCGGCATATTTGCAGATCACATCGAGGCCCTTCTCCCTGTAGTATCCTCTGACCTTCTCCATGAGGCGGGATGCTATGTCGTCCAGGCGCTCCATCGATTCCTTCGAGGGTACGATCTCCCCCAACACCGACAGTTCGACCAGTTCCGCATCCATTCTCAATGCCTCCGTCACTATGGCTCCAAGCCTTGACCCTATGGACCTACTAATCGGGTAACAAGTATATCAATGGGAGCAGACCTGACGGGAAAGTCGGGCCCGCCCATAGGTTTCAGAATTCCCTTCTGACAAATCTGACCCAGGCCACGAAGTAGGAGACGATACCCCATGCCAACAGGACGAGGGCAGCCCTTCCGACGTCGGGATAGTCCATGTGCGGGAGTACCCCTACGCTCATGAACTTGAGCACAGAGATCATCACTTTCAGGTTGCCGTCGGCGCCAGTATTGAGGAACATGAACATCTTCAGTATGGATTCCCTATGTTCATCATCCAGGGCCAGATAATCCGGCGATTGTATGAACTCGGTCAGCCATTCCTTGGCTGGGTCCAGACCCTTGTCCGTGAATCCCTCGAGGATGGTTATCGCGCTGTCCACCACCCTCTTGAACTGCTCGGCCGTCTTATTGTACTGGTCCACGTACTCCGGCACGCAGGTGTACAGGGTATCGGCGGACTGGTCGAGCATGTACCAGTTCTCGCCGTCGTCGGAACCGATCATCGAAGAGGATATGGGGATGATGATCACGAGGATGAGCACGGATATGATCGTGCATACGCTGCCCTTCTTGAAGAAGGAGCTGATGATGAACGCTATCCCGGATGCTGCAAAGGCGTAGAGGATGGATACCCCGTACGACGTAAGGAGGTCGGACGGTACTGTCCCCAGCTTCACGTACGCGACGATGCTGGCCATGATGTAATATGCGAGGATCAGCAGGGCCTCGATGATCAGGCACGAGAGGATCTTACCAAGGAAGATGGACGTCCTCCTTATGGGCCTGGTGAACAGGATCAGCGCGGTCCTCTCCTCGAACTCGGAGACGATCGCAACGGATGCCAGGAGGGCGACCACGAGCGTGATCACCATCGGGAACATGTTGAAGTAGACGCTCATGAACTGACCGATGTCCTTGATGTCATCCCATCCGTTGGTGGCCATCTGAAGGCCGGTGATCAGCAGGAACACCAGGAACACGATGGCCGTGCTGATCAGGAACTTCCTTCCGCGGACGCTCTTTATGATCTCGTTCTTTGCGACCACGCCTATCTGCACGAAGTCGTTCGTCATCATCTCGACTCCTTTATGAGGTTCAGGTAGGTCTCCTCCAGGGAGTCCTCCTCGGTCAGCGAGTACACCTTCATGTCCATCTCGGCCAGGTCCTTGTAGAGTCTCGACCTCAGCGACGCGTCGGAGCCGATGTTTATCGATATGTCGTTGCCCAGGCGCTCCGCCGATATGACGTAGTCCAGCGAGTCTATCGCCGAGATCATGTCGTCCGTCGGGAGGCCGTCCACCTTTGCGATAACGTTCCTGGCGCCGCTGGTGGATTCGAATGCGGATATGTCGTCGTCCATGAGCAGGGTGCCGTGGTTGATGAATGCGATCCTGTCGCAGAGGTCCTGGACCTCGGGCAGGATGTGGGAGCTCATGACGATGGTCAGGTCCTTGGAATCGTTCCTGAGGTTCTTCAGCACCTCCCTTATCTCCGCCATGCCTCTGGGGTCCAGTCCGGAGGTGGGTTCGTCCAGGATGATGATGCGGGGGTCGTCCAGCAGCGCCTGTCCGAGGGCGATCCTCTGCCTCATGCCCTTGGAGAACGTCCCGAGCCTCTTGTCCTGCCATTCGGTCATTTTGACCTTCTCCAGGATGCTCTGCGTCTCCGCGGATATCTGTTCGCGGTTCATGCCTATGAGCTCGCCGACGTACCTGAAGGTCTCCCTGGGGGTGAGGTACGGGTAGAATTCTGGGGTCTCTATGACTGTTCCGACATCCTGCAGGGCCCTCTTCGGGTCCTTGGTGACATCGATCCCGTTGAGATACGCCTCTCCGGATGTGGCGTTTATCAGATGTGTCAATATCTTCAAGGTCGTGCTCTTGCCGGCCCCGTTGGGACCCAGCAGACCGGTGAAGCTGTTCTTCTTTATCGTCAGGTTGAGGTCGTTCACGGCGGTGAACCTGCCGTATTCCTTCCTGAGGTTGACGATCTCTATCGGGTTCTCGGACATATCGATCAAATCCTTGCCGGCGGAACGACTGCCGGACCAATGGGGCTACGACATGGTCCGATGGTAAAAATGGTTGCGTTGGATGCGACAGTATGGCCGCAGTTCCCTTCCGCCATACACCTTATCGGCAACCGCGATACTTTATTATGGACCAGCACTATCAGACTTCAAGGTAATTATAATGGCGAAGATCAGGGTCGGAGTCAACGGTTTCGGAACCATTGGAAAGAGAGTTGCAGCAGCTGTCTCGGCACAGGATGACATGGAGCTCGTCGGTGTCACGAAGACGAGGCCGTCGTTCGAGGCCAGGTCCGCATTGGACAAAGGCTACGGCCTCTACGTTCCCGCGGACAACGTGAAAGCGTTCGAGGATGCGGGCATGAAGGTCAGCGGTACCATCGACGATCTCATAGGATCCGTGGACATAATCGTGGACTGCACCCCCGGCAACGTGGGCGAGGAGTACAAGGCCAAGTACCTGGCTGCAGGCGTGAAGGCCATCTTCCAGGGAGGAGAGGACCACGCCCTCACAGGCATCTCTTTCAATTCCACCGCTAACTATTCAGAGTCATGGGGCGCTCAGCTCTCGCGCGTCGTCTCATGCAACACCACGGGACTCCTCAGGACCCTGAATCCCCTGGACAAGAAGTTCAAGATCAAGAACGCGTTCGTGACCATCGTCAGGAGGGCCGCGGACCCCGGAGACGCGAAGACGGGACCGGTCAATGCGCTGGAGCCTTCCGTCAAGCTCCCGACCCACCACGGGCCCGATGTGCAGAGCATCATGCCCTGGCTGGACATCAACACCATGGCTGTGAAGGCATCAACGACCCTGATGCACCTCCACACCGTCGTGGTCCAGTTCAACACCGATATCACCACCGAGGACGTCCTCGAGGTGTTCAGGAACGCGCCCCGCGTCAGGCTGGTCAGCAGCAAGGACGGGATCAAGAGCACCGCCAACGTTATGGAGCTCGCAAGGGAGCTCGGACGCGACAGGTCCGATATGTACGAGATCGTCGTATGGGCGGACGGCGTGAAGGTCGTGGGCAACACCCTGTACTACTACCAGGCCGTGCACCAGGAGTCCGATGTGATCCCGGAGAACATCGACTGCATCAGGTCCATGTGCAAGCTGGAGCAGGACGCGGCCGCATCCCAGGCCAAGACCAACAGGTCCATGGGAATACCCCAGTGAAGGTCTGAAGATGGAGAAGGATTTCAACACGCTCGAGGATTTCGACTACAGGGACAGGACCGTCCTCCTCAGGGTGGACATCAACTGCCCCCTCGACAAGGAGTCGCTCCAGATCGTGAACGATTCCAGGATCAGGAGGGTAATCCCGACCATCAGGGAGCTCATGGGGAAGAAGGCCAGGCTTGTCATCCTGGCTCATCAGAGCAGGAAGGGCAAGTGGGACTTCATCGACCTGAAGCAGCACGCGGAGCACCTCTCCAAGCATCTCAACGCCCCCGTCCAGTACGTGGACGATGTCCTGGGCGACGATGCGATGAACGCGATCAAGGCCCTCAAGCCCGGTCAGGTCCTCCTGCTCGGCAACGTCAGGGCCATCGACAGCGAGACCGCCAAGGGCGACATGGCCATGCACTCCGAAGGGGAGATCGTGCAGACGCTGGCACCTCTGATCGATTACTACGTGTGCGACGCCTTCGGGGCATCGCACAGGTCCCAGTGCTCGCTGGTAGGATTCTCAGCAAAGGTGCCCTCGGCATCCGGCAGGCTCATGGCCAAGGAGATGTCCGCCCTCAAGGCCATCTTCGAGAACCCCCGCAGGCCTTCCGTCTTCATACTCGGAGGCGCCAAGTTCGGGGACGTGTCGATCATGATCGACCGTGTGCTCGGCAACGGCACCGCCGATACAGTCATACTCACGGGACTGGCCGGCAACGCGTTCCTCTACGCGAGGGGCGTTGACATAGGAGAGGCCAGTTCCAAGATCCTGGCGGAGGAGCTCACCGAGGAGAACCTCCAGGCGGCCAAGGACGTGCTCGCCAGATACGGCCAGAGGATCCTCCTCCCCGTCGATGTGGCGGTGGAGAGGGACGGGAAGCGCGTATCCGTGAACATCGGAGATTTACCGTCATCCGAGCCTGCATTGGACATCGGGGACGCATCCGCGGAGAAGTTCGCCAAGGTCATACTCTCGTCCAGGACCAGTTTCATGTCCGGCCCCGCCGGAATGATCGAGAAGCCTGATTTCGCCATCGGGACCCGCGTGCTCATGACCGCTATGGTCGACAGCGGCGGACAGTCCGTCATCGGAGGAGGCCACACAGGAGGGGCGGCGGAGAAGTTCGACCTCGCCGACAGATTCTCGTACGTTAGCACTGGCGGAGGCGCATTGGAGACCTTCCTGCTGGGAGAGCCCCTGCCTGTCATCGAGGCCCTGAAGTATTCCAAGGAGAAGTTCGGGAAGGATACCCAAAAACTTTAATGTAGAATTAGGGATGCGGTCGCGATGGCTAAGAAAAGGCGCATAATTGAGGAAGAACCCGAGGAATCCTACGAGTTCACCCCCACCGAGTTCAACGAGAGGGAGTTCATCCTTAAGGAGATCTACACCTCGAAGATTTTCGCGGTCGCCATAGTGCTCGCCATCATCGTCGGTATAGTCGGTGCGGTGCTCATCAACATGGAGCCGATGGTCAGCGGAACATGGTACCTCATGTCCATCGTCGCCACCGTGATCTCCTTCGCGGTGATGTTCCTCATCAAGAAGATCTCATCCCTTCTCGGACTCCACCCCGAGCTCATCGACGTCAAGTCCCTCGCAGGTACATACCTCATCTACCTTGCGCTGGCACTCGGTGTCTGCATCATCGGGGTCCAGTTCTGAGCCCCGGTTGGAAACGACTTAACTTTTTACTTTCACTTCTTGAGTTCCTCGATGAGGAGCTTTACCGCATTGCCGCGGTGCGACATGGTGTTCTTCTCCTCGATCGGTATCTCTGCGAAGGTCAGCTTCCCGTCAGGGCTGAATATGGGGTCGAAGCCGAATCCGCCGTCCCCCTGCTCCTTCTCGATGATGAATCCTCTGCACCTGCCCATGACGACTATGCGCCTTCCGTCGATGTCGCATCCGATGCAGCACCTGAACTCCGCCCCGCGGTCCTCCACCCCTTCCATGAGCTTGAGTATGCCCTGGTTGCCGATGGTCTTCTGGGCATAGGCGGACCACACTCCGGGGAATCCCTTGAGCGCATCCACGAACAATCCCGAATCATCGATGATGAAGTCCCTGACCCCTTTCCTGATGATCTCGTCCATCCCCTTCTGCACGACCTCCTCCAGATCGGATGTCTGCACTTCATCGTACGGGAGCCTGTAGTGCTCCATCTCGATGCCCAGGTCCGCGAAGGACCTCTGGTACTCTGCTACCTTGCCGGGGTTGGATGTGATGACCTTGAGCTTCATGTGTATCTGCACCTGTTCTTGATGTCGGTGAGCTTCCTCTTCACCGCCTTGGGGTCGGAGACGTGGCTGTAGTACGTCTCCATCAGCTTTCCGAAGGAATCCTCGAGACCGACATGGGCGGAGCTGAACGCCCTCTCCAGGAGCCTCAGGTCCACGCCGATATCCTCCAGTTCCGCATTCGCGCATCCCATGGAGAAGTCTATCAGGCATACCTGATCATCTTCCAGGATCATGTTGGATGTGGTCAGGTCCCCGTGGCAGACCTTGGCCGAGTGCAGCTTGGCAACGGCCTCGCCTATCTTCACGCAGATCTCGTCGGCCCTCTCCGGCTCCTCGTCGAGGACGTCCTTGATGGACCTTCCCTCGATGTATTCCATCGTTATGGAGCATTCCTTGAGGTCTATGTCGTAGATGCAGGGAGTGCGGACCCCTGCGTTCCTCGCGTCACGCATGATCCTCGCCTCGTTGCGGGTGCGGATGTTCCTGATGTGGGCGTCGATCTCCGGCAGCCTGTAGGACTTCCCGGGCCTGGTCTTCACCAACGCCTTGCGTCCGAGGAACTCGGACCTGTCGACTATGGCCTCCGCCCCCTGAATCATCGAATCTTCCGACATAACCATCACAAGTTTAAATGCTAAAACGGAGATTACAGCACTGATATAAATGAAGTACACAATCACAGGAGATAATCTTCAGTTCGTCAACGTGGAACTGAACCCCGGTGAGCAGTTGAACTCCATTGCGGGTGCAATGGCATACATGACCGGCAACATGAGGATGGAGGCGATAATGGAGGGCGGATTCATGTCCGGTCTCAAGCGCTCCCTTTCCGGTTCCTCTCTGTTCTTGTTGAAGTACACTCCCCAGAATGGTGTCGGTGTCGTCGGACTCGGAGGAAGCGTCCCCGGAAAGATCCTCGACATCGATGTGGGGAAGGGCGCCTGGATCGTCCAGAAGACCGGATACCTCGGATCCGAGCCCACCGTCAAGCTGGACATGGCATTCCAGAAGAAGCTGAGCGCCGCGCTGTTCGGAGGGGAGGGACTCATCCTCCAGAAGCTCTCCGGACAGGGAATGGCCTTCGTCGGAGCATGTGGAGATCTGAACGTCGTGGAGCTCAAGGCCGGAGAGCAGTACAAGGTCTCGACATCCAACGCGGTTGCATGGGAGGACACGGTCAAATACGACATCTCCGCAGCAGGAGGGATCAAGACATCCCTGTTCGGAGGGGAGGGACTGTTCGTCACCACCCTCACCGGACCCGGAAAGATCGTCATCCAGTCGATGACGCTCAGCGACCTCGCAGGCGCGCTGATCCCGTACCTGCCCTCCAACAACAGCTGATAAGGGGATATCACAATGGCAAACGAAGCAAGGAATCTGCAGAAGCAGGGCACGGGCAAGTCCGCAGTGGGCCTGGCCATGATCGCTGTGGGCATAGTGCTGCTGATCGGCCTGATCGTCTGGATCCTCACGAACCCCGCGGTCCTGGACGTGGTCGTCACACTCGCGCTGGCCATAGTCGTGGCGCTGGTCGTGATCTGCCTCATCATCGCTGGTATCATGGCGATCATCGCACTGCCCATGTATGCAGTGAAGGGTGAGCAGTATCAGGAGGGTGTGGATTACAGCCTCAGCGACGTCAAGCCCGTCAAGGAATCGTCCTCCGAGAAGAAGGAGAACGAGTGAAAACATCGGGGGTCCGCCCCCATCTTCCTTTTGGTCACTTAACACCTTTCGATTCGTTTATTATTTGTTTGATATATCGGGTATTGTGGATAGGATACCGTTGGGATGTTCCCAGTTCGATCGCCTTTTGGGTGGGGGGATCGAGAAAGGGAGCGTCACGCTCATCTATGGGGAGGCCGGAGCAGGCAAGAGCAACGTATGCATGCAGCTCGCCCGCAACATCGCCATCAACGGTGACAAGGTGGCCTACATAGACACGGAGGGATTGTCCTCGGAGCGTCTCGCCCAGGTATTCAAGGATCATGAGGACGTCATGAAGAATCTTCTGATCTTCGAGGTGCACAGCTTCCAGGAGCAGTCCGACCGTATCGCAAAGATAGAGAAGCTCGCATCCACCGGGAAGATCTCGATGGTCATCATCGATTCCCTGACGATGTTCTACCGCCTGAACCACGACGACAATTCCGTCAGGAACGATTTTATCAAGCAGACCGAGATCCTTCTCAACATGGCGAGGCAGTACGAGATCGCCGTCATGGCGACCTCGCAGGTCTACACAAATCTGAACAGCGGCGGGGTCGAGTTCCTCGGAGGGCACGCGCTCCATCACAACGCTAAAACAATAATCCGTTTGGATAAGAGGACGGAAGGGAGAAGGGTCGCGGTGATCATGAAGCACAGGAGCCTCCCCGAGGGAAGGTCCGCCATGTACCGCATCACCGAGACCGGCATCTCCGATGTATGAGGTCAGACCTCTCTGTTTATTCCGTATTCCGCCAGAGCGATCATGAACTCCTTCTCTTCGCTCTCGGGCAGGAACGCGATCTTCTGCTTTGCGATCTCAACCTTCTTCTTGGCGAGGTCGAGGTTGTAATCAATGGCTCCGACCTCCTCCATGATGCGCTTGGCTTCGGCGCATTCCTCGTCGGAGGCGGCCATGTTGCCCAGGATGGACTTGAACCTGTCAAGTTTCTCGGGATCGGCGAGGACGTCCATCGTGTGGGTGACCATGCATGTGCACTTGCCCTTGCGTATGTCGTTGCCGACGGACTTCCCAGTCTTGGCGGGGTCCCCGGCGATGCCGAGGTAGTCGTCGAACATCTGGAATCCGAGTCCGAGCTCGATGGCGTAGTCGTAGATGGCCTCCACGTCCTTCTTGGGGGCCCCTCCAACGATGGCACCGCTTGCCGCGGCCGCAGCGAATAGGACGCTGGTCTTCAGCTTGATTGTCTCCAGGTACTCCTCCTCGGATACGATCTGACCCTCGTTGTTGACGTCCATCTGCTGTCCACGGCCCAGGTCCCACACCGCGTCGGAGACGTATCTCAGCACTTCGACGAGCCTGTCGCCGGGGATGTCGAGCCTGGATATGAGCTGGAATGCCTTGCTGTAGAGAGCATCTCCTGCGAGGACCGCCGTGGCCATCCCGTATCCCTTGTGGATGGTGGTCATTCCCCTGCGGACATCGTCGTCGTCCATCAGGTCGTCGTGGATGAGAGTGAAGTTGTGGATGTACTCGATGGCGACTGCCAGGGGCACGGCCTTGGATGAATCCCCTCCGACGGCCCTGCATGCGGCCATGACTATGGCGGGGCGCATCCTTTTGCCGCCCGCGTACGGGTACTGCTTGCAGGCATCGATGAGGTTCTGGGGGTTCTCATCCACGATGTTGCTCTTGATCGCCCCATCGAGCTCGGCCGACATCTTCTTCAGGTATTCTTTGGCATCGATCATATCTGTTCCATCCATTCCTTGGTCTCGCCCAGGATAACGTACCGGGCATTCGAAAGCTGTTTGAGGTCCTTGGAGCCCGTGAGTAGCATCGCGGCCCTCAGTTCCTCCTTGATGATTGTGAGTTTGTCGATCACGGCCTGGGTCGATTCCATGGCATCCTTCAGGATGGCGTTGGCGATCCCGGCGGCGGTGGCGCCCATCGCTATGGATGTGGCCGCATGCAATCCGTCCAGAATCCCTCCGGACGCGATCAGCGGGAGCCCGCATCCTGCGCATGACTTCAGCGACACCGGTGCGGGGATACCCCAGTCGAAGAACGTGTTCCCGAGATTGGATCCTATGTTGTCCTCCGTTTCCAGTGCACGGTAGAACTCGACTGCGGCGAAGCTTGTGCCTCCCATTCCTGAGATGTCCGCCCCCTGGATACCGATACCTTTGAGCTTGGACATCACCTGCGGGGATATGCCTGCTCCCGTCTCCTTGACGATGATCGGGTACTTCTGGGCAAGACCGCGTATGGCGTCGTAGCATCCTGCGAAGTTCCTGTCGCCCTCGGGCTGGACCATCTCCTGCAGGGGGTTGAGGTGCACTGCCATGACGTCCGCATCCACAAGGTCCATCGCCTCCTGGACCATCTCGTCGGTGAACATCTTGCCGCTCTTCTGCCCTATGAGCTGGACGGCCCCGATGTTGCCGATCACCAGCGGGACATCGTAATCCTTGATGACGGAGAAGCTCTCGGGGCTGGATCCCGTGACCCCTGCCCTCTCGCTCCCGATACCCATGCCGATGCCCATCTCCGCGCATGCTTCCGCGATGTGCGCGTTGATCTTCTTGGCGCCCGGGAATCCTCCGGTGATCGCGGTGACTATGAGCGGGAACTCCAGCTCGCTGCGGAACAGCCTGCAGGTCATGTCTATGTCGTCGGCGTCGATCTCCGGCAGGGCGTTGTGCACGAATCTCACATCGTCCCAGTAGCAGTGGCCGGGAGCCACACGCTCGTTCCTGCAGATTCTGATATGGTCGGCCTTCCTCTCTTTGATTGTCATGATATCACGGTCTGACCTTGGTGCAGACGACGTCCTCGCCCTTCAGCAGGGAGAGCAGCCTTCCGGGCACCGTGCCGTTCACGAGTATGCATTCCCCGGAATCGCCGCACATGTTCAGCATCTCCTCTATCTTTCCGCGGATGCCTCCGGTGACGTCCGCAACGGAGAGCTCCGAATCCAGATGGTCCAGGGTCCTGCGGTCCGCCTTCTCTATGAGCTTTGCATCCGGGTCCTTCTTGGGGTCCGCTGTGAATATGCCGTCCACGTCCGATACAAAGACGACCTTCTCGGGCTTGAATATCTTCGCGAGCACTTCCATCGCCTGGTCCCCGGAGCATATGCCGAATCCCTTGGAGCGGTCCGCGACCACGTCCCCGAAGAGTATGGGCATGACGCCGAGATGGGCCAGTCTCTTCACGGCCTCGTCGTTGTCCGCGATGAGCCTGCCGTTGTCCATGACGAAGCATGATCCCGGAGGCACCGAGACGGCGGGGATACCGACCTTCATGAGTTCGACAACTACCTTCTGGCTGAGGTCCCTGACATCGTATTGGACCTGGGCAACGGCCGGGACCTGCCTGAAATCCTGCAGCCCGTCCTTCAGAGAATACTGCTTTGCGATAACGTGTCCGAACGATCCCGCGCCGTGGACGATCATCACTCCTTTGCCAGATGCGGCGATCTCCTTGCATAGCCTGGAGGTCTGCTCCTGGTTGAACGATCTGTATTGGGATTTGTCTGTGATGACGCTTCCGCCCAGTTTGATGAGAATCATCGCTGTCGGGATTTGTTCGTCTTATAATAAAGCGTTTGGTCGCAATTGTCGAACACTTCACGACGCTGGAATGACTCACGTCCACCGAAAGAGAATGAAGAAGAAAAGTGGTTGACAGCGTGCCTGAGTTCCCGTACGCTTGCGCAATACAGTACAGACAGGTACGCGGGAGGGCTTTACTGCCGGGTTCGGAATGGGACCGGGTGTGACTCCTCCGCTATGGCCGTCATACCAATACAGGCGATATCAGAGGAATATATAATACTTGTGATGAAGGCGTTTCCGTCAGAAGCGGTCACTTACCACGCCTGTCTGCATTCCAAACAAGGCAAGAGGCCGCTTCTGACAAATAGTTTTGGTGCGAAATCGAACCTGGGGCACCTCACTTCCTGTAGTGATGCACGACCACAAAAGCTGCGACTGCGATGATGAGGATCGCAGCTACTATCGCCGCTATGGTCGTCGGATCCGTGCCTGATGGCGTATCTTTGTCCAGATAGTCGATCTTATCTCCGGTCGTGTATTCGATGGGGTTGAACAGCACCCTTTCGGATTTCTCGAATTTCACGATATAGATGTGACATAGGTTGTACACATCCGAGTCCGTGCTGAACGATTCCCTGACCACCAACGATACGTCGGGCATGACCACCATCCTGGTGTCTATGTCGACTACAGGGACATCCAGCTTCTTCACGACGGTGAGGAGTCTGATGTTCTTCTGAACATCCGGTCGAACCTAAAAAGGCTGAACTCTGTTTCAGATATACTTCCATTCAAACTATCGATTCTCTGTCGCCAAGTCGGACTATGCAGGTAATCGATGGAAGGGATAAGAAAAGGATCTCGGCGGTCGTTGCCGCCGGTAAAAGGATCATTCGAGGACGTCCGTCATGCTGTAGACGGCGCCCTTCTTCTGGGAGACGACCCACTTGGCGGCCATGACCGCTCCGGCGACGAAGACCTCGCGGGAGTGCGCCTGGTGGCGGATCTCGATCCTCTCGGAGTTGCCGATGAACATGACCGTGTGGTCCCCGACGATGTCCCCTCCCCTGACGGCGTGGATGCCGATCTCCTTTCCGCGGGGGCAGACTCCCTCGCGTCCGCAGACGAGCTCCTTGCCTCCGAGCTCCTCGCTGATGATCTCGGCCGCAGTCAGGGCGGTTCCGCTGGGCGCATCCTTCTTCTGGTTGTGGTGCGCCTCGATGATCTCCACATCGTAGTCGAGACCGAGGTTCTTCGCGGCCTCCCTGCAGAGCTTGAAGAATATGCCCACTCCGATGGAGTAGTTGGTGGAGATGACCGCTGCGACGTTGTTCTCCACAACGGCGTCGTTGATGGCCTTCTTCTGCTCAGGGGACAGTCCGGTGGTCCCGATGATGAGGTTGACTCCGGCCTTTGCAGCGATGGGTGCGTTGACCGCTGTCGCGGGGGCGACGGTGAAATCGAGGATGACATCCGTCTTGGACTCCTTCAGGACCTTCTCCAGGTCCTTGGGGTCGGATACGGCCACATCGAGCTTCCCGATTCCGCAGACCTCCCCTATGTCCTTGCCGACGTTCACAAGGTCGAAGGCCGCCGAGACCTTCATGCCCTCTGTCGCGTTGATACGGCGGACGATCATCTGACCCATCTTTCCACATGCCCCAACCAGGGCCGCTCTTACCTCTGCCATTCTAAGACCTCTCTGAACTCTGATGTTCCTGGATTCGGTCATACTTTGGAACGTATATAATCTGATACGGACGCGTGTCCGGAGAATCGTAAAACGATAGTGTGATTGGAGGTCCCCCTTCCCAAAGGAGGGAGGGAAGGGGGTTTCATCGTCGTCCGCTCGGAAAGGAATGTGTAAAGCAGGCGAACAATGAACGTGAGGTAGGACCCCCGAAGGGGCCGGTGACACACGATCAGAGATCGTAGTTCTTCATGTTGAAGTTGGGGACGGTGTCCTTGTACTCCTTGATCGCCCACTCGACGAACTTGTCGGTGTCGTCAGGGAGTGCGGACAGCTTCTTGTGGATGTCCTGGAGTGTCTCCAACTGCTTGGTTGTGAGTCCGAGCTCCTTGCTCTCGTATCCCTTGAGCATGATCTCGGCGGCCTTGAGTCCCGCGGCCTTCGACCTGAGGTACAGGTCGTTTCCATTATCTGCAATGACTTGTCCTATTTCAAAGGCGTGGTCGTATGCGAGGATGTATGCCTCGGGTCCTCTGTACCTGTCGGCGTACATGTAGAGGTCCCTCAGGACCTTCTCCTGCTTGAGCTGGATGGCGGTGTTCATCAGGGCGGACTCGTATCCGATGGATCCGAACCAGCACTGGACGGACGTTCCTCCGAACTCGGGGTGGTACTCGACGGACTCGTTGGACCACAGGTCGCAGCACTGTGCGATGAGGTTACCCTGCAGGTCGCAGTGTGCGCACTGGCAGTTCTTACCCTCCTGGGTGGTGGGCTTTCCTGCGATGGCCTTGACGATGGGTCCCTCGTAACCGCAGTCCTTGTCGGGTCCGAGCGCACCGCACTCCCAGGCGCAGAGCGTCCTGGCTGCGGAGATGGCACGGGTGACGGCGGAGAATGTCCTCTGGACATCCTGGTCGAGCATTCCTCCTGCCATGAACATGGAAACGTTCGCTCCGGAACAGTTGGTGTCTCCTCCGGGGGTGGTGTGGTTCTTCTTGCAGATGTCGACCATCTGCTCCCAGATGTATGTCATGTCGATGGATCCGAGGTATCCGACTCCGAACAGGAATGCGACGATGTCTCCGTTGGTGACGGCGTAGTCGGCGAACTCCTTTCCTCCGACGGATTCGACGGAGAGGTTGTCCGCACCGTTCTCGCATGCGATGTCACAGCACTCGAAGAACTTCTCGGGGTATGCGTGGGCGGAGTCCATTCCGGGCCTGAGTCCGTGGTCGGCCTCACGCTGGTCGGGGATGGTCTGCCTGGTACCGCAGTTCAGTCCGTACTCCTCGTGGTACTTCTCGCACATCTCCTCCTGGCCCGCAACGACGGGTGCGGAGAGCTTGGCCTGGTTCATCTGGGAGACCCACTCGGTCTCGAGCTGGACGTTGGGGAATCCGACGGTGATGGCCCTGTCGAGGACATCCTTGGTGATGTAGTCGACGTACTCCTTTCTGAGTCTCTCGGGGTCCTTCTCGGTTCCGGGCCTGGGTGCGTAGTTGATCTCGGGGACGACGTATCCTGCTCCGAGCTTGAGGCCGAATCCGTAGGTGACGGGGTGCTTTGCGCTTCCCATGACCAGGTCGTCCGCGTTGTCATATGCCATCTTTGTGTATCTTGTTACTGCCATCTCACTGACCTCCTACAATGCTGTCCCACTCTTCTCTGATTCTCTTCCAGTCGTATCCCTGCCTGATCTTCTCTGCGATCAGGGGGGTCTGGGGTGCCTTCTCGGAGTAGATTCCGAGGTCGTAGGAGTTGGCGTACTCCCTGTTGACGGCTCCGCCGCATCCCATCAGGGGGATGTTGATTCCCTTCTCCTGGAGGATCTTGGCCTCTGCGGGGAAGGCGGACATGGTCGTGGTCATGAGTGCTGTTCCGCTGGCAAAGAGGGGCTTGGTCTCCTCGACCTTGGCGATGAAGTCCACGATGGGGACGTCACGGCCCATGTCGATGACGTTGTATCCGGAGGACCTGACCATCACAGCTGCGATGTTCTTTCCGATGTCGTGGGGGTCTCCCTCTGCCGCGTGCATGATGACGGTTCCCTTGGACTCTCTTCCTCCGGGGACCTGCTTCTCGGCGATCGCGATTCCGATCTCCATTGTCTTAGCTGCCATCATGATCTCAGGAAGGAAGTATACGTGCTCTGCGTACAGCTTGGCGACGCATTCCATACCGGCGACGAGACCGTTGTTGATGATATCGAGGGGATCCCTTACCTTCAGGGCCTCCATGACGGTAGGTCCGACGGTCTTGAATTTCATGTGGAGAACTTCTTCTGCTACCTTCTTGAATACCTCATCGGTAGGCAACATCTTCTCAGCCATTTCCTCAGGAGTGAGCGACACCTGCTGTTCGATGTCGTAGCGCTTGAGGACCTTTGTGAAATCGGCTCCTTCTTTGCTTAGCATTTTACCACCTTTTTCGGTGGATGAATGATTGTATGAGTTGTTTATAATCAGTTTCAAGTTGGAAATCGGTGTTAATCATTATAACATTTAAAAAGATATCTATCATTGGGTATGGATACATAATCCATCCATCAGCATGACATTTTTATTCATTTTTGATATGCTGGCTGTAAATTGTTGATTTATCAATAAAAAACAAAGATTTATATTATGATCATATGTATAACTAAAAACATATATGTATAATAATTGAATTATACAACTCGATGTCCTCGATAGTTTACCTTCGTAATCCGAAGTCCAATACTATTTATGCTTATCTGAATGAGTCCATCTGGGACCCGGATAAGAAGAAGTGCATCACCAAAAGGAAGTGCATCGGACACGTGGATCCCGAGACGGGAGAGATCGTCCCCAACAGGAAGGCCAAGTCCAGAGAGTGCCCCGTCGTCAAATGCAGGTATCTTACGAAGGTATTGGATAAGGTATCGGAGGACATCAGGCTGTCCGAGACCCTCGCGCTGTCGTTCCCGGACGACTGGAAGAAGATCATATCCTTGGCGTACTACCTCCTGGTCACCGAGGGGGAGCTCTCGTTCGCCAAGCAATGGAGCGAGCAGAACAATACGCCGTACAACCAGATCATGGACAAGGCCATGATCAACGAACTGTTGTCGGGTCTCTCCCATAATAATATATCATTATTCTTCACGCTGTGGAAGCTCCGCGTCCAGCCGGAGGAATCGTATGTGAGTTCAATCAACTTCCTGCAGTCCGAATCAACCATGGATGTTTACGGAAGGACCAAGGACTTCGATTTCAACGACATCAGCAGCAGGATGAAGATGGACATCTACTTCGAATCCAGGACGAACATGCCCATCTGCTACCAGCTGTACAACATGGCATCAGGTCGTGAGATGGGGGATTATGACGTATCCGCAGCAAGCTTCAGCAGGTTGTCCGCATTCATTGACGAGGAGGCGGGCGATGTCGTCGATCCGTCGCTGATCGCCTACGCCAAGAGCAACCTGATCGTCCGTATGAAACCGGACAACGATTTCGTCTCGGACCTGATCAAGAAGGCCGCGCCTTCGATGACCAATCCGGAGAACTACAGGACGCTGTTCGGGGTGCCGATGTTCTTCGAGACCTTCATGCAGCACGTGAACGGGAAGAAGTTCTACATCCATGTGTTCTTCGATCCCGATAAGGCTGTCGGCGACCTTTCCACGTTCATCTCCATCATCAATCTGTGCAAGTACGAGCTGGAGATGGAGAGGCCGGTGGAGGCCCATCAGAACCTGTACGACAAGTATCTGATAGTGAAGGAGGAGAACGGGAAGACCGTGGTGGAGCACAACAGCGAGGCTATCCTGCACCACAACGAGTTCCTGGGCTATTCCGTGATAGCGTCCAACTTCACCCGCAATCCGTCGATGGCCATGGTCCCGTTCCTCCAGAGGAGGGCGATCACGAAGATGTTCGAGAACACCTACAATGATTACGACAAGGCGGACTTCAACCTCTTCACCGACATAAACTACCTGAGCAGGATATTCATCGAGTTCGTGGCGCTGATCCTGAGGATGAGCACCGAGAGCATCATGAACTCCAGGAAGCTGAACAAGAGTATGACGTTCAAGCAGATGGTCAACGAGCTGTCGACGATAAAGACGGTGAAGGTCCCCGGTCTGAAGAAACAGTTGCAGACGGACCTCTCGGATACGCAGGTGCGTATCCTTGAGACCTTCGATATAGATTATGAGATGGACTGATCAGCAGTACGTGGTCTTGTCGCTGTCGAGGACCTCGTTCCAGAGCCTGATGGTCTCCTGAGCGTCCTCCTCATCCATGATCTGGATCGCGAAACCCGCATGGATGACGGCCCACATGCCGACCTCCGCCTCGACCATGGAGACGTTGGCCTTCCTGGTCACTCCGCCGAAATCGACATCTGCCATGTCGTTGTCGATCTTCACGATCTTCCCTGGGATTGCTAGACACATTGGAATCACTCCGTCATGATCTTGAGTATGGCCTCCGCCGGCTGACCGTCCGTTGCCGTGAGGGCCTCGACGGCCTTCTCCCTGTCGCATCCGGTCTGGCTCATGACCAGATCCACATCAGATGCGGCGAAGGTCACCTGTGGTTCTGAAGATCCGTCGTCGGAACCGAGCTCCCTTACGGTCTCGGGGCCGGAGATCTGGTAGCTCTTGCTCCCGCCCATCTCGACGCTGACCACTTCGGCGCCCTTGAGCACGATCTCGTTCCTCTTGGTCCTGATGATGACCTCCACGACATCCTCGATCTCGGTCTGCTTGATACCCATCTGCTTCATGGCCTTCTGCATCTGACGAGGATTGATCTTCATTCCACCCATGTTCCCCGCAACCCCTTACTTGTTTATCAATTTAGTGCGGAACGCACCTTATCCAACAGTGCGGCCAGGACTTCCTCCGCTTTGGACACGTCCGGGACCCCTCCCTGAGTGAAGTCGGGCTTCCCGCCCCCGCGTCCGCCGAACGGCGGGAGGACATCAGCGAATATCTTCTTGCAGTCAACCTTGGACGTTCCCGATGCGAGCATGACCGACAGCGTCTCGGCCTCCGATATGAATACGGCGACCCCGCCCTTGGATCTGATGGACTCCATCCTGTCGTTCATGACGTTCCTGTCCGCTCCCGGGAGTATGGCAGAGTACACCTCCACACCGTTCACCGTCTCGGGGACCAGCGAGGATACCAGGCGTTTGGTCGCCTGTTTGAGCAGTCCGTTCTTGACCTCCAGCTCCTTCTTCATGTTGGCCACGGCCTTGGCGGCATCCTCGTTCTTGCATCCGATCTCGTCGATGACCTCCAGAGCGATGTTCGACAGTGCCACGGCGGAATCCTTGGCTGCCTTTCCGACCTTGAAGTGTATCTCGTATCCGTCCTTGCCGGACTTGACCTTCCTGTCGACGACCAGCATCTCCAGCTCGGATGTCTCCATGACATGCACTCCGCTGCATGCGGAATAATCGATGTCTCCGATGGCGACGACGGTGATCTCCTCATCCTCGCCGATCCTCTCGAGCTTGATCCTGACCTTCTCCAGCTCCGGGTCGTCCCTGTCCATGATGCTGTGGGTGATGGACAGGTTGTCGGCTATCGCCTTGTTGGCGAAATCCTCAGCGGCGCGGATCTGCTCCCATGTCAGGTCCCTGTCCACGATGACGTACTTGGTCTCGGGTGATATGAAGATCTTGACGATGTTCAGCTCAGGGCACTGCCTCTGCAAGGATCCGAAGAGGAGATGCTCCCCGGTGTGCCCCTTCATGAGGTCGTAACGCCTGTCCCAGTCAACCTGGCACCATACCGTCTCGCCGACCTTCAGATTGTTGCCGGGCGACTTGTGGACGATGTCCCCGTCCTTGTTGTAGGAGACCTCCGTTACCTTGCAGTCGCGTATCATCCCGGTGTCGCAGACCTGCCCTCCCCCTCCGGGGTAGAACGCTGTGCAGTCCAGGATGACATCGTCGCCGTTCACGGAGACGACATGGGCCTCGAAGTCGAAAATGTAACCGTCATGTCTGAAGATCTCGTCGGTCATCTTATCCGAGCGGTCGATGGAGTCTCGGATAATAAGCCTTGGTCCAACGGCGCCATCGCTGGCTTCCTAACCACAAGAGACAGGGGGACGGGGTGTTTTTATATGTCCTTATTAGTAGCGTGCGACTATAAGAGGCGCTCTTATGAGAAGAACAAACACCTGTGGTGAACTTAGGATTTCCGATCTTGGAAAGAAGGTATGCCTGCAGGGTTGGGTCAGGTTCTCCAGGGACCACGGAGGGGTACAGTTCATAGACCTCGCCGACAGGTACGGGATAACCCAGGTCGTCTTCGACCCACAGGACCTTCCCGAAGGCTGCGATGCGAAACAACTCGCCGATGTGATCAACACCTTCACTCGCGAATGTGTCATCTCCATCGACGGAATCGTAAGGAATAGGGTCGAGGGCACAGAGGATGCCAGGAACCCCACCGGACAGATCGAGGTCCTTATCACGGGCGCCGAGCTGCTGAACACCTGCGCGATCCCCCCGTTCGAGATCGGGGACCAGAAGGAAGGGGTCCTCCCCAACGAGGACACCAGGCTGAAGTACAGGTACCTCGACCTCAGGAGGACCGAGATGATCCAGGCCATGGTGTTCAGGAGCAAGCTCGTCCACCTCGCCAGGCAGTATCTGGAGCAGAACGGTTTCCTCGAGATCGAGACCCCCATCCTGGGAAGGTCCACTCCCGAGGGAGCAAGGGACTACATCGTGCCCTCCAGGGTGCACCCCGGAACGTTCTACGCACTGCCCCAGTCGCCTCAGCAGTTCAAGCAGATGCTCATGGTTGCATCCATGGACCGCTACTACCAGGTGGCCAGATGCTTCCGTGACGAGGATTCCAGGAAGGACCGCCAGCCCGAGTTCACGCAGCTGGACCTGGAGATGTCGTTCGTGGACATGAAGGACATCCAGGATATGATGGAGGGCCTGATGGCCTACATCTGGAAGGGACTCTACGGGCAGGAGCTCAAGACGCCCTTCCCGCACATCGCATACCGCGACGCCATGGAGAGGTTCGGTTCCGACAAGCCCGACATGAGGTACGGGCTGGAGTTCGTCAAGCTCACCGAGGTCGTGAAGGATGCACCCTACAAGATCTTCCAGAACATCCTCGCCAACAACGGTATCGTCGCAGGTATCAACCTGAAGGCGGACATCGCTGGCGACAAGGTCGGAAGGAACGACGTGGACCGTTACATCGCATACGCCAAGAAGGTCGGTCTCGGAGGACTGACCTGGATGAGGTGCGTCAACGGCCAGCTGGAGTCCAACATCGTGAAGTACTTCACGCCCGAGATCCTCGAGAACATCAAGAAGACCATGGGTGCCGAGGAGGGCGATCTGCTGTTCATCATCGCAGGACCCTGGAAGAGCACCTACGAGGGCGGAGGATTCCTCAGGAAGAAGATCGCCGAGGACCTTGGGCTGGTTCCCGAGAACGAGTTCCAGTTCTTCTGGATGGACCAGTGCCCCATGTTCGAGATCGACCCCGTGTCCGGCAAGTACGATGCGTTCCACCACCCGTTCGTCCTCCCCGAGAACGATCTGGACGACGATTACGTCGGAGGAGCATGCTTCGACCTCTGTCTGAACGGCAACGAGCTGGGATCCGGTTCGCTCCGTATCCACAACGCCCAGAAGCAGATCGAGGTCTTCCACAAGCTCGGTCTGGACGACGAGAGGATCGAGAGGAACTTCGGATACTTTGTCGAGATGCTCAGCTACGGAGCACCTCCTCACGGAGGAATCGCCATCGGAATCGACAGGATATGCGCCATCCTGCTCAACAAGGATTCCATCAGGGATGTCATCGCGTTCCCCAAGAACAAGAGGGCCGTGTCTCTCCTGGACGGCTCGCCCTCCAAGGTCGATGATGACAAGCTCGAGGAGCTGCAGATCATCTCCCTCGCGGGAGAGGACCTCGATCTCTCCGAGTACGAGGATTCCGGATCCGAAGAGTGATTCTGCAAACATTTCCGGGGGGCTTCGGCCCCCTATAATGATATTATTATGGAACGGGTCACTCCCCGTCATTCGATTCCATTCTGTGCAACCTGTAGCCTGCGGTTATGGACAGTATGGGAAGCTCTATCAGCGGGGCTATCACCAGGACCAGCAGGAGAAGTGTTGATCCCGGGAAGGCCGCTACGGCGATCGCCAGGGATAAGGGCGAGTTCCTCGCCATGCTCGTGAATATCAGCGATGTGGTGTCCGCCCTGTCGAATCCCTGGAGCCTGGATGCGCCGGAGGCGACCAGGTAGTTCACTAAGAAGAATATGAGCAGAGGCACGATCAGCATCAGGAACAACTGGAGGTTGTTCATGAGCTCTGCGCTCTGCGATGCGAACATCGCGGCGATGGCCAGGCACAGGAAGAACAGCTGGAGGTTGTCCCCGTTGCCGGTGACCTTCTCCCCGAACCTCTCGACCATACCTATCTTCGTGGCCAATGCCTTGACGATTATCGCTGCAGCCAGCGGGATCACCAGAACGATCACCATGCTGTAAAGGAGTCCCGGCACGTCTATGGTGATCTGCGTGTTGAAGAAGATCAGCAGATACACGGGTATCAGGACTATCTGAAGGATCAGGTTCAGAGGAAGTATCGAGCTGCTCAGAGGCACGTTCCCTTTGGCCGCGGCCGTGAACACCAGGTACCAGTCGGTGCAGGGGGTCACCAGAAGCATCAGCAGCCCTATGCGAACGTCGATGTCCGCGAAGAGCAGTCCGAGCAGTATCGCGAAGATGGGCGTCCAGACGAAGTTTATCAATACGGTGGTGAGGGTGAAGCGGACATGGGAGAACGACCTCCCGATGTCCTTGATGCTCACGCACATGAACACCACGAACAGCATCATCATCAGGAACGGCTCGATGAGGTCCGATGCCGAGGTGCAGTCGAAGAGGCTGCCCAGGGCCAGGCCTGCTATCGCGGCCAGAAGCATTATGATGGGATGCAGGTACGCGGCGTTCATCGGATCACAGATATGTCACGGTCTCGGATAGGGGCTTCCTTGATGCGTGGAGGGGACCGGGCTTGCAGTCGTCCGCCAGGTATCCGAGGGGCAGGAGGTTGTACACCGTCTCGTTGTCGGGGAGGTTGAACGCCTCCTTGACCTTCTCAGGGTCGAACCATCCGACCCAGCATGTGCCGAGTCCGAGGGCATGGGCCTGGAGCATCATCTCGTCGGTGACGATGGCCGCATCGGTCTCTCCGCGGTTCAGCTTGGAGAAGTGGCTGATCCATTCCAGCTCGTGTTTCATGGAGATGATCAGGACTATGGGCGCATCGAACGTCATCGCCCACTCCCTGTCGAACTTCTTCCTCATCTCGGGGGACCTGACCACGTACACGTGCTGTCCCTGCATGTTCTTGGCCGTGGGTGCGAGCCTTCCGGCCTCCAGGATCTTCTGGAGCTTCTCGTCCTCCACAGGCCTGTCGCTGTACTTGCGGACAGAGTATCTAGAATTGATTACATCCTCGAATTCCATGGATACGAATCGGCAGGATTCAATATAGCGGTTGCTGGTATCTAAGATATTGATGCCTTATTACAGGATCGATCCCGGGGCTGCGGAGCGCCGCCGGGTTCAGAATCTGGCCTCGATGAGCTTCTTCGCAGTCTCGACCACTTCGGATGACGAGTACTTTCCGCCGGTCTGCTTCATGACGTATCCGATGACCTGGTTGGCGGCCTTGTCGTTCTTTTGGTAGTCAGTGACGATCTTCGGGTTCTTGTCGAGGAACTCGTTGATCAGCGATTCCAGTCCTGCGGACTCCTCCATGGCTGCGGAAGCATCCACGCCGGTCATGTACGACTTGATGTCTATGGCGCATTGCGTGTCGGTGACCTTGCCTTCCGTGAAGGACCTGATGAATCCCTTCAGCTTCTCCATGTCGGGGGTCTCTCCCCTGTCCTCCATGGCGCGCCAGCTGGCGCTGACCGGTCCGGCGACCCATTTGACCGCCGAGGCGGTGTCGAACTCCTTGGCGACATCCTCGAACAGTCCTGCCAGGTCCATCGAGGTGTTCACCAGCTGCTTGGCCATCTTCTGGTCGATCTTGTACTGGGATGACATCCTCAGGACCATGTTCTGAGGGCTCTCGGAGATCTTTATTGAGTCGGCCAGGTCCTTGATGTGGTAGATTCCCAGGTCTGGCTCGTCGATGTATCCGTACTGGTCCTCGAATTCCTTGACCCTGACCCCGATGGTGACGTCTCTCTCCGGGTCGTACCTCCTGGTCTCCCTGAGGATCTTCTTCTTGGCCTTGATCATGGCGATCTGCCTGACCATCTCCGCATGGAGAGCCTTCTCGGCATGCTTCATGCCGTTGACGTTCTTGATCTCCACCCTCTCCGTTCCGACGGAGATGTTGCAGTCGCACTTGACCACCCATTCAAGGTCGTCGGGGATGTTCAGCAGGTGCCTGATGTCGCCGATCATCTGCGTGAGGAACTGTCTGGCCTCCGCCGGGGTGGCGATGTCGGGTTCCGTGACGATCTCGGCAAGCGGGATCCCCGACCTGTTGTAGTCCACGAGAGATGTGAGGTCGGATGTCCTCTTGGTCTTCCCGGGATCCTCTTCGATATGGATACGGGTGATCCTGATGGGCTTCTTGCCGTCGAGGTAGTACACGCCCCTCTCTCCGATGGGGTTATCGTACTGTGTGATCTGGACGCTCTTGGACATGTCCGGGTAGAAGTACGTCTTCCTGGCGAACCAGGTGGTGTCGTTGACCTCGCAGTTGAGCATCTTCGCGATCATTATGCCGTAGACCAGCACCTGTCTGTTGAGGACGGGCCTGGAACCAGGCATCCCGAGGCATGTGGGGCACACATGGGTGTTCGGGAACTCGCACTCCTCCGTGGGGCAGGAGCAGAACATCTTGGATTTCGTGGGGAGCTGCACATGGCACTCCAATCCGATCTTCATATGGACACCTCCGGTCTCCTGAGGTCGAACTGCTTCTCCCAATCCTCCGCGATCGAGAACAGGACGTCCTCGTTCCAGTGGTCGGCCACGAACTGCATGCCCACGGGCATGCCGTCGGAGTCGTATCCGCAGGGCACGGACAGGTGGGGGGTACCTGCGAGGTTGGCGGGGACGGTAAGGTAATCGGCCTTATACGAATCCAGGGCGGACATCTTGGAGATGTCATCGAACTTCGGTGCGGTGAAGGGCATTGTCGGCGCCAGCACGGCATCGTGGTCGGCAAGCACCTTCTTGTAGTCGTTGATGACGACCTGCCTGACCTCTCTGGCCTTGGCGTAGTGCCTTCCTCCGAATCCTGCCATACGGGTGAAAGTTCCCAGCAGGATCCTCCTCTTCGCCTCATCTCCGAAGTACCTGGTCCTGACATCGGTGAAGTAATCGTCGAACTTCAGCGTGTGGTCCCCGTCCTGGTGGCCGTACCTCATACCGACGTACCTCGCCAGGTTGGTCGAAGCTTCGGATGTGGCCAGCACATAGTACGCGGGCATGGCGTACCTGAGCGAGGGCATGTCCACGTAGTCCACGTCGACACCCATCGACTTGAGCTGCTCCAGGGCATCGTTGAAAGCCTTCTCGACCTCTTTGGACAGACCTTCGATCCCCTCCTTGGGGACGGCCACGGACTTCATCTTCCTGTAAGCTGTATTGAACTCGGGCTGGACCATGGATGTGGGGTCCCTCTCGTCCCTGCCAGCGATGACCTCCATGAACTTCTTGAGGTCGGCGGCCTTCTGCGAGATCACTCCGATCTTATCGAGCGAGTTGCCGTAATCGATCAGCCCGAACCTGGAGACGCGCCCGTATGTGGGAGCTATCCCATACACCCCGCAGAACGATGCGGGGCAGCAGATGGAACCTCCCGTGGAGACTCCGAGGGAAACGTGATCCTCGATGACGGATGCGGCGCACGCGGACCCTCCGGAGGATCCTCCGCAGGCCCTGTCGAGGTCGTAGGGGTTCCTGGGGATCTCGAAGCCGGAGTTGGTGGAGAACGTTCCGAAACCGAACTCGTCCATGTTCGCCTTGCCTATGAGCTTTCCTCCAGCGAGTCTCATCTTCTCGACGGATGCCGCATCGAATGCCGGATGGTATCCCTCCAGGATCCTCGATCCGGCGCAGGTCTCCATGTCCTTGGATGTGAGATTGTCCTTCACTGAGAACAGGAACGAGGAGTCGCCAGGCTCGAGGTCCTCCGTCATGGCGTGGAACATCCTATACTTCTCGTTGATCCTCTTCAGATCCCTGAGTGTGGAATCCATGCTCATGACAGCCTGGGCCCCCTTACGTATCTCTCGTATGTGTCCATGTCCCTGAGAAGGACATCGGCATCGTACTCGACCTTGGGGACATCCTCTCTGGTGATGTCCTCGACAAGGATGGGGTTGACTCCGCGCTCGTCGCATTCCGGAGCCTCGTTGAGCAGCTCGAAATAGCTCAGGATATCTCCCAGGTCCTTGCAGTATCTCTCGGTCTCCTCGTCGGTGAGGGCAATATGGGCGAACTTCGCCACGTCTCTTACGGTCTTCACATCCATTACTAGACCTTCGGCGGGCTATTGGAGTGGTCATAAAAAAGGTAATCGCGCGTTGTGCGCGCGAATATACGTCCACAGATACAGCGATCAGTCGTTGTAGTGGACGAACACGAATCCGTAGAGCGTTACGGAACCCTCTTTGAACCCGAAATCGATGCCGATGCTCTTGAAATATCCGCTCAGGTCGATCCCCAGCGTCGATATGGATGGTACTTTCATCTCCGGGAACCTGCACGGTTCGGGATAGGCGCATTCCCCGCAGTACTTGCAGGGTCCGTCCATGTACCCGTCGCAGTCCAGGCCGTTGTTCCTGAGGTCCAGCGTCATCTTCCTGACCTTGCGCTGCATCTCGTAGGATATGGTCTCCAGGAGCTCCCGGTCCCTGAAGTCCATGTCGAGCTTCCTGTACATGATGATGACGTAGTCTATGTCTTGGTAGTACGTGGCGACATCCATCTTCGCACCGGGGTTGCATCCCCAGTTTGTGTTGAAGGTCCCGCACTTGTTCTCCTTGCAGCGCTGGAACGCCAGTTGGTAGCTGTCCTCGTCATAGTCGGGCACCGGCGCCTTGACGATCGTAAGCTCCTCGTACTCCCTCAGGGATGCAACGCTCTGCCATACATCCATATGGATGAATCGCAGTAGGTAATTTATAATGGTTGCATCCAATAGGATGAGCCCCCGAAAGACCTTTATTATGAGGATTGCTAGAACCGTTCATGGCAGCAGCTGCTACTCCCGAGAAACAACTCGCCGCAGGTATGAAGGCGATGGAAGAAGGCGACTTCAAGAAGGCCTACTCGTCCTTCAAGAAACTTGTAGTGGAATTCCCAGACAATGCCGAGTGCTGGTTCTACAAGGCGGAATGCGGGAACTACGCATCGGGCATGTTCGGAGCCAAGGCGGACGTGGATGAGATCATCGAAGCCTACAAGAAGGCCATGGAGCTCGACCCCGAACGCGCCGATTACTACCAAGCATACGGACTCTTCTGCATATCGATCCAGAAGTACGACGAGGCCGAGAAGGCGTACTGCGAAGCAGCGGAGATCGACGAATCGCTGTCATCCTCGCTCTACTCCGAGTTCGCCATCGAGTACTTCAACAACGTCATGGCGCAGTACGGGGAGATCATGGAGGATCCCAAGGCGCGCGCACCCTATGCGAAGAAGGCCCTGCAGTACATGCTCAAGGCATTGGACCTTGACGCTGAGGAAGCCAAATCCCTTCTCTGATATCATTTTCACAAGGTGGCCCGGTGTCAACGCACCGGGTCATCGATCTTCTCCAATCATCTCCACTGTCGGTCCGTCCAGACCTGCCCCGCTGAACCTATTTAATAACTACATGCTGTTACAATACTCATGCAGGGTACCGGGTTCGTCTGCTCATGCCATGTATCTGGCGGGATGCGTGGGGAGAACATTCTCATGATCATTCATACCAACACTGACAAGGGCCCGGAATTCGAGTATGAGATGAAGTCTGGGCACGATATGCCTCAGGAGACCGGTACGGTCCAGCTGAGGGATGAGGATCTCGAGCCGTTCATCAGGCTGTTCGAGGAGCATGGGATGTCATCGTGGGGCGAACTCGAGGATTAGAGTCGTTTCGCTCTGGATGCGCCCAGGATCAGGGTCTCGTTCAGCTACGGGGGCGACTCATGCGCCTTCGATTCGTACCAGGAGCTCCCCCGCGGTTCGGAGGGACTGTACAACACGGTCCTGGACATGATGTACGCCTTGGTGCCCAAAAACAAAGGAGTTGAGTAAGATGGGTCTTTTCGACAACATTGGCAAGAAGATATCAGAGAACGTGCAGGCAGCCACCAACAAGAAGGGGGAGAACGTAAGCATCGTGTTCAACAACCTCCCGGACAACTACGAGCAGTTCGTCGCATTGCCCCAGGCAGGTCTGTCCACACCCTTCGAGACCGCGGCCATGACCGTCCTCGCATTCTGCTTCTTCCCCCAGGACAAGGAGATGTCGTACAAGATGGTCCAGTTCCTCAAGGGTCCCGCAGAGCTCTCCGGAATGCAGAAGCAGTTCATCGCGGACCGCTTCATGGACTGCGATTACATTCCCAGGTCCTACTTCAAGGGAGCCACCCCCGACAACGACTACGCACCCTCCCAGCCTTACACCATTGAGATGTTCACCGATGCACGCTCCTTCGAGAACGAGGGCTATGTCAACGTCCGTCTCAAGTCCGGAGGAGCGGACAGCCCCAGGAACATCACCGTCAGACAGGCCAAGGACGGCAAATGGTACCTGTGGGAGCAGTACATTCTCGTCGGTATCCGTCAGCCTGAGAGTTCCAACCCATGGGCATGAACACGAGGATCAACCGTTTCGGAAGGGACCTTCTGGATACGCTGGAGGGTGACAGGATCTTCCTGTCCCCCTTCGGGATATACACGACATTGGCCTCGCTGGCACATGGTGCCGACGAGGGCAGCGCCACTTCCAGGGAACTGCTAAGGGCCCTTTATTGCGCGAGCATTCATGAATTGGATGAGGCTGCGCGCGGCATGTCCGCCACCGTGGAGGGGAACGGCAGATTCAGGTCGGCCAATCTCATCCTCGTGGACAGCACCGAGTCCAAAGAGAAGGGCGTAGCACCGGAGTTCAAAGATTCTGTTTCAGGGCTGTTCGGGACCGCCGTCGATACCGCGGATTTCAAGAGCGATTCCGCTCTGATCAGGGAAAGGATCAGGGAATGGGCGAAGGAATCCACCGACGGTATGATCGGCGACTTCGAGTCGCAGGTATCCGCAGACACGATGGCCGCGATACTCAACGCGGTGGTCTTCAAGGACAAGTGGTTCTACTTCTTCGATCCGGACGATTCGTCCACCGAGATCTTCCACAACGCCGATGGCACGGTGACGAAACAGCGCATGATGAGCAATAGCCTGACACAGCCCGAACACTATGCCCAGGACGACAGGTTCAGGATGCTCGGTCTCAGATATATGAGCGGCTGCATGATGTACATCCTGCTGCCCCTGGCCGGCGACGACCTGCATGTATTGGATGAATGGAGGTCGGAATCGCCCGAATACCGGGAATCCTTCATGTCCGAGAACGCCATGGAAGTGGATGAGCTGAAGATCGTCCTGCCGAGGTTCGAGATGACCTGCGACTACAACCTGAAGGATGCCTTGGCGGATCTGGGCATCGAGCGCTCGCTGAGCGACGATGCCGAGTACACCAGGATCATAGAAGGCGCCCAGCTGAAGATCGGGTCGGCCAAGCATAAGGCGAAGATCAGGGTGGACGAGATGGGCACGGAAGCGGCTGCGGTCACGGAAGTGGTGATGGTCGGATGCACGGCCATGCCTCCGGCCCCGCCGGTCCAGGAGTTCGTCTGCGACATACCGTTCATATTCTCCATCTGTGCGGAAGACGGCACCATGCTGTTCACAGGGTACTACGGATCCGCAGATCGGAAGTGATCCTGATCCATCCAGGGATCGGAGCAGTCATCGATAGCTGGTCAGAAGGTAGTCAAAAGGAAAAATTGGGTCGAGGTCTCCCCCGACCCTGGTATCAGTTCTTAAGCTGGTCCAGGACCTTGTACAGGAGCTCATAGAGCTTCATACCGTCCTCCGGACCCAGGTTTATGCACGATGCGAGCTCTCCAGGGACCGAAACGGCCTTATCGCGGAGGGCCAGCCCCTGCTCGGTGACATTCACCATGAGCACGCGCTCATCCTCCTTGGAGCGGTGGCGTGACACGTATCCCTTCGACTCCAGGTTCTTGAGCAGTGGTGTCAGCGTACCGGAGTCCAGGAACAGCCTCTCGCCGAGATCGTTCATCGAGATCTCCCTCTCCTCCCAGAGCACCATCATGGTGATGTACTGGGTGTAGGTGAGGTTCAGACGATCAAGCAGCGGCCTGTACCTCCTGACCACTTCCTTGGAGCAGGCGTACAGCGGGAAGCAGACCTGGTTCCTCAGCTTCAGACACTCGTATCTGTCGTCTGTCATGTCAATCAGATCAGTTTCTTGATTGCTTTCTCGATCTTCTCGGGAGTGTCGGTGGATCCGTAGCGCTCCACGACGTTGCCCTCGCGGTCCACGAGGAACTTCGCGAAGTTCCACTTGATGTTCTTTCCGAGCAGTCCTCCTTTCTGGGATTTGAGGTAGGTGTAGAGGGGAGCCTCGTTGTCGCCGTTGACCTCGATCTTGGCGAACTGGCGGAAGGTGGTGTTGTACTTCATCTGGCAGAACTGGACGATTTCCTCCTCGGTCCCCGGGGCCTGGTTGCCGAACTGGTTGCAGGGGAAGTCGAGGATCTCGAATCCCTGGCTCTGGTAGGTGTCGTACAGCTTTTGGAGTCCCTCGTACTGGGGGGTGAAGCCGCATCCGGTGGCGGTGTTGACGATCAGAAGCACTTTGCCCTTGTACTCGGAGAGGTTCACGTCCTCTCCTTTCGCGTCTTTTACCGTGAAATCATAGATTCCCATTGGTATCACCTTATTGTGTTCAATTCAATTGAATACAATTAAAGTATATAATTGTGACCAATCGGTCTAATAAAGTTCGAAGAAAGGAAGGTGTTTGGGTCCGCTTCACTGGGAAGCGGGTGCGCCGCTGCCCGGGAGGCGGATTCCAAGCCAGTTCATGAGACAGCACTGGAAGAGGCTGATGTTCCTCACGTTGGAGTGCACATAGTCCTTCACGAACTTCGTCGCGAAGAGGCCGAGGATCATGATGGCCAGTCCGAGGGCGACGAATATCACGAGCGTCATCCCGTCGGGGCAGTACTCGTTGTTAGAGCACGCCACGGCCGCTGCGCCGATGATGAACAATCCCGTCGGGATGTTGAGTATGGGGAAGATGATCGATCCGATCCCTATGACCAGTCCCATGACCGACAGGATCAGCGCCATGATGGCCCCGTCCTCGAAACCGATCCCGAACAGATTGTAGGAGTGGCCGGCGGGTCCGAATCCGATGCCGAACAGTGCGATGAGCACCAACGCGAACGCTGCCACGGAGAGGATCATCGAGATCCAGCGGAACTTGATGTTGTTGCCGGGTGCACCGTCGAGGTACTTGGGTTCGGAGGGCGTCCTCGACCTGTACATCGGGGGCCTCTGGTTCTGATATGGATAGTATGGCGGCGGATATGGAGGATACGGGGGGTACTGCTGGGCAGGAGGCTGCTGATACTGTTGTTGCTGATACGCAGGCGGCTGCTGGGGCGCCGGGGGTATGTACGCCCTCTCTTCCGGTGCCTTGTACGCGCCTATGCGTGCAACTTCGCCGTCGTCCCTGTTGATGGGCACCATGAGTTCCGCTCCGCAGTTGTAGCAGAAGCGGTTGCCCGGCGGATTGCCTGTTCCACATTGTCCGCAGAATGTCATCTTATCTTCGATTCGAGCATAGGATGAAAATATAAAACCGTATTCAGAACTGGATTCGAGAACGAGGATGGTAGCGAGGAGTCGATTTGAACGACCGATCTCCGGGTTATGAGCCCGACGGGATATCCTGGCTACCCCACCTCGCTATAAATGACCCTAAGAGGGTATAATATAAAACGTTTACTGGATGCTCAAAAGAACTTCTTCAGGAACATCAGGTCGTCGATCTTTCCCTTGATCTGGACCTTCTTCAGCACGAACGCCCTCATCGGCCTAAGCGTGCCGTCGATGAGCCCCTGCAGGTTCTCGGGAGTGGTGGTCAGGGTGACATCTGCCTCGGGAAGCAGCATGGGAACGAAATCGTAGATCTGTGCATCCTTGAGCTTCATGGAGTACATCTCGGAGCCCAGATCGATGTTGATGGTCTTCTCGAGGGGTTCGACCTCCTTCCTTACCTCGGGGTCCTTCTCCATCTTCCTGTGGAATTTGTCTATAAGCTCCTGAATCTGTGGTTGCATACTCATTTTCTCATCACCAATCATCGAGTTTTGTGATCTTCCTCTTGGATAGCATATCCCTGACGGGTTCCCAGGATGTGCGGACATGGGGCGGGGCTGTGCCTTTCTCGGAGATCCAATCCCTTATGAAGTCCATGGTGTAGTGGTCGCTGGGATACCCACTTCCCACGTTCGTCCCGAACTCCTTCCTGATGTCCTCCATCATCCTGTCCCTGGTGACCTTCGCCACGATGGATGCTGCAGATACAACAAGGTACGTATCATCGGCTTTATGCTTTGCGATTATTTCTGCGGTATTTTTGACCTTTGCACCCAGACGGACCGAGAAGGATTCTTCGTTGATGTCCGGGCAGTCCGCATAGATCCTCTCCGATCCCCACCTGGTGGTGCCCTCGGCGAACATGTTGAGCTCTATCTCGTTGAGGGATATGCTCTTCCTCTGCTCGTCGATCCCCTCGGCCGAGGCAATCACGGTGCACCAGCGGTCGACCGAATCCACGATCTCATCGTACATCCTCTCGCGCATCTTCGGGGTGAGCTTCTTGGAATCCTTCACTCCTATCTCTGACAGGCGGTCGTCGGATCCGACATAGACCACACCGACCACCAACGGGCCCATCACGGACCCTCTTCCAGCCTCGTCCACCCCGCAGTACATGCTTCGTAACCACCAAGGTTGTAGGCATACACCTTTTTATTTAGTTTGTTGATTGACGCCCGATGACGCTCAAATGTGACCTTCAGTATGGAAAGGGCGATGCTGAATTCAAGCTCACCCGTGTCGGAGTCAAAGGCGTGCGCAAGCCCATCGTCGTCCAGAGGGACGGCATCAACGGCACCCTGAACCATGTGCTCAACTGCACAATCGACATCTATGTGGACCTTCCCGGAGACCAGAAGGGATCCCACATGTCCCGTAACGTGGAGGTACTCAACGAGATCGTGGAGGAATCGGTCCAGAAGCCGATAACCGCGATCGAGGATGTGGCGGCGGAGATATGCAGGAAACTTCTCGTCCACCACGAATACGCCCAGGTCGGAGAGGTCAGCATCGAGGCAGAGTACTTCCGTGCATCGAAGACGCCTCTTGGAAAGGACACATTCGAGGCATACACCCTCCTGTCCGGAGGGCACATCGAGCGCAACGGAGAGCTCACCAAGATGGTCGGAGTGGAGGTCATCGGTATGACGGCATGCCCCTGCGGACAGCAGACGGTCACTGAGATGCTTAACATCCAGAGCATGCATCCTGTCATGACGCACAACCAGAGGAACGTGTGCACCCTCATGGTGTACCTGCCCGAGGATATCACGGTCGAGGCCGACGATCTCATCGATATCGTGGAGGCATCATTCTCGTCCCCCACGTTCGAGCTCCTCAAGAGGCCGGACGAGGGACAGGTCATCATCAATGCCCACTACCACACTAAGTTCGTGGAGGATGTGGTCAGGAGCGTTCTCGAGAACTTCGTCAAGAAGTTCCCCGATCTCCCCGACGAGGTCTACGTGGATGTCGTGAGCGATTCAGAGGAGTCGATCCACAAGCATGATGCTTTCGCCGAGAGGGAGGCAACCCTCGGAGAGCTCCGCGCAGAGAACCAGTGACACCAGTGATTCTCAGTCTTCTCAATGGCTCCAGCGGAGCGTATAGAGGTCGGATGACGGCCGGACATACCATTGGCGAATGTCCGGACCATCCGTTCCTGTATTCAATAGAATATCATAAGTTGGAGGGGAATGGAAGGATCACTCCTGATCCTCCACATAATCCTCCAGTTTCACGTCGAGGACGGATATGTCCGAGACATAGATGTCCTTGGGACACTCTAGGTCGTCCAGGCATCCTACCCAGTAGACGACGAGCCCGGGTCCGAAGAGCTCGGTGTAGGGGATGAGCTGCTTGCGGGAGTTGTACTTGAACTCGGTGTTGTCGCCGAAGGAAGCCTTGCTCTCGACCCAGCAGATCTTGTGTCCCTTGTACACCACAGGCTTGTCCAGGAGGCAGTCGGGGGTCTTCGTGAACTCGGTGTCGCGCAGGTCGTTCTCTGTGCGGTACGTTATTCCCTGCCCGTCCAGCCACTCGTGGGTGAGGTTCTCTCCCCAGATCCCCCTCTCCTTCTGCCTCTGGTTGGCCTCGGGGGAGTAGACAATGTCCTCCTCCACGGCCTCGCGGACCTCCTCGGCCACCTCGGGGCTCTCCAGCGAATCGGGGTCGTTGACCGCCGCCCAGAACTCCTTCTTGGGAGTCCCGTCCTCGGTGAATATCAGCATCGCCGTGAGGATGGGCGGGAAGCGGTACTTGTCGGCGAGCTGAAGGATGGTCTTTCCCTTGCGCCATTCCTTCAGCATCCTGGGGGCGTTCTGCTTCACGATGTAGAACTTCTTCTTCACTTCCCTGCTGGTCTTCTGCGTGTACAGGGTGTCGAGCAGCCTGTCGTCGTAGCGTCCCTTATGCTTCTCGAGGTCAGACGGCCTGCGGAGACTGTTGTACAATTCCTTGTACTCGAGATAGTCCACAGTATCACTCGAGGTTCCTGCACAGGTCCTCGACGGCGGATATGACGACGTCCTTGACCATGGATGTTGGGGGACAGTAGGCGTTCTCAGAGCGCACCAGGAAGTCCTCCGCGGTCATGCCGTTGATGGCAGCGGCGGTAAGCCAGTCTATGCGTCCTGTAGCCTCCTCTCCTGCGATTATCTGTCCGCCGATGATCCTGTGGGATGTCTTGTCGGCGAGCACCTTGACTATGAGCTTCTTCCCACCGGGGTGGTACCTGGCGCGGGTCAGGCCCTCGGCCTTGCCCTCCACGACATCGACGCCGTACCAGGATGCGAGTCCCTTCGAGAGTCCGGTACCGGAGATCTGGAGGTCCCCGATCTGGCTGACCCACGGGCTTGCCACGGGTCCGAACAGCCTCTTCTTGGCGGATACCGCATTGAATCCCGCGATTGTTCCCTGCTTCACGGCGGTGGATCCGAGCTGACTCATGGTCGCTCCGCTCATGATGGCGGATTCGCACTGCACGAGGTCCCCGGCGAGATAGATGTCCGGGACGAGCCTTCCCCTCTTGTAGGGCTGCAGGGTGGGTGCGACGATGGCCGCTCCGAGCTGGCCGACATCGAATCCCAATGCCTTGGGGATGTCGAGGTTGGCGCGCACACCGGTGGCGAAGATCATGACGTCGCAGGGGTACTCCTGTCCCGCCGCGCACACTGCGCTGACCTCCCCGTCGCCCTTGACCGCCTGGATCGGGGCCTTCATGATGAACCTGACGCCCATATCCTCGAGGTGCTTCTGCATGATGTCCGCCATGTCCTTGTCCGCTATGCGGGGGATGACCTGGTCCATCATCTCGATGACGGTGACGTCCTTGCCCATGTTCCTGAACGATACGGCGAGCTCGAGTCCGATGACTCCCGCACCGCCGATGACGATGTGCTTGGCGTCCTTGGAAGCTTCCTGGATGTCCTTTCCGCCCCTGATGGTCCTGACCACGAAGACGTTCTTCAGGTCCGTCCCCTCGATCGGGGGGATAAACACCTTCCCGCCTGTGGCGATGATCAATGAGTCGTATGTGTATGCTTTTCCGTCAGCCGTGACGGTCTTGGAAGCATCATCCACGGATTCGACAGTCGTCTTGGTGTAGACCTTGATGCCGCGCTCCTTCTCGTAGTACTCAGGAGTGTGCATGACGATGTCGGTCCATTTGCTCTTCCCCTCGATACCCCATGGGATGGCGCAGGGGGAATATGCGATGTCCTCGTCCTGTGTGAACACTGTGACCTCGCAAGTCGGGTCTGCCGACTTAGCGGTGGAGGCTGCGGTCATTCCCGCGGCCCCGGAACCGATAACGATTACTTTCTTAGCCATGTGGCTTTCTCCAGCCACTACATAGGATTCCCCTTAAAAGTATTATCCAGGGGACGAAGTTGCACAAAGATGTTCAATTCGGATGTCTGGCACATCCGTCAGCACGTGCCATTGAGGGCAGGATGTCCTTTCGTGGTGTCAAGCAGGGGTGGATGTGTCGCATCAAGTCTTCCATGTAAAGGTTATATTCGGAGGTCACATATCGAAAACTAGGTACCCAGATGAAAGACAAAAGATTCCCTTCGGAATTGGAGGCCCTTTGGAAAGAGGACGATATGGCCGACGGTGCCAAGTGCAAGGCCATGGTCATGATCATGCGCACCAACGGCTGCTGCTGGGTCAAGCACGGCGGCTGCACGATGTGCGGGTACAGGGAAGCATCCCTGATGAACGTGACCCCTGACGACCTGCAGAAGCAGCTCGACCAGGCGCTCTCGAGGTACAAGGACGAACCCTTCGTCAAGATGTACACCTCAGGCAGCTTCCTCGATGACAACGAGGTCCCGCCCGCCGTGAGGGAGGTCTACTTCGATGCCTTCAAGGGATGCAAGCGTCTCCTCTTCGAGAGCCGTCCCGAGTTCATCACGTCGGACGTAGTTGGCAGCCTGCCGAAGAACGTCACAGTCGCTTTGGGTCTCGAGAGCTCCGACCCGGAGGTCCTGAGGACGTCGGTGCACAAGGGATTCACCCCTGAGGACATCCGCAGGGCAGGGGAGCTCCTGAAGGATAACGGTCTGGGAGTGAGGACATACCTTCTGTTGAAGCCTCCGTTCATGACGGAGGATATGGCGATAGAGGATGCGGTGAGGTCGGCGAGGTTCGCTGATCCGTTCTCCGATGAGATTTCGATCAACCCCCTCAACGTCCAAAGGGCGACCTATGTGGAGCGCCTGTGGAAGAGAGGGGAGTTCAGATCCCCATGGATCTGGTCCCTCATCGAGGTGTTCAGGCAGCTGTCGGGCACGGTGGATGCCCGCCTGATGTCCTCGCCTTCGGGAGGAGGGGCCATGAGAGGGGTGCACAACTGCGGCCAATGCGACCAGCGCGCGCTGGAGGCGATCGAGAGGTTCTGCTACTCGCAGAACATCGACGACCTCGACGTCAAGTGCGATTGCATCCCCAAGTGGGAGGCCTATAGGAAGTCCGAGGCCATGCTCGGATCGCCGTCTGATCTCGAGAGGGATTTCGAAAACGAATTGGTTCTGAGGATGTGATTATGGATGGATTACGACATTAAGAAAGGCTGGTTCAAGAACATCGAAGGAGATGCTCTGGCACAGTTGATGGAAAGCATATTCGGCAACGTCAGGAAGGACGGCGACAAGCTGGTCTCCTCCTACGGTGTCATGGAGACGATCGAGGTCACCGTGCTCGGCAAGGACAAGATGGACATCACGACCACCAACATCCCCGACGCGAACAAGGCCTCCGACGACACAATCCTCGACAGCAAGAAGAAGCTCAACGAGTTCGCGGAGAAGGCCACCGGATTCAACGCCAAGGCCCGTATGAAGAGGGCCCAGAAGAAGGCCAAGGAAGGCGACCTCTGAAACCCCAATCGCCCTCCCGTCCTTATTATAGAACGCGCGAGGGCTATCTTTAAATACAACCTATCTATACGATTTTTTGGATTGGACATAATAGTGTCTGACCAGACGCACCGGGCAATGCTGTTGCAACCCACGTCTGCTCCGTATGCAAATGCTTCTGGGAGCGAATATGGCGTCACGGTCGGAACATTAAGACGTTCGTCTGATAAAGCGCGAGGTTAGCGAAGAGACCCTCGCAGGTATGTGTAAAATATGCCACAAAGAAGACGTCCACAGAAAGGATCTAGGGCATTCGGCCCTAGGAAGAGAGCTCAGTCTCAGACACCGAGGCTCGACTCTTGGCCCGAGATCAGCGGAGCCCCCAAAATCCAGGGATTCGCAGGATACAAGGCAGGAATGACACACGCTTTCATCGTTGACAAGCGTGCAAAGAGCACCACCTCCGGAATGGAGCTCCAGGTGCCCGTAACCGTCGTCGAGGTTCCCCCGATGAAGGTCGCGGCAGTCAGATTCTACGAGAGCAGCATCGTTGGACTGAAGACAGCAGGAGAGGTCTGGGCAAAGGACCTCGACCCGCTCCTCGACAGGCGCCTCAACGTACCCAAGAACCATGATGAAGCATCTTTCGCCAGGTATGACGGACTGGACATCGAGGATGTCCGTGTGCTCGCCTACACCCAGCCCAAGGTCGTCTCGGGAGTCCCCAAGAAGGTCCCCGATCTCATGGAACTCAGGATCGGAGGCGGAACCATCGACGAGAGGGTGAATTTCGCCAAGCAGATACTCGGTACCGAGGTCAACTTCACCGACTTCTCCCCCGAGGGTTCGTACGTCGATGTCATCGCCGTCACCAAGGGAAAGGGATTCCAGGGAGTCACCAAGAGGTGGGGTGTCAAGCTCCTGTCTCACAGGAACAGCAAGCACCGCCGCGGAATCGGTAACCTCGGTCCTAAGAGACCCGGATACGTCAGATCGACCGTTCCCGGATCCGGACAGATGGGATACCACCAGAGGACCGAGTTCAACAAGAAAGTCGTCAAGGTCGGAACCGAGGGAGCAGAGGTCACCCCCAAGGGAGGATTCCTCAACTACGGGGAGGTCAGGAACAACTACGTCCTCGTCTACGGATCGGTCCCCGGACCCACTAAGAGGCTCATCAGGTTCAGAGATGCTACAAGGCTTCCCAAGAAGGCAGACACTGAGGCAGTCGACGTGACATACGTCTCTGTCGATTCTAAGCAGGGGGCATGAGTAAATGGCAACCACGAATGTTTATGCAGTAAACGGTGGAGTCGCTGGAACCGTCGAGGTCCCCGCAGCGTTCGAGACCCCCTACAGGCCCGATATCATCAAGAAGGCGGTCCTTGCGGCAGCAGCCAACGGCAGGCAGCCCTACGGACCCGGTGCAAGGTCTGGAATGAGGCACGCGGTCAGTTTCCGCGGAAAGGGAACCGGATCCGCTCGTAACCAGAGAATCCACGGACTCGGAAAGGCCGGAGAGTCACCCAACAACGTCTCGGGAAGGAGGGCACACCCGCCAGTACCTGAGAGGATCTGGGCACAGAAGGTCAACAAGAAAGAAGCGAAGATCGCACGCGCATCCGCACTGGCAGCAACAGGCTGCGCAGACTGCGTCAAGGCACGCGGACACCAGTTCGACGACTCCGTATCGTTCCCCATCGTCGTCGAGGACTCGTTCAACGACATCAAGGAGACATCCAAGGTCATCGAGCTCTTCGAGAAGATCGGAATCGGATACGATCTCGACCGTGCCAAGGATGGACGCAAGATCCGTGCAGGAAGGGGAACCATGAGGAACAGAAAGTACCGCACCCCCGTCTCCGTGCTCATCGTCGTCGCCGATGACGAGAGGAACGCACCCATCTTCAAGAGCGCAGCGAACATCCCCGGAGTCACCGTTGAGGAGGTCAAGACCATCAACACGGCCATCCTCGCACCCGGAGGAGATGCAGGCAGGCTCACTGTCTACACCAAGGCAGCCATCGACGCTATCGGAGGTTGGACACAATGAAGCAGAGTGACGTTCTCATCAGACCGTTCGTGACAGAGAAGTCCACGAACCACATGACCGGAACCCCCACACAGGATTTCAAAGACGGAAACAAGATCGAGTTCATCGTCCACAGGAACGCTGACAAGCAGACCATCAAGACCGTCTTCGAGGAGCGCTTCGAAGTCAAGGTAGAGAAGGTCTGGACTAAGATCCAGAAGGACGGAAAGCACGCCATCATCAAGCTCGCGGACGGATACTCCGCAGAGGATGTCGGTATGAGAGTCGGAGTCTTCTGAGGTGAGTGATTATGGGAAAAAGATTGATACCAATGAGAAGGGGTCGCGGAACCTCTTTGTACCGCTCACCCAGCCACAGGCACGTCGACGATGTCAGGCTCCCCGCGTTCAACGAGGGAACAGCAGTCATCAGAGACCTGATCCAGGCACCCGGAAGGACATGCCCTCTCGCAGTCCTTGATGTGAACGGAAAGACAGACTACCAGCTGGCAGTTGAGGGAACCAAGGTCGGACAGACCATCGCCATCGGCGGAACCACTGTCGCAGCAGGTAACATAATGATGCTCTCGAACATTCCTGAAGGAACCCCCGTGCACAACGTCGAGGCAAGGCCCGGCGACGGTGGAAAGTTCGTGAAGACCGCCGGATCCTCCGGAACAGTCGTTTCCAGGGGAGAGAAGGTCATGGTCCTCATGCCCTCAGGAACGATCAAAGAGTTCAGCCCCAACTGCCGCGCCGTTATCGGTGTCGTAGCCGGAGGCGGAAGGGGAGACAA
>JAEEGL010425283.1_pt1 | contig 40839 bp, 30 predicted proteins | sample 9134231 | NCBI WGS metagenome assembly JAEEGL01 (sample SAMN16246548, study PRJNA631951) | gut metagenome | biome: gut microbiome; feature: rumen; material: fiber-attached | host: Bos | place: Iran: Karaj | collected 2018-10
AAGAAATGATTGTTTTATGTAAACCAGAAGAATCAATGGATTGGGATAATAAGATGTGGGAATTATCAGTTGGATACTTTAGAAGCCTTGAAATACCAGTTAGAACACTAGAATGCTGTTCAGGTGATTTAGCTGATTTGAAAGTTAAATCATGTGATGTAGAAGCTTGGAGTCCTCGTCAAAAGAAATATTTTGAAGTAGGTAGTTGTTCTACTTTAGGTGATGCTCAAGCAAGAAGACTAGGTATTAGAACAAAGAATGAAAATGGAACATATTTTGTTCATACTCTAAATAATACAGTAGTAGCTTCTCCAAGAGGATTAATTGCTTTCCTAGAAAATCATTATACAAAAGATGGAAAGATAACTATTCCAGAAGTACTACAACCATATATGGGTGGTCAAAAAGAAATAATATTGAAATAATATATTATTTCTTTTTTAAATTTACTTTTATTTAATAACATGATATATTAATAATAGAGATGATGATATGAAAAGATTAAATAAAAAAGGTTTTACTATTGCTGAAGTATTAGTATCATTTAGTTTGATTACTATTATTCTAGCTTCTATTATTTCAGCTACAGTATTTTATCGTGATAAACTAAAACAAGAAGAAGTAATTAGTCAATTGTTAGATTTTAAAAATACAATTGTTAAAGTAGTTTATGATGATATTACTGCAGGAAGAATTGCTAGAGTTGAAAGATGTATTGGTACTGCAAACTGTGTTAATTTTACTAATGCATCAGGCACAGAAACTCATACACTTAAAATTCGTGAAGTAACTACATCAACATCAACAGAAAAAAAAGGTGTATACCTATCATATGATGGCACTCAATATATGTTACCAGATAGTGATTTAGGTGATGGTGAAGATCGTATTTGTGATTTTATAGGAGGTTTTGAAATATCCGACTATCCTGAAAATAATGGTAGAATATATCGTGTTAAGACATCATTTAAACATAAAGATATTGATTTACAATATGATTTATTATTTGTAGTAAGTTAGAAGTTGCTAATATAGCAACTTTTTTAATAAACTAAATAAAATAGTAAATTCTTATGTATTTTTTTCATATTAGCTCAAAAATTTGTTATAATTATAAAAGGTGATACTATGTTTAATAAAGTAATTAACTATGTAAAAAAAGAATACAAGTTTATAATACTTGTGGCTATTATTATATTTGTTGGATTATTCAGATTACCATATAATTTATATATTGGTGGTGGAATAATTGATATAGCTGATGTATTAGAAATAGAAAATGAATATCGTGAACAAGGTAGTTTTAATATGGCCTATGTTAAAAGTGTTAGAGCTACTATTCCAATGTACTTGTTAAGTTATGTTTTTAACTGGGAAAGAGAAAGTATTGAAAGCGTTAAATTAGATGAAAATGATAATGCTAAAGATATGTGGAAAAGAGAAAAGATATATCTAGATGAAGCTAATAATAATGCTGTTATAAGTGCTTATACTAAAGCTGGAGAAGATATTGAAATAAACAAAGAATTATTACAAGTATTATATATTGATAAAGATAGTAAAACAGATTTAGAAGCAGGAGATACGATTGTTAAAATAGATGGAGTTACTCTAAATGTTTTTGAAGATATTAAAGGGATACTAAAAGATCATGAAATTGGTGATAGAATTGAAGTAGATTATCTTCGAGATGATAAACCAGGAAAAGGTTATTTTATAGTTCGTGATATTGATGGTGAAAAGAAAGCTGGATTGTATTTAGTTAAGATGTATGAATACAATGTAAAAAGAAAAATAAATCTTGATTTTTCTAGTAAAGAAGGTGGACCTAGTGGTGGCTTCATGCTAAGTTTAGCTATTTACAATAGATTAGTTAAAGAAGATCTAACAAAAGGTCGTAAAATAGCCGGAACAGGTACTATTGATCGAAATGGTAATGTTGGTGATATTGGGGGAGTTAAGTATAAAGTAATAGGAGCTAATTCTGGAGATGCAGATGTATTCTTTGTCCCAGAAGGAAATTATGAAGAAGCCATTAAATTTAAAGAAGAAAAAGGGTATGATTTAAATATTGTTAAAGTAAAAACACTAGATGATGCAATTGAATACTTAAGGAGGAATTAATGGAATATATAATAATTGGTTTACTTGCTTTAGTATTAATATTAATGATAATCATCCTAATTAAATTATTTAAGAAAAATGATAATAAAGATAATTTAGATATGTTAGAAAGATTATCAAGATTCGAAGTTAATATTACTAAAGAAATAGGTGATTTTAAAAATGATTTATCTAAAGAAATAGTTTCTGATTTTACTAAAATGGATAATGCTATAGAAATGAGAATGGATAGTATTAACAAAAAAGTTCATGAACGAATTGATCAAAACTTTGAAAAAACTAATAAAACATTTAATGATGTTATAACAAGACTATCTAAAATAGATGAAGCTCAAAAGAAGATAGATAATTTATCAACTGATATCCTTAGTTTAGAAAGTGTTTTAACTGATAAAAAAACACGTGGTATTTTTGGTGAGGTTAATTTAAATAATATATTAGCTAATGTTTTTGGTGATAAAAATGATAAATTATATAAACTTCAATATACACTTCCTAATGAAACAATAGCTGACTCAGTTATTTTTGCACCTAATCCATTAGGTTTAATTGCAATTGATTCTAAGTTTCCATTAGAAAACTATCGTATTATGGTCGATAAAAATGTTAGTGAAGCGGAAAGAACATTAGCGACTAAACAATTTAAAGCAGATGTTAAAAAACATATTGATGCAATTAGTTCTAAGTATATTATTCCAAATGTAACTTCTGATAGTGCAATGATGTTTATACCAGCGGAAGCAATATTTGCTGAAATAAATGCTTATCACACTGATTTAATTGATTATGCCTATAAAAGAAGAGTATGGTTAGTATCTCCAACAACATTAATATCAACATTAACAATGATTTTAATGGTAATTCAAAATATGGAAAGAGATAAATATGCTAATATTATTCATGAAGAATTAAATAAATTAGGTCTTGAATTTGGTAGATTTAAAGATCGTTTTGATAAACTATCACGTAGTATACAAACAGTTAATAAAGATGTTGAGAATTTCCAAATTACAACTGATAAAATTAAAAAGAAATTTGATAGTATTAGTAATGTCGAAATTAAAGAAGATAATCTAATTGATATTGAAGAAGTGTAGTGTCAATAAAACGTAATTATATCAATAATAATTGCGTTTTTTTATATATTAATTTATAATTAAAATAGGTGATAATATGATAAAGAGTAAAAGGCAAATGTTTATCGTAATTGCTTGTTTTACATTAATACTATTACTAGGTACGACAACATATGCTTTTTTTAATTATACAAGAACAGGTTCAACAAATACTATTAAAGTAGGTCGAATAGCTTTTAATAGTGAACAAGGTAATGCTATTAATTTAACTAACGTATTTCCAATAGATAAAGCAAATATTGATACTGAAACAGATTATGTAGGTAGTGTATCTATTCATGTAACAGGTGATACTACGTATAGTGAAGGTATTGAATATTTAGTTAAAGCAGTTAACGTTAATAATACAGCAGGAAGTTATAAAAAAATACCAATAAGCGTTGATGTTAGTTATACAGCAACAGATAATAAAGTAATTGGAACACCGGATAAGAATTATTTTGATAATCGTGGTGGAAATACATCAATTTATAAAATTTTAGCTGGTAAGCAAATAGCTGAAGGAAATAATTTGGTGGTAGGATATATTGCTCCAAATGAAACAGGAATAGATGGCACAATAACAATTAAAGCATTTATAGATAAAGATAGAATTGCAATAAGTGACACTCCCGAAGAAAATTATTCTGAAACATTTGGCTCTGATGAATATGAATTAAATCCTGATGCTACTCCTGAAAATATAAATGCATGTGCACAATATATGGAAAATTACTATATTGCTCATGATTATACTGGGTATTTATATAGTGGCGAAACTTATGATTCATTTTGTGCTGGAACGGGAACGCTAGAAGGTGTTAATATTCTTGAAATGCTTTATGATGGTTGGTTTAGTAAATCTGTAATAGATGATTTAAAAGGAATGCATATTATAATTCAAACAAGTGAAAAGACTGTTAATAGTTGGAAAGATGGAAGTCCTAGTGAATGGGTAAATGGTAGAACTGTATTTACAACTGAGGAATGGAATTCATTAGAAACAAATGGGATAAGTTTTCAAGTTAAAGTAGAAGCTAATGAAGGTATATGGGTAGAGCGACAAGGAAATGCCCTTATGGACATACATTATTCTGATTTGTTTTACAAAAGCGACAAGGTTAAAGAAATATACTTTAATAGTATGAGTTCAACTGATATGCATAATGCTTATGATCAAGCTGAAATAAAATTTGATGTGACTTATAATAATGAAGGTGAAGTGTTAGCTTGGTATGTACCAGATACAGTTGAAAGTGATAAATATATTTTATATATAGTTAGTGATGGCACGACGTATTTTACCACAGGTGTAAATATGTTTTATGGATATTCAAATGTTGAAAAAATAGTATTTAATAATGTTGATACATCAAGAGTAACAGATATGTTAGATATGTTTTATAGATGTGAAAAATTGAAGGAACTTGATTTGTCATCGTTTGATACTAGCAATGTTACAAACATGGGATATTTAGTTGCCGGTGCAACATCTCTAGAAAGAATCAACCTAAGTGGCTTAGATATGGGAAAAGTTAGGGGTATGTACTATATGTTTGCTAGCTGCTATAATCTCGAGGAAATTAATTTTACTGGGTCATATACAAGAGATTTACAATATGTTAGTTCGATGTTTGAAGGAGTAACGAAGGTTGAATATCTTGATTTATCAAATTTTGGTGGAGATAATCTTGGTAATTTGGATAGTTGGCATATTGGAGAAATTGATAATTTGAAAACACTTGTGATGAGAAACTTCAATTTTGGAAATGCAAATTTTAATAGTGCTTTTGCTGGCGCCGACAATCTAGAAACAATAGATTTTACTGGAGCTAACTTTAGTAATATTCAATCTGTTCCTAAATTTAGAGGTTCACCTAAATTAACCACAATTATTGTATCAGAAGGAGTGGATTTTTCATCAATTACTAATGGAGATGCAAATGTTATGTTTAATGGATGTACATCTTTAGTAGGTGGAAATGGAACAACATATGACCCAGATCATGTTGGTTCATCATACGCTAAAATAGATGGTGGTGAGTCAAATCCTGGGTACTTTACTTTAAGTAATCAGTAATAAAACTTACTATGAAAAATAGTAAGTTTTTTCTATGTATAATTTGCTTAAAAAAATTTACATTGTTGCCTTTTTATGATAAACTTAATAATAGGAGGAAAATGGCATGAAGAAAAAGTTATTAATTGTTTCTTTGGTTATTTATATAATAATTGTTTTAATAGCAACAAAAGCTTTATTAGATAAAAATGAACATGGTGTTTTTGCTACTAAAAATAACTATTATATTTGTAATGAAAAGATAAAAGAATATGATAGATCATCTTTGGTTCATTTTGATAGAAATGTAGACTTTAAAAAGATGATAGAAGAGGATGTTTATTATTTTGATAAGAATAATGAATTACAAAGTGGTAAACTTACTTTATATGATGGAGAAAAGAATATATTTAGTGTTGATGATATAAGTTTTGAAAATGATAAATTGTTAGGAAGACCTGATAAAGCATATCAGATTGTTGGATCAATTCTTAATATTATTACATCTAGTGCATTTTATTTAATTTTTGTTATTATTCCAGTTATTGGATTGTTTATTTATGAGATATATTTATTTGTTAAATATTTATCTCGTGAAAAGAAGGTAGAGGAAGAGAATAATGACAAAAAAACCAAGAAAAAAGCTAAATAGATTTAAGACAATTATTATTGTTTCTTTATTGGTTGTTGTTGCATTATTTCTACTTAAACCATCATGGGCAAGATATATCTATAATGGATTAAAAAATTACTATTATGAATCACAAGGCTTTTATTTCAATTGTAATAAGTTATCTGAAGATGGAGCTGTATTACAGTTGGATAACTGGGATGGTGTTAATAGCATAGATCTTGAATATGACATGAATAGTTTTAAAAACAATTCAGTAGCATCTACTAGTGATATTAGTTATACAATAGAAAAAGAATGTAGAACTAATGCTAATGTATCATGTACTATTAGTAAAGAAGAAGGTTTAATATCTAGAACAACTCATGAAGATTATTTTATAATTACTGTAACACCAAATGAGAATTTACCACAAGGAGCTAGAGTTGTAGTAGATGTTACAGTTAAGTCAACAGATCCATATGAAAAGGAACTAACAGGAACAGTTACTCTTAATGTTGGGGTACCAGGTATATCATATGAAATAGTTGATAAAGCTGGTCAACCATATCTTGATTTTAAAATAACTAATACATTAAATTATTATCGAGTTGGTATTCCATTTGGTACATATACTTTTGGACAAACTATCGATGATAATACATATAATAGTTTATCAGCAGCTGATAAAGCTAAATGTACATCAGCAATAATTAATTTAACATTTGATCCAAATATTATTTTAGTTGATGTAACAAGTGATTTTTATGAAAATGCATACACTAATACAACACAACTTATTAATAATAAAGCGTATATTAATGGAATTACTTTTGGAATGGAACCAGTAAGTAGTATGACAATTAGGTTTTATAAAGTTAATGCGTCAAATAATTATACTTATCCGTCGGTAAATAATCCATCTCCAATAATTACATTCCAGGCATTATAGGAGGAAATATGGCTCGTAATATTGTAAAAGATTATATTGATTATAATAAGAAATATATTAGAGAATATATCGATATAATTACAGATAATAAATTAAATAGTAAAATATGCGATATGATTACAGAAACATATATCAATATTCGTTATTACGATATGTATGAGCATATTAAAAACTATCCAATAGATAATATAGAGTATTATGTAACTGAAAATTTTAAAAAGAATTTTAATGATAAAAACAAAGAAAAGAATGTTCCATTAGTTATTGATGCACTTATTGTCTTAAGATATGTTATCTTATATGAAAAATATAGTAAAAATAAAAGTGCTACTAAACAATTAACAAATTATGAAAACAAAATGGCAAATAAATATAAAAATACAGAAATATTAGTTTCAGATTTAATTAAAAGTATTAAAGATAATACTCATAAGAAAGAAAAGTTCTTGAACGGTTTATTATCAAATGACTTTAGTGTTAATAAAAATGGAACTAATATAAAAAATGTTTATAATTTGTCTTTTGATAATAGTGTTAAAATACCAGATTTATTTAGTGAAATAGCTATTAGTAGAGTATATAATAGTGGTATTGTCTATGAAGATAGAATGAGTGTGTTTTATCTACTTACAGCTAGAGAAGTATTGGTAGATATGGAAAGCTTTAATAGTAATAATAAATATTTAGTAGATTTTCCACATAGTTTGATTGGCAAAAGAAATAAATTAAGTGCATTATTGAAATTAATTGATGCAGATTGTATAAAAGAAAGAATAATATTAAAAGTATTGTATAGTGAATATTTAGATAAAAAAGATGATTATGATAAGTTAATTCATGAAGGATATTCATTAGCAATAATTATTGATGAAAATATCGATAATAAAGTATTATTAAAAATCTTTACTTATATTTTGATTAATGATCGAAAATATGAAAAAGTATTAGAAGATTTTGACAATATTATATATTGTAGTAAGTAGGTGAAATATTGAACACGTTTTTTAGATTTTTTTATGAATTTTTAGGACAATTTTTCTTAGGATTATGGAAAATTGTAGAAGGTTTCTATCAAGGTATATTACAAATCTTTAATATTAAAGGTTATGCTGGGGTAGTAGAATTCTATAAAAATGATCTTAAGGGAGCTGAATGGGTTTTTGTTGCCATAGGTGTATTATTAATCCTAGCTTTAATTGGACTATTTGGATGGTTAGTATTCTTATTGATTCGTAAGTATATTCGTTTTAGAAAAACACTTGTTGAGCAAGAATCAATGTTAGAAGAAATAGCTACATTAAATCATGATGTAGCAGTTTTAATGAAAGAAAAACAAGATATATTAGCAATGAAAGTTTCACAATTAGGACTTAAACCTGATGAAAGTGCGACGGAAGAAGTTGGAGAAGATGGCAAAGAGAAAGATATTAATGCTGATGGAGTTCGTTTCTCAAAACTTGCTTTAATTGATCAAAAGTTTGCTAATTATAAAATTCAAAATTATAATAATAATTTCACTTTACCAGAATTAGTAGAATTATTTAGAAATTTTGCTGGTTCACAATTACGTTTGTATTATAAAACAGAAATGATTAGATTATTTATTTCTGCATTAGCTTCAACAAAACTTGTTATTTTACAAGGTATCTCTGGTACCGGTAAAACTTCCCTTGCTTATGCTTGGGGAAAATTCTTAAAACATGATTCATGTGTTGCTTCAGTTCAACCATCATGGCGTGATCGTACCGAGTTATTTGGTTATTTTAACGAATTTACAAAGAAGTTTAATGAAACCGAAGTATTAAAAGAGATGTATATGGCTGGATATACTGATGATGTTTATACAGTAATTTTGGATGAAATGAACATCTCCCGTGTAGAGTACTACTTCGCGGAGATGCTATCAATTCTAGAAATGCCTGATCATAGTGAGTGGATTGTAGAACTTGTTTCTAGTCCATGGCCTAATGATCCAAAGAATATCTTTGAAGGTAAACTTCATATACCTGAAAATATGTGGTATATTGGTACAATCAATAACGATGATTCAACATTCATGGTAACTGATAAAGTATACGACCGTGCAATGCCTTTGGATATCAATGAGAAATTCCCAGCTTTTGAACCAATTGATACACCAGCTCAAGATATTAACTATTCTTATTTAAATAAATTATTTACTGAAGCAATAGCTAATAACCCAATATCACAAGAAACACTCGATAAAGTAGAAGAAATGGATAACTATGTAATACAACATTTCCGTATTGCGTTTGGTAACCGTATCGTTATGCATATGAAGAAGTTTGTACCTGTATATGTAGCTTGCGGTGGAGATGAAGTTGATGGAGTAGATTACTTTATCGCTAAGAAAATCTTGCGTAAATTTGAACAGTTAAACGTATCATATATTCGTGATGAAATAGATGGATTCGTTGAATTCTTGGACAAAAAATTTGGTAAAGGCAAAATGAAAGAATGCGAAGAATATGTATTACGTCTTAAGAAGTTAACATAGGAGAATTTATGAAAAGTAATAGACAAATAATGTTAAGTATTATTGGTATTGCTGTCCTTATAATAGGCATAGTGGGTATAACCTATGCCTTCTTTAACTATACAAGAACAGGAAGTAGTAATGTAATAAAAGTAGGTAGAATTTACTTCAATACTGAGCAAAATTCATCAATAAATTTAACTAATGTATTTCCAATAGATAGTAGTGATATAGATAATGGAACAGATTATGTAGGTACTGTTACAATACATGTAACTGGTGATACTACTTATAGTGAAGGTATTGAATATTTAGTTACTGCAGAAGACCTTAATAATGCAGTTGGTGAAAAGAAAATGCCAATTAGCCTTGATGTTAGTTATAATGCTACAGATAATAAGACAATTGGAGAAAATGATTCTAGTTACTATATTAATCGAGGTGGTAATACATCAAGATATAAATTATTAAAAGATAGATTAATATCAGATGATAATGGTAAAATATTAGTTGGTTATATTGCACCAAATCAAACTGGAATAGACGGAACTATAACTATTAAAGCATTTATTGATAAAGATAAAATAGCAATAACTGACACCTATCCAGAAGGGTTAAAAAGAATTGTTAACCCAAATATGACAACAGGAGAATATAATGATTGTGTTGCATATTTTAATAATAAATATTATTTTAGAAATGATGAAAATGCTGAGGATTTTTGCTTAGGAACAGGAACATATAATGATCGTACTTTTCAAGAAATGTTGGATCAAAATAGTATTTATGGCAATATGCTTAATTATGTTTTAGGACATAATTTTGTAATAGAATTAGGTTATAATGGTACAACTAGTGAATGGGTAGATGGCAGAACTATATTTACTACAGAAGAATGGAATTCATTACAAAAAGATGGAATATCATTTAAAGTAAAAGTAGAAGCTAATGAAGGTATTTGGGCAGGAGAACCTGGAAATGCTATGAATCAATTTCCGGATAGCAGTGCTCTTGGTAGAAATGATTATCTAAATGTTAAAGAGTTATATTTTGTTAAAATGAACGAAACAGAAATGAATAATAGATATAATCAAGCTACTAAAAAAGCTGATATTACTTACAATGATGAAGGTAAAGTGTTAATGTGGCTTGAAGATAATACTGAAGAAAGCGGTAAATATAATATGTATGTAGTTAGTGAAGGGGAAACAATCTTAACTACAGCAGATGCTTCATTTCTTTATGCTAAGGGTTTAACTAATATAGAAAAAATAGAATTTGGCAATTTAAACACTTCAAGAATAACTAGTATGAATTGTTTGTTTCAATTTCAAGAAAAACTTAAAACTCTTGATTTAAGAGGTTTAGATACCTCTAATGTTATTGATATGCACGGCATGATATATAGAACAAATATAGAAAATGTATATATGGATGGTCTTGACATGCGAAAAGTAAAAGATATGAGTAGTATGTTTTATGGTAATTGGTATTTAAATGATATTGATTTAAGTAATGTTAAAGTAAGAGATCTTGAAGAAACTAGTACAATGTTTTATCAATCAAGAATAGATAATTTGAATTTAGAAGGTTTTGGTGGAGATAATTTAACAAGTGTTGATAGTATGTTTCATGGTTTGGCAGAATTTAAAACAATTAATATGAAAAACTTCAATTTTGGTAAAGTAACTAGTCTTGATTCATTATTTTCGGATTTAGGTGAATTAGAAAGCATTGATTTAAGCGGAGCAAAAATGTCTAAGGTAGAGACTATGACTTACTTGTTTGAAAATTGTTCAAGTCTTACTAATGTAAATATGTCAAATATTAATTCTTCTAGTTTAAGAGGAATAGATAATTTATTTAGAAATTGTACATCGTTAGCGAATGTAAATTTCAGTGGCATGAATTTAGAAAGTATAACAACGATGTATGGAATGTTTTATGGATGTAGTAGTATAGTATCTTTAGATTTTAGTAATTTTACTAGTGATTCATTAACAAATATAAGTGAAATATTTACTAACTGTAGTAGTTTAAGATCTATTAATTTTAGTAACTTTAATTTTGGAACATCATCATTGTATTATTTGTTTCATGAGTTATCCAATCTAGAGGAAGTTGATTTATCTAATGCCAATACAAGCAATGTAACTGATATGTCATACATGTTTTATTACTGTGGATCATTAACTGATGTAGATTTTAGTAATGTTAATACAAGTAATGTTACAAACATGTATGGAATGTTTTACGAGTGTGATAGTTTAGTAAACTTAGATTTACGTTCACTTAGTATTAGTCAAAATAGTTCTACTGGTTACATGTTTAGCGGTTGTGATAATCTAAAAACTATAGATTTAAGTGGATTTGGAACATTAGCTGGTGATACATTTAGAATGTTTAGTAATTGTCCAGTTCTTACAACAATATATATTTCATTATCATGGAATATACCAATTCAACAATATAGTTCAGATGTATTCTATAATTGTAATGCATTAGTTGGTGGAAATGGTACACATTTTGATAGTACTAAAGTGGGACCAGAAATGGCTGTAATTGATAATGATCAGCATGAAGGTTATTTGACATTAAGGACATCAGGAGGATAATATGAGTGGATTAGAAATATTTGATTTATATAATACAGCTAATAGTAATCAAGTTGAAAGTTTTAGCAATAAAGTTGATTCAGCTGTTCATGTTAATAAAAATGAAAATAGGGTTGAATGTAATTATGAATGGCTAGATATAATGGAAGAAACTGTTCCATATCTTGATAATATTCTAAGAAATCCTAATCGTTTTATTATCAATGAGGAGGACGTTGTTAAAATAGAATTAGCTCGTCGTGTTACTGTTGAAAGTATTAAACATTTAGCTCGTAATACGAACTTAATTCAAGATATTGATAAAAAAACAGGAGATGTTAAACCATCTAAAATATTAAATATCAATAAAGAAGAAAGTTTTAATACTTATGAAAATAGATTTATTTATACTCTTATTCAAAACATGAAAATGTTTATGGAAAGAAAAAAGGGTCAAGTAGTTGGTGAAAATAGTTTTAATAGTAACAATGATATTACTTATAATGGTAAATGTTCAATGGGAGAAGAAACTGTTAACATTGAATTAAAGATGAATAATACCATTAAATCTTCGAATAGAATAGTTGATAAAAATGGTAATAATGTTGCTGATCGTATTGAAAAATTAGGTCAGAGAATAACTGATTTAACATCAACGGAAGTATATAAAAATATTCATAGATTGCATGTAGCATTAGTTACATCACCAATTAAAAAGACTAATGTTATCTTAAAGAATGTTAACTTTCAGTATGCAGTAAAATTATGGAATTATCTACAAGAACATGTTAATGATGAAAGTAGTGTTTCAACTAAAGATAATGCATCTTATGATGATAAAGGTCAATTAAAAAAATACTTTGATGAAAGCTTTCTTCTTGATTATTTAGTATCAAGAACATTAACTGATTTTAAAAGTAAAAAAATGGATAAAGAGAAGGTTAGTGAAAGATTAATTGGTAATGTGGTAGAAAAGATTATTGATATTAATGCTGGTATTTCAGAAGAACAATTACAAAATTTAGTAGCTAGACAATATACCATTATTAAATATCGTAATGTTGTTACTGATAAGAAAATTGCTAAGATATATCATGATGCTATTGATAAATATTTAAAGAAAGTATCTAGTTTAGACATGGAGTGATAAAATGAAAGAGTTTTTAAAAAAATTAAATGATAATCGTAAATTTCAAATTACAAAGAAAATATTTAGTATTCTTATTACTATATTATTAGTACTTGTTTTCTTTGTTATATTAGTACAAAAAGTATCTAATAATCGTTTTAATTTAGGAGGATATGGCGTATATACTATTGCAACAGGTAGTATGGAACCAGAATATAAAGTTAAAGATTTAATCTTAGCTAATAAGAAGAACGCTAGTGAAATTGAGATAGGTGATGATGTAGTTTATCTTGGTAAAGAAGCTAGTATGAGTGGTAAAATAATAACTCATCGTGTTATTAATAAAGAAGAGAAAGATGGAAAGATTTATTTCTATACTAAAGGTATAGCTAATGAATTAACAGATCCAGAAATTGATGAAACACAAATCTTAGGAGTAGTTAAGGGTAAATTACATATTTTAAGTTTTTGTAGTCATATAATAAATAGTGCATATGGCTTAATATTACTGGTTGTAATACCGTTTATACTATTTGTGTTTTTTGAAGGTAAACATATAATTGACGAAAAAAATAAAGAAGAATAAAAGGTGATTTAAAATGAAAGAAAGGATGCGAAAATTTTTTCAGACAGTTAAAAGAATTCGATATTTTTTGATTTTCGCAATTCTTTTACTTTCTGTTAATGCATATGCATGGTTTGTATTCGTTACTAGGGTAGATACTAGTATTACAGCAAGAGTTCGCTCTTGGAATGTAATGTTCCAAGTACATGATAATGATATAGCTAATGATGTAACATTTAATGTTGGTGAAATATATCCGGGTATGCCAGATTATAATGATTATGCATCAATTGTTAATACTGGAGAAAGTGCCGGTGAAGCTTTTTTTACTATAAAAAGGGTTCAAATATTTAATGATGTTTATACAGATGATGATTATTCTCAAGGTCAATTGATGGATGTTTTAACTGCAAATTATCCTTTTACGATTGACGTTTCCTTGACAAATAATGTTGTGGCCCCTGGACATACAGAACGTTTTAATATTGACATTGTGTGGCCTTATGAATCTGGTGATGATGAACTTGATACATATTGGGGAAATGTTGCGTATACCTTTTTAAATTCCCATCCAGACGCGTCTTGCATATCTATTGAGGCAGAGGTTAGAGTTAATCAAGAGAGTATTGATTAAAGTGTAAAGTGTAAAAAAAAGATTAACATTTAGTTTACATATTGTTTTAATTGGTGATATACTCCTATATAGGAGGAGTATATGTTGTTAAATAGGAAGTTAATTCTGTTAATAGCATTTGTATGCTTGTTTTTAAGCATAGTCACATTACAAGATACATATGCTAAATATACGTCTGCAATTAATGAAACAACGGATATTTCTATTGCTCGTTGGCGTATTTTAGTCAACAATTTTGACATTAGAAGTAACTCATCAACTACTAATTTAATAACCCCACATTTTGCTGGGAATGCCAATATTGCAAGTGGCGTTATAGCTCCAACTGCAACTGGTGACTTTACAATTGTTGTTGATGCAACTGGAACAGATTTATCGTTTAATTATGAATTTAGTATAAGTAATGCAATAGATAGTCCGGTAAGTGATATAGTAGTGGATAGTTGTTTTCTTAATGGGACAGAAGTTAATGTAAATAATGGTGTCGTTTCTGGTACTATTGCTTTGTCTGATCAAAGAACTAATACTTTTGTATTTAATATAAGATGGAAAGATGGAACTGGTGAAAACATGAACAATGCTCAAGATACCGCAACAACCATGTTAGAGGAAAGTGTTGCTAAAGTAAGCGTAGTAGCGCATTTCACACAAGTTGGTTCTCCAACTCCAACACCTACACCAACATCTACTCCAGAACCAAACCCAGAGCCTTAATATAATATATATATTATATTATTTATGTATATTTGTCGTTTCAAATGTTGATTCGACATTTTTTTTATGGTAAAATATTCATATAGAATATAGGATGTGATAATATGGCTAAACAAGGTTATGTAGTATATACAGCAGATAAAATTAAGAAGCGTAAACAAAGAATGAAAAAAGCCAAAATAATAATTGGTGTTCTTTTCATATTTTTGATGCTTTTTTTTGTGGTATTATCACTTGCATATAATGGTGGTGCTTTTACAGTTACACTAGATCCTAACTTTCACAATAAAACTGGTATAGCAATTTATACTGATGAAGTAAAACGTGAACATGTTAGAAAACTTTATGCCAAAGAATTAAAGTTTATGGATAATATCTCAGGTGAATGGTTACCTAAAAATTATAAAGACTTTAAAGGTGGAGATCATAATGGAGATAATTACATTGCGTATACTTTCTATGTTGACAATCAAGGCAATCAAAATCAACGTTATTGGTATGCTTTATATATCGATGATGTAATTAAAAATGTTGATGAAGCTATTCGTATCAAGATTATTCGAAATGATGAAGAAAAAATATATGCCAAAGAAAATCCATTAACAAAAGAAGCGGAAAAAGGAACAGTTAAATTTTATAAACATGATATGCCTATTTTAGAGAGTCGTGATAATTTTAGACCAGGTGATATTGATAAAATAACTATCTTTATTTGGTTAGAAGGGGATGACCCTGAATGTATTGATAATATTCTTGGTGGAGAAATTAAAATACATATGGAAATAACTGAAGAGCATAAAACTGATAAAGAGTTTGAAAAAGAAGAACAAAGTGTTCATGCTGATGTTAATTAGAATAAAAATGGAGTATGATTATGCAAAATAATGAAGAGATAAAGGACGAAAATTATCGAAAAAGAAAAAGAAGATTCCTCTTTATTTGGTTCTTCTTTTTAACCATTTTCTTATCAACGATAACTTATGCATGGTTTACATCAAATAGATTAGTTGATCTTGAATTCTTCGATATTCATGTTGAAACTGATGGTGGACTTGAAATAAGTGCAGATGCAATTGATTGGAAAAGTGAAGTTACGGTAAATGATCTTAAAACTGCTTATAAAACTTATCCAAGTAGCTTAAATCAAGTACCAGGTGTAATGATGCCTATGTCATCAGGTGGTGGACTTGATGGAAATGGTTTCTTAACAATGTTTTATGGTCAAGCAGATTATGGTGGTAATAGTAATTATTATTTAACTACCTATCGTAAAGTTGAAGAAAGAACAACCGAAGAAAGTAATAATGGTGATTATATTGCCTTTGATGTTTTTATTAAAACAACTGCGCCTAAAACAGTTTACTTGAGTAGTGATTCGTTTGTAAGACCAAAAGAGGGAGATGGAGTTGGAATAGAAAACTCTGCTCGTATTGCTTTTATTAAAGAAGGAAGTATGTCAGCAGAAACAAATATTACAACCGTTCAAAATTTAAAAACTACGAATGATAATAACGTTTATATTTGGGAACCTAATTATGATGTTCATACAGAACATGGGGTAATTAATGCTAGAAAAACTTATGGTATTGATACAACAACAACTAATGCCGATATAATTCAATATGATGGTGTTGTTGGTACAGTTTCTAATAGTGCAATGGTAGAAGTTGGTGAAGCTAACGCTACTAATTATCCAAATTTATTTAGTAATGTTGATGTTGATATATATACAAAAAGTAATAATAACGAGAATAAAGAATTGTTTGATATTGATGCAGGTATTACTAAAATACGTGTTTATATGTGGCTAGAAGGACAAGATGTTGATAGTGAAAATAAAGCTAGTCATGGAGATGTAACTTATTTCCTAGAATTTACTTTAAATCCATAAAAAATAGAAAGGAGTAACAATGAAAAAGATTAATTTAAAAAACTTTAAATTTAATCGATTTAATATCATAGTTATTTGTGTAACATTTGCTTTGTTACTCTTTTTTGTTAGTACATTTTTTCATACATATAGTGATTATGCCACAAGAGATGCATCTAAAATACAAGGTGATACTGTTTATGTTAATGATTTAGCTAATGATTATTATTATTTATTAGGTCAAAACTATGTTGGTGATATTAATTCAAATACGGTTAATTATACTGAATCAAATATAAAAATGGTTACTATTAATTACTATGGATATCCAAGTAATGATAATAGTTTAACTGGTTATGTATCATTAACAGAAAGACAAAATAAATTTGTTTATTACAAGTATTTTCCAATAAAAAATAATCAAATATCAATTGAACTTATTGATAATCCATTTACATTAAGACCTGTTGGAAAAGGTTTTGGTGGATGGACAAGTCCTAATGGAACTATTACTAAAAATAATAATACTAATACCTATACATTAACTATCAGTAGTAGTGTTAGTGAAGTTAATGTTTATGCTAATTGGCAAGATGCTAGAGTAGTTTTCTTAAAAGGTGAAGATGGTGATGATAATTTTGATGGATCAAGTAATTATAATGCAGTAGCTAGTTGGGGTAGAGCTTTTGAATTATTAAGAAATAATAATTCTAACGTTGATGATCGAGAACTTAATATTATTGTTTTAACTGGTCCACTTGATCATACTATTAATTATTCAAGAAGAGTTACTCATACTTGGAATTATTCATATACATATACAGATAATACGACATTTACTAATGATAATGAATACTTGATTGTCTATAAAAATGGTAATAATAGATATGCCTTATATGATAGTTGGTCAAATGTTGGTATGGAAACATTATCTACAACAACTAAACCTAGTGATAAATCAGTATGGATAATAACTCATGATAGTAATGGTTATTTAATTAGAAATAAAGATAGTGGTAATTATTTAGGTTATGAGCAATACTATAATACCAATGTTGCTATGTTTATAAGAAATACTCCATATTATTGGGATTATGATACTAATCTTCGAACATTTTTTACAACATTTACGATAACAACAGTTGATTATGCATTCTCAGTAGCTAATTCTTTAAATAATTATACAAATTATTTAATAGGTGATGCTAATTCATTTACCAATAATAATGGTGTACAAACATTTAACGCTTTAAATAATTCTTTAACAACAACTAATGTTAGTAGTCAAAACTATGATCAATCTAATTTATGGAGACTTAATCCAAGTGGAACAGGTTATACTATTTATAACGTAAATCAAAATAAATATTTAAGCCATACTACCACTGATCCAATCAACTTGGAATTAAATAATAATGCCACAGTATGGAATTATGATACAAATACTAATATGCTAAGTACAGAAGTAACTCATTATGTTACAAGACAAGAATATACTGCATCTACCCTTGGTGCTGGAACATTTTATATAGGTTATCAAGATGGAGCTAATTATGCACTTTTGAATAATAATCGAGCATTTACTAATTTTAATGCAAATCAAGTTCCCGGAAATACATATCAATGGACATTAGAGGCTAGTGGAACAGGATTTTATATTAAAAATAGCTCTAATCAATATTTACGTATTAGAAATGGTGGTTTAACAACAACTACTAATACTAATAATCGAACACAGTTTTATATTGATAGTAATAATCGTGTAAATAATGGAACATATTACTTATATCGTAATGGTAATAATCTTGCTGTTACTAATAATGCTAATAATGCTCGAGCTTTATATAAAGTAACCGTAACTGAGGTACAAGTAGCTGATAGACAAGAAACACAATATTTACGTTTTAATAATAATAACTGGAGATTAGAACCAAATGGTAGTGCAATTAGTTTTATTAGTTATACAAGAAATGAAACTACTGATGATAGAAACTTTTATTTAAGATATGATACTACAGCTAATAATTTTACTTTTGATACAAATACTTCTGGAACAGGTTTATATTTTACTACTTATGAAGAAAATAGAACTATGACTGGTACAAATCGTGGTAATATGGAAAATAATGGTAACTATAATTCTTCTAATAATTCCGCAGCTGCAACTATAACTAGTGTATATGATAATACGGATTATCGTAATAATGCGACTATCGATTTAACTAGTACTAATTATTTTAGAACAATAGCTTATCGTGATTTACAGCTTGAAAATTTAAAAATAATATCTGATGGATATCGATCAATTAATGATAATTCTACAACTACTAACTTAAGTGGAAGTTATCCATCACTAATAGGAAATAGTCAAAATGTACGAATAGGACGTGGAATGACTCCTAATGATTGGGATGATAATTCAAGTACAATTTTTGCCTATGTACAAGGTGGTGGAGATGCAACTGTTGGAAGTACTAATAGTAATAATAATGCTTATAAACTTGTTATTGAAAGTGGAAGATATTCTGGATTAATGGCTTCACATATTAGAAATAATTATGGTGGTACTAACTATTATGATTATCATGGTTCAATATATTTAACTATTGGAAGTGATTATGATCGAGCTAATAGTAATAACAATGATTTATTAGATATATATTATCGTATGGGTAGTAGTAATTATTATGGTGTTAATGGTACTAATAATGTACATGATTTAGCTTATTTAATAAATATAAAAAGTGGTTCTATCGGAATGAATTATTTTAATAATTCAACGGAAGCAGATGCTTCACGTGCATATTCAGGAATATATGTAGGTGGATTAACGGTATCTGCATCTGGTTCAAATGATGATGTATCTAATCGTGTATTAATTGTTGAGGGTGGAAATATAGCTAATATTATTGGTGGATTACGTATTCAAGAAAGTACTGGTAACAATGGCGTTCATACTAAAATATATATAAAAAATGGTAATGTTCAAAATATAGTTGGTGGTGCTGGTGTGTCAACAACTTATGGTAATAGATATATATCAGTTACTGGTGGTAATATTGCTTATAGTGTATCCGGTGGTTCTAATGGAGTGGCTGCTACTAATGAAACTGATCAAAGTGGTCGACTAGGTGGAGATACTTATGTTCATGTTGGTGGAGAAGCTCATATTGGAACAGCATCAAGTGGATCAACACTATATGATGTTGATCGTGGTTGTGTACTTGGTGCAGGTAATGGTAATCAAAGCTATGGAACATCAGGTCGTGTTAATACATCACATGTTTATATATCAGGAGATGCAACTATTGAAGGAAATGTCTTTGGTGGTGGAAACTTTGGACCAGTTTCAGTTGATAGTAATATAACTATTGATGGAGCTACTATTAAGGGAAATGTTTATGGTGGTGCTAATAAAAATGGTGTTGGTACAGTTTCAATTAATGAATCTACTGTTTATAATGTAAGTTATAATGATAATTTAGATCTTACTAGTGGTAATACATATTTAATTAGTAAAATAAATGGTAATAATCATAATTTATTATCAGAAAATAATAGTAATGGTGTTTATAATGTTTCAGTATCTTCTACTAATCCACCATCTGATTATTCACGTTGGTTAATTAATAGTGCAACAGGTGGTTATACAATTAGAAATTTAAATTATAATGGTTATTTAGCTTATACTACAGGATCAACTCCATCTTTAGCAATAAGTAATAATAATACCAATGCTATATGGAATTATGATACTACTAATAAAACATTCTATCGTGATATTAGTTATGTAGCATCACAAACAGTTAATTATACTTTTGCTAATAATTTAACTAGTGGAAGTGAATATGTATTAGCTAGTGGAAATAATATTAATAATACTATTTACTCACTAGGAAGTAGTGGAGGAGCAACTAGATTAACAACAACAACAGAACCAGATGATAGTGATGTATGGATTATTACTTCTAGTGGAAGTGGTTATACAATAAGAAATAAATCAACTAATCAATATCTTGGTGTAAGTACTAGTTGGTGGAGTGCATCACTTTCATATAATACTCAAACAGAATGGGCATGGAATTCTAGTAGTCATCAATTTACTTATACAACAAGTGGTTGGTGGGGTACAACATATTATTTAAGATACAATAATGGTTGGGAATTATCTACATCATCTGGTTCAGTTTATCCAGCTACATTTAATACCAATACAACAATGGCCAATGATAGATTTTATTTAGTATATGATGGTACTTGGAAATTAAGTAAAACAGCAAGTAGTATTAGTTTAAGTACATTTACATCAACAGCTTCTACGGGATATACTGTTTCGAATCGTTCAAATGGTGATGTTAATATTACCATGAATAGTGGTACTGTATCAGGAGCAATCTATGGAGGAGCTTGTGAAAGAGGTAATGTAGCCGGTAAAGTAACTATTAATGTTAATGGCGGAACAATTGAATCTGATAGTGAAAATAATGGTAGTATCTTTGGCGGTGGTTATGGTGGAGATACCTTCATAGCTAATGGAGTAGATCTTAATATTAATGATAATCATAATGTAACCGTGTCTGGTACTATTTATGGTGGTAGTGCTCTTGGAAATATTATTGGTGATATTGACATTGATTCTATTGATGCAACAGGTAATGGAAATGTAACAGTAAGTGGAGATTTCTATTGTGGATCAATGGGAGATGATAGTGATAGTATTAATGGTAATGTTCAAGGAAATTGCACAATTACTTTAGATGGTGGAACATATCGTGGAAGTGTATTTGGTGGAAATAATGTTAATGGTAGTCCAAGTGGTGTTGTTACTGTTACAATTGGTGGAAATAATAGTACCACAGTAAATACTGTATATGGTGGCGGTAATCAAGCTGATAGTACAGCTATAAGTGCTACAGTAAATATTGAAAATAATAGTACTATTACGAATGCCTTTGGTGGTGGTAATCAAGCAGCAGTACCTACTACTCAGGTAAATTTGCATGGTGGAACAGTAACAAATATTTATGGTGGAAGTAATCAATCTGGTAATATTACAACATCAAATATTAATGTAACTGGTGGAAATGCTACCAATATCTATGGTGGTAATAACTTAGGTGGTAGTGTTAATGTAAGTAATATTAATATTAATGGCGGAAATATTAGTAATGTTTATGGTGGTGGTAATGAAGCCACTACTGGAACTACAACTATTAATTTAAATAGTGGTACTGTTGGTAATGCTTATGGTGGTGGAAATAAAGCCGGTGTTACAACTAATACAACAGTTAATTTAGATGGTAGTACGTGTACAAATATCTATGGTGGAAGTAATACTAGTGGTAATGTACCAGAAAGTTTTGTAACAGCTACTAGTGGTAGTGTATCAGGTGCTATTTATGGTGGTAATAATGTTGGTGGAGTTACAACAACAACTAATGTTGATATATCAAATATTACTGCTGGTAGCGTTTATGGTGGTGGACAAAGTGCTACCACTGGAACAGATAATGTAGCTATTAGAAGTGGAAATATAACTAATGTTTATGGTGGTGGACAAAGTGCTAGTGTTAATAATTCTACTAATGTTAGTGTTCTTGGTGGAACAATTACTAATTTATTTGGTGGAAGTAATACTTCAGGAACAGTACCAGAAAGTCATGTAAATATTACTGACGGAACGATTGGAACTATTTATGGTGGTAATAATGCTGGTGGTACAACAACTACTACAAATGTTACTGTTACTACAGGTACAATTACTAATATCTATGGTGGTGGAAATGCTGCCAATTCAACAACAACAAATGTAATTTTAAATAATTCAACTAATCAAATAAGTAATATTTTTGGTGGATGTAAAGAAGCTAATGCAACTACTACAAATGTTACATTAAATAACGGAAGAGCAACTAATGTATTTGGTGGAAGTAATACTTCAGGAACAATTACTAATAGTCATGTTACAGTTAATGGTGGAACATATAGTAATTTATATGGTGGTAATAATGATGGTGGTGTTACTAATACCACTGATGTTAAAGTTTTAGGTGGAAGTGTTGGTATAGCCTTTGGTGGTGGAAATAATGCTCCAACTGAAACAACAAATATAATTGTTGATAATGCAACTATTTCAAATATTATTTATGGTGGAGGTAATAATGCCTCAGTTAATAATAATACTAATGTAATACTAAGAAATGATGCAGTTATTACTAATAGTGCTTTTGCTGGTGGTAATAATGGACAAGTATTAGGAAATACTAATATTACTGTTAATACGCGTGCAGATATTGGCCAACACTTATTTGGTGGAGGAAATAATGCGGCAGTAGTAGGTAATACTAATGTAATACTAGATAATGGTGTTGTTCGAGGAAATGTTTATGGTGGTGGAAACTATGGTGTAGTTTCTGGTTCAACTAATGTAAATATTAAAAATGCTACTATTCTTGGTAGTGCCTATGCCGGAGGTAATGGAGATACAGCTGATGTAGGAGCTAATACAACCATAACTGTTCAAGGATCATCTACTATTGGTAATCATGTATTTGGTGGTGGTAATGCTGCTGATACTGGTACTAGTGCTAATGATAATTCGAATGGTTTAGTAAATATTACTGGTGGTAATATCGGTGGTAATGTTTATGGTGGTGCTAATACAGCTGTTCTATATGGGGAAACTGTTGTAAATATTGGTTATGATGCAGTTACTACTCATATGAATAGTACAGATTATACAAAAGGTAATATTCGAATTGGTGGTACTGTATTTGGTGGAGGAGAAGCTAATGAAAGTGGATCTGAAACATATGACTTTGACTTTATTAGTGTAACTAAGGGAATAATAATTAATATTGATGGTAATGGCCATAGTTCGTTTGATATTCTTGGTAGTATCTTTGGTAGTGGTAATGCATCACGTACAACCGGTTATAGCCGTGTTTATATTAGTAATTATGGTAGTGATAATGATATTAAAAATAATGTTTCATTACAAAGAGCAGATATAGCTGTACTTGATAATGTACATATGGCTTTAAGTGGTGCTACCGATAGAACTAATGAATATTCTCAAGTTGTATTTAGCGTAAGTCGTATAACCGAACTTGATCTTAAAAATAGTTCAGCATTATATTTAGAAAATGGTGCTAACTTATTAACAAGATTCAAGAGTTTAAATGCTGATGGTACACTAGCTAGTGTTACTATTAATGAAAATACTCATGCAGTTACAAGAAATAATGGTACAAATAATCGAATATACATGATGGAAGATAAAGTATTAAATATTGCTCTTAACCAAAATGTTACAGCTTATGGTGAAGTTGATGGTATGGCATTCTTTGGAATGTTTAAACGAGATAGGCTTGGTCATATTGTAACGGCAATGTATAATACAGACTATACTACTGGAAGTACACCAACCGAAGGTGAGTTAGTATACTTTAGTAGTGGTAGTTATGTCCTTGGTTTACATGAAACTAATCATAATATAAAAGTTGATGGATTCTATACTAATTATTCAGATCCAGATAATCATGGAAAAATATTGGTTGATTATATTACGCCATCTCCTGATAATGCTGAACATTATATGTGGAATATTGGTGTAGCCGTTCAATCTTATGATATTGAGTTAGTAGCTAGTAAATATTCAACATTAGGTACTTTAGAATTCCCATTCATCAATAATGCAAGTGGTAATACTAATTTCCATATTAGTAGTTTCACTTATGATGAATTAGATCCAGATGTATCATTTATTAATCCAGATGATATACCACGTGTGGCAGCTAATGGAACAATAGCAGATAATGTAATGGGACTTGCTATTAAACCAGGTATTGGATGGGTTAATGTAGGTAGTGCATATTTCTTAACGGATAGTGATCCGAGTCATCGTGGATTATCTGATTTTAAGAGTGAAAATTCTAATATTACACCAAGTTTCTTATTTTATCTATATCACTCTAAAAACCTTCAAACGGAAGGATTAGTTGGTAAGGTTGTAGTAACGGTAGAAATTACTACTCCTATTGATGACTTGACTAATCATGTTGAAATAGCTAAATTTAATATAACAATTTCAAGAGCAATATTTGATACCAATGATTATGAAGGTGCAATGACTCCTGGTCGTGAATATGAAATGTTTACTTCAAGTAGTGTTATGGATATTACTTCAAAGAGTAGTTTAAGTGCTTATTATTCATTATATATGGAGAGTCCACAAACTATTTATCGAAATGATTATCGTCGTGTATTAACTTCTAATGTTATGTTACCAGTTAATACAAAGATAACTATGATTGATTTTGCTTCTTCAGATAGGCCAGAATACTATTATTACATTGTTAATGCAGCAGATAATGCGGTTATTCAACAAACATTTGATCGTACTGGTGATGCTGAATATGCACTGTCGAACTTTATTAAGATGGGATCTTTGGATACAACAAATAAATATGATGATGCCGTCGCGAATGGTATTTATTATGATAATGATAATCACCGGGCGATTGAAGAGTTTATCTTTATTGTTGACTTTAAGAATGCTAATATAACCCAAAATATGTATGATTGTTCACTCTTAATTGATATGGTTGATAGTGATGATCATGTTGTTCACTCGGTATTAGGTATTCAAAGAAGTAATATGGTATACAGTTTACATGCTAATCATCAAAGTGTTATTGATGTATCAGCTACGGTATCTAAACCAACTTTATATGCAGGTGATATTGAAGATTTACGTGTAACAATTAACTTTAATCAAAATGATGTTCAATCACTAAATCGTATAGTTGATACAACATATTATGAGCAAAAACTTGGTTTAAAAATAACATTTATTAATGAACGTGGTAATGTTGTTAATGGTGTTGATTTACTTGGTACTAGTTTAACTCTTGATGGAGTAACTCACTATGCAAGAAGTGATGGAACGATAAGATTTAAGATTGCTGATAGGGTAGCTAATTCATATTCTAATATTAGGATAAATACAGAAAATAGTACATTAGCCGCGGGAAATTATACGATTAGAGTAGAAGCCTTCTATTCAACAGATGGTATATACTTTGGTCGAACCCCAACTGATGAATGTGAAACATCATTTAGAATGATGAATAAATCATATGGATTAAATGTTGTTATTCCAGAAAGTGAATTAATTATTGATCATGAAACTGGATTAAATGATAATGAAACAAGAACTATGAATGCTACTATTACATATTCAGGATCATTAATTGAACCAAATATGAAAGTTATTTTATATCGACGTAGTTATAGTAGTGTATATGCAATGGATTATAATCCGGTTGAAGTAACAGATTATATTACAAATAATGTAACTAGTTATGGTAATAATACACATATTTATACTATTATTGATGAGCTAGAAGGATCTGCTTCAGAAACTGGAACAAATAACTATACATTTAATTTTGGTCAAGATTTAACAACTGGTACTTATAAACTGGAATTTAGATTATATGATAATAATGCTTACGTTGGTAATGTTATAAAATATGTAATCATAAAATAAAGGAAGATTTTCTTCCTTTTTTTGTACAAAAATTGATTTTTTACTAGTTTTTTTAAGCATATTTCGATATAATTATATTGTATGGGTAGGAGGTAGCTATGCAAGGAGATTTAGACAACCAAAAAGAACTAGTTAAGCAAGAGTTATTTGATAAAGTTCCTTTAGGAGAAGTTCTTGATATATATAGCGAAATTAGTTCAATGATTAAGTCGTTAGAAGATCGTGAAAAAGAATTATCGGAGAGTGAAGGAAATGCTAAATGAAATAAAAAAGATGATTGAAGCCGATAACGAAGTATTAAACATTCTACCTCAAAATAATGTTAATAATCGAAAAAAATATCGTGCAGAATTGACTAATATAAAAAAGAAATATGTTGATAAACAAAGCGAAGTATATGGTTATATAATTACTAAAAATAAAATGTTAAAAGCAAAATATAATATACCTCATGAAGATAGTTTAAAAAAACAAATGCGTGATTTAGAAGAAAAGACTAATTACTTTAATCCATATCAAGATGCATATGAAATATTAGGATTAGATAAATTATTCTATGGATTACATAAATACTACGATAATGATTTAAATATATATAATAATAATATAAATAAAATATTAGATATATTTGATCAAGTAGGTGTAACACTTACTAAAGATGATTTTTATTTTAGTGATAGTACTATACAATATATGGATGTATTAATTAAAGAAAGAAGAGAAGGTAATTATAATTCAGCTATTATTAAGCAAACGTTTGAAGACTTATTTTGGCAAAATCATAATATGATGAGATATATCTTACTTAACTTTAAACATCTATATTACGCAAATGAAAAGAAGTTTAATGACTACGTTTTAAAAACAAAACAAAATATTTTATCGGAATATGAAAATGGTTTTGATGGTCTTTTACAAAAATATCAAGACTTATATGTTAAAAATAATAATAGTTATTTAACTAATCGTGGCGTTTTTTATAAAATGTTTGTTAATAAAGAACTAAGTATAAGTGATTATGAAAAAGATAAAGTTGATAAATTAATTAATGAATATTTAGATAGTAGTAATGCAAAAAAAGATAATGAAATCTTTAAAAAATTATATGCATCTATTTATGAGGAATTGTTTATTTATCGTAATAAATTTGTCTTAGATGAAGTAGATAAATTATATAAAGAAAAAGATAGTTATAAAAACTTAGTAGCGACTACTAAAAAAGAAATTAGTACTATTGAAAAAATAATTTATAAAAAACGTAAAAAGATTAAGAGTAGAAGTATCTTTAAAAAGAAAAATATTGATGGTATTTTAACTAAAGAAATAGAAGATAGTTTAGTAGAATTAGATAAAAAATATGATGAATTAGATGAAAATCGTTATAAAGAAAAAATTGGTACAATGGTTAATCCATCAATTAAAGATTATCTTCTTTTGGGTAAATCATATTTATTTATGGAACACATCAGTAAAGAAATGGAAGAAGAGACAGATACATTAGTAGCTGATATAAATGAAAATATTTATTGTCCATATGAAGTTTTAGTTGAGAATTTATCTTATACTGATGTTGAAACACTTAATTTAATTGTTTATGATAAATATCGATTACTTGGTTTAAATTTAACAACTGATAGTTTTCTTGAAGAAAATCTAAGTGGTATGTTAAAAGTGATAGGAAATATTATTATTTATCGTACATTAGTAGAACTAGGTATAAAAATAGATGAAATTAGTTTCATTATGGATAGTGATGAAATAATAAAAAAAGTGTCAGGTTCTTGATAGATAAGATAAAATATGATATATTGTAGAAGGTGATAATATGAAGAAAGTATTAAAAATAGTATTTGGGTTTATTGGTTTTATTTATTTGATTGTTGCAATATTTGCAATAGTATGTTTATTAAAGAAAAATGACTTTGGTTATCCACAATTTGGTAGTAAAACATTATTTGTTGTGGAAGAAGATAGTAAGGAAACAGGTTATAAAAAAGGAGATTTGATTGTTCTTACTAAACCAAAGAATGATGAAGTTAAAGTTAAAGATGGAGTTTTCTTCTATGATACAGAATATAAGAAAAATACTATTAATTATGGTAATGTAACTGAAAGAGAAGTAATTAATGAAGAAGAAACAACATTTACAATTGGTAAAAAGAGTTTTTCATCTCAGTATTTAGTAGGTAAGAAAGATGATGGCACAAAATATTCAGGTATTGGAAGTATATTAAGTGTATTATTATCAAAGTGGGGATTCTTTGGAATAATCATCGTACCATTCTTTATTATGTTTATGATTGAATTATTTGCTATATATACTGAAGTAAAATATGGAAAAAAGAAAAATAATTAATTATGAAAAGATGGTTAATTATTCTTTTTCTTATATCATTAACAGCTACGGCTTATGTTATAACATCTAGTTATGCATTGTTTGAAAATGAAAGAGAAATAGTAATTAATAATGATATAGGAAAATGGGATATTTTGGTTAATGAACAATCAATTAATAATACAACAACGTTTAGTGTTACGAATATACATGTAACAGGTGATAGTAATGTTCGTGAGAATTATTTTGCACCTGGAACTAATGGATACTTTGATATAGTAATAAATCCAGGAGATACAGATGTAAGTATATATTATGAAATAGTATGTCGAACTGATCGAATAACTAATCCACAAATTAGCCTTACAGCAATAGAAAATGTTGGTAAGCCTAATTTAATTGATGTAGCGCCATATACGCATGCAGGTGTTATTCCACTTAGTGATATACAAAACAATGATATTACTAGAATTAGATTTTATGTTACATGGGCAAATAATGATAATAATAATGAAATAGATTCATTGTATGGAAATAGTAGTGCTACTTTTGACATACCAATGGAAATAACGTTTAGACAATATACGGGGGAAAATATAGTGTCAGCTACAGCAACGCCAACAGCTACACCAAATAATGGTTGAATCAACTTATAAGGAGACGATATATGAAAAAAGTCCAGAAAATAGTTGGTAAAATAGTTAATGTACTGATAGTAATTGTAATTATCGCCATTATTTTCTGTGCATACTGTGTTTTTTCAATTAAAGTATTGGGTAATAAATATGTTAATATATTTGGTTATTCAGTCTTTGAAGTTGCGACAGGAAGTATGCATGGATCAATTGAAATAGGGGATGCAGTATTAGTTAAGATTAATAGCGAATATGATGTTGATGATGTTGTTACTTATCAAAGTGGTGATGATTTTATTACCCATAGAATAATATCAATACAAGATGGTAGTGTTATTACAAAGGGAGATGCTAATAATGTTAATGATAACCCAGTTGATAATAAAATGATTCTGGGTAAAGTAGTTAAAGTATTACCGAAACTTGGCACATGGAAAAAAGTATTATTAACACCTAAAGTAATAGTTCTTATCTTAGTAACTTTATTTGTATTTAGTATATTGTTCTCTTATAATGGTGAATCAATTAAAATTATTTCATCAAAGAAAGCTCAAAAAGAAGTTGATGATAAAATAAATGATGAAGTTAATAAAAAAGTAGCCGTCATTAATAGAAAGAAAAGACGTTCTAAAAAAGTATTGGATGCAACACAAATACTTGATATAAGTGAAGTAAAAAAAGAAATAAAAAAAGATAATCAAAAAAAGAAAAAGACATTAGACGCTACTCAAATAATTGATGTTTCTAAAATCAATAAGAAAGTAGGCTAATATGAAACATTTCAATAGAAAACGTTTAATTATATCAGGGGTATTAGTTGTTTCTGTAATAGTGTTAATTCTTTTGATAGGTTCAGATGTATTTACTTATTCTAGATATGAAACACATGTTACATCACAAAACAGTATTACAACAGCTATGTATTTATTAAGTGATGAATATCAAACAATTAGTGTTAAATTACCGGATGTAATTCCTAGTAATAATCAATATACATATTCATTTTCTGTAAGTAATTATAAAAATGATTTACATAGTGATACAAATTTAAAATATCGAATACACATTAGAACAACAACTAATTTACCTATTGAATATGATTTGTTTGATACTTTAAATATTGAAAATGCAACATCAGTTGTTTCTAGTAGATCTACTGATCCAGATCGTGATGGTACTTATTTTAATCACATATTTACAGATTATAAAACAATGTTATATAGTGAAAATAAGACAGATAATTATACAATACTATTCACTTTTCCTGAAGAATCAAATGATACACCACCGGTGAATTATAAAGATGCGAAGTATAGTGGAATGGCTGAATTGATAGAGATTAACTTAGAATCAAAACAAATACTTGCAAGTGATACATAAAAAATAAAAATATGTGAAAAATGCTTGTCATAAAAAAAAATATATGATAAACTTAATATGTTATGATAGAGGTGAAAGAATGGAAGAAAATTATCTTGTAAAAAAGAAAGAACAAGAAGAAGATAAACGTAAAAAAAGAGGTCTTTTATACTTGTTAGGTATTAAAAATCGTAGAATGTTATTCTTAGTATTAGCATTCATATTAACAATAGTAGTATTATCTACAAGTACTTATGCATGGTTCACATCTAACTTTACTGTTAGTGTTCAACCTTTGGATGTACAAGTATCTAGTGGATCAGGTATCCAAATTTCAACTGATGCTGTTAACTGGAAATCTATGATTACATTAGCAGATATTCAAGCTGGATACTCAGGAGGACTTAACAAAGTTCCAGATGGAGAAATGAGCCCAGTATCAACTGTTAAAACTGCTTATGCAGATGCAACAACTTGGTCACAAGGATTAAGGATGTACAAAGGAACAATTGTTAATGACGTTAATTCCGGAGTTATGTACTTAGATTCTGTAGAAGAAGCAGATAATAGTACAACAGAAAAGAATTATATTGCATTTGACTTATTTATTAAGTTAGATTATAAAGCAACAGAAGCAGCACCAACACAAAAAGTATATTTCACATCAGGAACTGGAATTACTACTTATGGTGCAGCTAATACTTATATTGAGTATGCTGGACGTATGGGATTCGTTGTTCAAGGAAATCAACCATCTAGTTCATCTGTTGATACATTAAGACATATTAAGGGAGCTACAGCTGTTAAGATTTATGAACCAAACTATGATGTTCATACAGCTAACGGTTTAGCAAATGCTCGTGATAATTACAATATTACTGGTTATCTATCAGATCCAACTGATCCAACTAGTGAAGTTGTAGCTTATGCACAAAGTGGTGATCAACCAGCTGTTCCATATTATGGAGTTAAGGCAGCATTTGAATATGATGATGAAGAAGATACAACAGCTCCTGGATATGTACCATCAGGAACAAGATTATATAGTACTGAGAGCTCTAAGTTTGAATTAGTTGAACCTGATTATCAAACAACAGCTGCTAATACAAGTACATTTGAATTTATGAATTTAGCTCCAGGTGTTACAAAGATTCGTGTTTATATGTGGGTTGAGGGTCAAGATATTGATTGTGAAAATACTGCATCAGGTGGAAATGTTCAATTTAATTTAGGATTTACTCTTGAACCAAGTGCAACTCCAACACCTACACCAGCACCATAAAATATAATTTGAAATTAAGAAGGATTTAGTCCTTCTTTTTTTGTGTATTTGCACTAAAAACAATCGAAAAATCAATGCAAATTTGACGAAAACGTTAGTTTATGCTAGAATATAAAGCTATCACGAAAGAGGTGTTAGAATGTTTTATGATGTTGAAAAAGCGATAGATGCCTGTGATGATGAGCCATCCCTGGTATTCGAAGCTATTAAATTTAATTATCGTGATGTATACGAAAAAGTTCTTGAAAAAGAACACTTTAACTTTAATTTATTAGATGAAGATGGTAATAATGTACTTATGAGATTATTGAAAAATAAAGATTATGATATAATTGCAAAGTATATTGATAAAAAAGAAATAAATATCAATCATCAAAATGATGATGGGGATACATTTATGCATTTATTAGTTAGTCACAACTATGTAGATATAAGAGAAATATTTGAAAAGGTATTAGCTAGAATTGATTTTCTACCTAATATAAAAAACAATAATAATGAAAGTATTTTGGATAAATCCATCAATGATCATTATATTTATACAGTTATTAAAATACTATCAGATACAAGATTTAATTCAATAAGTTTATATTCTTTTAAGAAATTATATGATGCTTATATAAAGAGTAATAATTATGGAACTTATTCCAAGTTAAATAATTATGTCTTAATATTTGATAATTTAAAAAAGAAAAGCTTAATGCCATCGATGAGAAAACTATTAAGTATATTAAAGAGTAAAGAAAAGATTATTATAAGAGATTTAGGTGAATCTAAATTAGATAATCTAGATAATATAATAAATCATGTAATAGAAGAGACTATGTAGTCTCTTTTTTTGTAAATAAAATATGTAAATAAAATGTAAATATATAGTAAAATATAATGTAAAATTATTGTAATATAACACTTTATATAAGATAATATAATTGAAGGTGATAGTATGATAAAGACTAAGAAACAAATGTTTATCATGATTGGTTCATATTTACTATTTATTTTATTAGGCACAGTTACTTATGCTTTCTTTAATTATACAAGAATAGGTACTGCTAATACTATCAAAGTTGGAAGACTTGCTTTTAATAGTGAGCAAGGTAATTCTATCAATTTAACAAATGTTTTTCCAATAGATAAAACTACTGTTAATACAAATACAGATAATGTTGGTACTGTCACAATTCATGTAACAGGTGATACAACATATGATCAAGGAATTGAATATGTAGTTAAAGCTGTTAATGTTCATAATACTATCGATGAAGGAACTAGTAAAAAAAATGTTCCAGTTAATCTTGATATAAGTTATGAAGCTGCAAATGGAAAAGTTATTGGAACGGAAGATGAAGATTATTTCACTAATCGTGGTGGTAATACTTCAAGATATAAGATAACAGCCGGAAGAACTGTTTATGAAGGAAGTAACTTATTAGTAGGATATATTAAACCAGATGCTACTGGTGTTGATGGAAATATTACTATAAAAGCTTATATAGATAAAGATAGTATTGCAATATCTGATACTTATCCAGAATCAAATTTAAAATATTGGCGTAATGAAAAAATGACTCAAGAAGAGTTAAATGCTTGTATTTCATATATGACTGATGTATATGGTTCTTCTTTAAGAAGTGGAGAAAATGCTGAAGGTTTTTGTAAAGGAACAGGAAAAGCCGTTAATTATACGTTTGATCAATGGATTTCATTTCATGAATTTACACAAGAAGATCTTACTTATTTGCAATTACATAACGTAATTGATGAATATCAAAATGGAACAACTGATGAATGGGCAAATGGTAGAGTAGTTTTCACTACTGATGAATGGAATAGTTTTAATACAAATGGTATTAGTTTTCAAGTTAAAGTAGAAGCTAATGAAGGTATTTGGGTTCCTGTTAAAGGTAGTGCGATGGGATCGTTTCCAGACTCTATAAAGAATTTAAGTAATAGTATTAAAAAAATATACTTTAATCAAATGGACAAAGATGAAATGCATGATGCTTATGCAAACGCAACAATTAAAGCGGATTTAACATATAATGATGAGGGTGAAGTATTAGCGTGGTTAGTACCATATGATGAACTTGAAGATGGATATTATCAAATGTATGATTTATATATAGCTAGTGAAACAACAACTGAATTAACAACTGGACGTAGTCTATTTATGAATTTTACAAGAATGAATGAAATTCAATTTAATAATATTAATACTTCTAGAGTAGAAGATATGTATATGATGTTTGCTTGGAATTATGGTTTAAGAAGTATTGATTTATCAAGTTTTGATACAAGTAATGTTGAAGATATGGGCTTTATGTTTTACTATAATGGTTTAGAGTCATTAGATATACATTTCCTTAATATGAAAAAAGTTAAGAGTCTAGCTCAATTTGCTTCACATTCAAGAGAACACTTTAAATCTGTTAATATGTCAGGATTAGAATTAGATAGTGTAACTAATATGGTTAGTATGTTTTATGGTAATGAAAATATGACTGAAGCTGATCTATCACATGTTAAAACACCAAATGTTGAATTGATGGGTGACTTCTTCTTCCAATGCTTTAAACTAGAAAAAGTATATTTATCCGATATGGGTAGCGATAATTTAAAGGGTGTTGGTGCAATGTTTAGTAGTAATGGTAGTTTAAAAGAAATAGATATGACTAACTTTAATTTTGGAACAACATCTATTACTTACTTATTTGGTGGCTTGTCAAGTTTGGAAACTATTGATTTAACAGGGGCTAAAGTAAGTAATGTTACTGAAATGAATGCATTATTTAGTAGTGATAGTAAGTTAAAGACAATTTATGCATCTAGTGATTGGGATTTACCAGATAGTGTACAAACAAACTATATGTTTGGTGGATGCACATCACTTGTTGGTGGAAATAATACTAGCTATGATAATAATAATCCAAAAGATAAAACATATGCTAAAATAGATCGAGAAGGTACACCAGGTTACTTTACTTTAAAAACTAATTAGAAGATGGAAACATCTTCTTTTTTTGACAAAATAATAAAAATAGTATATTATGTAGATAGAGAGGGAGATTATGGAAAACAGAATATTTAGACATCATCATCATATAATCTTGCACTTGTATATTCGGCATTAATTAAAAAATACCGACAGCAAGTGCTTTTAGTGGTGCTTGTTGTCTATATAAAAAATGAGTTTAAGACTATATAGACAACTATATAGTCTTTTTTTGATATAAGGAGGATTCATGAAAAAATTAAATTATAAAATATATATACCATCAGGTAATCCGACAGCATTAGTTATTGGAATAGAAAAAGATATAGAAAAACGTAAAGAAATCAATAACTATCTTATGAGTAAATATGATTTTGTAGAACAAGTTGGTTTTATTAGTAAAAACAATTATGAACTTATTATGGCTGGAGGAGAGTTTTGTGGAAATGCAACAAGAAGTGCAGTTAAATATTATTTAAATAGTAAACCAGGTAATATTAGTATTAAAGTATCTGGTGTAAAAGATAAATTAAATGCAGGTATTGATAATGATAATAATGTTTGGGTAGATATGCCAATTATTAAAGGTGATTTTAGTAAATCAGTAAAAAGAATAAATAGTAATAGTGCAATTATAAAAATGTATGGTATAACACACATGGTTATTGAATCAGGCAATATCAATAAAAAATATAATAAAGAAGAGTTAAAGGAATATGCATATGAAATATTAGAAGAATACAATTTATTATGTGAAAATGCTGCTGGTGTTATGTTTATAAATAAAGTTAATAATAATATTGAATTATATCCAGTGGTATTTGTAAGAGAAATTAATACATTATTTTATGAGACAGCTTGTGGATCAGGTACAACAGCAGTAGCTATTTATGAAAGTAGTAAATTATATAAAAATATTGATATTAATGTAATACAACCATCAGGTAAGATAATTAATGTCAAAACTATTGTTAATGAAAACAATATAGTAAATGTTCGAATTAGTGGACAAGTACTTGAATATCAAGAAAATAATTTTGTAAAATATCAAGATTTAATTACAGTTAATAAAATCAATAAAAAAACTATGAATGAAGAGTTTGTTAAAATACCTAATTCATCAGATAAAGTTATTGGAAAATATGTTAGTAATTTAAATGAATTAGAGTATTCTAACATTATTAGAGTTCGAAAAACAGTATTAGAAAAACTTAATAAAGTAGATGACTTATTAAAAGAAATAAATCCTAATTATCAAATAATGGTTGTATATGGTTATCGTAGTATGGAAAAACAAGTTAAATACTTTAATGAAGAAATAAGAAAATATAAAAAATCATTTAAAGACGAATTAGAATTATTGGAATTTGTTCATGAAAAGATAGCTGTTCCTGAGGTATCAGGTCACCCGACAGGAGGCGCAGTTGATGTAGTTATCTATGATATGAAAGAAGATACAATAATTGATTTTGGAACTAAAGTACATGACTTTGATGATAATAAAAGTTATATAACATATCAAGATATTAGTGATGAAGCTTATGAGAACAGGATGTTATTACGTAAATTAATGATGAAAGTAGGCTTTGCACCTTATGATGGAGAATGGTGGCACTTTTCATATGGTGATCGTGAATGGGCTTACTATTATAAAAAGAAAAAATACTTGTATTCACAAGTTAATAAAGAAGATGTTTATAAGGAGGAATTATGAGAAAAATACAAATAGGGGTTATGGGTTCGGCAGACGATTTGAACTATTCAAAAGAAGCACTTGAATGTGCAAAAGAAATTGGAAAAGAAATAGCTAAAAGTGGTAATATTTTGGTTTATGGTGCGGAAAAAGAATATTCATCACTATCAACAAATGCTGCTATTGAAGCAAGTAAATATAATGGTATTACTGTTGGAGTAACACCAGGAAAAGATAAAGATGTGTATGGTGAATATCGACCAACTATTCTTGTTCCATGTGGACTAGAAATGGGTGGTGGAAGAGAATTTACTTTAGTATTATCATGTGATGTTATTATTGCAATTGGTGGTGGTAGTGGTACATTAACAGAAATGGCTATTGCATATCAAGCCAATATTCCAATAATATGCATTAATAAATATTCTGGTTGGGCTAAAGAAATGTCAGGTAAATTCTTTGATGAAAGGAAAAGACTAAAATGTATAGAAGCAAATAGTGCTGAAGAAGCAGTTAAATTAGCTATTAAGTCTTGTGAAAATTTATGAGACTAGTTGGAATAACTGATTTAGTATGTGATGTTTATTATGACGAAAATTTAAATATTATTGGAGCTTTTGGTGGAATGAGTACATGTAATATTATTTGTAATCTAGAATACATGGGATTTAATACTTTTGTTTATGGAGCTTGTGGTAATGATAATTTAGGTCAAATATGTATTAATAGTTTAAATGATTGTAATGTTAAAAATGATATAAAAGTGAATAATATTAATACAAAAACTTATCACATATTAAAGAAAAAAGAAAATAATAGAGATGTTTTTAGATCAATTAAATATTGTCCATATTGTAAAGATAGTAGTTGGTATGAAGATAGTTATATTGATGAAATTGGTATCTTAAATATAATAAAAAAAGATGATATTTTAGTGTTTGATAACTTAAATAGTAAAATTCAATATATTGTAGATAATACCAATAATTATAAATTACTTGATTTAGGTACATATAATGAATTTGAAAATCTTGAAAAGATAGAGATTATTAATAAATTAAGTAATAAGTTTAAAATAATTAATTTAAATGAAAGAGTAGAGAAGTATTTAATTAGTAAACTAGAATGTATTGATACTATTGGTTTATCTAAAATAATCAAAGCTGATTTATTAATAGTAACACGTGGTATTAAAGGAAATGATTTTGTTTATAATAATAAAAAGTATTTCTTTCCAATTGATAATGTTGTTGATGAAGTTGATGATAGTGGAGCTGGTGATGCATTCTTTTCTACAATTATTAAGAATTGGTTAAATAATAATATGACTGTTGAACCTAAATTATTTAATAATTGGTTTAATGATACTAAAGAATTAGTGTCTAAAGTATTAAAATTAATTGGATCAAGAACATATATAAAACCCATGTATAAAGTAGATAAAGATTATATTTGTAAAAATAAATGTCAATAAAACGTAATTATTGCAATAATAATTGCGTTTTTTTATATATTAACTTATAATTAGAATAGGTGATAATATGATAAAAACTAAGAAACAAATGTTTATAGTAATAGCAGTATTTACATTAGTACTATTACTAGGTACCACAACATATGCATTTTTTAATTACACAAGAACAGGTTCAGCAAATACAATTAAGACAGGAAGGATAGCTTTTAATACTAATCAAAATAGTACATTAACATTAACAAATGTATTTCCAATATCTAGTAGTGATGTAGGAAATGATTATACCCAAGATACATTAAAAATAGCTATTACTGGTGATACAACATATGGTAATGGAGTAGAATATCTTGTAACAGTAGAAGAAGCAAATGTTGTAACAAGTACAGGAACAAGAGTACCATTAGCATTAAAAGTAGATGTAACAGGTAATTTAGGAACACAAGATACAGATAGTGATCAAATAGATTATTTCACAGCTAGAAATGCTAAAACAACAAGTTATTATAAAATATTATCTAATACAGTTGCATACACTGGACAATACTTATTAGTAGGTTATATAGCTCCAGGTGCAACAGGAGTAAATGGTACAATAAATATCAAAGCTTATTTAGATGAAGATAAAATAGCTATTTCTGATACTTATGATGCTAGTGAATCAGATAATATGGGAACAACAAATGAGTGGGTCGATGGAAGAGTAGTTTTAACAACAACTGAATGGAATAATCTAGCAACATCTGGAAATGAATTATCATTTAAAATTAGAGTAGAAGCTAATGAAGGAGCATGGGTAGATTCAACTACAACTATAAATGCTGCTAAAAAAATGTCATATTCTATCAAAAGTGGTATAACAGAAGTTCACTTTATTAGATTAACATCAGATAGAATGCAAGCGGAATATGATAGAGCAACTGTTAAAGAAGATTTAACAGATACAACACTTAATGAAGGAAAAGTATTAGCATGGCGAGATGGAGACACTCTTTATATAGCAAGTAATGGTGAAACATATTTACCAGCTGATAGTTCGGCATATTTTGGAAGCTTTGTAGATGTAACAAGAATAGAATTTGAAAATTTAAATACTTCTAGAGTAACTAATATGGCTTCAATGTTTAATGCTTGTTATAGTTTAACAAGTATAGATTTCAGTGGTTGGGATATGAGTAGTGTAACTAATATGACTACTATGTTCTATGGATGTTCTAGTTTAACATCTATTGATTTGAGTAATAAAGGTAGTAATAATATGACAGCTGTTACCAATATGTTCGCTGGATGTAGCAGTTTAAGAGAGATAAATATGAGTGGCTTTAACTTCGGAAGCGCTAATATGTATGGAATGCTTGCTGGTGGATCAATTTCAAATTTACAAAAGGTTGATTTCTCAAATGCAAATACTAGTGGAGTAACTAATATGGGAGCAATTTTTGCAAGTTGTTCTAGTGTAAAAGTTGTTGATCTTAGTGGAATGGATACCAGTCATGTTACTAATATGACCAGTATGTTTGCAGGTGCAAGTTCATTAGAAACAGTATATGTTAATAATACATGGAGTACTAGTAGTGTAACAAGTTCTGATGCTATGTTTGGTGGAGCTATATCCATTAGAGGTGGTATGGATACTAGATATGATCCAGATCATTTAGATGCAGGTTATGCTCATATTGATGGTGGGCAAAGTAATCCAGGTTACTTTACTCAAAAAAGTAATTAATTTTAATTGACATAATAAATTAATTATAATAAAATAATATGCTTGTTGGAGGGATTAAATGAATACGTTTGATGGAAGATGTGGATCATGTGTTCATATGAATACAAATGATTATGTAAGAACTAAAGATCATTGTAAATGTACAATGAGAGGGCAATATTATGATTTAAATGAACCAAAATGTCGTTATTATGAATATGATAGATATAAGGATTATTATGATTTAAATCATCGTTGGTATATTGTAACAGCTATTTTTACTAAATTAGGATTAAAAGATGATTATGAATGTATTAGTTTACTTCATAACTTTAGAAATAATGTATTATCTAAAGATTCTAGATATGATAGTATGTTAGCTGAATATGATATAGTTGGTCCTAAAATAGCTAATCTATTGCTTAATGATGAAGAATCTGTTGATTTATGTAAGAGATTAGTACAAGTATTCTTAACACGTGTATTAGATAAGATTAAAGCAGGAGAAAATGAAGAAGCTTTAAATCTATATATTGAAATGGTTAATTTATTAAAAGTAATATACAACGTAGATTTAGTACAAAAAGAAGAAGAACCTAAAATAAAATAAAAAATACTTGATTTATTAATAAAAGTAGAGTATATTTATATAGGTACTGATTCGTAGTTTATGGATACCTCTGTCCTAAACTCCGTTTTGGTGAATAAAATAATTAAGGAGGAATTTATGGCTTTAACAAAAGAAACTAAAGAAAGTATCATTAAGAAATATCAATTAGATAAGAATGATACAGGTTCTATAGAAGTACAAGTAGCTTTACTAACTGAAAGAATTAATGATTTAAATGAACATTTAAAAGTTCATAAACATGACTATCATTCTAATCGTGGATTATTAAAGATGGTTGGTCAAAGAAAGAGTTTATTAAGTTATTTGGCTAAAGAAGATGT